>BNJT01000051.1_pt1 | contig 331632 bp, 379 predicted proteins | sample 8540491 | NCBI WGS metagenome assembly BNJT01 (sample SAMD00202455, study PRJDB9452) | human saliva metagenome | host: Homo sapiens | reverse complement strand
AAGTTAGACAATTAATTTAAGCAAAGGATTTAGTTCTGTATTGTACAGGACTAAGTCCTTTTAATTTTACTTTGATTCGTTTGTTGTTGTAATAATCAATATAATCGACGATTGCCCCCTCAAGTTCCTTTTATAGATTTAAATGTCTTTTCATAGCCATAAAACATCTCTGATTTAAGAATGCCAAAGAACGATTCCATCATGCCATTGTCAGTACTATTACCTTTTTCTGGACATAGAGGGCTGGATGCCCTTGTCTTCTAAAAAAATTATGATAAAACTCATGCTGGTATTGCCATCCCTGATCACTGTGGAGAATAGTATTCTCGTATTGTTCTTCTCTAAAAGCTTTTTTTCTAGCATATCTTTTACTTGGTTTAAATTCGGTGAAGACGATAGAGAATAAGCTATAATTTCGCTGTTATAACCATCTAAAATTGGTGATAAATATAGTTTTTTTGGTTGCTTGTTGGGATAGAAAAATTCCGTAATATCTGTATAGCACTTTTTCCATCGGTTTTTTTCAGCTTCAAAATGGCGTTGAATAATGTTCGCAGCTTTCTTTCCAACTTCTCCATGATAAGAAGAATACTTACGTTTTTCGACGAATACGAGCAGTTAGCCCCAACATTTTCATCAAACGTTGTACCTTTTTTTATGGTTCACGATGAACCCACGGTTTCTAAGCTCAAGAGTAATACGGCGATATCCATAATTACCTTTTATGTTCGGTATAAATGGCTTCTATTTCGTTTTTTTACGGCCTGATTCTTATCTTCTTGGTTTAACTGTTTTTAAGTGATAGTAGTAAGTTGAGCGAGCGAGTTTGATAATCTTTAGAAGAATATCTAAACGAAACTCGTGCACTAACTCTCTGACAATCTGCGTCTTTCTTCTTTCTCTTTTTCCTCCTTCAAGCGGAGTTCTCTCAACTTTTTTAGAATGGCATTCTCCGCTCTTAAATACTCATTTTCAGCCTGAAGGCGTTCTAGTTCCGTCATCTCTTCTGGTTGTTTCTTTGGCTTACGTCCCATTTTAGGTACTCTCCCTCTTGTTTTCTCAACAATAGTATACTTATTTTTCTTGTATTGTGCGAGCCAGTTAGTAAGCGTACTATGAGTTGGAAGTGCGTATTCAAGAGAAACTCTATTTTGAGACCACCCATCGATTAAGACTTTATCAATCATTTCCTGTTTTAATGCTGGAGAGTAATAATTATTTCTCCCTTTTTTTACTATTTCCAAACCATATCGATCAATCAATCTAACCATGTATTTAAGACTTGCCTTATTTATACCATACATATCTGAGAGTTGTTGAAAGCTAAATCCTTGTTTTCTAAGTTCATAAATTTGAACTTTATCTTCATAAGTTAATTTCATAATAAAAGCACCCCCAAAAAGTTAGATTTTCTGTCTAACTTTTGGGGTGCACTTCATTTCTTTGGTGGTTTTTATATTTAAACCGAAGGTTTAGAGATAAAATCTAAAGATATTAGAACCGATTGATTCCGTCCCTTTGGGATATCTTCATGGTAGAGATAAGAGCTGTACCGGTTCGAGCCGAAGTCTCTCACCTACTGAGCCTCAATGAGTCTCTACGGAATAAATTCCTAGAGTCTCATATTCGCATCAGTTACGAAACGCTCTTACTCCTACCATAGAATCCCAAGGGACTCCATCTTTTTATAGAATTGGTGTTCTCTAAACCTTCTAAGTTTATAAAAATAATTGAGTTTTATTATTTAGATTTGCTGCAAAGATGAAGATTGTCATTCTTCATTTTGGTAAATAATAAGTGATTGTGTATGGACAGATAGCGGGTTCTGTGGTTCAATAAATGTATCAGGGTGTCATAGCTCAGTTGGATAGAGCAAGCGTTTCCTAAACGCTAGGTCGGGGGTTCGAGACCCTTTGGCACCGCTAGTAAAAAATCCACTGGTTCAACCAGTGGATTTTTTGTTGATTATTTACTATTTTCTTCTACCCATTCAACCGCTCGTTCAACACGTCCTGGAATATCATTTCCATGATTTCCCTCTTCCAACGTAAACTTGAAATCACCTGCTTGAAATTTCGGCTCATAAAAATCTTTTAATGCTATCGTATTAGAAGTTTGGGCTGCTGTTAAATTCGTAGCAGTCATTCCTTCTTGATCACCCACACTCATGTACAATTTTGGATGAGTGGCTTTAAAGGGATGTTCTTTTAAATAGTCCAGAAAACCCGGATACCACAGCGAAGAAGAACAACTAAGGACAGTCCCAAATAAATCAGTGTTCACCGCTGCATACATGCTGAATAATCCACCTAACGAATAACCACCGATAACTCTCTTTTCTGCACTTGAAGCAAAAGCATATTCATTCTCACAAAATGGAATCACATGAGTAGTGATAAAAGAAAGATGTTCTTCCGCTTTCCCCCCGAAATCTATCGGCATGGTTTCAGACGCCTGGAGTGGCCAAGGAGTATAATCATCTGTTCGATTATCAGCATTTATGAGTACAAAATTGAGTGCAGGTTGATGTTTAATGATCCAATGATTAAAAGGTTCTTTGAATTGATCTCCATCTAAAAAAATAAATGGTCGTAGCATTTTTTTGACATTAGAACGATAAACATATAATTTTACTCCACAAATTTCTTGTTGGATCCATACAGAATTTTTAACCATGGCAATCCCCTTTCTACTGCTTATTCTCCACTATTTTAACAGTTTTCTGAGCAGTTGATAAGTGTAAATAAATATCCACTAGCTAGGCTAGTGGATATTTACTATAAACTGCTAATTATTTGATTATTAAAAATCGTCATCTAATTTAATCTATTACTAGAAAATATTTATTAATACTCCAACTGTAATTACAGCTGTTAGAATTAATAGAACCTTTGTAGCGCTTAATCTCTTAATTGATACTAGCCACCAAGCTAGTAATACCATAATTAAAGGTAAGACTCCCGGGAAAGATACCGTTAAGAATATCTTGAAGTAACTTAGTTTCTTCCCCGAACGGAACTGTAAGAGTAGTAGCTAAACTAATTGTCGTGGCCGATAACCCCCCACTACTATAATTCCAAGAGTATTAAACATATTAGTAATTCTTCGAGCATCATCACTAATAATCTTGTCAATTGCACCCACACCCAATTTGTATCCTGTTCTAAATGAAACAATAGTAATCGTTGTAGCAATTGTAAAATAAGTAATGATATAGAATAAAGGTCCTAGTGCTGATCCACCCACAGATAACCCCATCGCAATTGATAATAATGTTGGCACCAAAATACCTTGCATGATGGAATCACCAATCCCTGCTAATGGCCCCATTAACGATGCTTTCACAGTAACTGGAAGATTTTCATCGGTCAAATTTCCCATTCCAATTTGTTCTTCAAGTGAAGCAACTATCCCGTTAACAAGTTGTCCAGTTTGAGGTTCAGTATTATAGAAAACGGAGTGTCGCATTAATAAACGGCGATAAGCTTCAGGGTTATCTTTGTAATATTTATCCGCAAGTGGTAAATATGAATATGCCCAAGCTGCACCATGCATTTTTTCATAGCTCATTGCAGACTCTGTCATAAATCCATATCTTAGAAAAATTTGTCTTAGCTCTTTTTTTGTTAATCTTTCTTTAGTATTTTCCATAACCCACACCTCCTACTCGAACATATCATTATCTTCGTATAGTTCTTCTGTTACTGTTGCTTTTAGTTTCAACTGTTTCAGTTACAACATTTCCTTTTATTCCCAGTGGAAAGATATACAACATAGGCAAACGCAGCAGCAATGAATACTAGTGCTACAGTATTTAATTTAGCAAAGGCAATTAATACAAATCCTAAGAAGAAGAAAACTAATTCTGCTTTCTTCTTAATTAAAATATTCATTAGCATTGCAATCCCTAGAGCAGGTAATACTCCACCTAAGACGCTAACAATATGTGTAACAACTTCTGGCATACTCTTCAACAAAGATTCAACTAAATCTTTACCAAAATAGATTGCTAACATAATAGGAATCACACGAACTAAGAAAGTTATAAACTGTGTATATACAATTTGATTGAGGATTAATCCTTTAATATCAAGGTTTGCTGCAGCTTTCTCTGCTTTGTGATTGAAATATGAGAAACCCGCCATCCGTAAGTTATAGAAGATTAATCCAAAAGTTTGTCCAATGAAAATAGCTAGCGTAACTGCAACTGCAGGATCTTTTGTAGTTGCTAAAGCTAAACCGATACCACCATAAGAAGCATAGGTAATTTCACTACTTGATGTACCACCCGTATGCATACTAGCAATAAATACACCCTGTACCGCTAATCCACACAAAACCCCTGCCTGTACATCGCCAAACACTAAACCAATCAAGAAACCTGCAACTAAAGGACGTCCAAGGATATAATAGCCTCCTACAACCCCATAAGCCCATACAGTCTCAACAGCTCCTAAGTAACATAAAACACCAACAATAAACGCTTGAAACAACAGAACCATATCCATATTAATCTCCCTTTCTGCTTAATGTTTCGTATTTTGATTTAACATCCTCCCATGTTCTTTTTTCTTCATCTGGGATTAGTTGAAAACTAATATTTACACCATTACTAGATAAGTAATTGAATGCATCATAATCTTTATCATCAATACATAAGGTTCTACCGACTGTTATTGCATCACTTCTAGTATTCATTGGACCAACATTGAGTTCAGTTCCAAAGTCGGCCCCTAATTTCATAATATGTGCCATGACTTGAGGTGAATTCGCAATGATAAAGAAATTTTTAGCTGAATCTTTCGCTAATTTAACTTTTTCAGGTGCCATATCTTCACCATAAATTCCTAGTTTTTAAATTTCTTACCGCTGCCTTTTAACACTCTTCTTCTCAATTCATCTTTAACGATGTCATCTCCAAAGACCAAAAATTCCATCTACCGGTCTTTCAATAGACCATCTCGTCATCGTTTGTCCATGAATTAACCGGTCATCAACTCTAACTAAAGTAATCGTCATAATGATTTCTCCCTTCATTCAATACAAACAAAGTCTTTTCAAATTAATCCCAAATTATCTAAACAAAGTAGATTCAATTGGATACTCAGATGAATCTAGAAATACATCTGAAGTTTCAATTGGTGAATTATCCTCTCTAAAAAGTAATTTGTTCAATTTTTTTAAAACAGGCGATTTTTTTCTGGTAAATCCATTAATTTAGCAAGTTTTTTTTATCGACTAATTCAGCCGTAAACTTTCTACTACCATATTTTTATTTTCTGATTCATTACTTTTTTTCTAAAGATGTAAATAATCCCTGTTGCTCTAAATCTTCATTTTCTAAACCACTAGCTCTTTCTGAAGTAACCCAGTTAAATAAAACAATTACAGTTTTATCATCTACTTTTCTACGTCTCTCAATATAGAAAAACTTCTTCGTCTTTACTGATATTTAATCTCTTTTGAATATTTTTTTATTAGGTAATATCTTAGTAAACTTAATTACTTCCGTTTCAAAGCTGATTTTTTTCTTATTCATTGCTTCTTCAAAAGAAACAAGTTCCTGAGCAAATGGATAAGTAATTTTTGCAGATTTAACGAAGGTTCCAACTCCATGGATTCTTTCAACCACTCCGTCTTCAATTAATAAATCAAAAAGCTTTTTCTTATAGTCCCTCTACTTACATCTAATTGTTTCATTAAAATCTCTTCAGAAGGTAATTTTGATCCAGCATCCCAAACACCACCAACAACTTGATTCTGAATATAAGATTTTAATTGTAAGTATTTTGGCTCTTTTTGATTAAACTCTATACTAATTTTTTCCATCCTTTTACACCACTTCCATATTTAGTAATTACTTGTCGAAAGATTTTCACCTCCAGTGACAATTGCTACACCCGCACTTGTTCCTAACATACAAGCTCCTGCTTCTAGAAGTTTAATTGCATCTTCTTTTGTTCTAATTCCTCCAGAGGCCTTAACTAAAACTCGCCCGTTAGCTACTCTTTTAAGTAATTTAATATCTTCTACAGTAGCTTTACCGCCACGGCCCCAACCACTTGAATTTTTCAAGTATGTAATTCCGGCTTCGATTGCGAGCTCTGCTGCTTTAACTTTTTCTTCTTCTGTTAACATACCAAACTCAAGCATTATTTTAACAACTTTACCATTTGCAGCCTTCACTACTTGAGCAATTTCATCTCGATACGCATCATAATCGCCACCCTTTAGATATCCAATGTTAGCCATAAAATCTAATTGATCTGCGCCTAATTCAAAAACTTGTTTCGCTTGGAAAACTTTAGTTTCAGTAGTATCTGCCCCCATTGGGTATCCTAGAGCAGTACAAACTTTGATATCAGTACCTTTTAGATATTCTTTTGCCGTTGCTACCCATGCTGGTTGCAACATTACCCCGTCAAAACCATATTTAATACAATCGTCACATAAAGCAATAATATCCGCTTTTGTTAAATCCGGATTAACATTTGTGTGTTGAATGTATTTTGCTAAATCTTTACCTTCAAATTGTGACATTTTACCCATCTCCTATAGTTTATTATACTGTACGTCTATAGACGTCTTGTACATCTATATGTTACCTCTAGGAATTAAAAAATGCAATATCGCTTTTTATATATTTGTTATACGTTTTTTTACTAATATGATTTATTCACCGATTATGAGTGAATAAAAAAGAGACAGGTATTAACCTGTCTCTACCAAATGAACAATCTTTTAAACAGTTTTTGGCAATTCCATTTTTTAATTATTCATCGTTTTAGTTTTGGTTATCGACTAATGCTAGTCGTTTAAATATTTCCCTTCTACTCCAAGAACGTCGCAGACTTTCTTCAAGTCCGCTTTTGATAAGACGTTATTTTCGTAGATGCTCTTGCCGCTAACACGTTTTAGTTCTAAGGCAATGTGAGCAGCTTTATCAGCTGTTTCAATTAAACCGAAGCAATCTTGGTAATCTTTACCTGTTGAGAGTACGCCGTGTTTTGCCCACACTACCAAACGGTGAGTTTCAAGTTCACGGGCAGTATCATCACCGATTAATTGTGTACCTGGAACTTCCCATGGCAACACAGCGATTCCATCGTGGAATACTACGATTGATTCTGTTAACACTGACCATAAATCAAGGGTTAATGATTCACTCGTCACTTCATCGAGCAATGAGTAGACAACGATATTGGTTGCATGGTTATGAATCACAACGCGGTGATTTTGATCCACTTTTAGACGTGCTGCATGCGCCAATACGTGCATGAAGATTTCACTTGTTGGTCGTTTACCAGTCACGAAACCAGCTACCACTTGGTATCCCTTAGGAGTCAACTGGATAATCCCTGTGTCCACTTCTGGTTGAGAATGCAAAGTTCTGAAATGACTTCCAGAAGCAGTAATTAAGAGATACTCTCCTTGTACGTGCTCAGGTACATCAAGAACTTCCACTTCTTTTCTATTTTCTGTGTAATAAGTGTAAGGAGTTCCAGCAAGATCTGATTCCACCGCACTTGCTTCTTCTTTCGTCAAACGGTAGCTAATATTACCACCATTGTATTCGTCCCAGCCCTTATTCCACATATCGTAAGTTACTTGGCACAATTCATTTATATATTTTGGATATGTCATATCGATTTCCTTTCTTTGAGCTTGGCGATTTTCGCTTTTCTTTTCTCATCGAATTCTTTAAATAGATTTTGTTTATCTAAATAAATGCTAATGGGCAAAATAATCAGCGTTAACCATATCTGTCTATAGAGAATCGAGATTACAAATAAGATTCCTAGAATTAAGATGAGGAGCTTTTTCATGCTATTCGCCTGCTTCTAGTTTCTCATTGTATTTTTTACGAGCTTGTAATAACCATACATATAATCCTAACCAAGCAACTCCTAAAAGAATAGCTACGATACTTCCGCTAAATCCGTTTGCTAAGATATAACGAATATCTGGACCTTCAAATGTTGCCCAAGAAATTTGACCAGTTTGTTGTAAAGTATTTGTTTCTTCAGCAAGACGAGTCATATATGGTGTGAAATAAGTTGCTCCATATAAGAATAATGGAGTTGAAATTAAACCGTGGATAATCATACGAAGTACGTTACCGTTTGTTAATAATAGAGCCCCTACTACGAATGATAAGTTAATAATTCCGGCAAATGGTAATACAATGTTACCTGGTAAAGCTACAGCACCAACTAATAAGAATGGAATTGTAAAGATTACAGCTACCCATAATTCATTACGTCCACCAAGTACTGGCCAGTCAAGACCAATGTAAACTTCGCGATCTTCGAATTTTTCACGCATGAAGTCTGATACTGCTTCTGAGATTGGTGATAAAGCTTGTGAGAATAATTTAGAAACCATTGGGAATAATGTTAAAGCTGTTGCAGCTTGCACTGCTAAACCTAAAGCATATTTTAGACCGTTACCTGAAGCAAGACCTAATGCAAACCCGATGATAGCACCCATTACAGAGTTTTCACCGAATACCCCAATTTTTTCTTTTAATGTGTCCGCATCGAACTCTTTGTTTAAGAATGGGATTTTCTTCAACAATTCGTCGATTGGATGTAAGATTACTGCGATTAAAGTGATAAAGTGAGGCACTGTAATCCCTGGTACACCTGTTAAACGTTCTACTTCAGGAGCAAATGCATCCCCAAGTTTTAATTCTAATACGATAATGATTGCAGCGGCGATGAACCCAAATACAATGTTGTTTGTAAAGTAAGTTACGATTACGGCTGTAAAGATTTTATTCCAAACATTCCATAAGTCCACGTTCAATGTTTGTTTGTTTTGTAATCAACATTACGAAGTTGATGGCTAATTGAAGTGGGAATACTAAGAATGCATATGGCCAAGCCCAGCTGATTGCTGCAGCCCCTGGCCAACCGATATCAACGGCTGGTAAGCTCAAGCCTGTATGAGTTGTTAAGTCATTTGCTGCAGAACCCATACTTGTCATGATGAAGTTTACTAAGATTCCCATCCCTGTGAAGGCAATCCCTAGCGTTAATGCTGAAGTGAACGCATCTCTGAATTTCATCTTCATTGCTAAACCGACGATTAACATTAGGAACGGTACGAATACAGCAGCTCCTAAATCGAGAATATATTGAATGACCGATTGTAAGATTTCCATCTTTACTTCCTCCTAGCTATTTAGAAAATCAATAATTTTTTGTAATTCTTGTTTTTGACCCATACCTGTTAAGAATGCAATTCCGTTAAAGACTGGAATTCCATAGTCTTTTTTAGGTTTTACGATTGAAATGTAGCCGTCAGCTGTTTTTACGTATTGTTCTAAAGCTTTCATATCTACTGCTTCGATTTCGCATGGTACGTTTGCTTCTTTCAATAAACGCTCTACTTTAGATGCTACTGTTTGAGATGTAGCTACTCCTGATCCGCATGCAACAATTAATTTTTCATGTTATTCTTCCTCCATTTTTGCTGTCGCAAATAAATTGTAAATTTCTTCTTCGGTTTGACCGCTTTGTAATGCTTCGATAAATGCTTCTTGTTGGAACACATTCATCAATTCAACCAATAATCCTGTTTGGTTCTTCGGTTCTGAGATTCCAAGAACAACAACGAAGTGAACATCTACTTCCACATCTGAAGTCCCCATTTGAATGAACGTCACCGGATTTGCCAACTTAACAACGTAGATAAAAGGTTTCTTCACGTACTCACTATACGTGTGTGGAATCGCAACTGCTGTTTTTTCGAGTTGCAATCCTGTTGGAAATTCCTCCTCTCTTTCGAGTATTGCTTTGGCAAAACCATCATTCACGTACCCTTTTTCAAATAGCGTTTCCGCTAAGTTTTTCAGGAGTTCTTGTTTGGTTTCACCTTTCCCTTCCAGATTGATTAAATCCTTTTGAACTAGTTGAGATATGATTGTCATTTTATCCCTCCTTATTGAATTGGTTCAAATTCCGCTTCTGCAAATAGAGCGGTTAAAAAACTCTCTTGATTTTCTGCTTCCCACAAATGTTGAATGTAAGAAGAACTATCTATTTTTGAGTAGAGAACTTTTAAGGCATCCTTGTAAATTTCTAACTCTTTTTCCGCAATTGCAATAAGCATTACGACTTTGACGAGATTCTGTCCCCAATAAATAGGTTTGTCGAGTGTCATCATCACAAGTTCGGATGTAGTCACCTCTTTTGGATTCGCGTGTGGTAAGGCAATACCTGTATACGTACTCGTAATCCCAAGATTCTCCCGGTGACGAATCGTCTTCTCAAATCGTGGATTTTTCAAGTTGTCCTGCGAGGCTAACTTGATGATTTTTGAGAGACACTTTTCTGCATCTCCTGCTTTTTTCTTTAAATAAATTGAGTTTCCAATCAATCTCTTGATGAATCTTTTAGTCATCTCCTCGTCATCTTTTAATAAGTAATTCGACTGCGATTGTCCCATAGTGTGCGTCAAGAACTTCTTTTGAATTTTCAGAAGATCCTCTTCCTTCATGATGGTTCCAACATGAATATATGGGTAAGATACATCCTCCAAAGCTACTGAACTAATGACAAGATCATTTGGTTGAACTGAAAGTGCCTTAGCATTGTCATAATTCACTTTTTCTATATTCTCGTATTGTCCAGTGACCTTTTTCACCTGATTTAAAATTAGTTCTGAAGTCGCTAAGCTATGTGGACAAACCACGTAAATCTTCATTGGCTGATTAATCTTCTCAACCGCGATTTCCAAGTGAATCGTCAGTAGTGCTGCCTCAATATCGGTTAGTTCCACATTGTAATTTTCCTTGAAGATTTTTCCAGATAACCATACAAAGTTATATAGAATGCCGTATTGATACTTAATATCCTCAATCAGATTACTCTTCAGATGGATTCTATTTCGAAGTCGCATAATCATTGCTGGAAGATGATTCAAGAGCATTCCTCTTAAATATTCATCCCCTTGAAGCTGTATCCCCGCTAAGTCACCAACCATATTAATAAATGAGTCGGTTGTCTTCTCAATTTTCGGATTAGACCCTAGATATGCACTTGCGTAATTCCCTATAGAAATCAGAATTTGTGAAAGTGTAACGATTTCTGCCTCTTCCACTTCCTGACCAGTAATCTCATTGAGTAAGTCTCTGGCTAATAAGTAAGTTTCAATTATTTTCGGGCTATTACTATCGAGTTGCTTATATTGCTCCACACGATAACCTCTATGCCATCTAATATCGAAGATGAGTAAATCGAGTAAAAGGTAGTGACGATAATCGTGAGCTACTGAAAACTGATATTGTTTTAACTGTTGGTTCATAATTCGGTTAAGTTCTTGTATTCTCCCGTCTATAACACAACCTGTTTGGTTCATCTCATCCAGATTATAATGAGTGATGCCGCTTAAAAGTTTGTTTCGGAAGAACTTACGAATTTGATCTTCAGGACTACTTAAAATCAACTTGCCATGTCTTTTTTCAAGAACGACTCCATTGGCATTCAATTCTTTCTCCAACTCTGTTACTTCTCTTCTTATTGAAGATTCACTCGTGAAATTCTCGAGCGACCAATCTAGAATGTCCACTTCGTTGTCTAATAGGAATGTTGAAAGCATCTTGAACTCTTCCTTGTTCGCTTTCGCCTCCATCTTTACTTGAAACATCTCCATCAACTGTTGTCGATGTCCTTCATCTATCTCAAGAAAGATACCTGCACTTGGTTTCTTCACAACTGACGAAGAATACGGTTTCAAAAAATCATTCAAAGCAACGATGTCATTGTAGATAGTCTTTGTGGAAACTAAATAAGTTTGTGCCAGTTCCTTACCTGTCACTGGTGTTTCTTCATGAATTAATCGATTCAGAATATCCGATTGTCTCTTATTCACTGTATCCCCTCCATCTATTCCCACAATCTCATTATATTTTTATTGGAAACAAATATTAAACCAACTTTTTTCCAGAACATTGTGGAAGTTTCTCATTCTTATTGTGGCACTTTATTGAGAGGGAACAGTGAACTTTCTGACAAAGTTCCGTGGAATAACGAGCAAAAAGGAATTTTTTCTAAATATTCCTATATCAAACTGTTGTATTTTAAATTTCGAAAAGTAACATATTTGTTACTGTGATATGCTCCCTCTAAAGTAGACACTTAAAAAAGTAAACTACTTTAGAGGGGGCATTTTTAGATTGGTTAAAAAACATACTGCAAAAGAATTAGAACGATTCATAGAATTGTATTTAGATGGTGTGCCTTTCGTGAGCTGCGTAGTGAATATGGTTTAAAGATTTCACCTGGAGCATTTAATATGTATTTTTTGAACTATAAAGCAAATGGACCTTCTGCATTAGAAGATCGAGACGGGTTTAACACTTATACAAAGGAATTTAAAGAAAAGGTGGTTAAAGAGTTTTTAGAATCGAAAACCTATTTAAGAGTAATCGCAAGAAAATACAAAATTCCTTCTGCTAGAACTGTACGAAATTGGATTATTAAGTATACTAATGGTGAGGCCACGAAGGCCTACGATCCTAAGCCAGAGGTGTACACTATGAAATATAGAAAAAAACAACGCACGAAGAAAGAATCCTTATCGTCAAAGACTGTATTCAAAATCAATTAAACTATAAACAAACCGCACAGAAATATAACGTTTCTTACAACTTGGTGTATCAATGGGTAAAAAAATATCAAAAATATGGTCCTGATGGATTAATAGACAGTCGAGGGAAACGAAAACCAGAAAATATACAGACAGAAACTGAGCGTATTCGTGCAGAAATGGCAATATTAAAGGCGCGAAACGAATATTTAGAAACAGAAAATGCCGCACTAAAAAAATTACAAGAAGTGGAAAGCGAGTTGATGTTTGCCAAACGAGATTTGAAGCGGAATATCAAACGATTAAAAAATTAAGTAAAAGAGGATTTCATATTACTCTATTATGTAAAGTGTTAAAAGTCAGTAGAGCTGGCTATTATAAATGGTTAAATCGTGTCCCTTCGGAATCTGAAAAACGACTACGTCGTTTAATGGAATTAATACACGAAGTATATGAATCTGTTCAAGGTATATATGGATATCGTCGTATCACAATCTATTTAAACTATTATAGAAATGCAAAAGTGAATCATAAATGTATTCAGCGTCTTATGAAACTAATGGGATTAAAGGCAATTATACGAAAAAAACGTTATCGTTATAAATCGAACACTGAAGAATACACTGCAGCTAATATTTTAAATCGAGAATTTAAGAAGGAATACGAGCCAATGGCTCTACTATTAACGGATATCACTGAATTGAAGTATGGAAAGGGAGAAAAAGCTTATTTAAGTGCAGTTTTAGATTATGGAACAAAGAAAATAGTTGCATATCAAATATCTAAACAAAATAATAATCAAATCGTTAAAGATACTTTTGATCAAATAAAAAGGAAGATAATTCCAACAAAAACAATGATTCATAGTGATCGAGGATTTCAATATACTTCTCATTTCTTTAAGCACTTTATAGAAAAAGGACAAATAACACATAGTATGTCCCGTCCTGGAAGATGTATCGATAATGGACCGATTGAATCATTCTGGGGAACATTAAAGGAAGAAGTATATCGTTTATATCATTTCAAAACCTATGAATCTCTTTTCAAGAAAGTTGAGGAGTATATCCAGTTCTATAATAAGAAAAGAATCACTTTATCAATGGGGCTAAAAATCCCAGCATAAATATAAAGACGAGTTCATAAGAACTCGTCATATAATTTAATTATTTTCCTGTCTACTTGACAGGGTGCACTTCACTGTAGCATATATGTTACTTTTTACTTTTTTTGCAAAAAAAATTGCACTAAAAAAACGCTATTCATTTAATGAATAACGTCTTTTTAAAATATATAGTTTTGTGTATAAGTCAGATTCTTCAAATCTTCTTTTTTTCTGTTGGGGATTTTGTTAAATCAACCTTAACTGCACTTATTAGTTAAATCTACTCTCAAAAAAATTAAATAAATTACAGGAATTCTAAAAGTAATAATCATTAACTTATAAATTATATATTATTTTTAGAGGTTTATATTCAATAAGTTCATCTTTAGGATTATTTCTTATTTCCTTCAGAAAAAAATTATTTTCAATTTTTTAGGCCTTTTTTTGACTCAAAACACCAATTTTCGTTGATATAACAACATTTCCGTCTAAAAAACAAAAATCCCGAAATTCACTTATAAGTGAATTTCGGGATTTCGCATTTTACTGTTTATTTTGTTTCAATTTATAGTTCGCGTAGAGTTTCAACGTAATCGTTCCAAACACCGCTACTGTTAATAAGTTGATGATACTTGCAATCCATCCTTGAGTAAATACAATCGTTGTGGAGTGTTGATAGAACAATACATCAAGCGTCGGTGCAATTAATCCGAAAATCGCAATATTTACTGCCGCTTGGACGACATTGAAACGCACCATGTCATGTCTTGTAAAGACTCCTTGACGTAAGCTATTGCGACGAATCGCGAATCCAAATACAAATCCTAACGCACCTGTACTTAACGCCCATGATATCCATAAGTGGTCCGTATAGATTAAATCAAATAATACATGCCCAGTAAAACCGACAATGGCTGCTGGAATAGCGCCTGCAACACCTGCAAAGAGTGCAAGGTATCCATATGCCAATTGAATATATACTCCCTCAATTGGTGTTGTAATCGACGTTAGTAACATTAACGTTGTCATAATTCCAATCCCAATAACGGTATAGAGAATTGTTTTAAACAGTCCGTCTTTCACAATACCCCTCCTTTGCCTATTTCGATGTTGGCTCTTCTCCAATAATTCGTACTTCTGGCTCAAGAGCTACGCCATCTTTTTCTAAAATCACTTTTTGAACATGGCGGATTAAATTCATATAGTCCGTTGCTGTTCCGTTATCAATATTCACCATAAATCCGGCATGCTTTTTAGACACTTGCACGCCACCGATTTGATATCCTTGAAGTCCAGCATCTTGGATTAATTTTCCTGTAAAATGCCCTTGGGGACGTTTAAACACACTTCCACATGAAGGATACTCAAGCGGTTGTTTACTTTCACGTAAATGCGTTAATTCCGCTACTTTTTGGTCAATCTCTTCTTGATTTCCTTCAGCTAAACGGAATCCCACTTCAATCACAAGATCTCCTGTCTTTTGAACGAGGCTATGACGATAGCTAAAGTCTAACTCTTCGTTTGTGTACGTTTTGAATTCCCCATCAGGAGTAATGACTTCAACGTACTCAACGACTTCACTCACTTCACCGCCGTAAGCACCAGCGTTCATGAAGATGGCTCCGCCGACACTTCCTGGAATCCCACAAGCAAATTCTAAGCCTGTTAATCCATTATTCGCCGCTTCTTTTGACACATCAATTAAGGCCACTCCGCCTTCAGCGACGATTTGTGTACCAGATACTGTTAAATGAGACATGTCGTTTAACATAATCACAGCACCGCTAATTCCGCCGTCTTTAATGATCACGTTCGATGCATTTCCTAAAATCGTCGTTGGAATATTATGTTCACGAAGCCAATGCATCACTGCGCTTGCTTCTTTTTTATCTTTTGGAAAAATCAGAATGGCAGCACGGCCACCTGTTTTTGTAAATGTATAATTTTTAAGTGGTTCGTTGTAAAAAACTTTTACATCCGGAAACTCTGTTGAAAATACAGTATAATCCATATTCTTCTCCTTATTCGTAATCCTTTTAATACTACTATTCTCACACGATTACGTCAACTATTTGGAAGGTTTAGCCCTTACGCTTCCCATTCTTGTAATAGTTGGTGCACCATTTGCGCAGAACGTTTTCCAGCTTGAACGATAAACGTATCAAAATCAACCGCAGACGTTCCACGTTCTGGAATATCGGAAATGGCACGAATCACGATAAATGGAACTCCAAACGCGTGACAAGCTTGGGCAATCGCTGCCCCTTCCATTTCAGAAGCCATCACATCTGGGAAGTGTTTTAAAATATGTGTTCTTTGCTCATGAGTATGGATAAAGCTGTCAGACGAAACGATAAGGCCTGTATGGCTCTTTAAATCCACCTTAGCAATCGCCTGTTCAATCGACGGTAAAAAGTCTTGATTCATCGCAAAACGCGCTGGCATACCCGGCATTTGCCCGTAAACGTAATTAAAGGCTGTGACGTCGGCATCACAATACGCTAGTTCTGTCCCAATGACAATATCTCCGATTTCTAGAGTTGTGCCAAAACCACCTGCAGAACCCGTATTGATGACCAAATCTACACCGAAGCGATCGATTAAGATTCCTGCAGCAAGTGCAGACATTACTTTTCCAATTCCTGATTGGACAAGAACAATCGATTTCCTACAAGTGTGCCTTCGATAAATTCCCAGTTGGCAACGGTTGTTTTCTTCTCAATCGTCATCTCTTCTTCAAGGAGACGTTTTTCTTCTTCCATTGCCGCAATAATTCCAAATTTCATTCTTTCACCTCATCCTTATCGTTCGATTTGTTTAGCCATTAAGACGATATCTTCATAACCGTCACCGATTTTGACACCGTTCTTAAGTCGGCCTTCTTCTTCAAATCCACACTTCTCATAAAGTCGGCGTGCCTTCTTATTCACAGCAACGACCTCAAGTTCCACACGACTGAGCGTTGAATATTCCGTCACCCAATCCAGCATTTCTTCCATCATTACGGTCGCAATACCTTGACCCCAGTAGGACTTCAATACACTAATTCCTAATTCACCACGGTGTGAGAATTTAGGATGCAAACTTCCCGCAATCGAACCTACAGCAATAATCTCGTCACCGTCTTTTGCCAGTAACATGTATTGATTTTCGTTCTCGTAGAGCGATTCAATAAATAATTCTTCTTGAGCCACAGAATACTTCAATCCTTCTGGCCCGAATGAAAGAAAATCGGTTTCGCTACCTACTTTTTTACTATAATCTAATAGCGCCTTAGCATCGTCTTTTACTGGAAGTGCAAATGTAATTTCTCGTTCTTTACTCATCTGTTGCCTCCTCCAATTTGCTGATAAATTCTTCGTACTCTTTTCCGTGTGGGACTAGACGAATCACACGTTCAGACTCGCCGTCTCCTACACGGTCGATTTGAATCTTTAAGAATGTCGAAGGAAGTTCATCTTCGATATACTGCGCCCATTCAACGACGCACACACCACCCGCATAGAAGTACTCTTCGAGGCCCACTTCGCTTGCGCCACCACTTTCTTCTATACGATACATATCCATATGAAATAGCGGTAAGCGGCCCTTACGGTATTCGCGAATCAATGTATACGTTGGACTCTTAATGACACGGTCAATGCCTAAACCAACAGCGATTCCTTTTGTAAGAGTCGTTTTTCCAGCGCCTAAATCGCCTTCTAGAATGACGCAGCTATTTTCAAATAACGCTTCACCTAGACGCTGTCCTAGCGCCATTGTCTCCTCTTGTGATGATGTATGTACTTCAAACATGATGCTACTCCTTCAAACTTGGTTCTGTTGTCTGGCATAAAAAAAGAGCCAAGACAAACTGTCTTAGCTAATTATAGCATATTTTGCTTATTTTAGAACGCGTCCTAAGAATTCTTTTGTACGGTCTACTTGTGGGTTTTCAAAGATTTGTTCTGGAGTTCCTTCTTCAGCGATAACCCCTTTATCCATGAAGACAACACGGTCACTCACTTCTTTGGCAAATCCCATTTCGTGCGTTACAACGATCATTGTTATCCCTGTGTGCGCTAAGCTTTTCATTGTTTCTAACACTTCGTTAACCATTTCTGGGTCAAGCGCTGATGTTGGTTCATCGAAAAGCAATACATCTGGTTCCATTGATAATGCACGCGCGATGGCTACACGTTGTTTTTGACCACCTGATAATTGACGAGGTTTTGCATTGATGTACGCTGCCATTCCAACTTCTTCAAGGAATTCTTTTGCGATTTTTTCTGCTTCCTCTTTTGATTTTTTCAACACTTTCATTGGTCCAACAATACAGTTTTCTAACACGTTCAAGTTGTTAAACAAGTTGAATTGTTGGAACACCATTCCTACGTGAGTACGATATTCGTAAATGCTCTTGTCATGTTCAAGAATATTTTGGCCATTGTAGTAGATTTCGCCTGAAGTTGGTTTTTCAAGTAAGTTGACACAACGTAAGAGTGTTGATTTACCAGAACCACTGGAACCGATAATCGTTACTACTTCCCCTCGTTTTACTTCAAAAGAAATATCTTTAAGAACTTCATTAGTACCGAAAGTTTTACTTAAGTTTTGAATGGAAATTACTGCTTCGCTCATTATGCATTTCCTTTCTGTCTAGTTTTTTCTTCGACTGCTGACATTGAGTTTGAGTTCAATGGATCTGAGTAAATCACTTCATAGTTATCTGGACCATCTAATTTACGCTCGAAGTAACGTAAAATACGAGTCACTGTGAATGTCATGATGAAGTATAAAATTAATGTGACAAAGAATGTATCGAAGTAACGGAAGTTTTGACCGGCAACTGTTTGTCGCAAAGTACAATTCTGATACTGAGATTACGTTCAATACAGAAGTATCTTTGATGTTGATAACGAACTCATTCCCTACTGCTGGAAGGATGTTACGGAGTACTTGTGGGAAAACAACATAACGCATTGTTTGCCAGTGAGTCATCCCGATGGCTTGGCTGGCTTCAAATTGTCCTTGGTCAATAGAAATAATCCCACCACGAACGATTTCTGACATATAAGCCCCTGTGTTAATCGATACGATGAAGATCGCAGCGAATGTCACATCTAAGTTAATTCCAAACATTAATGCTGTTCCGTAGTAAATTACCATCGCTTGTACGATCATCGGAGTTCCACGGAAGAATTCTGTATAGCAGTTTAAAATGATAACTGCAATTTTTAAAAGGATACGTTTAGGTCCTTTTTCTGGTAGTGGAATTGTTTTAACAAATCCGATGAACATCCCGATTAATGTCCCGATAATTGTACCAATAATTGAAATATATAGTGTAATCCAGGCACCTGTTAAGAACATTTGCCAGTTCTGTTGAATGATTTTTACAATCCAATCAATACTCATTTATTTTCCTACTTTCTGTATTTAATGTGTATGTATACGCCACACGAGGTGGCGGTGTGTTATGTTTGTGCTTTGCTTACTGCCTGTAGTTGAACTCAGGCTTTTTAAACTCAAAGTTCTATAAAGTTGAGATCGCCATCGCAGAAATGGCGTGCGTTTCCCGAAACGTCCGCACGACTCGTTCCGAGTCCCTTGCGGCGTTCCGGTCCAACGGTCCATTTCTGAACGCGATGTCTCACATCCTGTAGTTGAACTCGGGCTCACAGGACTGACGTCCACTTCCCGTAGTAGCCGCACGACTTGTTCCAAGTCCCTTGCGTTACTCCGGTCCAGTGATTCAGTCCTGAGCGTTCGCCCTCGTATCCTTGTTATTCAGCAGCTGGTTGATTCTTAATTGCGTCTTGCATGATTTGTTGACGTTCTTCGCTAGAGATTGTTTTTAATGCTTCGTTGATTTCTTTTGTTAATGGGCTATCTTTTTTAACACCAACAGCTGTTTGTATGTCTTCTGGTGATACTTTGAAGCCATCTGTTAATTTAACCATTACGAAGTCGCTGTTTGCTGCTTGAGCAGAAAGTGCTTCTGGTAATTCAGAAACGTAAGCGTCGATTGTTCCTGCTTGAAGTGCAACACGCATTGCTGGGAAGTTATCCATAGCAACTTGTTTTTCAACACCAGGGATTTGGTCGATTACTGAGTAGTGGAAAGTGTTTAATTGAGCTGTTACTTTCGCACCAGAAAAATCTGCTAATGAAGTAGCTTTTTCGTATTTAGAACCTTTTTTAACGACTAAAACTAATTGTGAATCATAGTAAGAATCTGTAAAGTCGATTGTTGCTTTACGTTCTTCTGTAGGACTCATACCAGCAATAATCGCATCTATTTTACCTGAAACAAGCGCTGGTGTTAAGCCATCCCACTCAGTTTTTACAATTACTAATTCTTTTCCTAATTGTTTAGCCACACGTTTCGCGATTTCAACGTCGTAACCGCCAGCATATTGGTTTGTTCCTTGAATTTTTACTGCACCGTTTGAATCGTCATTTTGAGTCCAGTTAAATGGTGGGTATCCTGCTTCCATCCCAACTACTAATTGGTTTTGGTTTGCTGTTCCTTGGCTAACAGGTGTTCCACATGCTGCTAAACCTACTGTCATTGCTAAAGCTGCAATTGCGCCTAAAATTTTTTTCATTTTCTTTCTCTCCTTCTCGATTATCAAACTGGTTCTCTCATAACACACAAAAAAGGAACCACGAACAAAAGCCGTGATTCCCCATAAAAAGTCATAAGTAGTCATTCTTTTGCCCGGTAATTGATTGCACTTCATGAGTATCTGGGCAGATATCATGACAGTGACTGACCTATTATGACCAGCCCCCAACGTTTTCACGTTTCGGCGAAATCCCCTTTCCAGTTTCCTGTACTCTTGTCATTCGCACCTCAGTTCAATAACCATTTGATTTAATTGATGAAAATAAATTAACACATATTTTTTTGAAAGTCAACCCATATATTTTCATTTTTTTGAAAATAGCTACCAAAACTTTTTTTATCTCCTCCACCTTCTCTAACATTATGCCTCAGAAAAGCATTATATATTAGTCGATGAAGCAACAGATATATTAATTACGGAAAATCTTGCAGATTTTATAATAGCAGTAATGTGACTAGTATTAAATGCGAATTAGTAGGAGTTAGGAATTTATTCCTTACTCCTACTTTGAGGCCTTAAAGGTGAGAGACTTCAGGCTCGAACCGGTACCCCACTACAGCGATTATTACAGAAACCGAAGGTTCCGCAGTAATCATTTATTAAAATCTTTCAAGCACAACAAAAAGAGTGCCTCATTTCTGAGGCACCCTGTTAGATGAATTATTTATTCACGTTTTCCCATTGCCAGTTCACAACTTCAGGAATATCTTCCCCGTGTTCACGGATGTAGTTGTGGTGGAATTCCACAGTTTCGTCCATTTTCGCAGCAAATTCGCTAGCTTTGTCGCCGTATACAGCAACTGCAGCATCTTTAGCAACGTGGAAGCGGTCCATTTCAGATAATACACGCATATCGAATGGAGTTGTGATATCTCCGTTTTCACGGTATCCGTGGATATGAACGTTATGGTTGTGACGATCGAAGAATAAGTCACGAATCATACCTTCATAACCGTGGAAGCAGAATACAACTGGTTTGTCAGTAGTAAATAATTTGTCGAATTCTTCATCAGATAAACCACGAGGGTCAACTTTTGGAGAACGTAATTTCAAGATATCTACTACGTTGATGAAACGAATCTTCAATTCTGGGAATTGTTTGTGCAAGATTGAAATACCTGCTAATGCTTCTAAGTTAGGTTCAGTACCTGCAGCAGCGATAACTACGTCTGGTTCTTCTCCTTCTTTCACTGTTGAAGCCCAATCAATTACTTTGTAACCTTCACGTACTAATTCTTTAGCTTCTTCTACTGAGTAGAATTGTGGACGTGGGTGTTTTGAAGAAACGATTAAGTTAATTTTATCTTCTGAACTTAAAGCTTCAGCCATAACAGCCATTAAGCTGTTTGTATCTGCTGGTAAGTATTCACGAACGAATTCAGGTTTTTCTCAGCTAAGTGTGTTAATAAACCTGGATCTTGGTGAGTATATCCATTGTGGTCTTGTTGGAACACTGTTGATGTTGCAATCAAGTTTAATGATGGATAGTTTTTACGCCATGGAGCGTGAGTTTTAGCTTTACGTAACCATTTGAAGTGTTGAGTGATCATTGAGTCAACTACACGTAAGAATGATTCGTAAGAAGCGAAGAATCCGTGACGGCCTGTTAATACATAACCTTCTAAGAAACCTTCAGCTTGGTGTTCTGATAATTGTGAGTCGATAACACGACCAACTGGTGAAATCCATTCATCGTAGCTTTCGTCACGACGACCAACCCATTGACGGTTAGTTGCTTTGAAGACTTCGTTTAGACGGTTAGATTTAGTTTCGTCTGGTCCAAAGATACGGAAGTTATCTGGGTTTGCTTTTACTAAGTCAGCAGCAAATTTACCAAATTCAATCATATCTTGTTTTTGGATAGCACCTGGTTTAGATGTATCGATTGCATGTTTAGTCCAATCAGTAATTTCCATTGGTTTTACAACCCCTGCGTTAGTGATTGGGTTCATGCTCATACGACGTGGGCCTTTTGGAGAAATTTCAGCAATTTCTTCTACTAATTTACCATTTTCATCGAATAATTCTTCTGGACGGTATGATTTCAACCAGTCAACTAAAGCATCGATGTGTTCCATAGCTTCTCCAGATACTGGAATTGGAACTTGGTGAGCACGGAATCCGCCTTCGATTGGTTCATGGTTCCATTCTTTAGGACCTGTCCAACCTTTAGGAGTACGTACTACTAATACTGGCCAATGTGGCATTGTAGCTTCTTCAGCGCTCTTAGAACGAGCTTCTTTTTGAATCGCTTGGATTTTTCAATAGCTTCATCTAATTTAGCAGCCATTAATGGGTGAACTTCTTTAGGATCTGTTCCTTCTACGAAGATTGGATCCCATCCTAAACCGTTGAAGTATTGAGTTAATTCTTCATCAGTACGACGAGCTAAAATAGTTGGGTTGTGGATTTTACCACCGTTTAAGTAAAGGATTGGTAAAACTGCACCATCGTTTACTGGGTTGATGAATGTGTTTGAGAACCAACCAGCTGCTAAAGGACCAGTTTCTGCTTCTCCGTCACCGATAACTGCAGCAGCAATTACGTTAGGATTATCTAAAACAGCACCTGTAGCATGTGATAATGAGTAACCTAATTCTCCACCTTCGTGAATTGAACCAGGTGTTTCTGGAGCCGCGTGAGACGCAATTCCTCCAGGGAATGAGAAGATTTTACATAATTGTTTGAACCCAGCTTCATCTTGAGTGATTTGTGGGTATAACTCTGTGTAAGATCCATCTAAGTAAGAGTTAGAAACCATTACTTGTCCACCGTGACCTGGTCCTTCAATGTAGAACATATCTAAGTCATATTTATTAATAGCACGGTTTAAGTGTGCGTAAATAAAGTTTTTGTCCTGCGATTGTTCCCCAGTGTCCGATTGGATGAAGTTTAACGTCTTCTTTTTTTGGATTGGACGACGTAAAAGTGGGTTATCTTTTAAGTACATTTGAGCTACTGAAATGTAGTTCGCTGCACGCCACCAAGCATCCACTTTTGCTAAGTATTCTGGTGTATCAAATTGTGTCATGTGTATTTGTCTTCCCTTCTTATTTTTTTGGCTTCTAAAGAAATTCGAAAATGGCGTTTCAAAAAAATCCTTCTTTTTATTTACCGCAAAGTATTTACCATACCTAATTACGGGTGTCAAGAAGAATTACTAAAAACGGTCATCGTTTTTGATGGTTTTTCGATTATCTTTAGGAAATATTCCTGTTTTTTTAGACAGTGTTTCTACTAATCCAAAACGTTCATAACCACATTTATTTGACTATTTCAACTCGAATATTGATCATAACTCATCATCGAGTACTCCATTTTACCATTTTTTATGTTCATTCTGCAATAAAACGTTCATAAAAAGTCAGATAGGATCAAAAAAACCGAGGTGAAATTCCTCGGTTTTTCTATCTCAATAGGGCTCATTAAGTTTTTTATTTAAAATATTGTAGAAATTCTCCGTATCCCTCTTCTTCCAACTTAGCAACTGGAATGAAGCGAAGAGATGCAGAATTGATGCAATAACGTAGTCCACCAAGTTCTTTTGGACCATCTTCAAAGACGTGTCCTAAATGAGAATCGGCTTGACCACTTCTTACCTCTGTTCTCTTACGGTTTAGTTTGTAATCTTCTTTTTCCGTTAGTGTTGTATTTTCAATTGGTTTTGAAAATGACGGCCAACCACAGCCTGCATCAAATTTATCTTTTGAGCTGAAAAGAGGCTCTCCACTAACGATATCTACATAGATTCCAGCTTCATAGAAATCATCATATTCTCCTGAAAAAGGTCTTTCAGTGGCTTCGTTTTGAGTCACTTCATATTGAATTTCTGTTAATCGTTTTTTTAGTTCTTCTTTTGAAAACTCCATCGTGCTTTCTCCTATTCAAATTGTTGTCGTTTCGACTGATGTGGATCTTGAATTCTCTTAAAGAGGTGTTCCAAGTCCTTATTCGTTAAATGAACGAGTACGGGTCTGCCGTGCGGACAGTTATAAGGATTCTTACATTTGGCTAAATCCACTAATAACTGACGTGCTTCCCATTCACTTAAGTGGTGGTTTGCTTTAATCGAGCCTTTACAGCTCATCATAATGGCTGTAGCTTCTCTTAATTTAGCAACCGTAATCTTCTCGTCGGCCAAGATAAAGTCGATGATTTCTTCGATAATCGCCTTCTCTTGCCCTTTCTTAATCCACGCTGGATGCGATTGAATTTGGAATGTATTTGCCCAAATGGCTCCATTTCGATTCCAAACTCCTCTACAAGAGGTAATCGCTCTTCCAACTTCACGCTGTCCTTCTTCGAGAATTCTAGTAAAATTGGCACCATCAATGGTTGACTGACTCTACCCACCTGACCAATTTCCACTTTGAACTGTTCATATTTGATTCGTTCTTGAGCAGCATGTTGGTCAATCATATATAAGCCTTTTTCATTTTGTGCAAATAAGTAAGTCCCATGCATTTGTCCAAAATAATGCAATTCTGGGAATTCTTTTTCAAAGGGTTGAGCGTCAATTTTCTCAGCCAACTTCAAGTAGTCTGCATGGTCATCATGGCTATCCACGAGTTCTTCTTGCTCGACAGTTTCAACTGCCTGGCTAGCTTTTAGAGGCGCATCATCGACCGGTAAAACTTCCACTTCTTCTCCTACGTTTTCAGTATAAGAAGGCGTTTCTACACGCGGCGATTCCACAGCTGGTGTCTTCAATTGCCATTCCAAAATTTGTTGGACTGGTTTTGGAGCTTCTACGCGGTTTTCCTTACGTTTGAAGGATAAGTCTTCAATCGATTCAGGAATGCGTTGTACGCCCTGTATTGCCTCTCTAATAGCTTTGAATCACCTGTGAGAGTTCTTGCTCTTTACTGATTCGAACTTCTTGTTTCGTTGGATGCACGTTCACATCAACGAGTTGCACGTCCATTTCAATCGAAATAATCGTAATCGGGAATCGTCCCACCATTAAGGTTGAGCCGTATCCGAGTGTAATAGCCTTTGCGATTGCCATATTGCGGATTGGTCGTCCATTAATGAAAATCGATAAGTAATTGCGGTTCGAACGTGTGAGTTCTGGAAGTGACGTATATCCAGACACTTTGAAATCTTCGTCTTCTCCATGGAATGGTAACATCTTACGAGCGTTCACAGGTCCAATATTTCCAGCGACTGCTTGCAGCAAATCACCTTTTCCAGAAGTTTGTAATAACAGATTACCGTCATTTTTTAAAATAAAGGCAATTTCTGGGTGACTAAGAGACGCCTTACTCACGACATCGGTAATGTGCGCTAATTCCGTCTGGAGTGTTCGGACGAATTTCAACCGTGCTGGTGTGTTATAAAACAAATCTTCGACAAGGAAAGTCGTTCCTTTTAACGGTGGAACGGTCTTCTCTTCTTTAATCTCACCAGACTCAATCTTTAACTCCACGCCGCTTTCTTCACCTGTAGAAGTCGTCAGCGTCACTTTCGATACGGCCGTAATACTCGCCAAGGCTTCACCACGGAACCCGAGTGTACGGATTCTAAAGAGTTGTTCTGGCGAATAGAGTTTACTCGTTGTGTGACGTTTAATCGACATACGAGCGTCTTCTTTCGTCATCCCAATTCCGTTATCTTGGATGCGAATCTTGCGAAGTCCACTCTCCTCGATTTCAATTTCGATACGAGTACTTCCAGCGTCAATCGCATTTTCGAGTAATTCCTTTACCACAGAAGAAGGACGTTCGATCACTTCCCCTGCTGCAATTTGGTTTGTCAGTAATGTACTTAATTCTTTAATTGTTCCCATACACTACTCACCCTTTTCCATTTGTTGCCATTTATACAGGATGTTCATTGCATCCATTGGCGTCATACTCATTAAGTTTAATCCTTTAAGCTCGTGAACCCATTCAGGTACGCGTTCTGTTTCTTCTTCAAAGAGCGATACTTGTTCCACGTAGGTGCTATTGTCACTTGCAGCCCCTTTAGCTTCTAAATGATTTAAAATCGTGCTCGCATTTTTCAAAAGCTCTGTAGGAAGTCCAGCCAGTTTTGCCACATGAATTCCGTAACTCTTATCAGCAGGGCCCTCTAATACTTTATGCAAGAAGACCACTTCGCCATTTTCTTCAACGGCTCCCACATGCACATTGCGTAAATCTGAATATTTTTCGCTGAGCCTTGTTAACTCGTGATAGTGCGTTGAGAATAATACTTTTGCTGTTAAATGCTCGTGAATATACGTGATGATGGCTTCAGCAAGTGCCATTCCATCATACGTAGCAGTCCCACGTCCGATTTCATCAAACAATAGCAAGCTTGTTTCGTCTGCGTTTCGAAGCGCGTGGTTTGTCTCCATCATCTCTACCATGAACGTACTTTGGCCAGAAATTAAGTCATCGGCCGCTCCAATACGCGTAAAGATTTTTGTGAAGACAGGAATCGTTGCACTCTTGGCAGGTACAAAACATCCGATTTGCGCTAAGATCACACAGAGCGCCAATTGTCTCATGTAAGTTGATTTACCAGACATATTCGGCCCAGTAATGAGAAGAATATGCTCGTCTGGGCTCATTGAAATGCTGTTTGGAACATACGTTGATTGTCCCATGACCTTTTCAACAACCGGATGACGACCATCTTCAATCCAGAGTCTACGGTTCTTCATCGAAATTGTAGGCTTCACTAGGTGATATCGTTCGCTCACTACACTGAAAGCTTGTAAGACGTCGATGGTTGCGACCGTCTTGGCTAATTGTTGCAATTGAGCGGTATAATGTTTCACCTGTTCACGCACTTCTACGAATAATTGATATTCGAGGGCGCTTGATTTTTCTTCTGCTTCTAAAATGAGCGTTTCTTTTTCTTTTAATTCAGGTGTAATAAAACGTTCCGCATTCGCTAGCGTTTGTTTACGCTCATAGCGGCTACTATCGAGTTTCGATAGATTCGATTTTGTCACTTCGATATAGTACCCAAACACCTTGTTAAAACTAATCTTCAATGAACTGATGCCTGTTTGCTCACGTTCTTGTTGTTGGAGCGCAGCAATCCATTCTTTTCCGTGTTTCATCGTATCGCGATACGTATCGAGTGTAGCGTTATATCCCGAACGAATAATATTTCCATCCGAAATCGTAAGCGGCGCATCCTCATCGATGGCACGGTCGATTAAATCATATAACTCAGGAATATCGAATAAGTTTTCTCCAAGAGCACTCCATTCTTTAGAATCCAAGCTATCGACAATCGATTTAAAGATTGGCACTTGTCCAAGTGTTTGTTTCAGTTGCAAGAGGTCACGCGCATTGGCAGTTCCAAAGGACACTTTCCCAACGATACGTTCTAAGTCATACACACGTTTCAATGTTTCGATAAAGTCTGTACGTTCAAAGTAATGTTGGTTCAATGTTTCCACTAGTGCATGGCGTTTTTGAATGGCCCCTTCTAATACAAGTGGTTTTTCAAGCCATTGTTTGAGGAGTCGTCCACCCATCGCTGTTTGCGTCTCGTCTAAGAACCAGAACAGCGACCCATGTTTTTGGTTGGCACGGATTGTCGTTGTTAACTCTAAGTTACGCTTCGTTTCGTAATTCATCGTTAAATAGAATTCACTTTGATACGCTTGCGCCTTTTGTAAGTGCGAGAAACTTCTCTTTTTGAGTGAGTTTCAAATAGCTGAGTAGGTTTTTGCACACAACGAACAGAAGCTTCATCTTCTAGTTCTGAGACTAAGTCTGTGCAGTCTTCGGTATTAATTTCATCTTTTTCAATTGTTGAAATCAAGATTTGCATGCTTTGTAAAGAGATGTCGAAGTTCTTCTGTCACATCGCTATCGACAAGAACGACTTCACGACACATCAAGCTTGAGCATTCACTGCGCACTTCTTCTAAGTTCTCGAGTTGTGTCACTTTCAATTCCCCTGTTGACACATCCACATACGAGAGTGCAAATCGTTTCCCAACAAGCGGTAAAATCGACACTAAATAATGGTTTTGATTTTGCGCTTGGTATTCTGTATAGGTCCCAGGCGTCAAGACTTGAACAACATCTCGCTTCACCATTCCCTTTGTTAGCTTTGGATCTTCCAATTGCTCACAGATGGCTACTTTCTTTCCAAGTTCAATCAGTGTTTTAATATATTCTTTTGCGGCATGATGAGGAACCCCACACATTGGAATTGGGTCCTCTGCATTTTTATTTCGACTGGTTAGTGTAATTTCGAGAAGTCGTGCTGCTTCAATCGCATCATCATAAAACAATTCATAAAAATCACCTAGTCGATAGAACAATAAGCAATCAGGATACTTTTCTTTAATCGAAAAATACTGTTGCATCATCGGTGTGTGTTTCGTTTTTTGTGGCATTTCTGACTCTCTTTCTAATCTTTTTATTCAAAAAATGGTGCATCTGGCGTAATGCGAATCGGTTGAATCGATTTCGCCATCCCCGTTTTATCATCAATATCAATCAAACAAGCACTTAGCTGGCCTTCATCGTCTTCAGCCACTTCAAATCGTGCTGGTAATTGATTGAGGAACTTCGTAATAATAATGTCGCGGTCCATTCCGAGAATTCCGTTATACGGACCTGTCATCCCCACATCACACAAGAAGGCAGTCCCTTGTGGAAGAACGCGCGCGTCGTTTGTAGGCACATGTGTATGTGTTCCAACGACGGCAGATACTTTCCCGTCTAAGTACCAAGACATTGCTTGTTTCTCACTCGTTACTTCGGCGTGGAAGTCGATAAAGATAATTGGTGTTCTCTTTCTAGCTTCTTCAACCGCCTCTGTAATTTTTGCAAAAGGATCGTCCAATGTGTTCATAAAGACGCGTCCTTGCAAGTTAATCACAGCCACCTCTTTATCGTTACATTTTACATAAACGATTCCTTTTCCTGGAACGCCTGCTGGATAGTTCAGCGGGCGTACCATTTTTGTGGCATCTTCAATGAAATCAAAAATCGCTTTGTTATCAAAGGCATGATTCCCAAGCGTTACAACGTCTGCACCAGCCTGCAATAACTCCTTATAAATCTTCTCCGTAATTCCTTTTCCATGGGCTGCATTTTCCCCATTAATCACGGTGATTTGCGGTTTATATTTTTTCTTTAATTTTGGGACGTATTGTGCGACCATCTCTCTTCCAAGAGAACCGACAACATCGCCAACAAATAATAATTTCATAAGAGTGCCTCTTTCTAAATCAATGTAGCTCTATTTTACCATAAAATAAGGCTAGAAAATACCTAGATACAACTCTATTCTAGGTAGCTTCAATTAACATATATGTTAATTTTTTTACATCACTTGTAATAACACCATATAAATGACCGTTGGGACAAAGATACTAAGCAAAGTATTCTCCTTCCACCACTGCAATAAGACGACAATCGCGACGGCAATGAGTTCAGGAATCCCAAATGGTGCGTTGATAAACGAAATATCCTTCAAGCAATAAACGACTAGAATCGTAATGATGGCTTGAGGAAGGACCGCCGAAACAAACTGCATACGGCTGGATAAGTTCGTTTGATTACGGAGTACTAGAAATGGGAATAAGCGAATCGCAAAGGTCACGACTCCACTAGTAATAAGAGCAAGAATAATATACGTATTACTCATTTTCTTCCTCCTTCATTTGTAGTTTCTCACGTTCGAAAATTGCAATTAATCCAATCATCGTTGTCGCTAAGGCGCACACAAGGAAATATTGTTTTCCAACAAGAATTAACCAGAAAATGGCGCTGACTCCCCCTATAATAAACGGGAAGTAGCGGTCTGCCTTCTTCAATTGGTTCACGAGAATCACGACAAAGAGCGCCGTCATTGAAAAATCGATTCCCTTTGTTGAAAACGGAAGAAATTCCCCGATGACAACCCCAATAATCGTCCCAAGAACCCAATAGCAGTGATTCAACAGCCCGACATAGACCATCACTTGTTCACTGCCTTCTCTCTTCGTTTGCTTCATCCCTACTAATAGCGAGAAGGTTTCATCTGATAAGGCGAAGATTAAATAAAATGCCTTCCACCCTAGTTTTTTAAATTCATCAATAAAGCTAACGCCGTAAAATAGCATTCTGGCATTAATAAATAAAGTCATTACTGCAATCATCCAAAAGCTCATCCCTGCGCTCATAAATGAGACAAGAGCAAATTGCATGGATCCAGCATATACAAATACACTTGAAAAAATAGAAGCCCAAGCAGGAAATTCTTCTTGTGACATCAGAAGTGCAAATGCAATTCCTAAAAAGACATACCCGAAACAGATGGGTAAACTAATTGTAAATGCCTGTTTTAATTCTTTCATACATTCTCCTAAAAAAAGATTGAAAGCCTGATATACCCAGACCTTCAATCTCTTATTTTAACTTATTTTTATAAAGATTTAAATGTATTCACTACATTTTCTACAGTGAATCCTAATGTTTCCATGACTTTGTTTCCGTTACCTGATAAACCGAAACGGTCGATTGTCACAGTTGCCCCATCAAGGCCAACGTATTGACCCCATCCGAAACTTGCGCCCATTTCAACGGCTACACGTTTACGAACATCGCTTGGTAATACTGATTCGCGATATTCTTTTGGTTGTTCTTCGAACAAGTTCATGGATGGCATTGATACAACAGATACATCAATCCCTTCTTCGGCAAGAACTTTTTGCGCTTCAATGGCAAGCGCCACTTCAGAACCTGTCGCAATCAAGATACCTTCTGGAGTATCGCATTTTTGTGGGCTAACCACATATGCCCCACGTTTCACACCTTCGTATGCTAATTCTTGTGAGTGCTCTAGAACTGGTAAGTTTTGACGTGAGAATACGAGTACTGATGGACGGTCTTTCGTTTCTACAGCCACTTTCCAAGCAGCAGATACTTCGTTACCGTCAGCAGGACGAATCACGTTTAAGTTTGGAGTTGCACGGAACGCTGCCAATTGTTCGATTGGTTCATGCGTTGGTCCATCTTCCCCAACCGCGATTGAGTCATGTGTATAGACGTAAATGGCTGGTAAGTGAGAAATTGCCGCAACACGCATTGCTGCTTTTAAGTAATCTGCGAATACGAAGAATGTACCTCCGTATACACGGTTACCTCCATGAAGAAGCATACCGTTCATGGCTGCTCCCATTGCAAATTCACGAACCCCAAACCAGATATTTCTTCCACCGTAATTTTCGTGTGAGAAGTCGCTGTCTGCTTTATTCATTGTATTGTTTGAAGAAGAAAGGTCCGCAGATCCACCCCAGAAGAATGGAATGTGTTTTCCTAATTCTTGAATCGCAGCTTGACTTGTTACACGAGAAGCCATTGCTGGGCTACCAAATTCGTATGAAGGTAATACTTTTTCTAAGTCGACTTCGATGTTTTTTGCAAAGCTATCTTCGAATTCCTTTGCAAGTTCTGGATAAACTTGTTTATAGTCGTCGAATAAAGTTTTCCATTCGTTGTAGTCATTTTCACCTGTTTGCACTAATAATTTGTCGAAACGGTGTTGCACTTCTTCTGGCACTTCAAATGGGCCATATTCCCATCCGTAGTTTGCTTTTGTAGAAGCAATACCGTCAGGTCCTAAAGGAGCCCCGTGAACTTTATTTGTTCCTTGATTTGGAGCACCGTAACCAATAATCGTTTTTACTTCGATAATCGTTGGTTTCTTTTTGGCATTGTGCTTCTTCGATAGCTTCAGCGATTTCGTCTAAATCATTTCCATCTTCAACACGGATATAATTCCAGCCTAATCCTTTGAAGCGTTTCTTCACGTCTTCAGTAAACACTTTATTTAATGGACCATCTAAGCAGATGTCATTTGAATCGTATAATACGATTAATTTGTTTAATTTTAATGTTCCAGCTAGAGATGCTGCCTCATAAGAAATTCCTTCCATTAAGTCCCCGTCACCACATAATACATAAGTGTGGTGGTCTACTACTGGGTAGCCTTCACGGTTGAATTTTTGCAGCAAGGTGCGCTTCAGCCATAGCCATCCCAACAGCGTTAGCAAATCCTTGGCCAAGAGGACCCGTTGTTGCATCTACCCCATCCGTGTCATGCACTTCTGGGTGTCCTGGTGTTTTTACTTCCAAGTTGACGGAAGTTTTTTTCACATCTTCAATCGATAAGTCATATCCTGATAAATGTAATAAAGCATATAACATTGCAGATCCATGACCTGCTGATAATACAAAGCGATCGCGATCGACCCAAGTAGAACGTTTTGGGTTAACTTTCAAATATTTAGACCAAAGTACATAAGCCATTGGTGCAGCACCCATTGGTAGTCCAGGGTGTCCTGAATTCGCAGCTTGAATGGCATCCATACTTAGTGTACGAATTGTATTCACTGCTAGTTGATCGGTTTTATCAAACATACAATCACTCCTTAAATATATTGATTCCTTTTCGGAACTTACTCTTCTATTTTACTAATCCAAGACTGCTTTTTGCAACCGTTATTTTTTTATGATAAATAAAAACATAGTAAACCCTTGCAAAAACACATATTTCTTTCATGGTTTTAGCATATTTTTGCAAAAATAAAAAAAGGCTGAAATTTTCAGCCTTCTCTCATCTATTCTGCGTCGCGGTTATGCAATCCTTTTTTTCTTTTTTTGAATCGCTTTTTAGTTTATCTGGAGTCACGTCATTTCCTTCTTCATCGACGATTTTTTTAATCCTTCGATGTGGTTACGCATGCCTCCACGAAAAAGCTTCCAAATACTCTTGACGTAAGAGTTGTTGTTCTTTTTCTTCCGTTGGAGTTAATTTTTCCTTCTTTTTTTTCTTTTTTTCGCTAATTCATTAATACGGTTTAATTTTTTTCTTCTGATAACATTTTTTTGTCATTCCTTTCCTTGGCTTCGTCTCCTAGTGTAGCACGAGACGACATTTTTTCCTAAAAATCTGAATTACATACGAACATTTGTTTGATTTCTGTTTACAAAGTGTGTTACACTAGTCTCAAAGAAGGAGATGTTCCGATGACAAATTTAAAAGATTCTAGACAATTAGATGTATTACAGTTTATTTATAAAGAAGTTCAAGAGCACGGTTATCCGCCAACAGTGCGTGAAATTTGTAACGCCGTTCAGCTTTCTTCGACTTCAACCGTTCATGGTCACTTATCAAGACTTGAGAAAAACGGCTTAATTCAACGTGACCCAAGTAAACCACGTGCCATTGAATTAACAATGGCTGGACTCAAAGCAATCGGCGCTAAATCAACGGCGATTCCAATGCTTGGTGTGGTAACAGCCGGTGAACCAATTCTCGCTGTAGAAGAAGCAAGTGACTTCTTCCCTATCCCACCAGATTTACAAAATGATGCAGATGATTTATTCATGCTTCGTATTAAAGGGGACAGTATGATTAATGCGGGTATTTTTGACGGTGATTCTGTCATTGTCCGTAAGCAATCAACAGCCTCAAACGGTGAAATCGTCATTGCGATGACTGAAGAAGACACTGCAACTTGTAAGAGATTCTATCTTGAAAGCGACCATGTGCGCCTAGAGCCAGAAAACGACACAATGGATCCTATCATCTTACCGAACTGTACGATTTTAGGAAAAGTAGTTAGCTTATACCGCAGTCGTATTTTCTAAACCAAACGAAAACCTCCGTCCAATTGTACTGACCCCAAAAAGTTAGACAATTAATTTAAGCAAAGGATTTAGTTCTGTATTGTACAGGACTAAGTCCTTTTAATTTTACTTTGATTCGTTTGTTGTTGTAATAATCAATATAATCGACGATTGCCCCCTCAAGTTCCTTTATAGATTTAAATGTCTTTTCATAGCCATAAAACATCTCTGATTTAAGAATGCCAAAGAACGATTCCATCATGCCATTGTCAGTACTATTACCTTTTCTGGACATAGAGGGCTGGATGCCCTTGTCTTCTAAAAAATTATGATAAAACTCATGCTGGTATTGCCATCCCTGATCACTGTGGAGAATAGTATTCTCGTATTGTTCTTCTCTAAAAGCTTTTTTTCTAGCATATCTTTTTACTTGGTTTTAAATTCGGTGAAGACGATAGAGAATAAGCTATAATTTCGCTGTTATAACCATCTAAAATTGGTGATAAATATAGTTTTTTTGGTTGCTTGTTGGGATAGAAAAATTCCGTAATATCTGTATAGCACTTTTTCCATCGGTTTTTTTCAGCTTCAAAATGGCGTTGAATAATGTTCGCAGCTTTCTTTCCAACTTCTCCATGATAAGAAGAATACTTACGTTTTTCGACGAATACGAGCAGTTAGCCCCAACATTTTCATCAAACGTTGTACCTTTTTTTATGGTTCACGATGAACCCACGGTTTCTAAGCTCAAGAGTAATACGGCGATATCCATAATTACCTTTATGTTCGGTATAAATGGCTTCTATTTCGTTTTTTACGGCCTGATTCTTATCTTCTTGGTTTAACTGTTTTAAGTGATAGTAGTAAGTTGAGCGAGCGAGTTTGATAATCTTTAGAAGAATATCTAAACGAAACTCGTGCACTAACTCTCTGACAATCTGCGTCTTTCTTCTTTCTCTTTTTCCTCCTTCAAGCGGAGTTCTCTCAACTTTTTTAGAATGGCATTCTCCGCTCTTAAATACTCATTTTCAGCCTGAAGGCGTTCTAGTTCCGTCATCTCTTCTGGTTGTTTCTTTGGCTTACGTCCCATTTTAGGTACTCTCCCTCTTGTTTTCTCAACAATAGTATACTTATTTTTCTTGTATTGTGCGAGCCAGTTAGTAAGCGTACTATGAGTTGGAAGTGCGTATTCAAGAGAAACTCTATTTTGAGACCACCCATCGATTAAGACTTTATCAATCATTTCCTGTTTTAATGCTGGAGAGTAATAATTATTTCTCCCTTTTTTTACTATTTCCAAACCATATCGATCAATCAATCTAACCATGTATTTAAGACTTGCCTTATTTATACCATACATATCTGAGAGTTGTTGAAAGCTAAATCCTTGTTTTCTAAGTTCATAAATTTGAACTTTATCTTCATAAGTTAATTTCATAATAAAAGCACCCCAAAAGTTAGATTTTCTGTCTAACTTTTTGGGGTGCCTCAAATCATGGACGGAGGTTATTTTTATTGCATTAAGCTTTTTAACGTTACTTTTTCCTACTTCTGCTTTTACCTTCTACTAAGCCTTCTGTTGCTACCACAATAGATTCCACTTTATCCATATTCGTAAAGAGAACCATCATCGCTGTATCTTTACCAGCTTCTTTTAACGCTTCTAGGTCCACAGTCGATAATACTGTATGTTCATCCACCTTTTGGCCAACTGTGACTGTCGTTTCAAAAGGTCCGCCTTTTAATTCAACCGTATCGATTCCCATATGCACAAGTACTTCTAACCCACCAGCAGTTTGAATACCTACTGCGTGAAGTGTTGGAAAGACATTTACGACTTCCCCTTTTACTGGAGAAGTAATCACACCACTTGCTGGAATGACCGCAAATCCGTCCCCCATCATCTTCCCAGCGAACACTGGATCATTCACTTGTGTAATGGGAACAATTTCGCCACCTGCTAATGCAAATACTGGCACTTCTTTTTCTACTTGATTCTTTTTAAAAAATCCAAACATTTTATCGTCTCCTTATTCTGGTTGAATGGCATGTAATGTATTTGAGAAAATCGAGCGTTTGCGTTCCTTATCGATTTCCTTGTAGTAACTATATAAAATATCGACAATGACAAGTACTGGAAATTGCGGTGTAATGGCCGTTCCTTGTTCTAAGGCGTTCTTCATCGCAATCAGCACTAATTCGTCACAATCCTGTTGCAACTCTTCGCTCTTCTTAGAAGTAATCAGAACCGTTTTGGCTCCTTGCTGCTTGGCAATATTCACGGCATTCACAACACTCTCGTTAGCCGACACCGTAATTCCAATTACAAGGCAATCTTCATCGACTAATACGCGGTTCATCAGCATCGTATGTAAATCCGTAATCGCCTCGCAAATCATCCCGAGTCGCATAAAACGAAACTTCATCTCCAGCGCTGCTAACCCCGAGCTTCCTTGACCGTAGATATACACGCGCTTAGCCTTGCTGAGCATGTCACACACATGAATCAGCTGTGCTTCATTGATGAGCGAGAAGGATTTGGTTAAGAGGTCTGCATAATCGTCTAACACAATCTTCGTTAAGTCATTATGCAAGTTTGTCTCTTCTTGCTTCCCTTTTTGATAGTCATAAATAAACTGCCTATATCCTTTATAGCCACACTTTTGAGCAAATCGTGTTAAGGATGGAATCGAAACGAATAAACGCTTTGAGACTTCTTGTGCGGATAACGATTCTTTTTCTGGAATCACACCCAAGAAATATTTGGCAATCGTTTTTTCAATCGGCGTCAGAGTATCATAAATCGATTCAATCATCGGTGCTACTTTTTTCTCAAATGACAACATAACCTTTTCCCCTTTGCATTGCTAGCTTCATTATAGCACAGGTTTAGGAAAAGATTTTGCCTTTTTTCAAAAAATAAAAGATGGACTGATTTTAGGGACCAGTCCATCTCAAAAGGTGTTTTTACTGACTAGTCGTCTACACCTAAAATTTCGTTAATATTGTTCTTGTAAAGAATAGCTTTCGCACCGTAAATGGCTTGAATACCACCTTTAACATCTAAAACATCTACGGCTCCGATATCTTTCAACGTTGCTTTATTTACTTTTTCAACGTCTTTAACAGATACACGTAAACGAGTGATACAAGCATCTACGTCTTCGATATTTCTGCTCCACCTAGAGCTTCGATAATACGAACGCTATCTTGTTTCAAGCTGTCGCGTGTTTCAACAACTGGTTTGTCATCTGATTCTAAAGAATCTTCTAAACGACCTGGAGTTGCTACGTTAAATTGAGTGATGAACCATCTGAATACTACATAGTATAGACCACTCCAGATTAAACCAAATGGAATTTGTAATAACCAGTTTGTCTTATCGTTACCTTGTAATACCCCGAATAATGTGAAGTCAATAACCCCACCAGAGAATGTATTACCAATAGAGATATTTAGAATATCTGCAATGAAGAAACTTACCCCATCAAGGAATGCGTGAACCACATATAATACTGGACTTACGAATAAGAACATGAATTCGATTGGTTCAGTAATACCAGTAATGAATGAAGTTAATGCAACCCCTAAGAATAAACCCGCATATTTTTTACGACGATCTTTTGGTACACAGTGATACATTGCTAAGCAGGCTGCTGGAAGACCGAACATCATTGTTGAGAAACGACCAGCGAAGAAACGAGTTCCTTCAGTAAATAAACCTACGTGATTTGGATCTGCTAATTGAGCAAAGAAGATTTTTGAGCCCCAGCAATTGTTTGACCAGCTACGACTTCCACTCCACCTAATTCTGTATACCAGAACATTGGATAAATCATATGGTGTAATCCGACTGCACCACATAGACGCATTAAGAATCCATATAAGAATGTACCAATAGGACCTGCTTGTGAGATATATCCACCAGTTGAAACTAATAATTGTTGGAATGGTGGCCATACTAAGAAGAAGATAGCCCCAACAAAGATAGAAGCAAATGAAGTTACGATTGGAACAAAACGGCTACCACCGAAGAATCCAAGCACTTGTGGTAATTGGATATTGTTGTAGCGGTTATGTAACCAAACAGTGATTGCCCCTACTACGATAGCTCCGATAACCCCAGTATCAATAGAAGCATCTTTACCCATGTATAATCCTACAAGAGCTTTGATTGTAGCAGTCATTACTAAGTAACCAGTTACCCCAGCAAGTGCTGCAGTTCCTTTGTCACGTTTCGCTAAACCGATACAGAGCCCAATACAGAGAAGAAGTGATAGATTTGCAAAGATAACTTCCCCAGCTTGGCTCATTACTTTAAAGATTGCTTGTAATACTTCGTTATTTAATACAGGATATGTTGCCACAGTTACCGGGTTGGATAAAGCTCCACCAATCCCTAATAACAAACCTGCTGCCGGTAAAATGGCAATCGGCAACATAAAAGGCCTTCCCAATTTTTTTGTAAAAAAATTTAAACATGTGGTTTTTCCCCTTAACTATAAATCAGTGATGTTTAATCTTTTTTTCTACTTGTTGAATCGCATCAACAAATTTTTTTTCGTGATGAGTTGTGGACGAGTAATCGCTGAACCTACAACGACACTATACGCACCTAACTCAAGCACACGTTTCACCTTTTCAGGTGTATCGATATTGCCTTCTGCAATAAGTGGATGTTTGATTCGTTCTAAAACTGTTCTCAAGATTTCAAAGTCATTTTCTTCAATTTTGTCGCCTTTACTTTGTTTTGTATATCCTACTAAAGTACTTCCGATAAAAATCAAAAACCGAGTTCATCAGCATGAATCATTTCGTCTACTGTAGAACAGTCTGCCATCAATAATTGATCTGGATATTTTTGCTCTAATTTCATGATAGAAATCATCAAGCGTTTGTCCATTTGGTCGAGTCGATGTAGTGGCATCCAGAGCAATAATCTCTGGTTTCACTGTCATCAATTCGTCAATTTCTTTCATCGTAGCGGTAATAAAGACGTCGGCATCATCATAATCACGTTTAATAATTCCAATAACTGGTAAATCGACAGCCTCTTTAATCGCTTTGATGTCAATCACTGAATTGGCACGAATTCCTTTCGCTCCTCCTTCCTGTGCAGCAACTGCCATACGAGCCATAATATAATCACTATGTAATGGTTCATGCGGCAATGCTTGGCATGATACAATTAATTGACCTTGTAATCTCATAAACAGCCTCCTTCTATTTTTAGTAAAACCCTTACATTTTTAGTATACTCACCTTAGAAAACATTTTCAATATCACACTTATTTTTAGTAACTACTTTCAGAATCGGGTACAAATCACTGAACTATCACACTTTTATAGAAATTACTTTCATCAAAAAAGCCAATCTTGTATGAACAAGATTGGCTTTTCGTTACATTTTAATGAGTTGATGCTTGAACGCATAAATCGTTGCTTGCGTTCTGTCCTCTACTCCTAATTTTGAAAGAATATTCGATACGTGAGTCTTCACGGTCTTCAATGTGATAAACAACTCGTCTGCAATTTCTTGGTTGGATTTTCCTTGTGCGATTAAGAGTAACACTTCTAATTCACGCTGCGTTAAATCTTCGTGTAAGAAATGCTGTTGCTTCATTTGAATACGATTCACGAGTTTATCCGTCACTTGCGGCTCAAACACTCCGTCTCCATTATACGTATCTCGGATAGCTTTTGCGATTTGAGAGGCGGAAGCTGTTTTTAAGATATAGCTCTTTGCTCCGGCGTTGATGGCTGGAAAAACTTTCTCATCATCAATAAAGCTCGTTAGGATGATAATTTTCGCTTCTGGCCACTTTTCAAGAATTTCCTTTGTCGCTTCAATTCCATCCATCTCAGGCATCACAAGGTCCATCAAGATAATATCTGGTTTTAAAGACAGTGCTTTCAACACCTTCTCGGCCATTTTTAGCTTCATCCATCACTTCGATGTCATCTTGCATCGACAGATACGAAGAAACGCCTAGTCGTACCATTTCGTGATCGTCTACTAGTAATACATTAATCATTGTTCATCCTCCATGTGACGACTGAGCGGAATCTTGATTTCAATTGTCGTTCCTTGATTTGGGAAGCTCACAATTCTCACCTGTCCACCGAGCCCTTGCACTCTTTCTTTCATATTATTAATTCCATAGCTTCCTGGAAGAATTTCCTCGCTATTAAATCCAACCCCATTATCCTCTATCTTAAAGAGAACCGTGGAGTCTAGTTGTCGTAAATACACTTCTAAAGTTGTTGCGTGTGAATGACGCAATGTATTCGATAGAAGTTCTTGAGCGATTCTGAAGAGATGGTCTTCGACACCTTCAGGAAGTTTCACGTCTTCGATATCCCAATGAATCTTCATTTGTACTTTCGTTTGTAATTCGACGAGTAATCCTTCGATACCAGATTTCAACGATTTACTTTCTAGTGAAATTGGGCGTAAGTGAAGAAGCAATGCGCGCATCTCTGATTGTGCTTGAGAGAGAACATGTTCAATCATCTTCAATTGTTTTTGTTCCTTCTCATCAAACTTGTCGGCACGTTCGTTTAAGGCAGAAATCATCATCATCGCCGCAAAGAGCTGCTGGCTTACAGAATCATGTAATTCGCGAGCGATACGGCGTCTCTCTTCTTGAATGACTTGTTCTTTTGTCTCAGTCCCTAAGAATTGCGGTTTGCTACCTAATTGCTGTACTTCTAATGATAATTTTTCTAATCGCTCTGAAAGTGCAGCTGTTTGTTCGTAGAAATCATTTAAGTCTACAACCGTTGCTTCCATAATCCAATTTGGGCTATCTTCTTCTTTTACAAGTCTATGCTTGGCCTTTTGAATCATGAGTAACTGCTCACCGATTTTACGCTCAGCTTGACGATTTAAAATCAACATCGCCGCAGCTGTCACAAAACCAAAGAATAAATCAATAATAGAAACAGTGTAATCGTCCCAAGAATCTCTTGAATGCTCAATGTCTCTACTATTTCATAGCGAATCCATCTGCGGAATAGGAATAGGAAAACAGTACTAACAAAACTGTAAACCGCTGAATAAAGCATCCAGCTTTTAACGAGGCGTTGCTTCATGCTTCAATCACCTCAATTTTCCCAGCGACAATCGTTGTATAAATCTTAATCTTCTTCGTGCTGCGATTGTATCCTGAACTATATAACTGAATAGATTCATTACTTAAGGCGTATGTTTGTCCCTCAAATTCCACTTGACCGCCAAATGCATGATGATGAATCATCACTCCTACCCCGTACGGTACTAGAATTCGAACACGGCCAAATCCTTTTCGAATGACGATCACATTTTCCTTGGCAGGAAGAATTGTATTTCCTAAGTCGATAATGGTATCCCCTACAAGCTGCCCTGCATTGATATCATTCCACTCATACGGTTCGTTCCCCACTTCTTGATTTCCAAACCAATCATAGCGATGGATTTCTCCAGGCGTTGGAGTATCCTCGTGAGAGTCAACGAAAATATATTCTTGTCGGCCCTTTTTCGAAAACATACCTGATAAAGAAGCAATCGAGAACGTATCTTTAGTAAAGAATAACAGAAGCAATGCCCCAATCATTCCAAGCCAAATACCCGCAGTAGATAGAAGCGGTAAAATGATAAAGAGTGCCCCAAAGCACATTCCACTATTTCTTAAAAATTTAACACGTCGAAAAACAATAAAACTGAACATTGTAATAGCGACCCCAATTGAAAGAAGATGAAGAGGCCCAATTTTGAAGTCATTTCAATAGCGGAGACAATCACTCCCATTAATAGTACAATTAGTATTCGTTTCAGTTTATTCATCTTCTCACCTCCGTTACAGGTATTAGTATACCATCTTCTCACGTTCAATCCTATCATGAATTAAAAATGAATCCATCAGACTTAAGGATGAAATCCAACAAAAAAGAGCTAGGACATTTCCTAGCTCTTCTCTATTTCAAATGAATGGATTACGCAGATTGAATATCAATAATTCTGATCTTCATTTCTCCGCCTGGTGTTGGAATCACCACTTCTTCATTTAATTTTTTACCAATAATTCCTTTGGCAATTGGAGAGTCATTTGAAATTTTACCTTCAACTGGGTTTGCTTCTGCACTACCCACGATTGTGTAAGTTTCTTCGTCTCCATCTGGTAATTCGATAAACGTAATTTTTCTTCCAAGTGAAACAACATCTTTTTCTACATTGTTATCATCGATGATTTCCGCAAAACGAATCATTTTTTCTAACGTTGAAATACGTCCTTCTACGAAAGCTTGTTCATCCTTAGCTGATTCATATTCAGAGTTTTTCAGATAAGTCACCATAGCTACGCGCAATTTTGATACGCTCTACGATTTCTTTTACGTTTAACGACTTTTTAATTCTTCTAATTCAGCTTCAAGTTTTTGCTTTCCTTCAAGCGTCATTGGAAATACTTTTTCAGTCATACGATTCTCCCTATATCGTTTTTTTAGATTATCTCAATCTACAATGCTAAAACTTTAACATTTTATAACCGAGATTGCAAGTCTTATTTCAAATTTTAATTCGATTTTAAATGTTCATCCCATAAAAAGCCCCTAGGATAAGCTTTCCTAGGGGTTAACAATTTAATTTAAATGAGATAAAATTGAAGCAATTTTTTTGTAGTCATTAAGTCAATCGCCACTCTGTTTGAACCACCTTCTGGGATAATAATATCCGCAAATTTTTTTTCGTTGGTTCAATAAATTGGTGATGCATTGGTTTTACAACGGACATGTATTGGTTAATGATAGAATCCAGTGTTCTTCCACGTTCTACCATGTCACGTTTAATACGGCGAATGATACGAATATCATCGTCAGTATCAACATACACCTTGATGTCCATCAAATCACGCAAGCGTTCATCTTCAAGAATAAGAATTCCTTCGATTAGGATAACATCTTTTGGTTCTTGATGGATTGTTTTATCACTTCTTGTATGATTTTCGTAATCATATACTGGTTCTTCAATCGATTCAAAATTTATTAATTTATTCATATGTTCAATTAATAAATCTGTATCGAAAGCAAATGGATGGTCATAGTTCGTTTTTAAACGTTCTTCAAACGGCATATGACTTTGATCTTTATAATAGTAGTCTTGATCAATTTTACAAATCGTTAAATCTGGAAAGTTCTCCAAAATTTTACGACTTACACTTGTTTTCCCACTCCCAGAACCACCTGTAACTCCGATAACGATTGGCTTTTTCTTTTCCATGACCTACTCCTTATTATCAATATACTTAGCTTTTAACTCTAAATGTTCCTCATACGTTTTCGCATAGTAGATTTCTTTTGTATGAATATCTGCTAGGAAGTATAAGTAATCTGTTTTCTCTGGTTCTAACGCTGCTACGATAGAATCCTCACTTGGACTATTATAAGGTCCAGGGCCAACGCCATAGTTTTGATATAAGTTATATGGAGAATCTACTTCTAAATCTTCTAAAGAAAGGGCTTCTTTGTGTTCGCCTAAAGCGTATTGAACAGATACATCTGTTTTGAAGCTTCATATTTTTCTTTAATACGGTTATGGAATACGCTAGAGATTTTTCTTACGGTCTTCTAGTTTAGTCCCCTCTTTTTCGATTAAAGAAGCCATTGCCATAATTTCTTGTAATGTATAGTCACTTGCTAAAATCTTATCGTAGTATTTCGACATGACTTCATCTGTTTTAGCAACCATTTCAGTAATTAACATTTGAAGTGTTTTTGAGTCATTCATATCGTATGTCGCTGGGAATAAGTATCCTTCAAGCACATATTTTTACTTGGTAGCCATTATATGATTGAGTCAATAATTTTGGGAATTTTTGAACTAAATAACGTAAGAAGTCTTCGTCTTGAACTTTTGCCATGAAATCTTCGGCAGAATATTTTTGTTGATTTTTTTCAACTTCTTTGGCGATTTCTGTTAATTGTTCCCCTTCACGAATCAGAACTTTAGTCGCGTTTTGATCTTTATCTTTTCCTTGACCAGAAAGTTCCGCGATAATTTCGTCGAGTGTCATACTCTTAGAAACATGGTACAATCCTGATTTAAATCCAGAAACGTTTTTTTGAATTTCAAATAGAAATTAAAGAGTTTCGAATTACGGATAATCCCTTCTTTTTTTCAAGTGCTTTTTGATACTTCTTTTGACAGATGCGCCTTGTTCAATTTCAAATGAAACAAGTTCTGTTTGAGCTGTATCAACTGGTTGTGTTTCTCCTTTAATGTAATTCCAAGTAAAGAATCCCCCTACTAGGACAATTACTAAAAAGTGCAATCATAAAATATTTCATTATCTTTTTTTGATAATAGAAGTTTCCTTTTTACGAATATCGCGTTTCGTATCCGTATCAGAAATTAAGGAATGTTTTTTTATGTTCTTCTTGAGACATTGTCTTCCCCCTTAAATTGGCATCAAATGATACCCATAGTTGTAGTTATTATACCTCATTCTTATTGAAAAATGAAGAAAGTCAATCATAAAGAGTGCCCTTATAACAAAAAAAGCTTGAGGTTTCCCCCAAGCTCTATTGTTGATTATAAATCTTCTTCAGCTAAGAATGTGTTTAATACTTCTTCAACCATATCCCATTCAGCTTCTGTTTCGATTGGGTTTAATTGACCTTCAGTACCATCTTCGCCTTCAACATATGAGAATGCTTGTAATTCTACTTCTTCTCCTTCAGGAATTCCTGCTGGGTAGCATAATACATATGATTTATTGAAGTCATCAGATTCGAACGTGAATAATACTTCGTGTAAAATTTCATTTCCTTCTTCGTCGATGATTGTAATATGTTCGTGACCTTCGTGGCCTTCTAAGTGATCATGTTCATGATCGTGATCGTGATGTTCTGTCATTTTCTTTCCTCTTTCCTTTGTTATTGATTTCCATTTAAATCTAAATAGTTTTGCAAAATCATGACTGCAGCTAGCATATCAATGACTTGTTTGCGTTTCTTTCTTGAAACATTACCCTCTTCGACAAGCATTCGTTCCGCCTGCATCGTCGTGAGTCTTTCGTCATGATAGACGATTGGAATTTCTAGTCGTTTCTCTAGGCTTGCACCATAACGACGGGACGCCTCTACACGTGGTCCTTCCGTATTATTCATGTTCTTTGGTAGGCCGATGACGATTTTTCAACGCCATACTCTTCCACTAACTCGACAACACGTTTGAACCCGAATTCTGAAGCATTCTCATTAATCGGAATTGTTTCAACCCCTTGAGCAGTCCAGCCCATTAAATCACTAACGGCAACGCCCACAGTTTTACTTCCGACATCTAATCCCATTAATCTCATACTAGGCATCTCTTCCTGTTGAGCGGATATAATGTCTAATGAGTTCTTCCAAAATCTCATCTCTTTCGTGACGACGAATTAGATTACGTGCATCACGATGTCTCGGAATATAAGCTGGGTCTCCAGATAACAAGTATCCTACGATTTGATTAATCGAACTATACCCCTTCTCATTCAACGCATCATAAACGATGGTTAATGTTTCTTGAACGGTTTTTTCGTCCTTTTCATTAAATTTAAATAGGACTGTTTCATCTATTGAACTCATAGCGACACCTCATTTCAATATATATACCTATTCTACAAGATTTTGCATGAAACTACAATTGATACTTACCGATTCTTAACATTTAGAAAGCCTTTCCTTTGCTTTTAAATCAAAAACCTTCCACGGGACTCTCTTCAAATCCCATGGAAGGTTTCATTTTGCATTACATTATTTAGCTAAATATTCTTTAAGCAATTCGAATGCTTGTGGAATACCTGCAGGGTTCTTACCACCTGCTTGAGCCATATCAGGACGGCCTCCGCCTCCACCTTGGATAGCTGGAGCAATTGCCTTAATGATATCGCCTGCTTTTAATCCTTTTGCATTTGCGTCTTTAGATACGGCTACTAAAAGGTTCGCTTTATCAGAAGAAGCAGTACCTACTACGAAGATATCGCTCGCACCTTTTTGTCTCCATGTATCTGCTAATTGACGTAATTCATCCATCTCTTTATTTTCAAGAGCTACAGTGATGAATGAAGTTCCGTTTACTTCTTCTACATTGTTGAAGACATCTGCGACTTCAGCTTTCATGATTTTAGCTTTTAGTTTCGCAATTTCGCCGTTTGCTTCTTTCAATTCTTGACCTAAAGTAGCTACACGTTCTACCACTGTATCTAATTGGATGGCTTTAACTTCACCAGCTACTTGTTTTAATAAGTTTTCGTGATGGCTTAATAAGTCAAATGCTTCTTTACTTGTAACAGCTTCGATACGACGAACGCCGGCACCGATACCAGATTCAGAAACAATCTTGAATAATCCGATTTCTTGAGTGTTTCCAACGTGGATACCCCCACAAAGTTCGATTGACCAGTCACCAATGTTGACCATACGAACTAAGTTGCCGTATTTCTCACCAAAGAGTGCCATTGCCCCACGGCTCTTCGCATCTTCTAGTGTAGTTTCAATCGTTACAACTTCTAAACCAGCCCAGATTTTCTCATTTACGATACGTTCCATTTCAGCTAATTCTTCAGCAGTAACTTGTCCGAAGTGACTGAAGTCGAAACGTAAACCAGTTGGTGTTACAAGAGAACCTGCTTGGTTTGCGTGAGTTCCTAGAACATCTTTTAATGCTTGGTGTAATAAGTGAGTTGCTGTATGGTTTTTAATGATTTTCGCACGTTCAGATGCATCAACCACTAATGTGTAAGTTGCGTTTACTTGTAAGTCGCCTAACACTTCAACCGTGTGTAATGGTTGTCCGTTAGGAGCTTTCTTCACTTGTAAGACATTCGCTACAACTGTACCGCTGGCATCTTGGATTGTACCGTGGTCGGCTAATTGTCCACCCATTTCAGCGTAGAAAGGTGTACGGTCGAATACTAATTGCGCATGCGCATCTTTATGTGCAGATTCAACTAATTCATCATCTACAACAATCGCTTTTAACACGCCTTCTTCAGTTGTTGAAGCATATCCAACGAATTCACTCTCTACAGTGATATCACGTAATACTGCAGATTGTACGTTCATTGATGTTTCTGTATTACGAGCAGCACGCGCACGGTTTTTTTGTGCTTGCATTTCTGCTTGGAAACCTTCTTCATCGACAGTGAAACCATTGTCACTTGCGTATTCTAATGTTAATTCATATGGGAATCCATAAGTATCATATAGTTTGAACGCATTTTCGCCAGAAAGAGTTGTTTCGTTTGCTTCTTTCATATCCGCAAAAATAGTTTCTAAGATTGCTAAACCATCGTGAATTGTTTCTTGGAAACGATCCTCTTCGTTGGCAATCACTTTTTGAATGAATTCCATGTTTTCAGTTACTTCTGGATAGTAGCTGTGCATAATTTGAGCAACCGTTGGAACTAATTTAGTTAAGAATGATCCTTGAATTCCTAAACGTTGTCCGTGCATTACTGAACGACGGATTAAACGACGGATGATATATCCACGACCTTCGTTTGAAGGAAGCGCGCCATCCCCAATTGCAAAAGCTTACCGCACGAATGTGGTCAGCGATAACTTTGAATGATACATCAGTTTCTTTAGATTCATTGTATTTCTTACCAGCGCTTAAGCTTTCTAATTGCTTAATAATTGGCATAAATAAGTCTGTTTCGAAGTTTGTTGGTGTATCTTGGATAACAGAAACTACACGTTCAAGACCCATCCCCGTATCGACGTTCTTATGTGGTAATGGTGGATAAGTTCCGTCTGGCATATGGTTGAATTGAGAGAATACTAAGTTCCAAATTTCTAAGTAACGTTCGTTTTTCTCCTCCAGGATAGTTTTTCTGGATCATCTTCTGCTAAGTTATTATATTTTTCTCCACGGTCGTAGAAAATCTCAGTATCCGGACCACATGGACCAGCACCGATATCCCAGAAGTTATCTTCTACTGGAATGATATGATCTTCTGGAAGACCAACTTTATCCATCCATAATGTTTTTGTTTCTGGATCTTCTGGATAGTAAGTAACGTATAGACGATTTGGATCAAGTCCTAACCATTTTTCACTTGTTAGGAATTCCCATGCCCATGGAATCACTTCTTCTTTGAAGTAGTCCCCGATTGAGAAGTTCCCCATCATTTCGAATAATGTATGGTGACGAGCTGTGTGCCCGACGTTTTCGATATCGTTTGTACGAATACTCTTTTGAGCATTTGTAATACGTGGAACTTCTGGTGTTTCCGTTCCATCGAAGTATTTCTTAAGCGTTGCAACCCCTGAGTTAATCCATAATAATGTTGGATCGTTTACAGGAATTAAGCTTGCACTTGGATGCACCTTATGTCCTTTTTCTTGGAAGAAATCAAGGTACATTTGACGAATTTCACTACTTGATAATTTTTTCATCTTCATTCTCCTTCTTTTTGTAAATAAAAAAACTGCCCCATTGCTGCAAGGGCGTCCTACCGCGGTACCACCTTGCTTACAATGAAACAGCTGTTCATTCATCTCTAATTCCGATAACGCTGGAAGAGCGTTTGTATTTCTACAAATTTTTCAATCGGGAGCACGATTTTGTTGGCTCTTTTCACCAGACAAGCCTCTCTAACAAGTAAAATCTCAATCCGATTGCTTACCTTTAGAAGTATACGAAAAGCACCTTGTTTTGTCAACTATTCTAAAGGGTTGTGATTTTTAAGTTCTCCCTTATTTGACATAATCGATTAAGGTTCCGTACCCTTTTGAACTCATCTCTTCTAAAGGAATAAACTTGATAGAAGCACTATTGATACAAAATCGAAGTCCACCCTTATCACGTGGTCCATCTTCAAACACATGGCCTAAATGAGAGTTTGCAATGCGGCTTCTCACTTCAATCCTTTCATATTGAAACTGGTATCTTCATGATAAGTCACTACTTCCGAAGAAATTGGCTTTGTAAAACTTGGCCAGCCACAGCCTGATTCAAATTTATCCTTTGAAGAAAATAGTGGTTCTCCTGTAGCAACATCTACATAAATTCCTGGAGCATGATTATTCCAATATTCATTTGAAAAAGCGACCTCTGTTCGATTTTCTCTAGTGACAGCATATTGTTCTTTTGTCAATGTTTTTCTCAATGTTTCATCATCTGGCAAAGGATATAAACTAGGATCAATCACTAAATCATTTGCCTTATTGACATCGATATGGCAATAACCATTCGGATGTTTTTTTAAATAATCTTGATGATATTCTTCTGCTTCGACAAAGTTGCGTAACTTTTCATTTTCTACAGCTAGTTTCTTTCCAAATTGTTCTTCTTTTTCTTTTACAATCTCATTAATCGCAGAAACGTCTTCATCATTTACAAAGTAGATTCCTGTTCTGTATTGTCGTCCTGTATCATTTCCTTGCTTGTTTACAGATAAAGGATCAATCACTCTGAAATAGTATAACAACAATTCTCTTAAGGTGATTTTATCTGCGTCGTATTGAACACGAACGGTCTCTGCGTGATCTGTTTGATGAATTAACTGATAGTTTGTAGTTTCAACATTTCCATTGGCATATCCACTCACAACATCAATAACACCATTAATCCTTGAAAAATACTCTTCTAACCCCCAGAAACAACCACCAGCCAAATAGATTTCTTTCATATTTTTAACTTCTTTATTCACTTTTGTTTTAGTTTCTTGATTTTGAATCAAATTGGTTACCTTTTTTGAAACGGAATCTGTTTGAGAACCATTTGAAACAACGTTGTCTTTTACAAAAATAAGGGCAGCGATCAAGAGAACCACTAAAACAATTGTAATTCCCATTGATTTCTTATCCATTATGATTCACCTCTATAAGTTTAACAAGGTCTTCGTAATATCTTGATTCTTCAAATGTCCTGGTTGAACTTTGACAACTTCTCCGTTCTCATTAATGAAGGCAGAAGTAGGATATCCAACAACGCCTAATTTCTTTAAGAATTCTCCCTTCATATCCATTAAGACTGGTAATGCTTTATAATCAACTCCATTAAACCAAGTTTTAAAATCCTCTACATTCTTTTCACGATTGACACCTGGTGCAACTACCGTTAAAACTACAGTATTCTCTGGTGGATTCTGTGAAAGGTCTGTTACATCTTGTAAACCTGCTAAACAAGTTGGACACCAAGTAGCCCAGAATTTAATATAGATTTTTTTACCTTTATATTCCGAAAGAGATACTTCTTTTCCGTCTAACGTTTGAAATTTAAAATCAGAAACCTGAACCGCACTCTTTTTCGTTTCTACTGTGTTGTTTTTATCATTTGTCGATTGATTCATCGGCATACTTTGGCATGAAGCTAATAAAAAGGCACACCCTAACGCTACAATCATTTTTAATTTCATCTTATTATCTCCCTTCATTACTGCATCATCTGAACGATTTGTGTATAAATAATAACGATTCCCATTAACACAATCATGAACCCACCAATTTTTTTCAATTCTACTAAATGCTTCTTAGCAAGATTAAAGACTTTTATTGCTACCGATGAAGCAACTGCTAATACTAGAAACGGAATCGATAGTCCCAAAATATACAATACAAGAAGAAAAGCCCCATAAGCCATTCCTGCTTGTTGTGTAGAAATTAAACTTAATACCGCACTTAGTACGGGACCCACACAGGGTGTCCAACCGAAACTAAAACTCAATCCTAATAAATAACTATTCCATAATGACTTTTTGATTTTTTTGTCTCCAGTTGAACCGTCTTTTTGTTTTTTTGTAGAAATATAAAGTTAAAAAAACCTCCATTTGGTGCAACCCTAACAGAACAATAATCATTCCTAAAGTCAGATTAAAGAATGGATTATAAATCAAACTTCCTAATAAAGTTGCAGCAAACCCCAGAAAGAAAAATATCGTAGATAGACCTGCAATAAATACTAGGGTTCGAATAAGCGGTTTCAAAAAGAATTCTAATTTTCCTATTTTCACCTTTTTCCCCTCTTGCTCACTCATTAAAACTCCAAAATAAACTGGAAATAATGGCAATACACATGGTGAGAAAAAAAGGATAGCAATCCTGCGAAAAAAATACGCTCCCCCATAAAAACAAAAATCCATAAAAACACTCTCCTATTAATTAAAAATATCAGTTATACATTAAAAACTGATTGATACATGGTTATTTTAACATAGTCTAATCTAGGAACAAAAAGACCTGTTTCAACAAATAAAAGCCACGTGAGCTTTCACTCACGTGGCTTATTAGTTACCCTCTTAGAAGAATAAGCTATTATTCTTTTCTGCTTGGTAGTTTTTGACGTACTCGGTTACCTGCACCTGGTTCCACTTGTTCTAACGCTGATTCAATGATTTGTAATGATTCATCGTATTTGAATGTGTGGTTGAATAGGTCAAGTGCACGACCAATCGCTGTTTCAATTTCAGGATGTGATAAACGGTAACGGTTCGCATGTTGAATCATGTACTCTGTTAATTGTGCATTATCAACAATTTGTTCTGTGAAGATATCTAATTTTTCAACATCTTCTTCGATCACGTTATTCGCCGCGTTAATTTCAGTCATATCTAATTTCACACGGTTCATCTTTTGCCACAATTGTTCGATACGATTGCTTGTTGCAAAGAACAATTCTAAGTACTCTTTTGGAAGACCTGGTAAGTGGTATTTCTCAATCGTACGTTTCATATTACGTAAGTCTAATTCGAAGACATCTAATCCGTCGCGAATCGCTTTTTCTTGGCTACGTAAATCAGATAATGTGTTGACTAAATCAGTTTGATCTTCATCAATGCTGTTTAATTTATCAAGAACGAGTTCGTAATGTTCTTTCACAACTGAGTAAGGAACTTGATGGTTTTCCATCGCCTTGCTGTAGTATTGAACGGCTTCTTGTTCTTTCTAATTGTTCTGCAAATTCTTGTACACGAACGAATTCGTTGTTTGACAAGATATAGTTTTGAGAAACACGGTCCACTTCGATATTCACATAACGGTTGCTTTGTAATACTTGGTTCAAGCGTTTTTCAACTTGAGCTTTATTGCGGTATACAAATTCACGTGCTTCGATTTCAGCTTCCATCACATCATAAAGTTGATCGATTTCACGAGCCACTTTATCTAATTGTTGACGAGCTTCTTCTAATTCTGTAGCAGCGATATGTCCGCGTGCCACTTCAATTGTTTTTTTCAATCTTTTCAATTTCTTCAGGAATTGAAATTTTTAGAGAAATTGGTAATGCTCTTCGACCATGCGAGCATATCCTTGTTTCAAGTCTTCTACTTGTTCGTTGTACTCAGTTTCGATTTCTTTTAATAATTGAGGAACTTGTTCAACGATTGACTCAAATTCTTTCATTTCGTTTTCGATACGTCCAAGTACTTCTTTGGCTTCTAAGTGGTCGCCTTCGTTTGTTAATGTATTAAATTTCGCGAAGTCTAATTCTAAATAAGCTAAACGTTTTTTTCTAACGTTTCTAGTGCTTCGCCGAATGAGAAACTATGTGCTAATAAGTCTTTTGCGCATTGAAGCATAGCGTTCTTGTAATAAGTCTAGCTGTGCGCGGTTTTTGTTTTTCACTATCCAATAATTTTTTTGTAATGCTGAGTAAATTTTTGTCAACTTCAGCTTTTTGTTTCTTCAATCAAGTTTTTCAGCTTGTTGTGTCACTTGATTTCCTTTGATGAAGTTTAATTTTTTTGGATATATTGTTCTGCACTTACTAATGCAGCTTCGATTTCAGGGAATCGGAATCGTGTGATTGTTTGCCATGTTGCTTGCCATGTTTCGTACGTTCTCTTTGTTTGCCCTGTTAAATTCAAGTTTTTCAAAGTATAGAACGTGTCCGCAATTGGCACTGCCATTAACTTATCCTTTTTCTCTGATAATTCTTCAATTACTTTAGTTTGTTTCTTTGTCATGAATATTGCTGTTGCATAACCTGCGGCACCAAGTACCACAATTAGCAATAGAAAGATTACAAATCCCATGCTATAGCCTCCAAATATATATATTTACAGTTTTCACACATAATATCATTAGTAGTATAGCACGTTTTATAGCGATTTAGCAAAAAACTTCAAGGGTTTACGTTAATTTTTTGTTACTAGTACTTTGCATTTGTAATTTTCTGAAATCAAAAGAAAAAGGAGAACGGAAATCCGTTCTCCTAATCACTTACGCTTATTTAATTAATTCGTAAATCGCTTCTGCATAAATTGCAGCTGAGCGGAATAAATCTTCTAATGCGAAGAATTCATTTGCTTGGTGCATTGTATCGATTGAGTCTGGGAATAGCGCACCATACGCTACACCACGTTCAAAGATACGTCCGTATGTTCCACCACCGATTGATTGTTCATGTGCAGGTAATCCTGTTTGACGGTGATATACATCTAATAATGTTGATACTAATTTATCTTCTGGTGATACATAGTGAGGAACTTGTGCTTTACCGTGAGCAACAGTGAAACCATATCCTGAAGCCACAACTTCTGTCTTAATTTCAAGACCTTCTGCAGTAACGCCTAATGGATAACGGAAGTTTACTACGGCTACCCCACCTAATTCAGGTGTGTAAGTGAAGATTCCGGCATTAGCTGTCAATGGTCCCATCACTTCATGGTTGAAATCAACTTTCAAGTTTTTACCATCAGTATCTTCATGTAATACTTCAGCAGCAAATGCTAAGTATTTCTTCGCGTTACCTTTGAAGTTGAATTGGTTTTAAGAATTTAGCCAAGTGAGTTCCAGCATTGATTCCTTTATCTGGAGTTGATCCGTGTGCTGATTTACCAACAACGTCTAAGATAACTTTGCCGTCTAATACTTGAGCACTTCCTTCAACTGGATTTGCAGCAACATATGCCAAGAAGCGGTCAACCACTTCATCTGCATTTGGAACAACGATTTCCGCATGAGCATCTTGAGGAACCATGTTTTTCACGTAAGCCTGCGTCGAAGCTTAATAATTGATAGTCGCCTTCTGCAGCTCCACCAGGAATATCATAATGTAATGAAAGAATTCCTTTTTTTCACCATTGATGATTGGGAATGTTGCGTCTGGTGAGAAACCAAAGTCTGGCATTTCTTCTGTTTGGAAGTAACGTTCCATACATTTCCAACCTGATTCTTCGTCTGTTCCGATAATGAAACGAACACGTTTTTGAAACTGGTAATCCTAATTCTTTGATGATTTTTTTAATGCGTAGTATGCTGCCATACTTGGTCCTTTATCATCGCTTGAACCACGCGCATAAATACGGTCATTAATAATTTGTGGTTCGAATGGATCTGTATCCCATCCAGTTCCTACTGGAACAACGTCCACGTGACCTAAAAACTCCAAGAGTTTCTTTTATAGTCTGGATTTGGTGCAAACTCGATGTGACCTGCTAAGTTTCCAACTTGTTTTTGTTGTGAAACCATCACGTTCACCGATTGCTAAGAATGCTTCTAGCGCTTCTTTAGGTCCAGGACCTACTGGTGCATCCTCTGTCGCTTTAGAATCATCACGCACACTGTCGATACGTAATAATGTGAATAAATCTTTTAATAGATCTTCTTTACGAAGTTCTACTTCTTTTTTCCAATCAATTGTCATCCAATCGCTCCAATCTCTATCAAGTAGATTCAATAGTCTTATCTTACCATTTTTACAAAAGGATGAAAAGCGGTTAAACCCTTTCTATAACAAATAAAAGCCTAGGATTTCTCCTAAGCTTTCGTTATTCATTCATCATTAATGATTGTAATTCTTCTTCGGTTAAGGGTCTGCTCTCTCCTAACGCGAGGCTCTCATCTAACTTGAGTGGTCCCATCGTGAGTCGCTGCAGGTCGACAACGGATTTTCCGCAGGCTTTCACCATGCGTTTGACCTGATGGAATTTCCCTTCTTTCAAATGAATCTGAACAATCGATTCATCCTGCGCCACACTAAGAATATCCAGACGCGCTGGCATACACTCCGTTCCATCCGATAACACAATACCCTTCTCAAAAGCAGCTGCATCTTCAGGAGTCATCACCCCTTCGACTCTTGCTTGGTAGATTTTTGTGACGTGTTTCTTCGGTGAAAGAAGACGGTGCGCCAATTCTCCATCATTGGTCAAAAGCAATAATCCGTGCGTATCGATATCCAAACGGCCTACTGGGAAAACTCCCTTTTTAAAATAAAGCGGATCGATTAAATCCAGTACTGTTTTATGAAGATTATCTTCTGTCGCACTAACGACTCCCTTAGGCTTATTCATCATAATATAGACGAACTCTTCGTATTGAATCTTTTCGCCATCAAACAGAATCTCATCCGTTTCAGGATTCACTTGAACTTTACCATTGGTTACGACTTTACCATTGACGGTAATTCGTTTGGCCTTTAATAAAGATTTGACCTCGGAACGAGTTCCAAGGCCACAATCTGCTAAACATTTATCTAATCTCATTATTTCATCCTCAATTTACGACGAATGCCACCGACGCGAGCGCCAAGCATTTCATCAGCTAATCGATTCTTCAAGGTAATTAGTCCGTAAGTCGCCGCTCCGACAAAACCTACAACCGCAACTGCAATTAACGCACGAACTTTACCACCGATTGGCATTACATGTTTAATCGCATAAAGAGTCAGTGCTGAAGTAATGGCCATCGCAAGAGAAGCAAGAAGCACTTGCCCGAATTTCTTCAATACGTAATTCAAATCGAATCGTGTAATACGAAGAACGTGACGGCACATATAAAGCGTCGCAACAAAGTATGCTACTGAGCTGGCAATTAACGGACCAGCTCCACCAAGGAAGTAAATCATCATTGGTTGCCATAGCAATTTAATAAGCACTGTAAATCCTAATGCTTTAATCGCAATAATGTGTTGTTCCATTGATTGTAGGATGTATGTGAACGTTACGAATAATCCTAAGAACACACACATGATACATGAAACCATTAATAAATACGTTCCTGTTGGATCTGGCGAATAGAACACGTTATAAATCGGCTCTGAGACAATCGCCATCCCTACAGAAGCTGGAATCATGATGTATGCAAATAATCCTAAGTTGTTCGCAATGACACGTTTCACTTCTTCACGGTCATTGACTGAATAATGAGCCGCAAGCAGTGGCAATGCCGCTGTTGAAATACTCATCGCTAGCGAAATCACGATCATAATAACCTTATTCGCATTAAATCCAAATAAAGTAATCAGTTCTTTCCCTTCTTCAAACGAGAAGTTCGTAAAGATTGGAACCAGACGTTGGAAGGTTTCTTGGTCAATCAAGCTGATGATTTGGATACTTGAAGTTACTAATACGAAAGGTAAAGCTTCACGCATGACTTCAAAAATAATTTTCCAGAAACTTAGGGGACGTTCAGGGCGCCCTTCTTCCATTAATTCCATCATACCTTTATGGTCACGGAACATCTTATATGCTAAGTATAAGAACGCGATGACCGCACCGACAAAGGCCGCAAATGTAGAATGGGCTACAGCAAGAACATAACCGCCAGAAACAATACGCATTACAAAATACGTAAGTCCTAACATATATAAGATACGGACAACTTGTTCCCATAATTGAGATTTCGCAGAAGCAGCCATTTCATTATATCCTTGATAGTATCCACGCATTAAGCTAAGCGGTGGAATAATCAGTACCGCAGGCGTTAGCGAACGAATGACCATAATACTGTCCGCGACTTCTTCAGGAGTAGCTCCTTTTGCAAAAAGTGGCGCTGCAAAAATACATCCCCGCCGCAAAAGACCACTCCAAGGAATGTCATAAAGAGCATCGTTCCTTTGAACAAGCGCCAACTCGTTTTATAGTCTCTTCTTGCTTGGTTATCCGCTACGATTTTAGAAATCGCAACAGGAATCCCTGCCGTTGATATTTGTAATACTAAAGCATAAATATTATAGGCGATAAAATATAGGTAGTTCGCATTATCCCTATCGGCACCCATCCACATTCCCCAAGGGATGATATATAGTGCTCCAAGTAATCTTGAGACGATATTCCCGATCGTTAACCAAGATGAACTTTCCAAGAGAATTTGTTGCGAATTTTTCTGATTTCGAATTTTATCACTCAGGCCTACATAAGGCTTTCTTTTAAACATATATTGAAAAATCCTCTTTCTTAAATTATACCAACCATAAGAGTACATTATTTTAATGTAAAATGCTAGCAATCTTATGAAACCTTAAGCAGTTAGTAAACTTTGCATAAAAAAAGAACCGAACTGAAGCGCTCGATTCTTCCTAATGATTAGTCTAATAAACTTGTTTGTCCTTCTTCTTCCACTTCGACAGGAGCAGCTACTCCAATGCCGTAGTGAGCGCGAACTTTTTGGTTCAAGTCGGCAACGACTTCTGGATGGTCAGCCAAGTATGCTTTTGCATTTTCACGACCTTGACCAATCTTCTCGTCGTTATAAGCGTACCATGCACCACTCTTCTTCACGAAGTCGAGGTCTGCTGCCATGTCGAGTAATTCCCCAAGTTGAGAAATCCCTTCTCCGTACATAATATCCACAACAGCTGTTTTAAATGGTGGAGCCACTTTATTTTTAACAACTTTGATTTTAGTTTGGTTCCCTAAGATTTCAGTACCTTGTTTAATTTGATCAGCACGACGTACTTCTAAACGAACAGTCGCGTAGAATTTCAACGCACGTCCACCAGGTGTTGTTTCAGGGTTCCCGAACATAACGCCCACTTTTTCACGGATTTGGTTGATAAAGATTGCGATTGTTTTTGTTTTATTAATTGAACCTGATAATTTACGTAATGCTTGAGACATTAAACGAGCTTGAAGACCTACGTGTGATTGTCCCATGTCGCCATCGATTTCGGCACGTGGAACTAACGCAGCTACTGAGTCGACGATAACGATGTCAACGGCTCCTGATGATACTAAAGCATCTGCAATTCCTAATCCTTGTTCCCCTGTATCTGGTTGAGATAATAATAATTCATCAATGTTTACGCCTAATGCTTTTGCGTATTCTGGATCTAGAGCATGTTCAGCATCGATAAACGCTGCTACTCCACCACGTTTGAACTTCCGCAACCGCATGAAGTGCAACTGTTGTTTTACCTGAAGATTCTGGTCCGTATACTTCGATAATACGTCCACGTGGGAATCCACCTACACCTAATGCGATATCTAAGGCAAGAGAACCTGAAGATACTGTTTGAATTTGTGTATCTACTTTTTCTCCTAATTTCATTACGGCACCTTTACCGTAGCTCTTTTCAATTTTCTTTAGCGCATCTTCCAATGCTCTTTGACGATTTTCATTTTCTGCCATGTTTTAATTCCTCCACGAATTTTAAGTCAAACATATTGTACACTATGTTCTATTCCATGCGCAAGCAATATGCGAACATTTGTTCTTATTTTGTTCGAGCTTGTTTTAATAAATATTTTCTAAGTAAATTCCATCCATATTGTACCGCGAATTCACGGTTATCGTTACGAGTACGTGCAAGGTGTAATTCTAACACTTCAACCTCTGTTTGAGAGGCTAATGCCACGAAAATCGTTCCGACTTCTTTCCCTTCCATTTCGCTAGGCCCTGCAACTCCAGTGAAAGAAATTCCCAAATCACTTTGATAATGGAGTCTTGCTTGTTCGGCCATCGCTTTGGCGCATTCTGCACTCACCATTCCGTATTGATCCAGCAAGGTACTGTCAATTCCTAGTTGCGTTTCTTTGGCCTCTCTTTGATAAGCGACTGTTCCTCCTTGGAAATAAGAGGAGCTTCCTTCAAACGCCACGACACTTGCTGCAAACAATCCACCCGTTAAACTTTCAGCACAGGCAATTGTTAGCCCTGATTCTTTTAGCAAATCAACAGTGACTTCCTGTAATGTATTATGGTCTCCGTATCCATAGAAGTATTCTCCTACTTGAGATTGGATGAGTAATTCCATCCCATCAAGAAGCTCTGTACATTCTTCTTGTGTTTTTCCATTGGCTGTCAATCGAAGCATCACTTCAAATTTTCCAGCATATGGAGCAATCGTTGGATTTGTTTGTCCCTCGATTAAATCTTCTAGGATGGTCACTAAGCGTGATTCTCCAATTCCAAAGAATCGTAAGTAACGAGATTCGAATAAATCTACCTTGCCCACTTTCTTACGTAAGAAAGGCAACACTTCTTTTTGCATCATCATTTTTAATTCATTTGGTGGTCCGGGTAGAACAATGAATTGTCGGCCATCTTTTTCAAAACCACAACCAACTGCTAGTCCATTATGATTTTTAAAAACAGTTCCGCCTTCGAAAGCTAGTGCCTGTCTACGATTATTTTCACTCATGTCGCGATGAGAGCGCACGTGAAAATCGATCACTTTTTGAAGACCTGCCTCATCTTCTACAAGTGGCACATCTAAAAAACGCGCCAATACTTGTTTAGTGATATCATCCGTTGTTGGTCCGAGACCTCCAGATAAAATAATCAATTCACTTCTAGAAGCGGCTAATTCAATCGCTTCATACATTCTTTCTTCATTATCACCAACCACTTGTTGATAGTATGTTGGAATTGAATTTTTTGCTAATTCTTGGGCTAAGTATGCACTATTCGTGTTGACAATTTGCCCCATTAGTAACTCCGTACCAACTGCAATGATTTCTGCATTCATTGTGTCTCGCCTTCCTTACACTCTTTTTCGAAAAATAAAAAGCCCAAAACAATCGTTTCAGGCTTTTGTTTGTTATTCTGTTTTAGTAAATGAATCCGCAAATACATGTCGATTCTTTACAAAATAATCCAAACCTGAATAGATTGTAAATACTAAACAACTATAAAGTAAGATTTGTCCGATTGGAATCCCAAGGGCCTTAAAGAACAAATCGTCCGTCAATAGGAAAAATAATCGCCAACATTTGAGTGGCTGTTTTTACTTTTCCTGGCCAAGCAGCAGCCATCACTTCGCCATCTGTGACTAATAATAATCGAAGCCCCGTTACTGCTAATTCACGACAAACAATGATACTTACGACCCAAGCAGGTGCTAAATTGAATGGAACAAGCATAATGAATGCTGTCATCACTAACATTTTATCTGCTAAAGGATCCGCAAACTTCCCAAAGTTCGTCACTAATTTGTATTTGCGTGCTAAATATCCATCAAGATAATCTGTAAAACTAGCTACTGCGAAAATAATCATTGCCAAAAAGTGGACAACGCTAATCTGTGAACCCATAAGATTCATCACTCCTAGCGCTTCACTCGGTAAGCACATCAGAATGATAAACACCGGAATCATGAAAATTCGCAAAACCGTTAATTTATTTGGTAAATTCATCGCAATTCTCCTATTGAATCGTGATATAAATTCGTGTAGCGTTTGAACCTTCAGGAATTGTTAGTTCAACACCACCAACAGTGATTGTTCCTAATGGAGTATATCCAAAGTCCATACGAATCGTTGTTGTTCCTTCAGGAATCGAACCAGTCACTGTTTGATTTGTTGCTGGAACGCCGTCTGCCACAACTTTACCATCCGCTGAAATTTGTGCCCATAAAGCATTTCTTGCTTCATTTAACACTTTCACATCTAATGGGAATTTACTTACATTCGCAATATAGTACAATGCATTTCCGTTCGCATATGAATAAGTCACACTTGTCACTTCTGGAGCTGCAGTTGTCGTTGTAGCAACAGTCGTTTCTGCTGCAACAGCTGCTTGTGTTGTAGCTTGAGTCGTTACAGGATTATTGCGTTGTGCACGGTTGCTAAATACAGCTTGTCCGATTGCAAAAATAATCGCTACGATGAACATTCCCAATAAGATTGTTGGGAAGTAATTTTTTAAAGTTGCTGATACTGAAGACCATTTACTCTTATTCTTATTTAAACGTGTACGATTACTTGAAGAAGTCGTATAAGTTGCCTGTGGAGTTGTCTTCATAACAGCTTGTGGAATTTCAGACGCATGCTCTTCTAATAAAGCCGCTCCATCTAATCCAACTGTGTCAGCAATTTGTTTGATGAACGCGCGTGTATAAAACGCACCTGGCATCAAGTCGAAGTCATTATCTTCAATTGCGATTAAATAACGTTTTTGAATTTTTGTAATTTGTTGCAAGTCATCAAGAGTGTAGCCTTTTAATTGCCTTGCACTTTTTAAAATTTCTCCGATTGTTTGTGTCATTATTTCACCATCTTTTCATTTTCTCATTGAAAAGTATACCATATCTTGAAAATGAAAAAAACAAAAAGAAGTCGCTATGTAGTGTTTAGCCTATTTTACAAACTGAATATATAGTGTATCTTCCTTCGTATGACCATTTGGAAGGAGCGCCTTTAGGGTAAATTGATGTGCTTTCTCATTCCACTCTACGCTCACCGTGCCACTGGAAAATTGAATGCTATCGGGAAAAGTCATCTCATCCCCATTAAAAAGAAATCTTTTGTCTTACCGTCTGACTCGCCATCTCAAGCAATATGTCCATTCGATACCCATCTTCCAGAAGGCGATATTCAAGAGTGTTGTGGGCATGGATTTTTAGTAGCGCGATAATAAGGAAACTGGCAATAGCAAGTAACGCCAGAAACTGAAATAGTAGCGTTCCTTTTCTTTTAGGGTTTGTCATTTTTCTTTTCCTTTACTTCTTTCACTTTGACATAAATGACTCGATTTTTCGGTGCAAAATTTAAGTGAAAAGTATTTCCTTGGGTGAGCGTTGTCGAAATCAGTAACCTGCCCCCGTTTCTTTTTATGGAGAGGGTTCGAATCCCATACAGAAATGGTTGGTGTCCTCCACTTCCTCCTGCTCCTTTATAAATCTTCCCGCCATCTTTCCAACTAGAAACGAGCGTAATGACCTCTGTTTTCTCAGATACGGTATTTGCAAAATGTGCGGTATAAGGATCGTAGCCATGAAACGATGTCAGCCTAAAGCCAGCGTAATTAACATTCATTTGCTGAACGGCAACATGCCATTTAATATCATCAGGAACATTGAGCCGGTCCTTGATTTTTAGAAACGCTGTAGAAAGTCCCATAAACGCTACTAAACTAATCGCGATAATTACGAGCGCCATTAAGTGTTCAATGAGCAGAAATCCGGACTTTTTCTCGGTAATCGCATTGATTTGAAACACCTCCTCGTGCTCTCCACAGGAGACCGTTACGACTGTTGGAGAGGACGTTGTATTTACTTTTTCAAATGTCACTTTGTTCATCTTCTTTTGTTCTTCTTTAGACAACTTATCCACGGTTGCAGGATACGTAGGACTAGCCTGTAAGTCCATTAACTGCGCGGCTGCAGCATCCAAAAAGCATCCTTTAAGTTGCTGGCGGTGATACAGTTGTCCCATCATAAAGCTGATTAAGGAAACAATAACGGTCAAAACCATCAGCCCGATTAAGGCTTCCAGCAATACATATCCTCTACTTTTCGGTAATTTCAACATGATACTTTGCCTCCCCTAATTGAAAAACATAAGTGTACCTGCGATTTTGCCCATCAAACGTCACGGACGAGAACTGGCTAACATTCCCACTATAGGGTTTAAAACCATACGTTTGAACCGAATAACTTCTCATCGTATCCGGAAAGCGAATCTTCTTATCCAATTCTCTAGCTCCGTGACAATTTAATTCCACAATGCCACCCGAGACCGTTACAAATGAACCTTGTCCCGTTGAAATAGCTGTAATCTGCGCTGTATCCATCACTTGCTCAAACTCTCTTAGAAATACTTCTTCCTTCCAATTTACATAGGAATGACTAATCAAAGGCGGAGTCAGTATAAGTAAGAAGCAAGCAATGGCAAGCGCTATTAAGCATTCAACCAGCGTAAATGCTCTACTTTTCATCCTTTAATTTTTGAGGAGCTTTATTATAGGCATCTACTTGGCTATCATTGATATATCCTTCAGTTTTAAGTTGTTCTACTGTAGGTACATCTGATGTTTTAAAATCAATCATATAAGCCTGTTGCTGTGATTTAACAACTCTTACAATTGCCTCATCAGACTTATCTTGAGCAGTCTTTCGTTGTTGCGCAATATTTGGAATAATCAGTAGCATCATCAAGCCAATAATAAAGAGGCACACGAGTAATTCGATTAGCGTGAAGCCTTTTTTCTTTGTTTTCATTTTCATTTTAATTTCCTCCAATCATCGTTAGTGTCGGTAATAATAAGATGAGATACATGGAAACGATGAGGAACCCAATCCCCATAAGTAGCAACGGTTGAATCCACTTAATTTTCTTTTCGATGCCTTGGGTAAATTCATCGAGCATTTGGTCGGCGTATACTTGTAGTTGCACGTCTAGTTGCCTAGTTTTTTCTCCTTCTAATACCAGCCAAATAAACTCCTGACGGAACAGCTTCATCTTTTCAAGCGCCGTAGAAAAGGACTCTCCTTGAATCAGTTGTTCTTCTAGCTTCTGCGCAATCATCTTTGAGAGTGCGCTCGTTCCTTCTTTTTTCAGTTCGGACACCATCGACAATAATGACTGTCCATTCCCTAGAAAATACGAGAATTCTCGTGCATATAAAAACGTCACGTATTGCTGCGCACTCTTCCCGATAACCGGCAGTGAAATCAACATGCGAAACTGATCATAGGTGTTCTTTCTCTTCCAGTACAAGCGGACTGCAAAAATAATGGTTAATAGCACTGTTAGAAATCCTAGCGCCAACTGTGGTAAGTTTTGAAACCCAAGCCATATCCAATAAAGGAAGCCAGACTGCTTGAGTTGTTCTTCTTGCACCATGCTGGAGAGTTGGTCGAGCAAGAGCATTCGAATACAGAGCACCATCCCGATAACAAACGTAAAAAGAAACGCAGGATACATCATCATCTGCTGCATTTTCTTTTGTTGCTTTTGCTTGCGAGTGAGAAACTCCCCAATCGATGCACAGGCCTTCTCGAAACTACCAAACTGCATGGATAAATAAATTTGCGAAGTATTCGTTTCTGAGTACCCGACCCGTTTCAAGCATTCATCAAAACGCCGTCCTTCTCCAAGCGTTCCTCTCATTTGTTCGAGGTCTTTCTTCTCTGCTTCGAATAAATATTCTAGAAACTTCAACGCCTCATCCAAGCTAAATCCTTCCTGGAGTAAATGAGCTAGCTGAATCAGGAACCGACTTTGAACCGGTCCTTTCCACTTTTTAGATAATTTGATAGGTTTCGTAAGTTTTGTCCGTAATGTATCCCAATGCATAAGCCTTCCTCAATACCTTATTAAAAGGATGTACTCTTTCTTCGTCTGCTGAAAATTGATTCGTTTTAAAGAAATGCGACAACTTTTCATGCGTTTCGATTTCAAAAATCGTTCCTCGCTTTTCTCCGTTTGTTAAATGATTACAATGAAGTTCACATTCCTTACCACATAATCCACAATACCGAGGGAGTAGGCGCTGTGAACAAATCGCGATAATAGTTTGCTCAAGCATCGTCTTACTAACCCCAAGTTCTAAGAGCCTTGCTACCACTCCATTACAGTCTTTTGCGTGAACAGTTGCTAGAATCAAGTGCCCCGTTAAAGCTGCACGAATCGCCATCTTAGCCGTCATTTCGTCTCGGATTTCGCCGATTAGTAAAATATCAGGATGATGACGCAGGCAACTCTTAATGAGTAGTTCATACGTAATTCCCGCCTTCTCGTTAATCTCCGTCTGTAAAAACATCGGCTCATGATACTCCACTGGGTCTTCCATCGTAATCACTTGAAGCGTCTTTTCTTGCATACGGCCCCTAAGCAAAGCATACATCGTACTCGTCTTCCCAGAACTGACCGGTCCGGAAAATAAAATCAAGCCACTCTTATAGCGTAGGAACTGTTGCAACAGCGCCCAGTCCTTTGGAAAATAAGTCATCGAACGAATCGATGCCTTTTCCTTCTTTGAGCGATGCAAGAGCCGGATAACCATGGATTCCTTCTGCTTAAAATTTGTAATCACTGATAATCTCAGTTCAATCATCTGGTCCTTTGAAATCTCAAAGGTTAAGGAACCACTCTGCGGTCTTCGTCTCTCTCCTACATCCATTCCAGCTTGATACTTTAAGTACGAAATAAATTGCAAGGCCACTTCGTCTGAAATCTTTCTCAACTCTTTTAATCCATTGACATCTCTTAAATAAAATACATACTCCTCTCCAACCGGTAATAAATGAATATCATCTAATTGGTGCTTGATAGCTTGCGTGAACACTTCCGTTGCTAATTCATTCATTTCCATCGTTCTTCCCCCACTCTTTGACTAGTCATTAAGAACTACGATAAAAAATAAAAAGGAGTCTTTTGGACAACAAAAAAAACGCTGAAGAAAATCTCTTCAACGTTTTGAATTTATTATCTTATTTTTTTCAAGGTTCCTAGCCCTACACCGACTGCGGCACCAACGGCATCCACAAAGACATCTTGAATCAGCGGTGTGCGTCCTGGCGTCACGCCTTGATGGAATTCATCAGTCATGGCATATAGCACTGCGATAAAGAACGCCAAGAACTGCGGCCATCCTTTTTTACGAACGTGAACACTTAATCCTCTCGTCCATTGATAGCCGATAAAGAAGTAAGCTAAGAAATGAGCGGCTTTACGAATGAAAAATTCGATGAACTGCGCATATCCTAGAGAAGGAATACTGATAGTTTGTCCTGCATATTCAAATTTAATTTTAGATAAAATTTCTGAAAAAGGTTGCATTGGAAGTCCTTTTTGAATCGTCGATACTAGTGACTGATCCTTGTAAGGCATACTTGAGCTAATAAAGATTAGTACCATGACTGCAATCGCCAGTGTAATCGCAATGGTAGCTTTTGTTTTTCTAGACACGAAACCTCTCCTTCCTTGTTAACTTTCTTTATTATGGTCAACTCTACAAGTTTAGTCAAGCGTCTTTCCTATTTCTTAAATTCCATAAAAAATAGATAAAAATGTATATTGACGCACTTTTATGAAAGCGTTACAATTAAAGAAAATAATACCTTTTGGGAGGGTATCAAAATGGAACGTTATACTCAAGATTTAAGCTTATTGGTAAAACAAATTCAGCTGCTTGAGGAACAACAGCAGCAACAGAATTACTACAACAATCTCTTCTGCCAGGATCCAAATCCGTACAACAAGTCTTTTGAAGAGATTATCGAGTACTTACTCGGCACAACCGAGTCCACTTTCTTAATGCACCACTTTGAAGATTTTCCACAAGCCCTGTCTTATGACCAGCAGAAACAATTCCAGAAGCTACGACATTATTATTTGCGTCATCAAAACGCTCTGCACTGTTTCAACAAACCTTTTTTTCCGAAGAATGCCACACGCTCACTTCTCTATGGATTAAAGGAATGCGCGGTGACAGCATCATCGACCTCTTCCCTCATCTCGATAGCCTACGAGATTATTTCCACTTACATTACCAGAAACTCCTCGACCAAACTACCGTCTCCTACAAAGACGTTTTAACCTTCTCGTTTGGCCCACAAATTACAGAGTTCTATTACACGCTCATCAAAGAGAGCAAAGATTCTTTCTTGCGCCTTTACAACGATTACTTAGAGTCATTCCCGAAAAGCTATATTCCTGTGCACTATTTACATTTATCAAAAGAAGAAACGCTGCTCGTTTTAGAGGAGCTGATTACTCTTGCGTCTTCCGTTTTGCCAAAACAAGACTTCTACATTAACTTTGGCCCAAATCCATTTCCTAGCCATTTCCATAATGAACATACAACTTACTTGAACTTGGGTGTATTCACTGATTTTATGACTGCGCTGCATCATTGCTTAAAGCAACTCGGCAAAGTCTTTCTTCAGGAATACACCCATTCTTTTGTCATTATGCAAAAATCCGATTTCGAACAGCTTCATCTGCACCATTCTATTTTAGAATTTTGTACACTTCTGCCGATTTTATCCCAAACGATTTCCAAAGCCATTATTAAAACCATTTATCCGGATAAACTAACGGACGAGAAGTTTGTAAATCAAATCCAAGAAGAATTGCTATATCACTATTTTAGAACAAACAAGTTAAACACAAGCATCGAGAGCCATCAGCCTTTGCAAGAAATTCTTAAATGCTACATCGAAATGGAAATCGAAGAGGACTGGTTCAATAGGGAATTTGAATCCATCGATCTCTCCCACCAATGGAACATCCGCTCTAATGAGTGCTTGCATAAAGTTCCTTCAACTCATATGGATGGGCTATTACGTCATATTCACTGGACTAAAGGCGAACTTGGAAATGCCTTTGGAAAATTAATAGGCCTCTTCTCCATCTTCTGTAGTGGGCTGCCAAAAGAACCGTATGATCATCCATTCTCCGAATTTCTCGAACACTTCTCTTCGGACCAATTACGCAGATGGCATCCAACTTATGAACTAATTGAACACTTGCGGATGAATCCTGAATCGACGAAATGCTGCTGGGTGTTCTTTAAGCAGAAGCTGAATGAATTTAAATAAGTCAAAATTATCATATATGATAATTATCTTTTATGAGCATTTGTACTGACCCCAAAAAGTTAGACAATTAATTTAAGCAAAGGATTTAGTTCTGTATTGCACAGGACTAAGTCCTTTTAATTTTACTTTGATTCGTTTGTTATTGTAATAATCAATATAGTCGACGATTGCCCTCTCAAGTTCCTTTATAGACTTAAATGTCTGCTCATAGCCATAAAACATCTCTGATTTAAGAATGCCAAAGAACGATTCCATCATGCCATTGTCAGTACTATTACCCTTGCGGGACATAGATGGCTGAATGCCCTTATCTTCTAAAAAACTATGATAAAACTCATGCTGGTATTGCCATCCCTGATCACTGTGGAGAATAGTACTCTCATATTGTTCATCTCTAAAAGCTTGTTTTAACATATCTTTTAATTGGTCTAAATTTGGTGAAGACGAAAGGGAATAAGCTATAATTTCGCTGTTATAACCATCTAAAAATTGGTGATAAATATAGTTTTTTTGGTTACTTGTTGGGATAGAAAAATTCCGTAATGTCTGTATAGCACTTTTTCCATCGGTTTTTTTCAGCTTCAAATTGGCGTTGAATAATGTTTCCAACTCTCTTTCCAACGGTTCCATGATAAGAAGAGTACTTACGTTTTCTGCGAATACGAGCCTTTAAACCTAACATTTTTCATCAGGCGTTGTACCTTTTTATGGTTTTACGATGAAACCACGGTTTCTAAGTTCAAGAGTAATACGACGATAGCCATAATTTCCTTTATGCTCGTTATAAATAGTTTCTATTTCGTTTTTTTTACAGCCTGATTCTTATCTTCTAGGTTTAGCTGCTTTAAGTGATAGTAGTAAGTTGAACGGGCAAGTTTAATAATCTTTAGAAGAATATCTAAAGGAAACTCTGGCACTAATTCTCTGACAATCTGTGTCTTTCTTCTTTCTCTTTTTCCTCCTTCAAGCGGAGTTCTCTCAACTTTTTTAGAATGGCATTCTCCGCTCTTAAATACTCATTTTCAGCCTGAAGGCGTTCTAGTTCTGTCATCTCTTCTGATTTTTTCTTTGGTTTACGGCCCATCTTAAGTAGTCTCCCTCTTGTTTTCTCAACAATAGTATACTTATTTTTCTTGTATTGTGCGAGCCAGTTATAAAGCATCGCACAACCTGGAAGACCGTATTCAAGAGAAACTTTTTCTATACTCAAACCTTCATGTAAGACTTTATCAATCATTTCTTGTTTTATTTCTGGAGGATAATAAATTTTCTTCCCTCTTTTTACTATCTCTAAACCATAACGATCAATCAATTTAATCATATAGACAAGATTTCTCGCATTTATACCGAACGTATCTGCAAGTCGTGCGTAGCTAACTCCTTGTTTTCTGAGTTCATAAATTTGAACTTTATCCTCATAAGTTAATTTCATAAAAAAGCACCCCAAAAGTTAGATTTTCTGTCTAACTTTTGGGGTGCACTACAAATTACCAAATATGGTAATTACCATATTTGGTAATGCCAACCTAAAAAAAGATCCCATCAACAAATTTTTGCTGATGGGGTCTTCATTTTATAATGCTGTAAATTGATCTGGACGTTTTGTAGGAATCGTTGTAGCTCCGTGTTTTTGAAGCCATACAATATCGTACCAACGGTTGAAATTTGCAGCCACATTTTTTTGAAGTGTCCCGCATTCTTCAAAACCTAAATATTTATGGTAGTTTACACTATTCATTGTTAAGTACTCATCTTCCACTTCTGGAACGGCTACACAAGCATAAATGTTTTGGTACCCTAACTCTAGTAATTTTTCTTCTAAAGCGGCATATAACAGTTTACCATAGCCTTTTCTTTGATGATTCAAGCTAATATAAATACTAACTTCTGTGGACCAATCAAAGGCGGCACGTGCTGAGAATCGTCCAGCATACGCATATCCGACGACTTCTCCGTCCTCTTCTAACACCAGATACGGAAAGTTCTCTAATGTTTTCTGGATACGTCCTTCAAACTCTTCCACGCTAGGTACCACTTCTTCAAAGGTGATGGCAGTCGTTTCTACATAAGGGGCATAGATGGCTTGAATAGCTGTTGCATCTTCCACTGTTGCTACTCTTAACAATACATTACTCATTGGCTGTTGAAAGTTCCACGGGAGGAACTGTAACTCCTTTTAATAATTTATGAACGGGACATTGACGCTCTGCTGCTTCTAGAATTTCGCGGGCTAATGCTTCGTCTCTACCTGGCATTGCAACAAAAACGGATGGATGGAATAGATAGCCTTCTCCCTCTGAATCCAATGTCAAATCAATCTTCACTTCTACCTTGCTCTTATGCTCTAATTTCATGCGTTTTTCTACAAATTCAATCGACGCATTTAAACAAGTGGCATAGGCCAAGGCAAATAATTGTTCTGGGTTTGTCCCAGCATCTGCACTTCTTGGCGATGAAATCTGTGTGCTAAAGTCTTTGTCTCCATTTCCTTTAGTGTACGCTACACCTGTTAGTCCGTCTTCGTTAACGGCTGTTGTTGTATATAAAATTTTCTCCATGCTCTCACCTCATGCAAGTTTCTCTTTGTAGAATAGCACATTCCTAAAAACAAAAGCTATCCTAACAAACTGTTAAGATAGCTCTTTTTGCATTATAGCCATTCATTATATTTTTTAATATACGCTTTTTTAACAACTGTGACTAAGAACATGTATCCTGCGATAATGAGAATTAATGCAAGGAAGTATAGTCCGTTTAGCGGTGCTAGTTTTAATGGTCCTGCTAGTGGTGTGTAAGGAAGAACCGTTACAACAAATAAAGCGAATAAAGATGTCACTAGCAATGAGAACGCTGGTTTTGATTGTACGAATGGTAATTTTGGTGAACGTAACATATAAATAACCATCGTTTGTGACCACATAGATTCAATAAACCAACCTGTTTGGAAGACCATCAAGAAGAATGCTGGATTCGTAGACGATGCATAACTGCTTCCAGTAATCATTGGTGCAATTCCAAAGAACATCACTGCAAAAGGTAATGATGTCGAAGATAGAACTGGTTGGTCCAAACCAAGCCATGAATCGTGTAATAGAGCTTGCTGTCCATGCGCGTGGTTGTTTTAAGAAGTCAGCATCTACATTATCAAATGGCAATGCCACACAGCTTAAATCATAAATTAAGTTCAATACGATTAAGTGCACTGGAGCCATTGGAAGGAATGGTAGGAAAATACTTGCGAACAATACAGAGAAGATATTTCCGAAGTTTGATGAAACAGTCATCTTAATGTATTTTGTCATGTTCGCATAGACTTTACGCCCTTCAATCAATCCTTTTTCAAGAACTAGTAAGTCCTTATCTAATAAAACGACATCTGCGACTTCTTTGGCAATATCCACGGCACTGTCCACAGAAATTCCGACATCGGCTACTTTTAGAGATGGCGCATCATTGATACCGTCGCCCATATAGCCAATCTTGTGTCCTTTTGCTTTTAGTAAATGAATAATGCGTGCCTTTTGTTCTGGAGATAGTTTTGCAAAAATGGTTGTTTCTTCAGCTACTGCTGCTAATTCTTCATCGCTCATATCTTCAATTTCTGTACCAAGTAAAACTTTATCTACTGGTAGTCCTACTTTTTCACAGACCGTTAGCGTTACTTTTTCATTGTCCCCTGTAAGAATCTTTGTCGTTACTCCATGTTCTTTCAACGCTTGAATCGCTGGAGCTGCAGAAGGTTTTGGTGGGTCAAGGAAGGCTAAATAACCCATTAGAATCATATTCGATTCATCTTCAACCGTGAAGGCATGGTGAGTATCTTGATATTTCTTTTGGCTCACACCAAGGACGCGAAGCCCTTGTTCATTTAAGCCACTCACTGCTTCTAGGATTGATTCGCGAATTTCATCCGTAATTGGGTGAACCACATCTCCGTCTTTTACATGAGTAGAGATGCTAAGCATTTCTTCGAGTGCTCCTTTTGTTACGAGCACTGCTTCATCGTCTTCTTTGCACAATAACGCTCATACGACGACGTTCGAAGTCAAATGGCAACTCATCAATCTTTTGGTAGCGTGTTGCTAAATTTTGTAAATCTTCGTGTTCGTCGGCTTCTTTTTCCGTACGTGTAATGATAGCACGGTCTAATAAGTTTTTAAGTCCTGTTTGGAAGTAGCTGTTTAAATACGCAATTTTTAATACGCCCATATCCAAATTTGCATGGATATCTAACGGATATTCAAGAATAATTTCATCTTGCGTGAGCGTACCTGTTTTATCAGTACATAAAATGTCGATAGCCCCTAAATCTTGAATCGCGTTTAATTTTTTAATAATGACTTTTTCTTTAGCCATGATAACAGCCCCTTTAGCAAGGCTTGCTGTAATAATCATTGGCAACATTTCTGGAGTTAATCCCACAGCCACACTTAAGGCAAATACCCCTGCTTCTAACCAGTCACCGTCTGTTAATCCATTAATCAAGAATACGACTGGTACTAATACAAGCATTAAACGAATCAATAGCCATGAGATTTTATTCATTTCTTTCTCGAAACTCGTTTGTTCTTCAAAAGTATTGAGTGTTTTTTCAATACGACCAATCATCGTATCATTACCTGTTACTAAAATAACTGCTAAAGCACTACCACTGACAACGTTTGAGCCCATAAATACAAAGCGTTCGCTCTCAAGTGCTTGTTTTTTCTTTTCATCTTCATCTGGAACCCAGATTGATTTTTTCTCAACAGATTCACTTTCACCAGTCAAACTGGATTGTTGAATAAAGAAGTCACGTGTTTCTAATAATAATGCGTCTGCTGGTAACATATCTCCAGCGCTTAATTTAATAATATCTCCAACTACTAAATCTTCAATCGGAACTTCCATCTGTTCGCCGTCTCGAATAACCGTTGCTGTATTGACGATTAGACTAGATAAGTTACTAGCCGCCTTGTCACTCTTCATTTCCTGAACAAATCGAATCGTTCCTGATACAGCTACGAGTACCACGATAATGATAGAAGTAGTTGGGTCGGCTTCACCAGGTTTTGCAAGAATCACATTCGTGAATAATGAGATTACCGCAATCACTAATAGAATTACCGTAAATGGATTGATAATAGACTCATAAATCTTTTTCCAAATTGGATCTTCTTTAGCCTTTGTAATTTTGTTTTCTCCATATGTTTCACGGAGTGTTTCTACTTGTTCTTCATTTAATCCTTTTACAGATGTGCCTAACGCTTCTAGAACATCTGCCATTGGATTCATCAATGCTAAGTCGATTCTTTCTTTTGCTGTTTTCATAGTCTTCACCTCGTTTTTAATATAGGCGAAGCTCCGGGTGATCATCACACTCTTCCCTTCGCTCATTGATTTGTTTCGTTTGACTCTCCGGTCCTGGCATATGATCACCCTCTTTCTAAAAGTTTTTGGCAAATGAAAAAGCACCTTGTCATAGCTTAAACGCGACAAGATGCTTACCAAATAAACAATTCTCATTTTTTCGTTCAAGCTTTAACATCATGGAGCGATGAAATGACATTAGTCTCTGCCTTCACGACAGAGGCTGCTAACCAACGCATAGTGTCTCCACTATTTTGCGGTAGTCATCCGTATCTCCATGGTAGTCTCACCTACCGATTTACATTCTTACCTTACCCCAATATGCCCCCTTTGTCAAAGAAATGTACTTTGTATCTATATTAAAATATGAATTAGTAGTATAATAAACGTGTAAAAGGAGGAATCCCTATGAAAAAATCAATTTCTTTGATTTTAGTCGCATTGGTTTTAGCTGGCTGTTCATTTTTCCAAAAGAAAGAAGACACAACCACTCAAGCACAAACGACGACTACTCAAAGCACAACAACAACGAAACAAACAACGACAAGTACTACTGAAGCTCCAACGACTATCGTTGCAACAACTGCTGAGACGCAACATGCAACGGCTCCTGTTCCAAAAACAGTCTCTACTGAAAAAGTAGCCGTTCCTGCCGAAGCGCCTGCTCCTTCATCGATGGATATCCAAGCCATGAAACAAGGAGACTTCCGTAGCGTAGCCGGAACATGGAGAAACTCTGCTGGATGGGAATTCCACATTGATAAAGATGGAAATATTACTTCTGGTGGAAAAACGTTTAAAGTCGGTATTACCGAACAACAATTCCAAGAAGGACTTCTCAACTGGATTATGGTTCCAGAAGGCAATGAAAATGCATTTGTAGGAGGCGCTGTATTCTCATTCATTCCTAAAAATGTAGAGCTCACTTATGGCGTGATGTCTGGTGACAAAGACCAATCGGATATTTCTAAAGACCGTATTTATGGTACGCAAACCGTAACAGACGGCAAAACTATCAAAACATTGATGTACTATAAAGTCGATTAACGGACTAAGCACTGTATTCAACTACAGTGCTTTATTTGTATAAAAATAACGGATACCTCCTATAGGAAGTATCCGTTTTTCGTTACGGTTCACTAATGAATAAAATTTCTAGTAATCGTCCTCTTAATTCCTCATCTTCATGATGTAAGATATTCATGATTTCATTCGCATTTTTAGCATTCACTAATCGACGATATAAGAAATCTTTCGTTAGATATGGAAGGTTCGCATTCTTAAGTACTTGGAAGAACGCTTCGCTTCGATTAACCGTTTGTTTTTCGCCCACTGTAAATTCAACGGTCGCGTTTTTATTTTCCAACTCAACGACAGCTGCTTGGCTTCCTTGAACATGAACGCGGTGGATTCTGTTTTCTGGAAGGATGCCTGTTTCTCCTTCAACGGATAATTGAATCGCTCCTAATTTCCAATCAACAGATAATGTCGTTACACAACGAGCTCCATCTAAGTCTTCCAACATTTCGAATGAATGATGAGTTCCTGGGAATACATACCAGTCAATCACTTCTGGTAAATCCACACCCATTTTCACACCAGAACCATCGAGCGGCACAATCGCTCCTTCTTTCGCAAATACAGGAATTGATTCGATATCACGATAAATATCAAGCATCACATCTCCTGCATACTCTCTTCCAGTGAAGAAGTCGTACCATTTTCCTTCAGGGAACCAGACTTGAACTTTTGCAGATTGGTAATCCTTATTCATTGGTTCTGTAATTGGAGCGACCATTAACTCACTACCGAAGAAGTATTGATTTGGCACATGGTAGCTCTCTTCATTTTCTGGATAGAAATAATACATCGGACTTACAAGAGGTGCTCCCTCTTCATGCGTTGCCACATTCATCGTGTAAAGATATGGAAGCAATTGGTGTCTTAGACGTAAGTAGTGCTTCATGATTTCTGCAGTATGCTTCGTAAAGAACCATGGCTCCTTACTATTAAATGGACTTTGCGAACTATGAAGTCGTGTAATTGGACTAAATACGCCATATTGTAACCAGCGAATTTGTAATTCCTCATCATAATAACCACGCATATGTCCACCAATATCATGACTCCACCAGCTATATCCAATGTTAGAAGCCGTTGACGTGAAATATGGTTGGAATTGAAGAGATTCCCAAGTCACAATCGTATCTCCCAGAAAATCCAACTGGATAACGATGGCTGCCAGGTCCTGCATAACGAGACAAGATTAAACCTCCATCTGCTCTCTTGCAATTATCGACAAAATGATAATGGTTTAATAGCCATAATGGATCCTGTACCCCTTGTGTTCCTTGTTGCCAGTCAATCCACCAGAAATCAACTCCTTGTTCTTCTAGTGGATAATGCACATCTTTAAAGTAAGACTCTCTAAAGCGTGGGTCTGCAATATCAAAGATTGCAGGTTCTTCGCTTGCTGCATCTAATCCTAAACGTTTGGCTACTGCTGGGTACGCATCTTCATATGCTCGAATACCATCTGCTGGATGGACATTCAATGATAGTTTTAATTTCTTATCATGAAGTTTCTTCAATAATTTTTCAGGTTCTGGAATGAGTTCACGGTTCCAAGAGTATCCTGTCCAACCACTACCGAAGCGTTCTGGAATTTTTGTGATATGCCAATCCATATCTATCACGCCAACCGCAAGCGGTACTTGCTCATCTTCGAATCGTTCAACGAGACTCAAATACTCGTCTGCAGTATAAGGCCAATAACGGCTCCACCAGTTTCCTAAGGCATAACGTGGTAATAATGGAGTTGCGCCTGTGAGGTGATAGAAGTCTCTGATGGCTCCTCTATAGTCATGTCCGTAGGCAAAGAAGTAAAGATCCTCTTCACTTTCTTTTTTGATAAAGCCTTCTTTTTCGTCACTGATGAATCCATTCGAATCATCTAAAACAGCATAACCACTCTTACTAATAATACCGTCTTCGAGTTCTGTTTCCCCATCCACTTGGTCGAGTGTACGCGTCGTCCCTTTTAAAGTTTCAATTGGTTCACCAAAGTACCATCTGCTTCCGTAAATAGCGAATTGACCCTTTAATTCAATAAATAGATTTTGGTTATTGAATTCGCCTTTGTTATAGCGTAAACGGAAAAACTTCGTATTAATATCTAATAGCTCTGGTGTTTCTGTTGCTTCTACCTCTACTTCACCAAAGTCTCTGTTTTGGATTAATTGCGTATGTCTATCTTCGAATTGTCCATTTTTTGAATATTCTAAACGAATGAGTTTATCCGTTAGAACGCTGATACGATAAAAATCTCCTTTAAAAATTTTCATCTTGCGTACCTCCATTGCTTAATTTATATGCCTTATCAAACATTTTACTCGTTACTTTTACATTTAACAATGCCCAGAGCGCAAAGCCACCAAAAGTGAAAACGTAAATCGCCGTCAATAATCTCTCTGGCGTATTCACACTCATGAACACTACTGCACAGTTAAATAAAATCATTAGAATTGCACGTAACGGATCTAAAATACAAACGAAAAAGCTATTGATGACACTGGCTTTTAAACTATTTTCAAATAATCCAACATACGGTAAAAGGATAACAACTCCCAATATCGCAAGCATTCCAAATGGCGCAAGAAGTAATAATCCATATCCATTCAAGAAGTTTGTATTCGAAAAAATACTGTAGTTCAAAAATAATAGAACCGAAAGTACTACAAGAGCAGCCCAAATGACAGTGGCTTGCTTAAAGTTGGATTTAAAAATACGAAAATAATGATAGACAACATCGCTATCATCGCCCTTTAAAATCCGATGCAACATCGTATTGAGAGATGTCACAGAAGCCCCCATTGTCACAAGAGGAATGCTCGTAATGATAAATAATGTATTTAATAGAATCACGTTGGTGATGAGCGTTAGTCCTCTAACGAGTGGCCCATCAATTCGAAATAGTTTTTGCAATGAAATCACCGTTCCTATATGAGAAAAAGGAAGCGAGAAAGATTTTTCTTCATCTCGCTCCCTCTACTCATTGTATTTTAAACATTTCAGTTAGGGTATTTGTTAAAATTGTGATTATTTAACTTCTTTTTGATAACGGTCATATGCGTCTTGTTGAATCTTGATGAATTCATCCAATCCCATATTTTTAAGGTTTGCTAAGTAAGAATCCCATTCTTCTTCAATTCCGCCATCAACTACCCATTTAGAAGCTTGTTGTTTAACGTAAGAATTAATACTTACGTATAGAGAAGCTAATTTGTTAAGTTCTTCTTGAGAATAGATTACATTAGGGTAAGCTGGTAAAGCAAATTGTTTTAATTCTTGGTCCATCTTCAATTTCAAACCATCACCTTGAGTTTGGTCAATTTCTACGCGGCTGTTGATGTTATCGCTCACGTATTTAGGTCCGAAGTCACGTAGAGAGTGAATCCAAGCATATTCATCAGCAGATTTACCGTCTTTTGGAGGTAATACTTTATATTTGTCGCCATCTTTTTCTGTCGCAATTCCAAATGAACCATAGAAGTTTTGGATACTTGCATCGTCAGTATAGAATTTGTCGAACCATTGTAATAATTTAGCAGGGTTCTTCGCTTTTGTAGTGATTAATAATTCATTACGTCCATAGTTGTAGTGGTCTGGGTCAGAAGCAACATAGCCTTTTCCGTCAGGACCTTTTAATGCTGGTAAAGGAACATATTCGCTAGCATGTAATCCAAATGTAGCGTCGGCAGTCCAACCACTTGAAACACCCACTCTAGCTACTGATTTATCCATACGTTTTGCGGCACTCATTGATGAATCTTCAGTGTAAAGTTCAGGGTCAATTAAGCCTTTCTTGTATGCGTCATGCATTGCTGCAATCCCTTGTTTGTAGCTTTCTTCTGTACGAAGATATACAGGTTTGCCATCTTTAACAGACATTTCATAAGTGTTATCTGCACCTAAACGGTTGTTAAATGGAAGGATGTAAGAGAATGTTGGGTCAAAGTTACCTGATCCAAATGGAATTTCGTCTGTTGCATCCCCGTTTCCGTTTGCGTCTTTATCTTTGAATTCTTGTAGTACTTTTACTAATTCTTCATAAGTTTGAGGTACTTTCAATCCTAGATTATCGAGCCATTTTTTATTGATGAATAATTGGTTCCCTACTGTTGGACGCATTGGTAATTTCTTAGGAAGACTGTAAATGTGTCCGTCAGGAGATGTAATCATCGCTTTTAATTTTGGTTCTTGTTCCAACGCCTTTGTAAGGTTTGGCATGTTTTCTTTAATTAAATCTTCTAGAGGAATAAATAAAGATTGGTTTTGCGCAATTTCAGCGTCGTTAAATGCGTTTGATCCTAAGAAGGCATCTGGTAGGTCTCCGCTGGCAATTAATACAGATTTTTTATCTGTCCAGTCTGAAGCAACAAGAGTATCCCAGCTGATTTCAATGCCAGCTTCTTTTGCAGAATCATCGATAAATCCTTTATGGTATTCTTCGCCCCAGTCTGACCATCGAACGGTTGTGATTTTGAAGTTCGTTTGATCTGACTTTTCGTCATTTGACTTCGTTGTTGAGTTTGAGCAAGCTGCTAGTCCAGTAAGTGTAGCGGCTGCCAAAAACAAATATTTCATTTTGTTGATTTTCATAATATCTCTCCTATTCTTTTAGTGCGCCAATCATGACACCCTGATTGAAATATTTTTGGACAAATGGATAAAGCAACATAATCGGAGCTGTTGAAATTACAATCGCTGCATATTTCATCATATCAGCTTTAATCCGAAGGTCTGATGCAAGTTCCCCTGTTGCCTGAGATTGCATCATTTGGTTACTAATTAATAACCGTCTTAAGATTAATTGCAATGGTTGCAAGTTTTCTTTTGTTAAGTAAATTAAAGCGTTGAACCAAGAGTTCCAAATACCAACCGCTGTCCATAAACCAATTACAGCGATAATGGCTTTTGATAAAGGAACAACGATTTTGAAGAAATAACGAATTGTTCCGCAACCATCAATTTGAGCCGCTTCCCACATACCTTCTGGGATGCTGTTGTTGAAGAATGTTCTTGCAACGATAATGTTGTAAGAAGATACTGCAAACGGTACGACCATTACCCAGAATGTATCGACAAGTCCGACACTCTTCACTGTTAAGTAGATTGGAATCAATCCACCTGATACAAACATCGGAACAATGTAGAGAACGCTGAGCCACTTTTTACCGAGTAGGTCGCGTCTAGATAATGCGTATCCAGCAGGGATGTTGATGAGTAGTGCGATTAATGTACCGACTACTGTATATAAAATCGTGTTGAGATAACTTCTTAAGAACAGTGGTTGTTCAATTAATCGTTGATATCCATCTAATTTCCATTCGTGTGGAATGAACCAAACTTTACCATTGGCTACATCAGAAGGATTACTAAAGGAAGCAATCACAACAAACCACAATGGGTAAACGATTAATAATATTAACAAGATTGCAAAACCGTAGATCACTACGTCAAAAAACAAATCTGATTTTGATTTTCTTGAAGCTTTAAACCATTTCATGCTATGACCACCCTCCTTTTAAAATAGTCCTGTTTTGGTATAACGTTTAGAAAACCAATTGACAGATAATAGAATAATTAAGTTGACTACAGTATTGAATAATCCGATTGCTGTAGAGTAACTATATTGGAAGTTTTGCATCCCAACTTTATATACGTAAGTCGAAATCACCTCACTTCCAGCTAGGTTCAATGGATTTTGTAATAGTAATACTTTTTCAAAACCGATACTCAATAAGCTACCGGCTCTTAAAATCAATAGAATCATTGCTGTAGGTAAAAGTAATGGTAAGTCGATGTTGAGGATTTTTTGCATCCGTGAAGCTCCGTCCATCGTAGCCGCTTCGTAATATGTTGGATCGATGGCTGATAACGCTGCTAAGTAAATGATGCTGTCCCAACCGATATGTTGCCAAACATCACTCCAAACATAAACACCAGCAAAACTATCTGGTTTTGATAATAAGTTTGGCATTGTCCATCCTAGAGACTTAAAGATATTGGCAATCAACCCACTATTTGGTGATAAGAATAAAATAATCATCCCACACATAACCATTGTTGAAATAAAGTGTGGTAAATAAGTCGTTACTTGAAAGACTTTTTTGAATTTCCCTGCTCTTAATTGGTTACATAAGAGCGCTAGTAAGATTGGTAATGGGAATCCAACGAGAATGCTATAGATTGAAATCTTTAATGTGTTCATCATCGTTGTTCCGAATTGAACTGAATTAAAGAATTGGGTGAAATATTTAAACCCCTGCCCACGGGCTATTTAAAAATTCCATTTGCCGGTGAGTAATCTTTAAAAGCAATCACAAGTCCTAACATTGGGATATATGCAAACATTATAAGTAAAATAATTGAAGGAAATAGGAGCACATATAAAGGAATGTTGCTTTTTATTTTTCTTTTTTGTAATTGGGTTAAATCTTTCATAATTTCCCTCCTGTTTCAAATTCCTGTCATTATTTTATAAAATAAAACGCTTTCTTTATATCACTTTTTCGATAAGAACTATTCACTATTCAGACAATATTGCCAAATTTATATCACTTTTCCGACATCTTCTTAATTCATATCGTTTTTTGACAACTTTTATGATAGTGTTATACTTGAGAAGCGAGGTAAAAGTTATGAAACTACATAGTATTCTATCTAAAAGACATTCTTTTAAATTTTTCTTTCAAGTCTTATTAGTACTTCTTATCCTCATCACAGTGATCAGTCTCTTCGTCAGCAATGCCACAAGAGACTTTTATTAAGAATCAAAATATTCAACAATTGACGAGTTCCATTGAAATTTACGCCAATGGACTGAATGATGAAATGCGTTCTGTTGAACGCTTTTTGTATTCAACGGTCACTCACGATAAGGGTTTGGATGAACTAAATGAGCCACAAAGTTACACTGATTATGAGCAAACCGTCAAAAAAGTACAGACGACTTTTAATGACTATGAATACCAACACGAAACGCATATGTCGTTTTTGGTGGCTACTGAAGGGACGCATCATTTTCTGAGTGCTTCAACTCTCTATATTCCCTATCAAGATTACTTATATTTAAAAAACAATATCAATTCGTTCAGAAATAATACGGACGACCGTAAATGGCAAGCCATTCTTATCAACGATACGGAATACTTGATTAAAGTCGTTCATTATAAAGAAAAAACGATTATGGCGGTTATCTCTGCTGAAGACATTCTAATGCCACTTCGAAAACTGAATATCGGAAAGAATGGACATATTTCGCTGAAAGAACCGAAAAACTTATCGTCTTCAACTCACTTAATCGAAGCCGATAGCGAACGGACGCAACTGCCATTTGATATTTACGTAGCGGTTGACTACACAGACGTATTTAAGAGTATCGTTCTTTTTGAAGTGTTCATCGCAATCGTTCCTATCTTAATTGCGATTGCTTCTCTTGTGTTGATTATTTTCATTCGAAACAGAATGTTAAGCCCAATTACACGATTAACCGAACGACTTTCAAAAATTGACGAAAACACCTCCATTTACGACATTGCTTCTTCTGAAGGGATTTTGGAAATCGATACTGCCAATGATAAATTGAGCCAGGTGCTCTTTGATATGCAAGACTTAAAAATTCGTGAGTATCATGCACAGCTGGAATTAAAAAGGTCGAACTCAACTACTTAAAGAGTCAAATCCGACCTCACTTCTATCTGAATATGCTTTCCATGATTCATAGCATGCTTCAAACGGAGAACTATAAGGAAATTGAAGAGTTAACGATTTTAACGTCCGACTACTTACGATATCTCTTTATGGTGGACCAAGACTTCTCTCCACTGGATAAAGAAATTCAACATATTAAGGACTATTTAGAGATTCAACGCATTCGTTACGGGGAGCATATCGATTTTGCTTTAACATTCGATGAACAGTTGCACGATGCGCTCGTTCCTTCCCTATTACTTCAAACATTCGTTGAGAATACGATTAAGCATGGTTTCTCTTTCCAAGACGGAATTGCCATTGACCTTTCTCTTCAAAAACGAATGGTAGAAGAAAAGCCTTATATTGAGATTTGCGTCAAAGACAATGGCCCAGGCTTTACTCCAGAGATTCTTGAAAAACTCAAGAACATGGAATCATTAATGTCAGAAGACGGCCATCATATCGGAATTACCAATGCGATTGAACGGCTTAACCTTCTCTATCCAAATGATTATACGATTACTTTTGAAAATAACGACACGGGTGGCGCAAGAATTTATGCGCTCCTCCCCTATAAAGCGTTGAAAGGAGATTCTAATGAATATACTACTCGTTGATGACGACCGTTTTATCATCGAAGCGTTACGTGAAAAAATCCGTTGGGATCGATTAAAAATCGACAACGTCTACGCAGCAAACAGCCTCACTCAGGCGCAAGACATCATTAAAGAATATCCTATCCACCTAATGATTAGCGATATTGAAATGCCTCAAGGAAGTGGTCTCGAACTGCTTTCTTGGGTCAGAAACGAAAATTACGACATCAAAACCATCTTTTTAACGAACTATGCGGATTTCAACTACGCGCAAAAAGCGATTGAATTGCAAAGTTTTGAATACTACTTAAAACCGATTAACTTCGAAAAATTGGAGTTCATCATTCAAAAGGCGCTCGACAAAATTACAGAACAACGTCCAGCAGCGTCTCTTGAGACATCTTTCCAAGCAGAGAATAATTTCTGGTTTGAATATTTGAGAAAGCCACGTATTCACCGTCTGGAAGAATTGCAAGCAGAACTGCGCAGACGCAATTTGAGTTTAAAAGATCATCAGTATTTCCTAACGGGTGTAATTACATTGCATATTAATGAAGCAGATTACGCCCCAGAAATTCCGTCATGGACTTCACAGTTGAAAAAGTATTCCAAGCCTTCTCAAATGAGGCTTATCAATTAGCGAGTCTGTTTAAGATGGAAGGACACGTGGACCATTACGTTTGCCTCTTTAGAGTGGACAATTCCATCAATAGTGAGACATTCGCCAGAAAAATCCAACAAGAGATTCAGAATAAGTTGTATCATAATTCCATCATTACGTTCACCAGTTGCTACCAATGCCCAAATATTTTACAAGACGTAAAAGAACTCTACGCGGCAACTGGCCAACAAGTGCCTTATTGGAATACCATTATTCCAGTATCTTCTGACGATGCTGTTTTACAGGAAAAAGAAGTAGCAACCAACTCTATCTCCTTCTCAGATTCATTAGACGAATCTGAACTGGTAAAGAGTCTCTTACACTATATTTCAGGTGGAATGGTGCCAAAATCCATCTTGCAAAAGTTACATCTGGACTGGACGCAACAAATTGGAATTTACTTAGACCAAAATGGGATTTCAGCGCATAAGCTATTTCAAAATGCGCACCATGATTTCCTCTTCCAAAGAAAATTCCATTCGATTGAGTCTTTTGAAGAATACTTCAATTACTACTGGTCTCATGCAAGAAACTTTGTAACGGATGCCGAAAACCAAAAGAATAGTATTCAACGCATCATCGAATATATCGATCATCACTACAAAGAGGATTTGAGCCGGACGACTTTAGCCGATATGGTGTACCTCAGCGCGGATCACCTTGCTCGTGTCTTTAAGAAAGAAACAGGCGAAACACTCGTTAAATACATTACGGATAAACGTATCCATGCTGCTAAAGAATTGCTATCGGATACGAAGACGCCGATTTCTCAAGTCGCCTCTGAAGTGGGATATGACAATTATTCTTACTTCACGAAAATCTTCAAAGAGAAAACAGGAGTCTCTCCTGGGGACTACAGAAAGCATCAAGCTGAATAAATAAAAAAAGAGCTAGTTCAACTGGACTAGCTCTTTTTCATATTAGTTTTCTCTTTTTTTCACTTTACCGTTCCATGCTTCAAAGCCATGTTTTAAAATGTAAATATTTGTATATCCATTTTTCTTTAGACGGTAAGCACAACGACCAGCGATTGATACGCCCTCTTCATATAAATAGATTGGTTGGTCTTTACGTAATTCCATGAAACGTTCTTTAAATTGAGAATATGGAATGTTACGTGCTCCTAAAATATGAGCTGCTTTGAATTCATCTTTTTCACGTACATCGATTAATTGTCCATGACGTAAATCCTTTCCGAACTCTTCAGCGCTAACCACTTTAGCAGCAGATTGACGCATCCAAACTAATACAAATAAGTAAATTCCGTAGGCCATGAATAGAGCCCAAATAATATACCACATGAGACTAAACTCCTTCAAAAATAATTTTAATAAGACAAGAGATATTGTATCATGTTTCTTCTAATCTTTCAAAAGCACTAAAGAAGCTGCTCCAATGACTCCTGCATCGTTCCCAAGTTCTGCTAAACGTAAGTGTGTTGTTTCGCGGACTTGTGGGAATACTAATTGTTCATATTCTTTACGAACGCCTTCTAGCAAGAATTCTCCTGCAGCGCTCACTCCACCACCGATAACGATGAAGGATGGATTTAACATATTCGCAACGTGTGAACATGCAATTCCTAAGTATTTTGAGAAATGACGAATCACGATTAATGCGAGTGGATCGTTTTGTTTTGCTAAATCAAACACATCTTTTGCACTCACATCTTGTCCATCATCGATTCTTGCTTTCAACTCTGAATCGCCTGCATATTCGTCTGCATAACGACGTGCTAAGTTCACAATACCAGTGGCACTCGCTACCGTTTCAAGACAGCCTTTTTTACCGCAAGTACATGCAAAAGGACGTTCACTGAAATCAACGGCGATGTGTCCAAGCTCCCCGCCAGCGCCCGCTACACCATGAATCAGACGGTTTTCAGCGATAATTCCACCGCCAACACCTGTTCCAAGTGTAAAGAAGGTTACGTCTGGTTGGTCTCCACCAGCACCCATCCATTTTTCACCAAGTGCTGCTACGTTAGCATCATTGTCGATGAAGAACGGAATGTCAAGTGCTCCTTCAATTTTTTCTTTCAAAGGTTGTAATGTTTTCCAGTTTAAGTTGTAGGCACCAATAACTGTACCCTTCTCTCTGTCAACAACACCTGGAGAACCCATCCCGATACCAGCAAAGTTTTCATTTGTTAGTCCTAATAAGTCTAAACGATGACGAATTGAATCGATAATATCGTCCACAATGTGGCTTCCTTCGTCTAAAATGTTGGTAGGAATCGACCATTTTTGTTGAACTTCACCTGCTAGTGAAATAATCGCAAATTTGATGGAAGTCCCACCTAAATCAATACCAATAATTTTCTTTTCCATTGTATTCACTCCATGAAACTTGTATATGCTTACATTATAACAGCATTATCTTTTCATTCCTAGTGCAAAAAGTAAAATTGCGATGACAAAATACGCAACGATTCCTGCAATGCGTGAAGCAGGTTCGTCAGGCGGTCCCCTCTGAAGCTAATCGCCATCATCACTAAGTACCCACCAACGAGTCCTCCTAAGTGTCCATAGTTATCGACGGCTGAATTAATAAACCCAAGGACAATATTGATAATGATAAGTCCTGCATATTGCACGCCCATTTGCCTAAAAGAACGAATGTAGCCGTGTTTTGCGTGATAGATAAACAACAGCTCCCATGAGTCCAAAGAGCGCCGTACTTGCCCCAGCTGAAATGCTAGATGAGAATGCAAAACTTGCAAGGTTTCCCATAATTCCTGATAACAGATACACCGCAAGGAAATCTCCAGTGTCCAATTTCGTACTCCATCTGACGACCAATCATATATAAGAACAAGCTGTTAAATAAAATATGTTCCAGTCCAATATGTAAGAAAATTGGCGTTAGGAATCGATAATATTCATGTTGATGAATGATATACGGATTGAATTTCGCCCCGAAATTAACAAGAACTTGTCCATTCGTGCTACCACCTGCAAGCGTCATAACGATAAAGAGCGCTGCTTGAATCGCAAGAAATAAATAAGTAAAGCTGAAGCTCTCATTGAAATTGCGCTTCATGCGTTCTAATTTCCAAGGGTTAATCTTAAACATCTCTGAACCACTCCTTCACTTGTAATAATCGTTGGAATATGAATATCCGTTTCAAATATCGGCCAGTCGGCAACAGGCGTCACCTGAGTCGTATAGGCTAGTGAAAGGATGCGATAATCGTCTACCTTTCTGTAAGGTTCTATCATAATAGCCTCCACCAAATCCAATACGGTCTCCTTTCGTACTATAAAGTAGTCCAGGAACAATGATTAAATCAAGGTCTTTAGCTTCAAATAGCGGGTGCGTACTATCGATTACTGGCTCAAGTACTCCATACAACGTGCGTTTAAAGGTTGTTTGTTCATTCCATTCGACAAATACCAATGTCTTATCTGGCATCGTTACAGGAACGAATATTGTTTTACCAGCGCTTCTAGCCTCTTGAACGATTAAATCTAATTGGAATTCCATTCGCATCGGCATTGTTAAGGCAACAGTTTTGGCTTCAATCCACTGCGGCATTCCTTTGAGCCATTCGACTACTCGTTTTTCTTCCGCGAGGCGTTTTCCTGGCGTCATCGCCTCGAGTTCTCTTTTTTGCTGAGCGCGTTTCAAGTTCTTCACGTCTTTTTGATATGCCTCAAAGAGTTCGGTGAATAACTTCAAGAATTCGAGTTCGACTGCTCGCATGTTTCTTTCTTCGAGAATTGGACTGCTGAGTAATGGCGCTTTTTCCATTATCGGTTCATCCGTTAAAATGATTGGCAATTCATTAGAGAGCATTTCATGATCAATCGCCCACACTTTTGCCCATTCTTTTTCTTCTAAATGTTGTAAGAAGAATTTCTCTTTAATCACTTCGAATAAGTTATTTTCCATGATTTCGTACTCTGGCAATTGATTTTTCACAGGACGAATTAAGTCAGCGATATAGGCTTCTGTTGCATCATGTAGTAAACACGCAAGGACGGTTCCTGTTTGATATCCTCTAGCAATCGCTTCTTGGGCACAATTAATGCTATGTAATCCTACTGAATAAAAGAAACGAAGATGTCCGTTCCCTCGACACATCATACTTAAGGCGTGCGCAATATCTTCAATGGCTACATTGTCAGGCACCATTTCAAGCGGATTAAACACTCGACCAGTATATGTATTCATAAATAATTTTTTGTCTTCCATATGTTCCTCCATGGTTGATGTCATTTTATTTTATCATTGAATTCACGCGATTTAAAAGGATTTAGGTATTTCTTAATGATTCTGTTTCTTATGAATGTCTATTCTCAACAAAAAGAAAGATTCCTTCGAATCCTTACGGATATCTTCATAATAGCTGTAACGTTGCACCGGTGTAAGCCGAAGTCTTACACCTTCGAAGCTTCAAATGGGGAGTATGAAACAAGTTTCTACTCCCCATAATTCACATTCGATGCTCTTCACGTTACTGCTATTATAGACTCCGTAAGCTTCTACGGAATCTTTTCTTTCTAAGAAGGAAAGTCAATAAAAAACACAGATCAGCAGAGATGCCAATCTGTGTTCTTATAAATCACTTTTGTTCGTACCGTTCACGATAAAGCTCAATCAACTCTTGAGCTAACAATTGAACGATTTCGGTTGAAGCCATTTGGTCCTCGGCATGCATGAACAGCAATGAAAATTCTGTTTTTTCTCCGCTTGCTTCTTTTTGAATCAGCTCTGCGTGAATTTTATGCGCCTCAACGAAGGCTTCCTCTGCTTCCACAAGTTTTGCTTTAGCATCTTCAAACAATCCTTTTTTAGCCGCTTGAATCGCTTCTACAAAACAAGATTTAGCTGCACCACTATTGGCAATCAACTGGAAACAGATGAGTTCCATTTCTTCTGTCATATTATTCTCCTATCAACGCTAATGCTTGGTCTAATACTTTTGGACCATTCATCATACCGTAGTCGCGCATATCAATGGCATCTACTGGAATATCTCCTGCAATTTCTTTTACTGCAGGCAACTCGTAACGAATTTGTGGTCCAATGAGAATAACATCTGCTTCATGGATATTCTTTTTCGCTTCTGTAATGGATTTTGCTTCGATAGAAACTTCAATCCCACGTTCAGTCGCACTTTGTTGCATCTTTTTAACAAGCATACTTGTCGACATTCCCGCGTTACATACTAATAAAATTTGTTTCATAATCTTATCCCTTCATTTCTTGTTCAACAACTTTATCATTTACTTTGATAAATGGAATGTATAGAAGAACTCCAAGTGCAAAGATGACTAATTGAACGAGAATTGCTCTGAAGTCCCCTGCTGTTGCCAACCATGCATTTAAGAATACTGGTGTAGTCCATGGAACTTGTACAAATGCTGGGCTCATGAAGCCTGCAGCTGTTGCTAAGTAGCTGATTAAAATACCAAGAGCTGGAACAGCGATAAATGGAATCGCTAATGAAATGTTATAAACGATTGGGTAACCGAATAATACAGGTTCATTGATGTTGAAGAGTCCAGGTCCAAATGATAATTTAGCCACGTTTTTAGAAGCAGCGTTGCGGCTCACTAAGAATGTTGCCACTAATAAACATAATGTAGATCCACTACCACCCATTAACGCAAATGTTTGAACTTGAGATAAGTTGATGATGTGTGGAATCGCTTGTCCATTATTTGCAGCAGCGATGTTTTCAGTGATGTTAATTAATAGTAATGGTTCTAGAATTGCACTGTAAATAACGGCTTGGTGAATACCAAATAGCCATAACATATTTCCTAGAGAGTAAATAATGATTACTCCGATTAAGCTTGTACCAATATGACGAATTGGTTCTTGGATGAAGACTGTAATAATTGAGATTAAGTTTGTTCCAAAACATGTTGAATAATAATGCTGAAACTACACCCGAATAATGAAATAACTGTCATTACTGGAAGTAATACGCTGAATGATTTACCAACTGCTGGTGGAATGTTGTCACCAAGGTTAATTTGTAACGCTTTAACGTTCGATAATTTGATGAATAATTCTGTTGCAATAATCGCTACGATAACCCCTGCGAACATTGCACCTGTACCCTGTGTTGTTAAATGAAAGAACACCTGAAATATTTCACGGCATCTTTTGCGCCATCAGGAACAGCAGAAACTGTATTTGGCATCATAACAATTAAAGAAACTAATGATAGCATTGATGCTGCCAATGGGTTTTCAAAATCTCTGTTTTTCGCTAAGAAATAACCAACCATTACGGCAATAATAATACCTGAGATACTTAAAGTACCGTTTGCAATTGTAATTCCCCAATATTGGAATTTTGTTAATGTATCCCCTTGGAAAATCCACTTAAATACTGTGTTGTTCAAAAGAACAATTAAACCTGCCAAAATATATAATGGCATTACTGTCGCAAATGCATCTCTGAGGGTTTTTAAATGAATTTGGTTCCCCAGTCTACCTGCAAACGCGGCAAATTTATCAATAAATTTTGAGTTTTTCATCTGAATATCTCCTCTCTTTATTCCTCAATTTTTATTTCAAAACCGTTATTATCGCTGACTTTACGATACCATCTTCCACTACTCTTGATGGTTCTCTTTTGCGTTTCTAAATCTACAGAAATAAATCCGTAACGATTCTTATACGCATTATTCCAAGACCAGCAATCAAAAGCAGTCCATGTATGATATCCAAAACAACGACTACCTTCTTCAATCGCTTTATGTAGCCATGTTAGATGTTCTTCGTAAAATTCAATACGATACACATCATCAATGACTCCATTTTCTCCGATGAATCGTCCTTCGTTTTCAACACCCATTCCGTTTTCACTAATGAACCATGGGATATTGCCATATTCTTCTTTCACAATCATTGCAATGTCATAAATGGCTTTCGGGAAGATTTCCCATCCACGATATGGATTCATGCGACGTTCAGGCCATTCATACTCTTTAAAGTATTGGTCTGGCATCCAAGGTGTTTTGTACTCCTCTGGATTTGGCTGTGCCTGCACACGTTTTGGATGATAGTAATTCACCCCAAGAAAATCAACCGTATTTTCTCGAATGAGCTGCAATTCCTCTTCAGTATGACTCCATAACACGCCGTCCTCCTCTAGTCTGTTTTCACCAAGGTTTCAGGGAATGTTCCCTTTCACCGCTGGATTTCAAGAAGACTCTGTTAAAGAAATCATCTGTAAATTGACTTGCTGCTAAATCTTCTGGAGCATCACTTCTTGGATAAGCAGGCGTTAAGTTTAAAATAATCCCAATCTCGCCATCCAATCCTAACGAGTGATAGAGTTGAATCACTTTGGCACTTGCAAGATTTAGATTATAAATCACTTGAACAGCTTCTTTCCCTTTCCCTTTTAGGTTCGGATAATGGAATGCATATAAGTATCCTGCTTCTGGAATGACCATTGGCTCATTGAAAGTTGTCCAGTAATGAATCTTATCGCCAAAACATTCAAACGCAGTCTTTGCAAACTTCACGAATAAGTCCACGACATGTTTACTTTCCCAACCGCCGTATTGTTGAAGCAATTCAACTGGCAAATCGAAAGTGATGTAAATTCAACACCAATTCAATATCGTTCTTCTTTCGCTTCTTCAATAACAGCGTTGTAGAATTCCACAGCCTTTGGATCGGCTTCACCCGTCTCGAAGTCTTTAATCAAACGGCTCCATTGAATCGATGTACGGAATGAATTAAATCCAATCTCCTTCATCAAACGAAAATCTTCAGGATACGTATGATAAAAATCACTCGCCACATCTGGACCAACGCCATTAAAGAAAGCTTCTGGATTAGTTCTAAACCAGTAATCCATCACATTTTCATGCGCCTTATCAAATTGTCCTTCTGTCTGCGGTCCACTTGAAGCAGCACCCCACCAGAACCCTTGAGGGAAACTCAATTGTTTCTTCATAATTAACCTCCTTTCTGTAAGCTCTTTCACGTATAGTATATCACAATTTAAATATTTGTCTAGACAATATTTATAAATAGTATTCAAATTGTCGATTTTGCCTATTCATTCTTCATTTGTTATAATATAGCTAGTTTAGAGAAAGGATCACATTCGATGAGCGTAAAGTATTTACAGATTTACCATGCGATTCGTGAAAAGATTTTAAGTAACGAATACGCCATTAACCAACAATTACCCGATGAAATCACATTAACGAAAGAATTTAATAGCAGTCGAATGACGGTCAAAAAAGCATTAGACTTACTCGTTTCTGAAGGGCTTATCTTCAGAAAACGCGGCCAAGGCACCTTTGTCCTCTCTCGAGGCACGTCTAAGCGAAAACTTATCGTTCCAGAACGCGATATTAAAGGACTTACGAAAATTTCTGAGGATACACACTCTACTGTTGAATCCAAGATTATTCATTTTAAATTAGAGTTTGCTTCAGAATTCCTTGCAGAAAAATTACAAGTACCGGTGCAAAGTCCTGTTTATAATATTCATAGACTTCGCATCATCGACGGGAAGCCGTATGTATTAGAACAAACCTATATGAGTACGAGCGTCATTCCAGGAATTACTGAAGAAGTTCTATTAGACTCTATTTATCAATATATCGAAGGCAAACTAGGCTTACGCATCGCGAGTGCCACAAAAATCTTGCGTGCAGCACCAAGTTCTGAAGATGAACAAAAATACTTACAATTACTTCCAACGGAGCCCGTCTTCGAAGTAGAACAAGTAGCCTACTTAGATAATGGCACTCCATTTGAGTACTCGATTAGCCGACACAGATACGATCTATTTGAATTTAATTCATTTGCATTAAGACATTCTTCATAGGAGGCACGATGATGACAACACCAATCTTTTTAAATGCCGTACTTCAAGAGAAAATCTGGGGCGGGACGAAATTGCATTCGCTCTTTAACTTCACTCTTCCTTCAGATAAAACAGGTGAAGCGTGGATTATTAGCGCCCATCCAAATGGGATTTCAACGATAAAAAGCCCTGCAGAATATGCAGGACTCGGGTTAGATGAACTCTATAAAACCCATCCAGAGCTCTTCAATGGGCAACAGTTAGCAAGCTTCCCTCTTCTTATTAAGTTACTCGATGCATCTGATGACTTATCGATTCAAGTGCATCCAGATGACGAGTATGCGCTAGAACATGAAGGCGAATATGGGAAGAATGAATGCTGGTATGTCGTTCAAGCTGAGCCAGGCGCAAAAATTGTATACGGACATACAGCGATGACGCCTGAAGAATTTGCAGAGAAAATCGACAATGAAGCTTGGAGCGAGCTATTCACTGAAGTTCCTGTTAAAGCTGGAGACTTCTTCGATGTGCCAAGTGGTACGATTCACGCCATTGGTGGCGGTATTGTGATTCTTGAGACGCAACAAAAATTCGGATATGACTTACCGCGTCTATGACTATAACCGCACCGACGATGCTGGTAACCCTCGTCCCACTGCATATCCAACAAACAAAAGATGTCACAACCATTCCGCACAGTGTCCCCAACAACCAAATCAACAAGTGGTGACGACTGAGAATGGAACTAGAACGACTTTTTGTGGAGAATAAATTCTTTACGGTTTGGAAATACGATATCAACGGTGACTACAGCGATGCCCTCTCTTCTACTTATCACCTTGTGACGGTGTTAGACGGAAAAGGGGAACGCTCACAGTCGACGGAAACGCAGTACCCAATCGAAAAAAAGCAGATTCCTTTATTCTACCTTCTGGAACACCTGCACTTCAGGTTAGCGGATCCATTCAATTGATCGTGTCTCAGTCAAACCAATAAAATAAATGCAAAAAAAGGTCAGCAGGGAAAAACCCATGCTGACCTTTATTTTTTTATGCATTCAATTGTTTTGTAATTTCTACGATTTCGTCGATTAAGCCACCGATTGTAGCAATCGTATCTTTCAGCGGTGCATCTGTAGAGACATCGACGCCTGCTGCTTTCGCAAGCTCTTCTGCGCTCTTCGTTCCGCCCATCTTCAATACTTCTACCCAAGTATTTGCGACACTTGAATCTTTTTGAATCATTTTCGCCACTTGTGTACCGATTGTTAACCCAGCTGAGTAAGTGTATGAGTAAAGTCCCATGTAATAGTGCGGTTGACGCATCCATGTTAACTCTGCACCTTCTGTAAGAACCACTTCTGGTCCCCAGAATTTCGCCAATGTTTCTTTGAATAAATGATTCAATGTATCCGCGTCTAAGCTCTTACCTGCGTCTACTAAGCGGTATACTTCGCGTTGGAAGTACGCTTCTAATAAGTGAGTCACAAAGTTATGGTAGTAAGTTTTAGCGACCATTTGAGATGAAATCCAACGCTTCATACGTAAATCATCTCCTGCTTTGTTCTTCAAGTAGAACTCAACCAATAATTCGTTTGTAGTTGATGGAGCCTCCACAAAGTACATACTTGGACGACCATCTAGAATATTTTGGTGTTTATACGCTAATTGGAAGTGACCTGCGTGTCCTAATTCATGCGCGAGCGTCATGCAGTCATTCATATCTTCTGTAAAGAACATTAAGATAAATGAGTTTGCTCCATAAGGTGATGAACAGAACGCACCTGTACGTTTGCCGATTGTCTCAGCGTAGTCGATCCAACGGTTGTCGAAGGCTTCCTTCATAATCTTGAGATAATCTTCTCCTAAAGGTTCTAATCCTTCTAAGATGTATTGTTTTGCTTCGTCATACGTTACTTTGGCAGCGTATGTTGGGTCTACTTCAAGTTTCAAGTCTTCATAGCGCACTTCATCTAATTGATAAGTTTCTTTGATGAGACGTGCGAATTTACGCATATGTGGCGCTAATTCTTCCATGATGACATCGATTTGACGGTCGTATAGTTCACGAGAAACTTTTTGACGGTCTAATAAGTAGTCGAACACTGAGTCGAATCCACGCAATGTTGCCATTGTTTTTTCTTTTTGAATTTGTGTGTTATACGCTGAAGCTGTGCTGTGTTGGTATTTGCGTAATGTGTCGCTAAATACTTTGAACGCTTCACGACGGATCGCTGTATTTGGTTCTGATTGCATACGGCCTTCGAAGCTGTTGTATGTCATCGGAATCACTTGTCCGTCTGCTTCTACGTCTGGGAAATGAATATCTTTGAATTTAATATCGTTGTAGGCTTGGTAACCTGCATCTAATGTATTTCCAAGAGCAGCTAAAGTTGCTTCCACGTCTTTTGATAATAAATGTTTTTTATCTTCTAGGAGACGTTCGATATATAAGCATCTTCTTTATTCGCGCGTGCTTCTTCTAATACCGCATCATCCAATTGGCTTAATTCAGATTCAAAGAAACTTAATTTTGCATCTAATCCAGCTAACACTGTACGTGTTTGTGCTGAACGTGTTTGTGCTTCTTTATCTCTTGTATTCGCGCTCACTGCAAGGTTGCAGTACGCAGAAATTTTACCGCGTTGTTCTAATAAGTCACGGTAAGTTGCTAAACCAGCATTCACTTGGTGTGCTGTTGTAATGTTTCCTTCGTATGCCTTTTGGAAAGCATCTACTTTTCCTTTAAGATCTTCTAACGCTTCGTTAAAAGCTTCTTCTGTTTCAAACAAATGAGTTAAGTCCCATGTTTGATTTACATCTACTTGACTTCTTTCAATCATATTCTCACTCCACTTTCTAAAGTCGTACTCCCATTGTACCACAGTTTTCATCTAATTTTCAGAAAACTTTAATTTAAATCAAAAAAAGTGTTACAGCCCTTCGACTGTAACACTCATTCATGTCTATTATTGTAACGCTCCGATTGCACGAGCGATTTCTTCATTAGAACTTCCTGGTTTAATTTCGAAAGTACCAGTCCAGATCTTATCAGCAATGTTATTTGTTGTTAAGTAATCTATGAACTCTTTAGCACTCTTAACTAAGCCTGCTTTTTCTAATTTGTCGGCAACATCGTTTGATGATTCGCCTTCTTCAACTGTAATAGATACAGGTTTTGAAGATTGTGTAGTTGCTGCTTCAGTTGTTGAAGCTTGTGAAGTAGCTTTAGCACTTGATGTAGACGCTTGGCTACCAGATTCTTTTTCAGCTAATAAAGACTCGTAAGCTGCTTTATAGCTTGCTTCATTTGCTCCTTCAGAAACGATTGGCAAATTCACTGCATCCAATTGGCTCTTTAATGATTGTGGTACGAAAGGCCAAATCACAGTAACCAATGCTAAAATTAACGCTGCTAATAAGAAGCCCATTCCTAAAGAACGAAATTTCGTTTTACTCATGTTCTTCCTCCTTAATTTGCATCTGCTTCAAAATAGTTATCGATTACCAATTGTACTGTTGAAACAGGTACGTTTAATTGTTCAGAAATTGATTCTACTGAATTACCGTGGCTGAATAATGTAATGATTTGTTGTTTTGTTACATTGTGTAAGCGACCAGATTCTTCTGCAGTTGCTTCTTCCACTGCTTCTGTTTGTTCAGCTACTGGTTCTGGTTTTTCAGCTACACGAACTTCAGCTGCTTTTGCAGCGCGAACTTCTTCGTAAGTTGGTTCAACTGATGGTCCTTTGTAAACAGTTGTGCCTTCTAATTCTTGAATTTTTTTCTTTAATGAATATACTTCACGGTTTAATTCTAATAAACCATCTGCTAATTCATCGATTTCTTCTTCATTTTGGTTATCCTTTAAGAATAGTGAAATGAATAAGAAAAATACTGCTAATGCTAATAACGCGAGAACTACGACCCATACGTGCATTTTTTCACCTCATTAAAATAATATTTTTTTCCTTTCATCCTATTTTAAATAATGTTAGCCAAAATATCAAGGTTCACGGCGAAGTTTATCATTTTGTTAACGAATTGAAACATTACAGACACTAGCTAAAAACATAAAAAAATCTTTACCCTCCAGTCCTTATTCAGGAATAAAAGGTAAAGATTTCTGTCATGGTTAACCGCGCATTTCTTCCTTCACACGTTTTTCTTTTTGGCTTAAAACGAGTAAGTTTTCGCGGAGTTCTTGTTCCATTTGCGTCAATTCGTATTCAGCTTTTCTACGTTTTTGACGGCCTTCTTGTTGAATTAGAATCGTTTCTTCTAATGTTTCAATCAAGTCTTGTTGTGTCTTTTGAAGGGTTTCTAGATCGATAATACCACGTTCGTTTTCACGAGCTGTTTCAATCGTAGAAATCTTCAACATTTCAGAGTTCTTTTGAATCAATTGGTTTGTCGTTTCAGACACTTGACGTTGCGCTGTGACTGCATCCTTTTGACGAAGCAATGTCATCGCAATGGCAATTTGATTCTTCCATAAAGGAATCGTCGTCGTAATTGAAGACTGAATTTTTTCTGCTAATGTTTGGTTCGTATTTTGAATCAAACGGATTTGTGGCGCTTGTTGAATCGTCATTTGACGCGTTAATTTCAAGTCGTGGTTTCTCTTTTCAAGACGGTCCAGGAATTGATGTAAGTCATTGACGACTTGTACATCCATTTGGTCTCCTGTCTCTTGCGCCTTTTGCATCGCTTCAGGGATGAGTTTTTGTTGCAATTCTTCAATCTTCAATTCCCCAGCAGCGATATAAATACTTAACGCCTCGAAGAATTCCTTATTGCGTTGGTACAGTTGCTCGAGCGACAAGTTGTCGTTTAATAAGCCATTCTTCTCATGGTCTAATCGCACAGCAATCTTATCCACTTGAGAACCGACTTCTTGGTATTTTGATTGCATTTCGTAAATCGACTTCTTCACGCGTCCAAAGATTTTGCGGAAGATGTTCGAATCTTGTGCCACAAGGTCGTTCGGGTCTGTCTCGTTTAGTCGCATCATCAACTCATTGAGCGTATCTCCGATTTCTCCAGTATCTTTATTTTGCACATGAGCCAACATCGAATGAGAGAATTCACCAAGTTGCTTTTGCGCGCCGGCCCCGTAACTAATAATGGCTTGCATATTCTTTTCGTCGATTTGTTTTGCTAGTGCGCGGGCTTGTTCTTGTTGTTTTTCTGGCAAGGTATCTACTAGCGCACGTTTAGCGTCCACTTGTTCTTGCGGGAAGTCACTCGCCACATCTTGCAACGTCGTATTTTTTACAACGTCTTCTCCAAATGGGTTTTGAATCAGTGCATCCACCATTGATTTTTCTTCAGTCATTGTTCTCTACTCCTTTATCGTTCGGTTTACGTAATCCATCTCTGCTTCTGACTTTTTAATCTTGTCTTCTTGGAAATGTAAGTAATCCTCTTCCAGCGTCGCACAGACGAGATCGATTTTCTCTCCTAATTCTTGTAGCGTTTGATACGTTTCGCTTCCTTTTACAGGTTGCTCACTCAATTCTTTGTAGGCTTTCGTCATTTCATTTAACGACGGTACACAAGTATGAACGAACAAGTTCGCATCTGGAAGCTTTTCAGGGTGTTGGACGAGAGATTTGAAATACTCCTTCATCGTTTGAGTCGTATTGTATCGATTACTAATAATTCGTAGTTTGGTATAACTTTGAATCGTCTCATCGATTTCCTCAATTTGCGTCTTTACCACTGCCATTTTTTGTCTAAATAGTCGATATCTTGTTTGGATAATCCTGATTGTTCATATCGTTCTTGCACCTTACTAGAGGTTTTATCGAGCGGCTTCTTTGTTTTACCAAAGAGCGATTTCACTTCCATTTCTTCTGGAAATAGCATGAAGAAAAAGATACCTGCTAGTACGAGAAGTGAAAATAACAGCCTTACGGAAGAACCGTAAATATGACTCATAAAGTAACGCGTTATGAATACAAACAATACTAGTTTGAGAAGTCTATTCCACTGTTTCATGGTGCTCCCTCCTTATAGACTTATTGTATCATCCCCTAATTTTGGGGCATGGTACTAAAGGCCGATTTCTCTGGGACTTGAGACTGAAAATAACAACGCAAAAAAGGAATTAAACAGCCTTCACTGTCTAATTCCTTCTTGGTTTATTGAACTATTTTATTTTTTGCTTTTAGCAAATACAAATGCGCCACCTGTTAAGAATACTGCTGAAAGAATCAGATATAAAGTTCCCATTGAAGTACCTGTATTTGGTAATTCGTCTTCTCCTGCTGGCGCTGCTTGTGCGACGGGCGCTGGAGATGGATCTTTTGCATCTTTTGCTTCTTTGTCTTGTGCTTGTTCTGCTTTAGCAGCAAGAGGTGTTGCTAACACACGTGACTCAGTTGCTTCCGTATTTGTTTCTGCTGTTACAACTTTGTCTTCAACGGCATTTGTTAAAACAGCTGTTGGTGCAGGAGCTTCTGTTGTTGCTACCGTTTCTGCAACTGTAGAACGCACCTCTGCCTCAGGAGTTGGTGTTGGTAGTTCAGTTGTATCTAGAAGAGCTCTTCTACGAACACGACTTCTTGGTGCTTCAGTTGTCGCTACTGTTGTAGTTGTAGGCTCCTCTGTCACTGTTGTTGCTGCAGTTGTAGTTGGAGCCTCAGTCGTAGTAGTTGTTGTTGTAGGTGCAACTGTTGTCACTACCGGAGCTTCTGTCACTACAGGGGCTGATGTCGTTACAACTGGTGCTTCTGTAGCCACTGGTGCTGATGTTGTCACTACTGGTGCTTCTGTTACTACTGGTGCTGATGTAGTTACAACTGGTGCTTCTGTTACTACTGGTGCTGATGTCGTTACAACTGGCGCCTCTGTTACTACAGGAGCAGATGTTGTCACTACTGGAGCTTCTGTTGTCGCTACTGTTGTAGTTGGCGCTTCAGTTGTGGTAGTTGCTACTGTAGTTGTAGGTGCTTCTGTCGTTGTAGTTGCTTCCGTTGTCGTAGGCGCTACTGTAGTTGTAGGTGCCTCTGTTGTTGTCGGAGCTTCCGTTGTCGTAGGCGCTACTGTAGTTGTAGGTGCCTCTGTTGTTGCCGGAGCTTCCGTTGTCGTTGGTGCCTCTGTCGTCGTTGTTGTCGTAGTCGGAGCAACAGTTGTCGTAGTCGTTGTTGTTGGCGCAACCGTTGTAGTTGTTGTTGTTGTCGTTGGCGCTTCTGTCGTTACAGGTTTAGCACTTGGTTGCCATACGCGAACATAATCGATTTGCATGTCTGAACGACTGCCATCCTTATAGCTATCTTTGTAAGGAATCGCATCCGTATAGTTACGGGTAGCGTTTTTTCCAAAGTCCTTCACAAATGAACCACCTACGATATGCGTTAATCGTAAAATAAATCCATTTTCTGGATTGACAAATGCTTCATTTTTCTTAATCTCACTATATTTGACGGTATAAAGTGCTTGTCCATCATAGAAGAAAGTAATTTTATCGCCTTCTTTTAATACACCGTATGTGTGAAAAGCTGTTTGCGTATCTCCATTATTAGGGAGTTTTTTTTGATATTGATCGCTATACTTTTCCTTGCCAGGCTCAGGTGTCGGTGCTGTATGGATATTGGCTTGAATGAATTTTGGGTCATACCCTTTAGACTCGAAAACATCAATCTCCCCACTTGTAGGAGATCCTCCGCCTTTTGTACCAGTCATCCAGAAGGAAGCCCATGAGGATTCACTAAATGGTAATTTGATACGTGATTCGGCATAGAAGTCACCTACAAATTCCGTAAGGACTTTCCCGTGTCGGTCACGCGTTTGAATCGCTCCAGAAGTAAATGGAGCTTTATAAGTAATCGTTTGTTTTGTCTTTGAGTCTACATAAGTATTCTCACGGTCTACCCATTCATGTTTTTTTGTTTGGTCATTCCACTTCCATTGCTTCGGCGTATAGAGTGCCGTTAAATGAAGAATTCCATCTTTTAAAGATACATTTGCTGGGTCGTCTGTGAAATGCATCTGCGTTCTATTTTTTTAGGATCGAAACTTGAAAGAGAATAATCCCATTTTGTTCTGTCGAGTTTGTCTCCATCAAACTCATCAAACCATGTTAAGTCATAGTTTGTCGGAACCCCATTTGGCAGTGTGACATTAGGAACTCTTCCTTCACCTGTTTCAGCATAGACTGTTGCGATTGGCGCTAATAGGCTTGTGCTCAAGATAAGGCTTGCTCCTAACACTCTTGCTCCTGCAATCATACCTTTTTGTCTATTACGTACTTTTTGCATAATTGTTCTCCTATTTCTTCTTTTAATTTTAGGAAGAGATTTTTTGTAATCCCTTTCCTACATTAGACATTATCTAAACTGGGTAAGAACATTTCCTGACAGACTTATGAAATTAATCTATTAAAAGTATAGTTAAAATGCTAAATAAGTATGATTTCGATTTAATTATAAAGAAAATATGGAGAGCAAAATTTCCTTTTATTTACAAATATCCTCCCTTTTGAGTGGCAAAAACATTGATAGAACGCTAAAAAAAGGAGTTAACTAGAATTAGTCTAATTCACTCCTTCGAAATGTCCACTTTTTGAACACAATTTGAAAAAAACTGAGCCGAATTTCTCCGACTCAGTTAAAATTTTATTATTCTGCTTCTGGAACAAGCGCTTCTGGGAAGTGTTCACGCACAATTGCTGCACAACGATTACATAAAGTTGGAGCATCTTCTAATGTTCCTACTTCAATCTTCACAGCACGGCAACGTTCACATGTTTCACCTTTAGCATGTTCAACAACGACTTTCACGCCTTCGCCTTCAACTGCGTTCGCAGGAGCTTCAACACCTTCTGGAGCGACTTCTAATTCACTTACGATGAATAATTGAGCGACATTTGTGTTTAAGCTGTCTAATAAAGCACGTACTTCATTAGATGGATATAGCGTTACTTTTGCTTCGAAGTTCTTACCGATTAATTTCTCGTTACGAGCTTCTTCTAAAGCTTTCAATGCAGTGTTACGAACTTTGAAGAATTCAGTCCAGTGTGCTAATACTTCTTCTTTGTTTTCGTAGTTTTCTACTGCTGGGAATTCAGCTAATTGAACATAAGCTTCTTCTTCTTTCAAGTATTTCCAAACTTCTTCACTTGTGTGAACTAAGATTGGGCTTAGTAATTTCGTTAATTTCACTAAGATATCGTAAATAACTGTTTGCATTGCACGACGTTCGTAGTTATCTTCATGTTCGATATACACAACGTCTTTTGCAAAGTCTAAGTAGAACTGTGATAAATCAACGGTACAGAAGTTCATCACTGTTTGGTAAATTGTTGAGAATTCGTAGTTTCATACGCTTCTTCAATTGTCTTCACGATATCGTTGAAACGAATCATCATGTATTGGTCCACACTACGTAGGTCTTTAAACGCTACTGCATGTTTAGATGGTTCGAAGTCTGTAGTGTTCGCTAACATAAAGCGCATTGTGTTACGGATCTTACGGTATGCTTCAGATACTTGGTTTAAAATTTCAGTACTGATACGTACGTCTGATTCGTAGTCCACAGATGATACCCATAGACGGATAATGTCTGCCCCTTTTGTTTGCATTTCTTTTGCAGGTGAGATGACATTTCCTAGAGATTTACTCATCTTCTTGCCTTCCCCGTCCATTACGAATCCTTGAGAAAGAACTGCTTTATATGGAGCTTGTTTATGAACCGCTACACTTGTTGTTAAACTTGAGTTGAACCATCCACGGTATTGGTCTGATCCTTCTAAGTATAAATCAGCTGGGAATGTTAATTCTGGGCGAATGCTTAATACACCAGCATGTGAGCTACCTGAGTCGAACCATACGTCCATGATGTCCATTTCTTTTTTAAATGTACCATTTGGACTGCTTGGATGTGTAAATCCTTCTGGTAATAACTCTTTTGCTTCGCGTTCGAACCATACGTCAGAACCGAATTCTTCGACTAATTTTGCAACGTGTTCTGTTGTTTCTGGAGTGATGATTGGTTCTCCGTTTTCAGCGTAGAATACAGGAAGTGGAACACCCCATACACGTTGACGAGAGATGACCCAGTCGCCACGGTCACGAACCATGTTGTAAATACGTACTTGACCTGATGGGTGGTACCATTTCACATCATTTTCAATCACATCTAAAATATCTTGACGGAAAGCATCGATTGACGCAAACCATTGTGGAGTTGCACGGAAGATAACTGGTTTCTTCGTTCTCCAGTCATGTGGGTAACTATGCACGAAATAGCTTAATTTAAGTAATGAACCATTTTCAGCTAACATGTCTGTAATGACTTTGTTTGCTTTAGCATAGAACATTCCTTCAAAACCAGGAGCTTCTGCAGTGTAATGACCTTGGTTATCCACTGGTGATAATACATCTAAGTTGTATTTACGTGAATAGTAGAAGTCGTCTTCCCCGTGTCCAGGAGCTGAGTGAACTAAACCAGTACCCGCATCAAGCGTTACGTAGTCCCCTAGCATCACTAGTGATTCGCGTTCGTAGAATGGATGCCATGCTGTTGCATATTCCAATTCAGTTCCACGGAATTCTTTTACTACTTCCACTGATTCCCAACCAAGAGTTTCAGCAAGTGAGTTCACTAATTCTTTGGCTACTACAAAAGTACCTTTGTCTGTTTTCACTTCTGCATATTCATAGTCAGGGTGTACGAAGATCCCTAAGTTTGCTGGAAGTGTCCAAGGAGTTGTTGTCCAAATAACGAATGACGCATCATCTGATACAACACCTTTTCCGTCTTTGACTTTGAACGCCACATAGATTGATGGGCTTTCTACGTCTTTATATTCAATTTCAGCTTCGGCAAGTGAAGATTCACTTGATGGAGACCAGTAAATTGGTTTTAATCCTTTGTAAATATAGCCATTTTCAGCCATTTTACCGAATACACGAATTTGTTCTGCTTCGAATTCTGGTTGAAGTGTTAAGTATGGTTTATCCCATGTACCTGTAACCCCTAATCGCTTGAATTCAGCACGTTGGTTGTCCACTTGACGTAATGCGTATTCCGCACATAATTTACGGAATTCAGCGATTGATAATTTCTTACGGTCAACCCCTTCAGCGTTTGCTAAAGCTTGTTCGATTGGAAGTCCGTGTGTATCCCATCCTGGTACGAATGGTGCACGGAATCCGCTCATTGATTTACTACGAACAATAAAGTCCTTAGAAATTTTGTTTAAGGCATGTCCCATGTGAACCGCACCATTGGCATATGGCGGGCCATCGTGAAGCACGAATGTTGGTTTTCCTTCATTCTTTTTCTGACGTTGTCCATAAACGTCTGCTTCTTCCCATTCTTTTTGGTAATCCACTTCTTTTGTTGGTAAGTTCCCACGCATTGGGAATTCTGTTTTCCCAATTTGCAATGTTTCCTTCATCTTCATTGAATTTCCTCCTTTGTTTGACTGTTTTTTTCATCTTTTGACCACTGAGCATAAAAAAAGCCCCTGCCAAGTTGCAGGGGCGAAATCATATCCGCGGTACCACCCAAATTTACAAACAAATATTATGTTTGCCTTGGTAAATTGTTAACGCCATTTAAGCGACTCTTCTTAATCTAACGTGTATTTCAGAAAAGTTTCTAAGAGATGATTCTTGCTATAAACAGGGACTGCCAATCTTCCACCAATAATCGGCTCTCTAAAAGTGTATTTACACAAGTTGTTCTCTTCATCGAATAGATAAATTTTACGCTATTTGAAACGATTTTGCAAGATTTTCCATCTACAAAAAGAGAAAACCGGCTCACATTGTGAACCGGTTTGAGGGCAGACTACTTTTTCAAATGTTTCGGACCGGTTAGGAGTGTCCAATGCATTCGATATTTTCGTTCATTCCTAGTCTCTTTTACCTTTTTTAGGAATGGCTAGGCCTAATCCACCAAGAGCTGCAAGAATTCCTCCAATGATTCCTGGAGTTACATCTTCTACCCCTGTATTTGGTAATGTTTCTTTTGCTTCACCTGCTGCAGGCGCTGGAGCTGGTTTATTTTCTCCTTGGGCTGCACTTGGAGCTGCTGCTACTTGTGTAGTAGGTGCTGCTGGAGTTGCAGGTGTTGTTGGTGTTGCAGGTGTTGTTGGAGTTACTGGTGTTTCACTAGCAACAACTTTGAATGTAACTGCGTATAAACTGAAGTGTTTAACGTTAAGTGTAACGACTTTGTTTTCTCCGTTAGAGAATTCAACTTTTTCTTTCACTTCTTTTGTATCGCTTGATACGAAGTATGCACCATCTACTTCTTTATCAACTGGGAATGTTACTTTCGCATCCCCTTCAACACGAACTGCTTTACCATCTTTGTCAACGAAAGTAATTTCATAACCTTGATATTCTTTTCCTTCAAGACCTTTAATTGTTTCGTTCACCTTTTCAACTTTAAGCATCTTGATGTTCTTATCAAGAAGTTTAGTAGGTACTTCAACGACTACTGGAGTATCTCCGTTTTCGTCTTCAAATCTCGCGATACCTTTTTCCTTATCAACCGTTACCTTCACACCATCTGTTTCGTATAGAGGTAATTCTACAGCTGGTTGGTCTGGTGTTGGTTTTTCTGGATCTGGAGTTGGCTTCTCTGGATCTGGAGTTGGTTTCTCTGGATCTGGAGTTGGCTTCTCTGGATCTGGAGTTGGTTTCTCTGGATCTGGAGTTGGTTTCTCTGGATCTGGAGTTGGTTTCTCTGGATCTGGAGTTGGTTTCTCTGGATCTGGAGTTGGGTCTGGTGTTGGATCCACAGTTTCCTTAACTTCTTTCAATCCTTCAACTAATTTGGCAATTGCATTTGGTGTTAGTAAGTTGTTTTCTGCAAGACCATTCTTGTATGCTTCAACCGCTGCTAAGTATTCTTTAGCATCTTTGACGGTCAATCTTACGAACACGTTCTACTTCAGCGTTGTATGCTGCTTCGTCTAATGGTTTATCCTCTTCTACTGGAAGAACGAAGCGTAGTTCCGCTGCTGAAATATGTCCTGGGTCCCCATATGTTTCGTTAGCAGTAAAGACTGCTTTCTTAACTTTGATAGGAGAATCGAAGTTAATTACTTTAGTCTTAGCATTATTTGCCCAACCAGTAAAGTTGAAGTGATGTGCTTGGTCATTTTCATCAAATACTGTTAGGCTACCGCTCATAACACGTCCGTTTGGTCCTGAAGGACGAGGAACATATTCAAAGCGAGTTGATTCCATTGGGTTAGTGAAGGTAACCGTTAATGGTTGGCCTAAGCTGTCCGCTCCATAAGGTGTATGCCATAATGAGTTTGTGTTACCATCAAATGCATACCATCCGTCTTCTCCATCTTCTTTCGGAGCCGTAACATCATAGATATCATCCCAATCTGGAGCAGCACGTTTCACTTTAAGTGCTTCTTTAGCTTCGTTAACACGTTCTATGAGTGCTTTTGCATTATCGACACTAATATTTTCATCGGCTTCTAATAAAGCTGCTACAGCGTCTTTATATGCATTTAATGAATCTTGTTTGTAGTTGCCATTTACAATTGGAGTATTCTTTTCGAACGCTTCATCCACAAGCATCTTACCTGTTAACTTGATTTCTTCAATTTCAAGGTTATCTAACATGAAGTCTTTATAGCCTTTGAAGTTGATTTCGTTATTGTTTGAATCCCCTTTTGTATCCGCACCACGCGCATTTGAGTAGATACCAATCCAAGTGTTTCCACCTTTTTCACCAGTGACATAGAAGCTTACTTTCTTAGGAGTTGATGAATTTTCCCAAGTGTTTTCTAAGTCGTATTTCGTCAATTTACTACGACGAGAGTTTTCACCATTACCGATGACGAATGAGTATGCTCCATTTGAACCTGCTTCATAATCGAAGGTTACTTTATAAGTCTTGCCTTCTTCGAAGCGGAAGTTTTGTGGAATTGTTTGGTAAACAAGTTTGTCATATCCTGATAAACCGTTTGTCTTCAATGACCAGTTGCCTTCGATAACGTCGTTAACTTTCTTACCGTTCCAGCCACGTTGAGTGTATGGTTCATGTTTTTCAGATAAGTGAGTACGGTTATCTTGTACGCCTTCAACATCGCCGACTACGAATGGGAAGATACCTTGAGGCACTTCTTCAAAGTCTTGTTTGAATTTACCATTTCCTGTGTCGTGTTTTTCATTGTACATTACAGATTGGTTTTCAAACACACGAATTTCATCGAAGTAAGTTGCTTCTGCATCTGCATCACGTCCAAGTTCTAATGTCACGTTAGAAACATCTTCGCCTGTTGTGAAGTATACATACATGTTTGGAAGTAACTTGTGTTGTCCACTGTCGCATTCTTCTTAAGTGTGTTATGCGCATGTGCTTGTACATAGTTCTTCGCAATTGATTTGTTTGTGTAGTTAGAAATTACTTTGTCGCCTACACGGATTGTGATATCTGCACGTGCATTGCTTCGGTTATCCACACCTACATAAACAGCATATCTTGTATTTGGTTTCAAGTCTGTTAAGCGTTGTTTCAATGTCACACGTTCAGTGTTGCCTTGAATACGTAACATTTCGTTAGCCCCTTGAGATTTCACGATTTCAGCATGTGCGCTGTCACCCGTTTTTTCCCAATGATCTAATGTTCCGCTGTTGAAACCTTGGTCATAGATGTGTAGTCCTTCACTCCATACCATTGTCTTCTTGCCTTGAGGAGCTTTGTAAAGTACATATGGTTGGTACGCATCCCCCGTAATTTGAATCTTACGGTCTGCACCGACTGTTAATTCGACTAAATCTTGTTTACCTTGGTCTGTTAGACGGTAAAGGTATACTTTATCTCCAGTCCAATCGTCTGGAAGTGTCCATTCAGTTGTTCCAGCAGTATTTGTGAAGAAATACATCTTTTCTTTGTCGCCTGTTAAAGCTTTACCATTTTCATCCCAGTTCCATGGTACTAAGTAGCTTCCGCCATTTTCAATAACACGACCGTTTAGTGTAGTTACACGTTTGCGGTAGTCTGGGCTATTAGGGTCGTTCGATTGACGAACAATTTTCACTTCATCCCCATTATCATTTGTTAAATCAACTTCCATTTCTGGAGTCCACTTGTAATTTGACCGTTGTCGCTCATCGCAACTGGGTTTCCGTTCACCCATTTAGAGACTTTGTAGTGTTGGAAGTACTTCGTCATAATGTTGTTTTCGAAGAGGTTACGAATATAGCCTTCGTAGTCGCTTCGACCTTGCCATCCTTCGAAGTCTTTCATGTTATATCCACCAAGTAATGGATAGTTAGCGGCACCGCCGTAGCTTGGATAGTCACCCACCCATGAGTCTTTTTGGTGGTTACGGATGAATCGAGTGATATTTGAGTTAATTCCTTTCAGTGTATATCCACCGTAAGTTAAGTCAGCTGCCCAGTGTTGGAATGTTGAGTCATATTCCGCACCGAAGCCCCACTCGATGGCCATACGCCATCCTTGAGCGTTTAATTCTTTTGCAAGTACGTGAGTTGGCCAAGCAGTGTTATCTCCTGATTGTCCGTTACCCCAAACGTCTACATAAATAAAGTCTAAGTCGCCACCAAGTTTTTCTCTTAATTCTTTCCAACGAGCTAAACGTCCATGTGATAAGTCATATTCTGCATCGATGTTGATACCTTGGTCTAACCAGTTCCAACCGTACATATATGTTCCGTCAGAGTTTACGTAAGATTGCTTCGCTGAAGTATTTAGATTCAGGATATGTTTCAGAAGCATTTACGTGAATACCGATTTTAGCACCGTATTCTTTCGCTCTAGCTAATAATTTCTTGAAGTCTTCAACGCCACCGATTCTCTTACCGATATCTGCATAGTTTAAGTGACCTGAGTCGTGACCTTCACTACCATACCCTTTAAGTAGGATTGATTGGCCTAAACCATCCGTGTGTAAGTTAATCTTCTTAATACCATCTAATGTCATTAAGAATGGGTTTTGCGCTTGAGATGCGAAGTTCATCGCAATACGATACGCTACTAAATCTGGAACAGATTCTGCTCCTTTTGGATTATTCATGATATTACGATATGCAATCGCACCATCTTGCCAGTCCACAACATTATCTTTGTTTAAGTCTTTTGTAATGACTACTTTAGAACTTGGTAAGTCTAATGTGTATTCAGGGAATACTAAGTTCTTATAAGCACGTTGGTACCAGTAAGGTGAGCTTTGGATACCAATGTAGTTGACGCCATCAACTCTTTGTAGTGCAGTAGTTATACGTGCAAAGTCATTTCCTTGGTAAGTAAATTGCGAGTTACTCCAAACGGATGCTGCTAATTCGTTAGAAGAAACGAATCCATACATGAAGCCATAAGCGTAATCATTCATCTTGCCTGTCTTCAAGTCTAAATGATAATCCCCTGCTCTATGTGTGTTTGTGGACATTTGCGCTCCGTCAAACTTCGCATTTTGTTTATTAGAACCTACAGAAACAAGTGTGTTTCCTGGGAATTCAATTGTTTGGATTAATTTTCGAACATTGTCGACTGGTTTACCCATTTCAACATTGTTTTTATTCACTACTTTTGTCACATCGAAATGCATTTCGTTGCCGACTAATTGTAATTTCACAGTGATTTCTGCGTTGATGAATTCATCATCGTTTCTTACTGTCATTACATATTCTGCAGTAGTGTCATCAATTTTACGGTATTGAACTTCTGGAGTTACTAACACACCGTTGATTGACATTTTATCTAATTTTTGAACTTGACCTGTTAACGTTTTTCCATCTAATTCATATTCTTTAACACGTGGAAACGCCGTGTCGATGATGGCTTTTAATTGTTCTGATTGTAAAGTTTCGTAATGAACATCTTGGTCGTTACGACGGAAACCATCATCCACAGCCGGAGTTTCTTCTTCTGGTTTAATGTTATCTTGGTTGTCCGCTTTGATCGATACAGATGATAATTCTTTATAATATGTTCCAGCTTTAAGGTAAACTTTATTCACATCAGCTAAAGCGTTCTTGACAGCTTCTGGAACGACTTCTGTGCTAAATAAGCTTGTCCATTATTTGTAGCGTTTAATTGACCATCTTTCTTGTACACGATAGATAGGTGGTTTTCTTCACCCACATTTGGTGCTTCTACACGAGTCTTGCTATACCATGTGTTTACACCTGGTCCTTTGTATTGCCAGAACCAACCGCCCTTGTCATATCCTACAAAGATGTTGTTGTCATTATCTTTATATTTTACATAAACCCCAAAACGAGTTTCTGCAGGAGCTGAGTTTGCTTTGAACGTTAAGTCAACGCTTACATTTCCTTCCGCATCTGCTTGCAAACCAGCTTTTTCAAATAGAGCTTCGTCTGCTCCATTGTTGTTATCCTTAGTCGAAGTTAATTTGTTGTAGCGTACTCCGCCTTCTTCAACGACCTCAACATTCCCTTTCACGCGGCTTACTGAGTCCCACTCTTTTTTCACTTCAGCTGTTGCTTCACGAGTTTCACCCGTAGCTTCGCGAGTTTCACCCGTTGCTGCTTCAGCTGGTTTTTCTTCCGCTGGTTTAGCTTCCGCTGGTTTAGCTTCCGCTGGTTTAGCCTCCGCTGTTTCTGTAGCAGCTGCTTCAGTAGCTTTTTCTTCTACTTTATCAGTTGCCTCCGTGTTTGCAGCTTCATTAGAAACTGCTTCTTTTTCTTCTTTTGGCGTAGCCTCAGTTGCTGTAGCACCAGATTCTACTGCTGGTTTCTCTTCAGCAGTGGCCGCCACCTCACTAGCTGGCGTGTTTTCTACGGCCGTCGCTACTACCTCTGTTGCAGCAGCTTCAGTTGCAGAAACTGGTTGAAGCGTGCCAAAAAAGAAAGCCCCGATGATGACTGAACATGTCCCAACTGTGAGCTTTCTAATAGAGAAGCGCTGTCTCTTCTCCATATTTTGACGATTATACATAATACCCCTCCTTGATTTGTAAAAACGTTTCCATAATTAATTTTAGCACTTTCTTATTGATGAGACTTAGACTTTTTTGCTCTTTACTAGTACTATTTTGCTATATTTAAAACGCTTTCATAATTTCTTCTAGAATTTAACGAAATTAAATCAAAAAGACCCCTAGCATCATCTGGCACTGACCCCCGTAAATGAGAATTAAATAAAAACACCTCCAAGTTGGATTTGGTACAATATTATCAAATACGCATGGAGGTGTCTTTTTATGGTTAAAAATCGTGTTGCTTATTCAGCCGATATTAAAAATAAAGCCGTAGAAATGAAATTACAGGGATATAGTACAAAACAAGTAATGCAGGAGTTAAACATTAAAAACAAAACGCAAGTAGAAACATGGTTTAGATGGTATAAAAATGGAGAAACACATCGTTTCCACCAACAGGTGGGTAAACAATATTCTTATGAAAAAGGAATGGCTAAACTTTCTGAAATCGATCAATTAAAATTAGAATTACGAAGAAAAGAAGTTGAATTAGAAATATTAAAAAAATACAAGGAATTGGAAAGGAAGTGTCGCCTCAAGCAGTTGTAAAATTAGTAGAAGAATTGAAAGGTAAATATACAGTTCATTTAATCTGTTTTTGCCTTAATGTACCCATATCTACTTACTACCGATGGAAAAAGAAAGACTTTTCTCCAACCGTTATCGAGGAAACTATTGGTAAAATTTGTAAGAAAAACAAATTTATTTACGGGTACAGAAAGATTAAGCATTTGATTCAGAAGGAATTAAATCAGATTGTTAACCATAAGGTTGTGCAGCGGATTATGCAGAAAAATGGTTGGAATTGTGCCGTGAAAACGAAAAAAGCTATCAAAATAGGTAAACCTTTCTCAATTACTGGCAATACTCTGAATAGAGATTTTTCAGCGGATAAACCTATGCAAAAGTTGACTACTGATATCACATATTTACCTTTCGGCCCTAAACGATTATATTTGTCGTCGATTATGGATTTATACAATGGAGAAATACTAGCTTATACAATTGGTTCTAAACAAGATACTAAGTTTGTATTGGATACTTTAAATCAAATTGACTTACCTAAGGGTGTTCTACTACATAGTGATCAAGGCAGCGTTTATACTTCCGCCGAATACTACAATTTATGTAAAGAAAAAAACATTATCCGCAGTATGTCCCGTAAGGGGACACCCGCAGATAATGCGCCCATCGAAAGCTTCCATTCTTCCCTAAAGTGCGAAGCTTTCTACATAAAAGATGAAGTAATAACTTCATCTTCTATTGTAATTCAAATTGTAGAAAATTACATCAAATATTATAATGAAAATAGAATCCAACAAAAATTGGACTACCTGTCTCCGGTTGAATACCGGAGACGGTAGCCCTAGGGTGTTTTTATTAAATTCTCACTTTTTGGGGTCAGTCCCTCTGCTAGGAGTCCTCTTTTCTTTATTTGTCCCATATCTTTCACTTTCATAATACGAGTAATGCTTGCGCGCTCGTTTTCTTCAAGTTTCATTTCGATAAAGTAAATCGTTTCTTCTAATTGTGGGATCAATCGATATTCAAGCGCGTTTACACGACGTCTTGTTTTTTCGATTTCGTCTGCTAGTAATTGGCAAGTTTTTTCAATCTCTGTCAACTCTAGTAGATCATTTAATACATCTGAGATTTGTTCTACAGAGTCGTCAATTTCACTGTTCGAGTTCAAGTACCCATATTTGAAGTCACTCTCTTCGTTTTCATCTGTCACAGTGAAATGCATTTCTGGAACATACACACTCATAATGTTCTTTTCTTGTAAATCCAAGGTTACGCTTTGTGGTGGAATCGCCACAAGCTCTTCGATGAACGCTTCTTCTAATGTTGCTTTCGCTAGAACAAAGCTCTTCATCCCTGCCACAAGACGATTTTCAACCGCCTCTCGTAACGCATTGTTTTTACGAATTAATTCGATGAACTGACGCATTAACTCATCTTGTTTATCCTTTAGGAGTTTATGCCCCCTTTTCGACACGACAAGACGATGCTTTAATTTCGTCAACTCCATACGGGTTGGTTTGACATTCAATCGTGTCAAAGGAATCACTCCCCTTCCGGAAGGTATTCATCTAATAACTCATCCTTAATACGTTTCAATTCCGTACGTGGAAGGATTGATAAGAGTTCCCATCCAAGGTCTAATGTTTCTTGGATAGAACGGTTCGTATAGAAGCCTTGTCCAACATATTCACGTTCAAAACGTTCTGTGAACTCTACATATTTCTTATCAGTTTTTGATAATGCAGATTCCCCTAATACAACCGCAAGTTCTTTGGCTTGTTTACCAGTTGCATACGCCGCGAATAATTGGTTCATCGTTGGTGCGTGGTCCTTACGAGTCTTTCCTTCACCTGAACCTTTATCTTTTAGACGAGATAATGAAGGCAATACGTTAATTGGAGGTTGAATCCCTTGTTTATCAAGAGCACGGTCCAAAATAATTTGTCCTTCTGTAATATATCCTGTTAAGTCAGGGATTGGGTGAGTAATATCATCTTCAGGCATTGAAAGGATTGGAATTTGAGTTACAGATCCTGGTTTGCCAACGATACGTCCTGCACGTTCGTAAATTGTTGAAAGGTTTGTATATAAGTAACCTGGATATCCACGACGTCCTGGAACTTCACGACGAGCCGCTGAAATTTCACGAAGCGCTTCACAGTAGTTTGTCATGTCTGTCATGATTACTAAAACGTGCATTCCTTTTTCAAACGCTAAGTACTCAGCTGTTGTTAATGCGATTTTTGGAGTCGCAATACGTTCAATGGCTGGGTCGCTCGCTAAGTTTAGGAACATTACTGAACGGTCAATCGCTCCTGTTTTACGGAAGTCTTCCATGAAGTATTCCGCTTCGTCGAAGGTAATCCCCATTGCAGCAAATACTACCGCGAATTTTTCGTCGCTATTTAATACAGTCGCTTGACGTGCGATTTGGGCTGCTAACTCTTTGTGAGGAAGCCCTGAACCAGAGAATACTGGTAATTTTTGTCCACGAACAAGAGTGTTCAAGTGGTCAATCGCAGAAATCCCTGTTTGGATAAATTCATCCGGATAGTCACGAGAAACTGGGTTAATCGCTTGTCCGTTTACGTCTAAAGTCGCTTCTGGAAGGATTTCTGGACCGTTATCCATAACGTTCCCCATCCCATCGAAAATACGACCAATCATGTCTTCTGATACGTTTAATGATAATGGTTTACCACGGAAACGTACTTTTGTATCACGAATGTTGATTCCGCTTGGTCCTTCGAAATCTGAACCATTGCTTTATCTTCGTTTACTTCTAGTACTTGTCCATGACGCAATTCACCATTTTGTAATTGGATTTCAACCAACTCATCATATTTAACGCCTTCGACTTGTTCAACCATCATTAAAGGGCCAACAACTTCACTAATCGTACGATACTCTTTAAGCATGTGTCATCCCTCCATGTTGAATTGTTTTTTCGATATCCGTTTTAATTTGCTCTCTGATTTCATCGAAACGAGCAATTTCAGATTCTGGAATATATTTTGAACGTGCGATACGGTCACGCACATCTTCTGTTCCGTCGATGATTTCAGCATAGTATGAACCAAGTTTCATCGCACGACGCGCTTCTTTTTCAAATGTCAAGATGAGTTCTAACATGCGATATTGTTTCTCACGAGATGAGAATGTATCGACATCGTCAAACGCATTTTGTTGTAAGAAGTCTTCACGAAGCATTTTAGCAGTCATCATCGTTAGGCGGTCACGTTCAGATAATGATTCAAGACCAACTAAACGAACGATTTCTTCTAAGCTTGCTTCTTCTTGTAATGTATTCATTGCATGTTGAACAAATTCAGACCAGTTTGCATGCACGTTTTCGTCCATGTATTTACCAACTTCTGGATCATACAATGAGTAAGACGTTAACCAGTTCATAGATGGGAAGTGACGTTTTTGCGCTAATGTTGCATCTAATCCCCAGAATACTTTCGCTACACGTAATGTATTTTGTGTAACTGGTTCTGATGTATCTCCCCCTGGAGGTGATACGGCACCGATTGCTGTAATTGTACCTTCACGGCCATCGCTACCTAATGTTTCAACACGTCCTGCACGTTCGTAGTATTCTGCGATACGGCTTCCTAAGTATGCTGGGTAACCTTCGTCCCCTGGCATTTCTTCTAAACGTCCAGACATTTCACGAAGCGCTTCTGCCCAACGTGATGTTGAGTCCGCCATGATGGCTACGTTATATCCCATATCACGGAAGTATTCCGCAATTGTGATACCTGTGTAAATAGACGCTTCACGAGCCGCTACCGGCATGTTAGAAGTGTTGGCGATTAAGATGGTACGTTCCATGATAGATTCACCTGTTGTTGGGTCAATCAATTCAGGGAATTCGTTCAATACGTCTGTCATTTCGTTTCCACGTTCCCCACAACCTACGTATACTACGATATCCACGTCAGCCCATTTCGCAATTTGGTGTTGCACCACTGTTTTACCAGCTCCGAATGGTCCTGGTACAGCTGCTGCTCCCCCTTTTGTTACTGGGAAGAAAGTATCGATAACACGTTGTCCTGTTAACATTGGAACTTCAGTGTTTTTCTTTACTTTATATGGACGACCACGACGTACTGGCCAACGTTGGATTAAGTTGAAATCACGTACGCCTGATTCTGTTTCAATTTGGTACACTGTATCTTCGATTTTGAAGTTTCCAGCTTCCACTTTTACTAATTTACCTTTCACACCGTAAGGCACCATGATTTTATGTTGTACAACTTTAGTTTCTTGTACATAACCGATAATGTCTCCGGCTTCTACTTCTTGACCTGCAGTTGCAGTAGGAACGAATTCCCACTCTTTTTCACGGTCAAGAGGATCCACGTTTGTTCCGCGGACTAAGAAGTCACTTTGTGATACTTCTTTAAATTTATTGAGGGGACGTTGAATCCCATCAAACATTTGAGATACAATCCCTGGCGCCAATTCAACAGATAATGCTTCCCCTGTTGTTTCGACGGGTTCTCCTGGTCCAATTCCTGAAGTTTCTTCATATACTTGAATGGATGCAATATCTTTACGCATTTCGATGATTTCACCGATAAGGCCTAGATGACCTACACGACAAATATCTTGAATATTCGCATCTTCCATTCCTTCAGCAGTCACAAGAGGACCTGATACTTTTACGATTCTTCCGATCTTCACTGAGGTACCTCCCTTAGTTTCGTGTATTGGTTGGTTATAAGATGTTTTGTCCAACCGCTTTTTCAACATTTTCTTGAATTCTTGATTTTCCAATTCCTAAAGACCCTTTATGGTTCGGAATGAGAATGATGGCTGGTGAAATTTCCGCATCATAACGACGAATCGTTTCCGGAATCTGACTTGCGATTGCTTCCGTTACATAAATGATGCCAACTTCCTCTTCACTAAGTTCATCAATCATCCTTCGTGCCGTTTGCGCATCGTGGCAAGGATACACGTTAAATCCTAAAATTTTAAAAGGAAGGATGGAATCTTTGTCGCCAACTACGGCAATTTTATGAGACATAAACTGGTCGCATCCTTTCTCTTAATTGTTCTTCTGTAAACTCATTGTCCACACCTACAAGTAATAGACGAAGGTTTTTAACTTCCATCTCAAGCGCATGAATATACGCAAGACTTGGCAAGGGTCCAAATGGTTCAAAAGTCGCTTCTTCTAGAATGTGATGAATCAATTCTTCTTTTAATAATTCCAATGCAAAGACTGGATGTTCTTCCTGTTCTAAAATCGCAACAAACTTGTCATAGTATGGAACATGACGATAAAGGTCAAGAAGAGCCTCTGTGCCCTTTTCATGCACTTCGTCGATTAATAACGTCTTATCTACAGTACCTTCGCTAGACAATACCCCCAATTAAGAATGAGCGTGATTGTTTTTTTGCTTTGTGGCACGAATTAACGTTGTGATGTTTTCCATATCAATCATAATGTTCACGATTTGATGGATGACCTCTTGATTCATCGTACGGTCGATGAGTCGAAGATGTTTGAAATAGTAGCGATCCATAAATACATCGGCTGCTTCTAGGCGACCAAAGTTTTCAAAATCGGCATACGCTTCACGAACCCCTTCAATCATGATATCTGGTACATCAAGTGAATCTTGAGTTTCGACTAATTGATTTAAGGTTTCGAAGGAATAACGTCCTAACGGTACACATAAATGTTTTAAGTCTTTTCCAGAGAACTTCGATTTCAGAAGAACTTTTAAATTATGGTAAGTGTAACGAATCGAGAATACATCAAGGAGTGATGCATCTGGAATGAGTTCTAATACCTCATCATAGTTGCGTTTCAAATGGGCATCTAGGACTGGGTCGAATTGTCTTGATTCGAGAACTTCTTGTACATCTACCTCATAACTTGTCTTTTGCAAGGCTTCTAATGCTTGTTGTAAGGATTTAGATACGAGAATCCCATTCAATTGTTCCTTGGACAGTAATTGCTGTTCAAGAATACGAACGGTCGTATTCACTCCTGAATAGGCTAAATCATTCATTCCATCCCTCCTTACCCAATGAATGCTTTTCTAGCTAAGATAGGTGAATATTCTTCTTTTAAATCTTCAATTAATGCTTCGAATAAATAGTTATATTCGATACCTTCTTGTTTCAACACAAATCCAGCTTTCTTTGGAAGGGTTGCTTCGTCGATGTTAACAAAGGCAAATTGCGAAGTTAATGCATGTTTATCTTCATCGCTCAGACGAGAAACAGTTTCCTCTCCAAAAGTAAGTGTTGTTTGTTGTTGTTTTGGTAATTTGCGAATAGCTGACTCGATAAAGAGACGTAATGTTTCCCCACTCCAGGTAGACATTACTTGTAGAACGTCCTCAAATACACTTTCAAGAAGTTCACGTTTGACGCGCAAGACTTCTTTTTTACTTGCGTTCAAAATAGTCTGTTGCTCTTTTTCGTATTGTGATTTTGCTTCTTGTTTTAATGCAGTTTTCTTCGCCATTTCTTGTTGCGAATATTGTGCATTCATTTGATTGATGCGTTCTTCTTGTTCTTTAGTAGCAACCTCAATTCGCTGCTTTGATTCTTTTTCTAAATCCGCTAGAATAAGTTGTTTTAGTTGCTCTAAATCTTTCAAGAATACCCCCTCCTCTTAACCTTTGTTAATGATAATTAAGATAGAAGCAAGTAATCCTAAGATTGCGTAAGTTTCAACCATTGCGGCAAAGATAATCCCTTTAGTAGATTCTTCAGGTTTTTTCGCTAAGATTTGTACACCTGCTGCTGCTACTTTACCTTGGGCAATCCCTGAGAATAAACCAGTGAATGCGATTGGTAAAGCTGCCATTAATAAGTATAAACCAGCTGCTAAAGTCATTGAAGCTGACATGTTAATCATGATGAAGAAGGCAACGATGAATCCGTAGATCCCTTGTGTACCAGGTAATAGTTGTAAGATTAATGCTTGAACGAATTTTTCAGGTTGTTCTTTAATTAAGGCAGCAGCTGCTTCACCGGCAATCCCTACCCCTTTTGATGATCCAATCCCTGAGAAGATAATGGCAATTGCCATCCCTAGAGCAGCAAAGATTTGCCCTCCACCATTTTCAGCGAAAAATGTTAACCAGTTTGTCATAATTATATTTCCTCCATTTATTCTGATTTCTGTTGTTTAATATCAACGTATTTTTCATATGTTTTGAACGGTTTTAATGCGCGTCCGCCGCCGTCGTAGAATTTACCAAAGAATTCAACGAACTGTAGACGTAAGCCGTGAACGTAAGCTCCAAGGAATGAAAGGAAAATATTCAATCCTTGTAAGGCTACGATTAGGAAAATACCTGCTGTGAAACGTGCAACTGGTGGAAGGAATCCTACCAACATATTGAACGCACTCGCGATACTTCCCCCTGATACAGCTAGCGCCATTAAACGCGTGTAACTCACGACGTCTGCTACGTATCCACTAATTCCGTACAAGTTATATAGACCGCTCGCTAAACCGCCCCACTTGTTTTCGCTCGATAGGACAGTTACGACTACAATCGCAACGGCTGCGATAATCGCAATCGATGAACCGATTGTCGCAATCCAAGAAATATTGAGTACCATTGAGCCTAAGACATAAAGAATGATTCCCGTAATAATCGCTAACCATCCTAGATGACTCGTATAGGCATCGGTATATGCTTTTTCTTCAGATTTGAGTAAGCCCCAAGTGATAAGCCGACCATAATTTGAATAACCCCGAAGATAATCGATAAGATCATAATCGTAATGAGGTCTTTTGAAAGTGATAGTGGCTGGAATGGTAAATCCGCACCGAATGCTGATCCAAATACAATCCCCCAGATCATTACTGGGATAGCTTAGTAAGTGGAAGAACTTCAAGTTGCGGTTCATTCCTTTATCAAAATGGAAGAACTTCAACATAATGAATGTTCCCAACCAGAGAAGCGCTCCGTATCCTAAGTCCGCTGCCATCATCCCGAAGAAGACGAGATAGAATGGTGCTGTATAAGGCGTTGGGTCTAATTCTCCGTATTTTGGTAATCCATACATTTCTGTTAGATTTTCGAATGGTTGTAAGAAGGCATTGTTTTCTAAAACAGTTGGCACTTCTTCGTATTCTTCTTCAGCAATCTCTAGTGGTAAGAAGACATGTTCGCCTTCTCCTAACTTCTCTTTGAGTTGAACTTCAACGTCTTCGACTGCTTTTGTAGTTAACCACCCTTGAAGCACGAATACATGTTGACCATTCACCAATCCATTTTTGGCTTGTTCTTTTTGTAATTCATTGTAGGTCACTTCCGAAGAAAGTTGTAACTGGCGAAGAAGGTCTTTTTCTTCTTGTAAGTCGTCTAACACTTTCTTCTTAGCATCCACAACTGCTTGTTGCGCTTTAAGATTTTTCTCCAACTCAACAGAAGGAGCTTCTTCAAACGCGTACCATACAATACTGAAGTGTGCTTTCGCTAACTCTTCTTTGGCAGCTTGTTGTGCTTTTCGTGGATATGTCACCAATAACCCGATTTCTTCACGTGTGTGATACACTTCGTGAACGGAAATCAATTCGCTCTCTTTTAATCCGTCCAAGTACGCATTATCCGTGGCTTGAGGAATCGTCCCCATTTTCGTTTTCGTATATGGATGTTTAAAGATATCTTTCGGATAGAAATCAAGGGCGCTCCACTTACGAAGCAAGACCTCTTTCTCACGAAGTTCTTTTAATTCGTCATCCTTTTTACGAAGCGTGTTACGAATACTTTCAACATGTTCCACTAATGCGTCAGTGTCCCAGTTTTGTACTTCTTTTTGTAATTCAGAAAGTGCAAATTGCTCTCTTGGCGTTTTTAACTTTTGAATTAATGACGGTTGCTTTTGATTTTTTTCCACAAAAGTAATGGCCGCATGAATCCCTTCGAATTTCTGTTGAAGAGCGTTCATTTTCTCTGTATCCACTTCTTGTAAAGCGATGGAATTTTCGGTAAATAGTTCTTTCGCCTGTTCTAGCGAGGTTACTTCTAAAGATTGTAATTCTTGAATAGCATCCAATAGGTCATTTTGTTTGTCCGTTGGGGCAATCAACATCACCTTACTCATTTTAGCTATCGCCATATCTCTTCAACACCTCCTTCACAGTATCCTGAACTAAATCCTGTTTCAGATGATTGAAACGTTCTGTTAGAGTAGCAATCTCCGCTAATTCATCTTCTTTCACTTTCGCTTCGAACTCCGCTTTCTTTTGTTGATTTTTTTCTTTCAACTCAGCTTTGTAGACTTCTAACGAATGTTCCATATTCGATTTAGCTTCGTTCACTCGTTGATCTGTCGCAGCATTCGTTTGGGATAATTGTTCCTCGAACTTTTCCTTCAACGCTTTTGCTTCAGACTCAATGGCCAAACAGAATTTAGAATCTCTTGACTCATGTGACACCTCCAATCCATTCGCTTTCACGAATAGTAAAATGCTTTTCTCTACTATTATAAACTTTATTTTGCTTTCATTCAAACGTTAATTTCCCATAATCTCGGGCAAACTCAAACTTTATAAATAGGAAGAAACACATCTTTTTTTGAAAAACTTTTTCTTTTCTATTGCATTTTAGAACATTTGTTCGTATAATAAATATGCAAACAAATGTTCGGAGGTATCGAAAATGGAACAACGCAAATCAACATTTACATCATTTATCAAACCATTCATTAATAAACTACAAGTCTCTCAAGAAGAATATGAAGAAAGAGATGTGTTCTTTAAACCAACTGTCATGCCACTGATCGACGTGGTTGAACAAATTCACCACAGCTTCTACTTCAAGAAACCAATCGTACTCCACTTCGAGAAATACGATAACGCTGGAAATCTAGTAACATTCACAAAGAACGGTATGATTAAGAGTCCTATCCAAATGAATAATCACTTTGTGTTCCTAGAACAAGGATCAAACATCACTCACATCTTGAATGTGGAACAAATCGTCGCTTGCATGGAGTTAGATTAATCCGCCATTACCATATTTGGTAATTACCAAATATGGTAATGTTTATTTTTAAAATTGAATCTAGCCAAGGCTAAAAAGTCCAAATATGGACATGTCCATATTTGGACTTTTTCGATTAAGACAATAAAAAAATGCACTCACAAATGCTGGCACTGACCCCCGTAAATGAGAATTAAATAAAAACACCTCCAAGTTGGATTTGGTACAATATTATCAAATGCACATGGAGGTGTCTTTTTATGGTTAAAAAACGTGTAGCCTATTCTGTCGATACAAAGAATAAAGCCGTAGAAATGAAATTACAGGGATATACTACAAAACAAGTAATGCAGGAGTTAAACATAAAAAATGAAACTCAAGTAGAAACATGGTTTAGATGGTATAAAAATGGTGAAACTCATCGTTTCCACCAACAGGTGGGAAAACAATATTCTTATGAAAAAGGGATGGCTGAACTTTCAGAAATCGATCAATTAAAATTAGAATTAAAAAGAAAGGAAGTTGAATTAGAAATATTAAAAAAATACAAGGAATTGGAAAGGAAGTGTCGCCTTAAATAGTTGTAAAGTTAGTGGAAGAATTGAAAGATAAATATGCGGTACATTTAATTTGTTCTTGTCTTAATGTACCTACATCTACTTACTACCGATGGAAAAAGAAAGACTTTTCTCCATCAGTTATTGAGGAAACTATTGGTAAAATTTGTAAGAAAAACAAATTTATTTATGGATACAGAAAGATTAAGTATTTGATTCAGAAGGAATTAAATCAGATTGTTAATCATAAGGTTGTACAGCGGATTATGCAGAAAAATGGTTGGAATTGTGCAGTGAAGCCTAAAAAAGCTATCAAAATAGGTAAACCATTCTCAATTACTGGCAATACTCTGAATAGAAATTTTTCAGCAGACAAACCTATGCAAAAACTGACTACTGATATCACATATTTGCCTTTTGGTCCTAAACGATTATATTTATCTTCCATTATGGATTTACATAATGGAGAAATCATTGCTTATACAATTTCCACAAAACAGGATACTAAGTTTGTATTAGATACATTAAATCAAATTGATTTACCTAAGGATGTTCTACTGCATAGTGATCAAGGCAGCGTTTATACTTCTGCCGAATACTACAATTTATGTAAAGAAAAAGGCATTATCCGCAGTATGTCCCGTAAGGGGACTCCCGCAGATAATGCACCAATCGAAAGCTTCCATTCTTCGCTAAAGTGCGAAGCTTTCTACATAAAAGATGAAGTAATAACTTCATCTTCTATTGTAATTCAAATTGTAGAAAATTACATCAAATATTATAATGAAAAAAGAATCCAACAAAAATTGGACTACCTGTCTCCGGTTGAATACCGGAGACGGTAGCCCTAGGGTGTTTTTATTAAATTCTCACTTTTTGGGGTCAGTCCCTGCTATTGTGAGTGCATTTTTTAATCTTATTAATAACTATAAGATAGGTGCAAACAGCCTAGAGAACTTTTGTTTAAATCTCTTCCAGCGGTCTTGTTTTTCGAAATATTTTTCGTTTGCAATGGTACAGTTTTTCAAGTCGTGCAGGAATTCCTCTTCGACTTTTTTTGCGAACTGTTCGTTATAAACAAAGGCGTTCACTTCGAAGTTTAATCGGAAGCTTCTCATGTCAAAGTTGGACGTCCCAACAGTTGCCATTTCACCATCGACGACCATTGTCTTAGCATGAAGGAATCCTTTTTGATACACGTAAATCTTCACGCCTGATTTCAATAATTGGCTTGAATAGTATTCTGTCGCACGGTAGACGACTGGATGGTCCGGCTTACATGGAATCATGATGCGCACGTCCACTCCAGACATCGCGGCAATTGACAGCGCCTCTTGAATACTCTCATCCGGTATAAAGTATGGAGTTTGAATCCACACTGATTTCTTCGCCATTAAAATCATCTTCACAAGGCCAAACTTGATTTTCTGAACATCGCTATCTGGACCAGTTGAGACGATTTGCATCGTATTTTCTCCCTTGGTTTCAGTTAACGGAAAATACTCAGGAATAAATTCACGTCTTTTTTCCTCTATAACTGCGGCATTCCAATCGACTAAGAATCGCGATTGCAATGAATAGACCGCATCTCCGGCAATACGAATATGCGTATCACGCCAAGCGCCAAGCGGGCCTTTGCCTAAATATTCATCGCCAACATTAAAACCGCCAACATAACCGATTTTACCGTCAATGACCGCAATCTTACGGTGGTTACGGTAGTTAATACGCCAGTTGATAAACCCAAGTGTGTACCCGAAGAAGGCAACAGACTGACCGCCTGCTTCATGCAGCTTATTCCAGAAAGAATTGCGTGTCATACGTGACCCTAGGGCATCATAAATGACAAGCACTTCGACCCCTTGTTGGGCTTTATCGATCAAGAGTTGCATGATTTCTTCGCCAATTTCATCTTGGTTGAAGATGTAATAAAGTAAGTGAATATGATGTTTGGCGTTTTTAATATCTTCTTTTAGACGGTCAAACTTCTCTTGTCCGTCCACAAAAATCTCTACATCATTATTCTCGGTAATAATCGCATCATCGGCTTCCAGGAAGAAGGATGCTAATTCTTCTTGGTACGGGTTCTTAAAGCGAAATTTCGCAGGACCGATTTTTTCCTTCGTATAAGCCAAATCTCGTTGTTGCTGCTCGACTAACTCTTGCAGACCGATCGTTTCTTGAGCACGCAGATTAAAGATGCGTTTTTACGGATGCGTCGTCCAAAGAAGAAGTACATAATAAATCCGATGACTGGAAGCATCACAAGGACAATGAGCCATCCCCATGTGGCAGCAATTTCACGAGGCTCACGAAAAACCGTGATAATCGCAGCAAACGTATTGACTAAAATAATGATATAAAGAATCGAACTAATAAATGTCATTGGCTCTCCTCTCAAAATTGAAAGAAAAAAGACCGCGACGAATCAGGGTCTTTCTCTTTTTTACTATTAATCGTTTAATAAATGTGATTGTTCGCGACGTGATAAGAAACGTGTTCCTTTTGGAATATATAGCGAACGTTTCACGTAAATTGGTGTTACTAAAAGTACAAGTGTCACTACTAATGTCACAACAAAGCTCATGCCAAAGCCGAAGAACCCTTGTGCTAACGCTACTTTATCAGCTGAGAATAACGATGGTGCACCAATCGCTGTACCAATCGCATGCATACCATAGCTCACAAATGTTGCAATCAAGCTTGCTGTAACGACATTTAATGTTGTTGAAGACGTACGAGCGTTGAAGGCTGTACGAACCGTGTTACGAGCAAAGAATCCTGCAACACCTACGAATCCGTATGCCATCACAGAATCGTGAAACGGAACCATAAAATATCCTGCTCCGCTTGGGTGAATGAACATATGGATGACACCAAACAAGGTGCTCGCAATACATCCCCATACTAATCCGCGACGTAATGCCACGAAGATTAATGGGATAATCGCAAGGTCTACGACAAATGGAAGTGCCTCTTGTGGGATAAACGATAATACCGCACTTACCACAACGGCTCCAAGTACTTCAAGTAAGATTTTAACTGCTTTTGAATTCATTCTAATCTCCTTAAATCCAATTATTTCTTATAGTTAGAAGCTTCCATAATCATCGGTAAGATGACTGGGCGACGTTTTGTTTTATCGAATAAGTAACGACTTAATGCGTCTCTGACTTCTTGTTTGAGGCGTGGCCATTCGAAATCATCACTTGCCAAGTTTTCTTCGACAACTTCTGTCACAATCTTTTGCGCTTCTGTTAAAAGTTCTTCACTCGTCTTCATATACACGAATCCGCGTGAAATAATTTGTGGCCCGCTAAGAATTTTTCCTAGACGTCTTGAAATCGTCACAACGGCTACGAATACACCGTCTTCTGATAGAATCTTACGGTCTTTTAGAACGATATTTCCAATATCTCCCACACCGATTCCGTCTACTAAACATTTCCTGCTGGTACTTGTCCAGTAACACTCATACGGCCATTTTCGATTTCCACGACATCTCCTTTACCAGGAATGAAGATGTTTTTATATGGAATTCCTAATTCGTTCGCAAGTTCTGCATGCGCTAAGAGGCTACGATACTCCCCTTGAACTGGGATAAAGAATGTTGGTTGAAGTAAATTCATCATCAACTTCAAGTCGTTTGGAGTTGCGTGCCCACTTGATTTCTTGCTGTTAGCCATTTCGAACACTTCCGCATCCGCACGGTAGATTAAGTCTTTTGTGCGAGCGATTTGTGTTTCCATTGCCACTGATGGAGTTGTTGCAATATACACTAAGTCGCCTTCGTGTAAGTTCACTTGACGGTGACGTCCAAGCGCCATCTTTTGCAAGGCTTTAATTGGCTCTCCAGCATTTCCAGTTTCAAGGATTACTAATTCATCATCGGCTAATTTCTTCATTTGATTGAAGTTCACGATTAACTCTTTATCTGGAACCGTTAATTTATTCAAGCTTAATGCGATATTGACGATTTCTTCAAGCTCAGATCCTGTTAGGAAAATCTTGCGTCCTGACTCAAAGGCTGCGTTGATGACTTGTTGAATTCGTAAAATATTACTTGCAACGCAGGCAACGATAATACGGCCTTCTGCATTGAGGAATGTTTCCAACATTGTTTCAGCTACTTTACGGTCGCTGACGTTTTCGACAGTGCTTTCTGCGTCACTTGAATCGCTAAGTAGTGCTAATACATAGTCTTCACCTACGTCTGCGATACGTCCAAAGTTTGTTTGATATTCCACTGCTGCACTTTGGTCGAACTTGAAGTCCCCAGTGTACACAATATTTCCTTCGCTTGTCTTAATGACAATCGCTAATGAATCTGGAATGGTGTGCGTTGTTTTAAAGAACTTCACGGTTGCTGTTGGAAAATCAATCTCTGTATTTTCTGTCACTTCATGATAGTCGTCAAAGCCTTTAACAACATTTGAAGAGTCAACATAGTATTTTGCAAGAGCAATCGTTAATTTTGAACCGAATACCGGTGCATCAATGTTTTGTAAGAAATATGGCAACGCGCCTACCGCATCGGCATGTCCGTGTGTTAAGAACACCCCTGCAATACGGTCTCTATTTTCTTCTAAGTATGTGAAATCAGGAATGACAACATCAATCCCTAATAGTTCGTCTTCAGGATAGACAAGACCGCAATCTAAGACGAAGATCTCTTCTTCCACTTCAACGGCATATAAGCTCTTACCGTTTTCTCTCACACCACCAAGTGCGATGATTTTAATTGAACTCATGGTTTACCTCTCATTTTCTATTATTTAAATTGATTCCTTTGGGCAGATTCCACCACCCTATATACTCTATAAGAATATCATATTTGTCGTTTTTTTGCGAATATCAAAGAATCCATGAAGTGCTCTATTGATGTACTTTTTGAAGAAATAAAAAAGCCCCTGCTAAATGCAGAGGCTAGAATGGAAAGATTATTCTTTATCTTCTTTTGGTAATAATGCTTTACGTGATAAGTTGATACGTCCTTGTCCGTCGATTTCGATAACTTTCACAGTTACTTTATCGCCTAAAGCAAGTACATCTTCTACTTTACCAACGCGTTCGTGTGCTAATTCAGAAATGTGAACTAATCCATCTTTTCCTTTAGCGATTTCTACGAATGCACCGAATTTTTCGATACGGCGTACAGTTCCTTCGTACACTTGGCCTACTTCGATTTCACGTGTTAAATCTTCGATGATTTCTTTTGCACGTTGAATCATAGCAGCATCTGTAGAAGCGATTGATACGTGACCTTCTTGGTCGATATCGATTTTAACGCCTGTTTCGTCGATGATAGAGTTGATTGTTTCACCACCACGTCCGATAACCACTTTAATTTATCAGGGTGGATAGAAATCATTTCAATCTTAGGTGCATATGGGCTTAACTCTTTACGAGGTTCAGCAATAGTTGATGTTAATTCTTCAAGAATTTCAAAACGTGCTTTCTTCGCTTGTGTTAAAGCTTCACGTAAGATTTGTTCTGTAATCCCTTGAATCTTAATATCCATTTGAAGAGCTGTAATTCCGTCTTTAGTTCCGGCTACTTTAAAGTCCATATCTCCTAAGTGGTCTTCTAACCCTTGGATATCTGTTAAGACTGTGTAGTTTGTACCGTCAGAAATAAGACCCATCGCAATCCCTGCTACAGGTGCTTTAATTGGCACACCAGCAGCCATCAATGCTAATGTTCCCGCACAAATACTTGCTTGAGAAGAAGAACCATTTGATTCTAATACTTCTGATACAAGACGGATTGTGTAAGGGAAGTCTTCTGGGACTTGGAATGACTTGTTTCAATGCACGTTCCCCTAAAGCACCGTGACCAATTTCACGACGACCTGGGCTACCAGCACGACCAACTGAACCTACAGAGAATTGTGGGAAGTTGTAGTGGTGAATGAATCGTTTACCTTCTTCGATTCCTAAACCATCAATCACTTGGTATTCTCCAAGAGGTGCAAGGGTTGCTGAAGTTAACGCTTGCGTTTGTCCACGAGTGAACAAACCAGAACCGTGAACACGTGGTAATAAATCGATTTCTGAAGATAACGGACGAATTTCGTCAATCTTACGACCATCAGGACGTACTTTTTCTTCAGTGATTAAACGACGTACTTCGTCTTTTTCTAAGTTATCGACTAATTGAGAAACTTGTTTTAGAAGGCCTGCTTTTTCGTCATTTTCTTCTAACACTGCTTCGAAATGCTCGATAGCTGTTTCTTTTACTTTTTCGATATTTGCTTCACGCGCTAATTTTTCTTCTGTTTGAATCGCGTGAACCATCGCTTGGCTGAATAAATCTTTTACTTGTGCTTCGATAGCTGGATCGAATGAAAGTAAAGTCACTTCCATTTTTTCTTTACCCACTTCACGAACGATTTCTTCTTGGAAAGCTACTAATTTTTAATTTCTTCGTGACCGAATAATAATGCACCAAGCATATCTTCTTCGTTCACTTCTTTAGCTGAACTTTCTACCATGTTGATGGCAGTTGCAGTACCAGCTACAGATAATTCGATATCTGAATTTTCTTTTTGTTCTGTTGTTGGGTTAATGACGTATTCACCGTTTACACGACCTACGTCTACTCCAGCGATTGGTCCATCAAATGGAATATCTGAAATACATAATGCTAATGAAGAACCAAACATTGCTGCCATTTCTGGTGGACAGTTAGGATCTACTGACATTACAGTATTTGTGATTTGTACTTCGTTACGGAACCCTTCCGCAAACATTGGACGGATTGGACGGTCGATTAAACGCGCTGTAAGAGTTGCATGTTCACTTGGACGGCCTTCACGTTTGATAAAGCCTCCAGGAATTTTACCTGCTGCATACATTTTTTCTTCGTAGTTCACTGTTAACGGGAAGAAATCTGTATCTTTTGCTTGTTTTGTACCAACAGCCGCTGTTAACACAACAGTATCACCGTAACGTACTAATACAGCACCATTGGCTTGTTTTGCTAATTGGCCGATTTCAACTGTTAATTGACGTCCGCCCCAGTTGTAGCTAAAAACTTTCTTTTCTGACATAACTAATCTCCTTTTCTCTTATTTGCGTATCTTCCAGACCTACTTTTAGAAATAAAAACGTTCGACGGGTTCAACCGCTTTTATTTCTAAAGTAAGATGACTCTAGAAGATACAAAGTTTGTCATACAGAGTCATTTTATCATATCTGCCCATTAAGTACTATTCTTTTGCGATAAAAAAGACGCGTGGCCTTTCTCCCCATATGGCGAAGAAAACCACTCGTCTATTTTGTTGAATTTTATAATGTCACAACATTTCCTTGTTCGAAAATTGTGAACTCTTTTGTTTCAAGGTTTGCTTCTAAGCGTGCTTCGAATTCTCCTGAAGCGTCCTTACGTATAATCACGATTGTGTTTTCACTTGGTGTTTCTACTTCAAAAGAACCTTCTAAATCAAACGCTTTTGATGTATTTCTGAAGCGTAATAAGTTGATTAGTTTTTTCACGACTGGACGTTCTACTTCACGGTCGATTTCTTCTAATGTGTAGTAATGACGGTTGATGTTACGACCTTCTTTTGAAGATTCTAATAACTCGATGTCATTTTCCCCAGCAAGTAATCCAACATAATATACTTGCGGAATACCAGGTGCAAAGCATTGCAGAACACGTGATAATAAGTAACTTGCATCATCATTTCCTAAGGCACTGTAATAAGTACTGTTGATTTGATAGATGTCTAAGTTATTGTATTTTTCACTTGAGTAGATACGTTTTACGTTAGCACCTACTTCATATAATTTGTTTGATGTGTAATCTAGCTCTTCATCGGTTAATAAGTCTCTAGCATCCACGACACCGATTCCGTCATGCGTATCGAGTGTTGTAAATTGCTTCATTGGACTCATTTGTAACCAGTTTGCTAAACGATTTGATTTACCTGAGTATAGTGAATATAAGACTACCATTGGTAATGCAAAGTCATATACGAAGTAATCATGATCAGCAATCTTCATTTGAATAGAATAGTGCTCATGAATTTCAGGAAGCAATTCTACTTGGTATTTCGCTGCTTCGTCACGCACTTCATTGAGTAAGTCCCAAATATCTGGTTCTACGAAGAAGTCGTTTGTATCGAGTTTTTTAATTGCATAGGCAAATGCGTCTAAACGAATTAATGAGCAGCCATGACTTGCCATGTCTTTAATCGTTTCACGAATAAACTCTTTCACGATTTCTTTACGAACATCAAGGTCGATTTGCTCTTCCCCGAATGTGTTCCATACTTCTTCCGTTGTTCCATCCGCAAAATGAACGGTTTGGAATGGCGCTTTATCTTTACGTTTATAAATTAAGTCGATATCCGCTTGGTTTGGACGACCTTCTGGGAAAAACTCATAAATACGGATAAACATATCTTTGTAAGGTGAGTTCTCGTGATTTTCTTTAAAATCTTGGAAGAACTTAGACTCACGAGAAATATGGTTAATCATGAAGTCAAACATTAAATAATATTGTTCGCCTAGAGCATCCACATCTTCCCAAGTTCCAAGTGTTGGATCTACACGAGTGTAGTCGCTTGGAGCGAATCCTCTATCCCCTGTTGATGGGAAAAATGGTAATAAATGGACCCCACCGATGGCGCCTTGGAAATATTTATCCAAAACGCCTTTTAAGTCCTTCATATTGCTTCCCATGCTGTCTGAGTAAGTGATCAGCATTGCTTCGTTTTTAATTTGCATGGAATTCACCGTGCCCCTTCATTCAATCGATTTAGTTTAATTTCCAAATGTCACGGTTGTAGTCTTCGATTGTACGGTCACTTGAGAAGAAGCCAGCCATTGCGATGTTTGTCACCACTTTAGCATTCCATTCGTCTCTGTTTTCGAAATCGCGATACATACGTTCTTTTGTTTCAATGTAATCTTCTAAGTCTAATAATGTCATGAACCAGTCTTTAGTTGTTAATTCGTGGTATAGACGTTCTAGACGTTCTTTATTTCCGACTGCAAGTAAAGCGTCACTCTTCACGAATTCTACTAATGGACGGATTGCGTCTCTCTTCGCAAATTCGCCAGCGTTGTAATCGCCTTTCATAGTGCGCAATGACTTCATCACTCTTTTCACCGAAGATATAGATGTTGTCGTCACCCACAAGTTCGTGGATTTCCACGTTCGCACCATCTTCAGTACCAAGAGTTAATGCCCCGTTTAGCATGAATTTCATATTACCTGTTCCGCTGGCTTCTTTTGAAGCAAGAGAAATTTGTTCAGAAATATTACATGCTGGAATTAAGTGTGTTGCAGCTGTTACGTTGTAGTTTTCAACCATTACGACTTGTAAGTGTGGGCTTACTTCTGGGTCATTTGCGATTAATTCAGATAATGAAAGAATTAAATGAATCACGTCTTGTGCAATGACATACGCAGGAGCTGCTTTACCACCGAAGATAATTGTAATTGGTCTAGCTGGAATGTTTCCGCTCTTGATATCTAAATATTTATGAATCACATATAAAGCGTTCATTTGTTGACGTTTGTATTCATGCATACGTTTGATTTGGATATCAAAAATAGAATTTTCATTCACTGTGATACCTTGTTTTTCTTGTAGGTAAACACTTAAACGTTTCTTGTTGTCACGTTTAATCTTGTCTAATTTTTCGCGAACAATCGCATCATGACGGAAAGCTTTCAACGCTTCTAATTTAGAAGCATCTTTGCGCCACTCTGTTCCAATTGTTTCATCTAATAATTTAGCTAGTTCTGGGTTGGCATGCATTAACCAACGACGGAATGTAATCCCGTTTGTTTTGTTGTTGAACTTCTCTGGATAAATTTCGTAGAAATTCTTCAATTCACTTTCTTTTAAGATATCCGTATGAAGTGCCGCAACACCGTTTACGCTATATCCGTAGTGAATATCCATATGCGCCATGTGAACACGGCCATGTTCGTCGATGATCGCTACTGATGGATCCGCGTATTTTGCTTTTACGCGAGCGTCTAATTCTTTAATAATTGGCACTAAATGTGGCACTACTTTTTCTAAGTATGCTAAAGGCCATTTTTTTCTAACGCTTCTGATAAGATTGTGTGGTTTGTGTAAGCTGTCATTGCTGACACGATTTCCACTGCTTCATCGAATTCAATTCCACGTTCGCCAAGTAAACGAATCAATTCAGGAATCACCATTGATGGGTGCGTATCGTTAATTTGAACAGTTGCGTACTCTGCTAAGTCGCGTAAGTTACTTCCTTTAGCAAGTGCTTCGTCGATTAATAATTGAGCACCGTTACTTACCATGAAGTATTGTTGGTAAATACGTAATAATTCACCTTGCTCATCGCTATCATCTGGATATAAGAATAATGTTAAGTTTTTTTAGCGATTTGTGTTTTATCAAATGAGATTGAATCACTTGAAACTAAAGACTCATCGATTGAATCGACATCGAATAAGTGTAATTTATTTTTAGTAGATTGTTCATATCCTAATACATCAATATCAAACATTTTTGATGTTAATGTAAAGTCTGCAAAAGGTACTTTATAAGAAGTTTCGGTTGGAACTAACCAGCTTTCAGGTGTTAACCAAACGTTTGGCACTGCATTTTGTTGGTTGTTTTTGAATTTTTGTTCGAATAAACCATAGTGGTAGTTCAAACCAACGCCGTCTCCTGTTAAACCAAGAGTTGCGATAGAATCAAGAAAACATGCCGCTAGACGTCCCAGACCACCATTTCCTAAAGATGGTTCTAATTCGATTTCTTCGATTTCAGCTAATGTATGCCCTGCTTCAGCAAGCACTTCTTTTACTTCATCGTAAAGGCCTAAGTTAATTAAGTTGTTTGATAATAATTTGCCGATTAAGAATTCAGCAGAAATGTAATACACTTTTTTCTTACCATTATTTTGTGGTAAGGCTGCGCTTTTTTCTTTTGTAAATTGTAATAAGGCTAAATAAACTTCTTCTTTTGAGCAGTCTTTTAATGACTTGCCTAAGTTTCCTTCTACATATTGTTTAAAATCTTTCATTGTTCTCTCCTTTTTAGTGTGCGCGAGGTTATTTTTCTTCCTCGACTAACTCCTCTTTAACATCCACATTATGATGCGAATTTGCACGATCATACAATTCAGTAATTCCAAGTAAGAACTCTTCTACTGATTCCGTTAACTGCCCTTTGGTCATTCTCCATACCCAGTTCCCACCTAGTGTACTTGGAATGTTCATACGAGCTGTTTCGTCTAATTGTAGTAAATCTTGCATTGTTGCAACTGTCATACGGCTGACAGAACCATATAGTCCGCGGAGTAACGCAAAGCTAATTGGCTCTTCGTCGCGGCGGTTTAAGTAACGATTACAAAATTCTCGAGTTTCTTCTGTAGCCGACTTATACCACCCTAATACTGTATCATTATCGTGCGTTCCTGTATAGGCAACCGCATTGACTGGATAATGATGAGGTAAATCTCCACTCTTAGGATCTTCACCCATAAATCCGAATTCCAAGATTTTCATTCCTGGGAATCCAGTAGCTTCACGAAGGTTGATGACATCTTCATCCATGAAACCTAAGTCTTCTGCGATAATTGGCAATTCTCCGAGTTGCTCTTTCACCGCTTTAAATAAATCATACCCAGGACCCTTAACCCATTTCCCGATTGTTGCGTTTTCTGCTTCTGCTGGAATTTCCCAGTAAGCTGAGAAACCTCTGAAGTGGTCAATACGAACAACATCAAACAATTCAAAGCTTGCTTGTAGTCGTTTGCTCCACCAAGTGTATCCATCTTCTTTCATTGCTTCCCAATTATAAATTGGGTTCCCCCATAATTGACCTAGCAGAGAAAAATCATCCGCAGGACATCCAGCTACACAAAGTGGATTCCCTTCAGCATCTATTTGAAGTAATGCGGTGTTGCCCACATTTCCACGCTGTCAGCTGCTACATAAATTGGCATATCTCCAATAATTTGAATGAAGTGGTCATTTGCATATTTTTTTAGAGCATGCCACTGTTCATCAAATAAGAATTGTGTCACACGATGATATTCTAACTTGTCCGCAAGGCGTTCACGATACTCTTCTAAAGCATCTGGTTGACGGCGTTTAATCGCTTCGTCGCTCCATGCAGTCCATGGTTTCATCTCAAAGGATTCTTTAATGGCCATATATTCTGCAAATGGTTCTAACCACTCCGCTTTCTCCGCAACGAACTTCTCGTATGCAGGAGTTTTACCCTTTTCTAGAAAAGCAGCAACGGCTTTTTCTAAAATTGGTCGACGTTTTTCATATAGTAATGCGTAGTCAACAGTTGTTTCATCTTCGCCCCAATTTGTAAGGACGTCTTCTTTATCAATTAAACCTTCTTCTATTAAAATGTCGAAATCAATAAAGTTTGTATTTCCTGCAAAGGCAGAAAATGATTGATATGGAGAATCTCCATAACTTGTAGTTCCTAATGGAAGAATTTGCCAATAGGTTTGTTTTGTACGAACAAGAAAATCTACAAAGTCATATGCTGATTTTCCGAAAGAACCAATACCATAGTTACCTGGTAATGATGAGATATGCATTAACACACCTGATTCTCTATTGCTCATTCATAAATCCCTCTTTTCTATATAATAGATATTTCTACTAGTCATTGAATGCGCAAACATTGCGCAACCGTTTGCCTTAATATTAGAATATTTTGTTTAATAACTCAAGTAATATTTTCCAACTTTTTTATTCTATTTGTATATAACGGCGTTTTTATCGTGTTTTTAGCACTATTTAAATATTAATAACCTAAGAAAATCGCTTTAAATCCGCATTTTTAAGAAGTGAAAAATTTTTTTGATAAAAATACTTGCAAACGTTTCATGAAAGCGGTATACTGAGTTCAGTTAAGAAATCGTTTGCGTAATCTATAACGAAATTTAAGGAGGAAAATATTATGGCAAACAAATGGTTTACAAAATCATTAGCTCTTGGTTTAGCTGGTTTAGCACTAGCTGGATGTGGAGCAAAACAAGACTCTTCTAACGGAGGAAGCTCTGAGAGCAAAAAAGAATTCACTTTATATAGTAACAAGAGTGAAATTCAAGAAGCTTTAACAGCTTACGCTAAAGAATGGGGAGAAAAGAACGGAGTAACTGTTAACATTAAAACATGTTCTGGTTCATGTAAAATCTCTGACCAATTAAAAACAGAATTCACAGCTGGTACAGCTCCTGACGTATTCGTAATCGAAGGTCAAGCTGGTTACGACATGTGGAAAGACAATCTACAACCATTAAAAGGTGACTGGATTGACAAAACTGAGTTTGAATTCAAACAAGGTAACGACGTATACGGATTCCCAGTATCTGTAGAAGGATACGGATTAGCTTACAACAAAGAAATCTTAACTAAAGCGGGTATCGACCCATCTACTCTAACTTCATTTGAAGCTGTTCAAAAAGCAATGGACACATTAGAAAGCAAAAAATCTGAGTTAGGTTTATCTACAGTTGTAGCAACTGCAACTAAAGAAGGCGAAACTTGGATCATGGGTATCCACGACTTCGGTGCTTACTTAAGTTCTGGTCTTCCAAACGGCGACCGTACAGTAGTTAACCAAGTTCTTAAAGGCGAAATCGACAAAACTCGTTTAGAAAACTACGCTAACTGGGTTGAATTATTATTCAATCACACAGAGAAAAAACTCTTAACAGTTGGTACACAAGAAGACATGGACTCAGCGTTCGCTTCAGGTAAAGCTGCTTTCCTACACCAAGGTAACTGGAAAGACCCTAACCTAAAACAATTAAACGCTAACTTCGAAATGGGATTCATTCCTTATCAAACTCTTGGTAAAGATAAAAATGCTGACGGATTATTCATCGGTGCTCCATCTTACTACGTAGTTAACAAAGACACTAAAGCTTTAGAATACATCAACAAATTCTTCAACGACTTAGTTGATACTAAAGAAGGTCAAGACTACATCGTAAACAAAGCTAACATGATTTCTCCATTCTCTAACACAACTGAGAAACCATCAGCTCCATTATCTCGTTTCTTAGCTGAATGGATTAGCGCGAAGAAACCTGTTTACTCATTTGATAACCCATACTTCATGCCTGATAACTTCTTAATGAACAAATTAGGACCAATCTATGGACAATACGCTCAAGGTCAAATCGACAAAGCTAAATTCCAAGAATTGATTATCAATCAAATCAAAGAAGTGCCTAGCTTACTTAAAAAATAATCAATAATATTGTTTGCATGGGCCCACAGCCACTTTCAGTGACTGTGGGTTATGTGCTACAATAGAACCAAATCGGTGACTACCCTCACCACTTAATTCTAATAAAGGAGGAACTCTTATATGTCTAAGAATAAGAAAGCTTACAGCAGAGAAGCTCGCGAAAAACGCAATTTTTACCGCTTAGTGTTACCCGCATTTATCATCTTTGCACTTGTTATTATCGTGCCTTTCTTCTTAGGGTTCTACTACTCACTAACTGACTGGAAGAGCGTTACACAAACTAACTTACAATTTGTGGGGCTTAAACTTTACAGACAGTTTAGCGGACACACGTTTCCAATACTCTTTAATGATCACAGTAATCTTCGCATTATTTAACGTAATCGTGATTAACGTTGTATCATTCGGCTTAGCTCTACTTGTTGCAAGTAAAATTAAGCTTAAAGACATCTTCCGTGCTGGATTCTTCATTCCAAACTTAATCGGGGGTCTTGTACTAGGTTACATTTGGCAATTCATTTATAACTCAGTATTCCCAGCTTTAGGTCAAATGATCGGAAGCGACTTTTTAATTAATAACCTATTCCTTGGAGATGTGAAATTAGCAGTCGCTGCTTTAATTATCACAAACACATGGCAATATGCAGGTTATATCATGATGATTTACTTTGCAGCATTACAAAACGTACCTTCAAGTCTTGTAGAATCTGCTTCACTTGACGGTGCTAATGCATGGCAACGTCTACGTCACATTATCATCCCAATGGTAATGCCAGCGTTCACAGTATCACTCTTCTTGACAATTACTAACTCATTCAAGATTTTCGATGTGAACTTCTCATTAACAGGTGGTGGACCTTCACTACTATGGCATGATAAAGCGATTCAAAGTACAGAGTTCATTACAATGAACATCTATAACACTGCTTCAGGAGACAACTTAATGGCTCAAGGTCAAGCTCGTGCCGTTATCTTATTCTTCATCTTAGTAGTAATCAGCTTAATCCAAACATCTATCACTAAACGAAAGGAGATTGACTTATAATGAAAAAACAAAAATTCGGAATCTTACTTCTCGAAATTTTAGGATTACTCCTATTCTTACTTTTCTTGAGTCCAATCGTTCTTTTAGTGATTAACTCTGCGAAAAGTTCTGCTGATATCTTAGCTGACCCACTTGCATTACCTGCAAGCTTCGGACAACTTTGGACAAACATTGTTACGATTTGGAAAAACCCATCGATTAACTATCCTTCATCATTCTTAGCATCAACAATTATTACTGTGATTTCATTATTAACAATCACTTTATTCTCTGCTCTTGCTGCATGGGGATTAGTTCGTTACCGTTCTAAAGCTTCATTAGTCATTTTCTTCATCTTCGTTGCTTCAATGGTAATTCCTTTCCAAGTTGTAATGTATCCATTAGTTACTTGGTTCAAAATCATGAGTGACGCTGTAACAATGCCACTCTTTGGAATTAGCTTATTACGTTCTTACCCAGGGATTATCCTAGCGTACACAGGTTTTGGTATGTCACTTTCAGTGTTCATGTTCCACGGATTCATTAAAGGGGTTCCTTAGAAATTGAAGAAGCTGCTGAATTAGATGGATGTAACAAAATGCAAACATTCTTCTACGTAGTTCTTCCAATCCTAAAACCAATCTACGTTACAATCTTAATCTTGAACGGTATCTGGATTTGGAACGACTTCCTATTACCACTTCTATTACTTGGTAAAGGAAATGCGATTCAAACATTACCAATCGCGGTTTCAAACTTCGCCGGTTCATTTACAAAACAATGGGATATGATCTTAACTTCAACATTATTAATTATGTTACCAGTCATTATCCTATTCATCATCGCACAAAAACATATCATGAAAGGTATGGTTGACGGAGCGATTAAGTCATAGAACTTTTACAACACTGGATATGGATTTTTGTAAGTTCGTATCCAGTGTTTTATTTTACAAAACACTTATTACTAGAAAGGAGGAATACAGATGGCATCCACTATTAAAGATGTGGCTAAACTTGCAGGGGTCTCCCCTTCAACCGTTACACGCGTATTGCAAGATAAGTCGAGCATCAGCGTGGCTACAAAGAAGAAAGTACGTCAGGCGATGGAAACATTAAACTATCACCCAAACGTCAATGCTCGTAGCTTAGCAAGTAATAAAACGAATGTCATTGGTGTAGTTCTCCCAGAAGACTCTGATGCATTCTACCAAAACTCATTCTTCCCTGAAGTCATTCGAGGGATTGCTCAAATTGCAGCGGACCACCAGTACTCGATTCAATTATGTACAGGACAGGATAACCATCAGCGTTTAGCCATTTTAAAAGACACGATTTTAGGACGCCGCGTGGACGGTCTAATCTTCCTATACGGGGAATTGGAAGACCCTCTTGTGAACTTTGCGATTGAACAAGAATTTCCAGCGGTGATTATCGGTAAGACACTTTCCCCTCTTATTTCATTTGTCGATAATAACAATGAAAAAGCGGGACTTGATGCTACTGAATACATCATTAATAAAGGCGCCAAATCGATAGCTTTTATCGGTGGTCGTGACCAACTTTCGTATCTAGAGAACGTCTCGAGGGTTATATCAAAGCTCTCAAAGAATACGAACTTGATGTTAACGAAAAGCTCATTGCTCAAGTAGATGAATTTACGATTGAACATGGTTACGAGACGATTAAAGAGCTTCTCGAAGTCGGAACAATTGATGGACTCGTGACAGCCGACTCCCTCTTTGCAGAAGGAGCTGCGCGCTATTTAAACGAGAAGCATATTCAGATGCCGATTATTACATTCGACTCTGTACGCCCTTCTGTTCAAATCGATGCTTATGTAGACGTGCATACGCTCGAATTAGGACGTTCTGCATTTAAAATCTTGCGTAACGTGATTAAATCAAATAATAGCAAGAATATGATGTGTTACCGTCAAATCGTTTCACACTCGATTAAAGAACTATAATTCATATAAAAGAAGGCACAAGACTCCACGATTGGATCTTGTGCCTTTTTTGTATGTTTCTTCCTGTCGAGGTATCGTTTATATTCGATATCGTTTAAACGCTATAAAGTTTCACAGCAGCAAAAACTCCCAAGCACGAATGCCTGGGAGTTCTCAATTAGCTTAAAATTAACGACGTAATCCTAAACGGTTGATTAGTTCACGGTAACGTTGAACATCTTTGTTACGTAAGTATGCTAACAAGTTACGACGGTGACCAACTTTTTTCATTAATCCACGGTTTGAGTGGAAGTCTTTTTTATGAACACGGATGTGATCATTTAAGTGGTTGATTTCATATGTTAATACAGCGATTTGTACTTCTGGTGAACCAGTGTCTCCTTCGTGTAACGCATACTCTTTGATGATTTCGTTTTTCTTTTCTTTAGAAATAGCCATTTCTAAACACCTCTTTCTTTAATTTATGCCTTGTACTGAGTAAAGCGTTGGTGATTCGCAAAACTCTGTAAAAGGTCTGTGCTTTAAGCACTTAATTAATGTACCTTATTTTGAGTAAAAATGCAAGTGTTCTTACTGCACTGGTTTATTCTCTACACGGTCAAAGTATACATAATTTGGTTTTAACGGTTGGTCTGCCATTAATTCTGTGACCGTTACTAATTCGTAGCCTTCTGCTTGTAAATACTCGATAACAGCTGGAAGAGCTTCAACAGATTCTTCATGAATATCGTGCATTAATAAAATTCCGCCATTATGAGCATTTTCTTTAATATGCTCGATTGTTTTCGCTGCATCTCTATATTTCCAGTCAAGGGAATCAATTGACCAGTTTACAATCGCGATACCAGCTTGTTCTGATACCATCTTGTTAAACCCACCATATGGCGGACGTAAACTCATTGGTCGCAAACCTCCGCTGGCTTTTGCGATTAAATCAGAAGTCTTATGCACTTCTTGATACACTTCATCAGCTGATTTCTTCGTCAATAACGGATGGCTGTAGCTGTGGTCTCCTAATTCATGACCTTCTGCAACGATTTGTTTAATGAGGGATTCATTGCCTTCTACGTGGCTTCCTACGATATAGAACGTTGCGTGCGCGTTATATTTCTTCAAGATTTCTAACACTTTTGGTGTTGTCTCTGCACGAGGTCCATCGTCAAACGAGAGCGCAATTCTCTTCTTCCCTAGTTTTTCTTTTACAGTCGCTAGGTACGCTTCGTAATTGTCTTTTTCTGTTTCAGGAATCATGTTTTCGTTCATGTATGCAAATAATTCCGTAAATGGAATCGACCATTCTGCATCTTGATCACTTGCATCTTTATATTTCACACGAACTCCGTTTTGGATAATCGAAGCATCTAACTTCTTCCAGTTTCCGTCCATAAATTGCGCAGTCACTTTAGCAGTTTGCTCGTCTGATAAACCATTTGCTTTTGCTTCGTCTAAAGCCTTCTTCACAAAGAAGTTAGACATCGCTAATTCATTATTAAATAATTTTGAAATTTCAAACGGTTCAAGTGAATCTGCAAATACTAATTGATGTGATAATTCCTCGAATTCCAATTGCTCAAATCCTCGGTCTTTTTGTTGATAGACGGACACATAGTAGTGAATGTCATTCACGCTTGAAATGATTTTTGTTTGATACACCTTGAAGAAGATTAATGTCTTCTTAGATGCCCCCGCATATTTTTCAAGAATAGACTGTTTCAATGAATCCATTTGAGTTGCGATGGCTTCAATAGGATTTCCTGAAGCATCTGTTGGAATTAACTCTTGTACTTCTACATTTCCTTTTGTCTCATCTTTTACTGTTACAGTCTCGTTGTATTTCTTCGCATCCTCTTGCTCTACTTGAATGATTCGTTTGAATTCTTCCTCATTGAACTGATTTGCCATAATACGGTGAATCGTTAATAATTCAAAAATTAAAATAAGAAATGTTAAAATCCCAATGACCCAGAAAATCGTTTTATTCATTTTTTTCTTAGGTCTTTTCTTCTTAGGCTTTTTCCCACCAAAGAGTTCTTTTTCTTCCAGTTCTTCAAAAGTTTCCTCTTCAACTACTTCTGTTTCTTCGAAGTCTTCTGGAGCTTGCGTATATTTATTTTCCTTTTTTGAGTGCTCATCTTTGCCACTTTTGGCTCTTCGGTTAATGACCTTCTCCATACTCCTATACCCCTTAATCGAATACTATTTTTGTTTTTTTTTGACACTCTGGGCACACTCCGTACACTTCCATACGGTGTCCTCTCACTTTAAATCCTGTCAGCTGTTCTGCAGCTTTTTCAACGTCTTCAAGCACAGGATAATAAAGATCCACTACTTTTCCACACACGTCGCATACGGCGTGATAATGCTGGCCTAAATCAAAGTCATAGCGACTCGCGCTATCCCCATACGTCAATTCTTTAACGACGCCTTCTTTAATAAATAGATTTAAGTTATTATATACAGTTGCCACACTCACTTGTGGATCCTCTTTTGTTAACGCCTTGAAGATTTCTTCAGCCGTTGGATGCGTGTGTACACTTGCTAAAAATTCAAGCATCGCAACACGTTGAGGTGTAATTCGTACCCCTTTTTTACGAAGTTGACCAACAACTTCCTTCAATTCTTCTTTATGCATACTATTACCTGATTTCTATGTACTAAGTTTTATTTTGTCATTCATTATTTTCTCAAATTTCCGGTTAAATTGCAAGTGTTTGAGTTAATATTTTTGTAACATTGTAACATTTTTGTAACAAAAGAAGACCTGCTCCACTTTGGAAACAAGTCTTCTAATTCTTTTATTTGTTTAAGAGTTTGTTGTATTGCATTCCTTCACGAAGAGCACTGGTATCAGTGCCTAACGCTTCTGCAATCGTATAGGCAAATTCAAATGTTGCAGCTGGGCCACATCCCGTAATGAGTTTTCCATCTGTTTCCACAAGCTGTCCTGTATACGTTCCTTGATTGATGTCTTTTTCTACACCAGGGTAGCAAGTATATTTCTTGCCCTTGAGTAATCCTGCACGGTGCAGTGCAATTGGAGCTGCACAAATCGCTGCGATAATTTTTCCTTTTTAGAATACTCTTTTAGTTTCTTAATAAGAAATTCATCATCTCGTAAATGTGTGGCTCCTGGAAGACCACCTGGTAGTACGAGCGCATCAATATCTGCCCAGTAGAATGTATCGAGTACATCATCCATTTTTACAGGAATATGATGACTACCTGTAATGACTTCACTGCCAAGTCCTACTGTGTGCACTGTGTGTCCTGCTCTTCTTAAAATATCAACCGTTGCAAGGCCTTCGATTTCTTCAAATCCTTGCGCGAAAAATACAACGACATTTGCCATTCTTTTGGCCTCCTCTTATTTTTTGAATAAGCCCATTACGCCACGTGTAATCACACGACCTACTTCACGACCCACACTTGACATGATGTTCTTAGTGAAGCGATCCATTGCTGAATCTCCGCGTTTTGTAGCCGCTTGACGTGCTTGACGCTCTAATTCTTTTTGTTCACGTTCGCGTTCTTTTTCTTCTAATTTCGCTTGTCTTTCAGCTTCTTTTTGTGCAAGAGCTTCTTGTTTTTCAGCTTCTTTACGCTCTAATTCAGCTTGTTTTTCAGCTTCTTTTTGCGCTAATTCTGCTTCTTGCTCTTGTTTGAACTGTTCATCTAACGCTGCTAATTGTTCATGAGCAGATTCACGGTCAAACATTTCTGCATATTTATCGTAGAATGCTGATTGATTGATAAGTTGTTGACGAACAAGTGGATCACCTGCATCTAATTTACTCTTAGGAGGGTAAATCGATACGACTTCTGCAAAGCTTGGAGAACCATCTTCTTGAAGCGTTGAAACAACTGCATCCCCTACTTTAAGGTTTGTAATCACCGTTACTAAATCTTGTCCATCTTCTTGACGGAACGTTTCTGCCACTGCTTTTACGTTCTTTTGTTCAGCAGGAGTGAACGCACGTAATCCGTGTTGCACGCGGTTCCCTAATTGGCTCGCGATAGCATTTGGAATATCAGTTGGGTTTTGTGTTACGAAGAAAATACTAATTCCTTTAGAACGGATTAAACGAACGATTAATTCGATTTTCTCTTGAACTGCAGCATTGCTTTGTCCGAATAATACGTGTGCTTCATCGAAGAAGAAGACTAATTTTGGTTTATCTAAGTCCCCAACTTCTGGTAAGTTTTCGTATAATTCTGATAAGAACCATAATAAGAATGTTGCGTATAATTTTGGTGTTTGGAATAATTTTTCAGACGCTAAAATATTGATAACCCCGCGACCATTTTGGTCTTGTTTGAATAAATCATTGATTTCAAATGCTGGTTCGCTGAAGAATTGGTCTCCACCTTGTTGTTCTAATACAAGTAAGCTACGTAAAATAGAACCAATTGATTGTTGTGCGATATTTCCGTATAAGTTACGTAATTCCCCAGCATGTGCGCCAACGTAATTTAACATTGCACGTAAGTCTTTAATGTCGATTAATAATAATCCTTGGTCGTCCGCTACTTTAAACGCAATGTTTAAATACCTTCTTGAGTTTCATTTAAACCTAATAATTGAGCTAATAAAATTGGTCCCATTTCTGAGATTGTAGTACGGATATTAATTCCGTTTTCCCCAAAGACATCCCAGAAAGCAACAGGATATGAGCTTGGTTCGAAGTCTTCTACATGAACTTTTGCCAAGCGTTCTGCAATCTTCTCAGTTACTTCGCCTTTTTCAGCAAGGCTTGCTAAATCCCCTTTAATATCTGATAAGAATACAGGAACTCCTGCTTCACTTAATTGCTCCGCTAATACTTTTAACGTTACAGTTTTACCTGTACCTGTAGCCCCTGCAATGACACCGTGACGGTTTAGTTTATTCGCCATAAATTGAGCTGGTTTTGAACCATATCCGAAAGAAATAGTTTGAGTCATAAAACTCCTCCTTTTATTTTTATTTTTACACTTCTACAATATTACAGAAAGCGCTAAAATGCTACTAAAATGAAAGGAAAAATCTAGATTATTTGACTTGTTTTGATATTCAAAGTATATTTATTTAGAATAGAAATATAATTCAAAGGAGAACCCATTATGAAATGGAAAATTATTGCAGATTCAGGTTGTGATTTACGCGAAATCGAGAATCTTGCTCCAGATACACAGTACATTAACGTACCGCTAACAGTTCAAGTAGGTGACAAACACTATACAGATGATGCCTCTTTAGATATCGATGCTATGATGATTGAAATGTATCAATCGAAAGACCAAACAGCTTCAGCCTGCCCTAGCCCAGATGCATTCCTTGAAGCTTACAAAGGTGCAGAAAATGTCATCGCCATTACGATTACGGGTGGCTTATCAGGAAGCCAAAACAGTGCGCAACTCGCAAAAAACATGCTTTTAGAAGAAGCACCTGAAACAAATATCGAAGTGTTCGATAGTCTTTCAGCCAGCGGTGAAATGGTTCTTTTCGTACAAAAAGCCAATGAACTCATCGCACAAGGCCTCTCTTTTGAAGAAGTCGTAGCTGCGTTAAAAGATTATTTAGCAAGTACAAAACTATTATTCGCACTAGCTCGTGTCGATAACTTAGTGAAAAATGGTCGTTTAAATAAATTAGTCGGTGCCGTTATCGGAATGCTCAATATCCGCTTAGTCGGTAACGCATCTCCAGAAGGAACCTTAAACCTTCTTCACAAAGCAAAAGGCCAAAAGAAAGCTGTTCAAGCAGTTTGGGCTGAAATGAAGAAAAATGGCTATAAAGGTGGCCGCGTTGTCATTAGCCACTGCAGTAACCCAGAAATCTGCGGCTTAATTCAAGCAGCTGTTCATAGCGAATTCCCAGACGCGGATGTATCAAGCATCCATACAAGCGGTGTCTGCAGCTACTATGCAGAACAAGGCGGAATCTTAATGGGATACGAAGCTTAATCTTACGAATACGAAAAGCCTCTCTAATCACTTGGATTAGAGAGGCTTTATTTGTTTTGATTAGAATAATGCTTTTAATTCGACTTCTGGATGTTTATCTTTGAACCAGTTTAGGGCAAATTGGTTTTCGAATAAGAATACTGGTTGGTCAAATCGGTCGCGACATAATAAGTTACGACTTGATGACATATTTGGATCCAGTTGATCTTCATCAATCCAGCGAGCAATCTTGCTTCCAATTGGAGTCATAACGACTTCGGCATTGTATTCATTTAACAAGCGATATTGGAATACTTCAAATTGCAGTTGACCAACCGCACCTAGGATATATTCTCCTGTATGGTAAGTCTTGTACAATTGGATAGCTCCTTCTTGTACTAACTGCTCGATTCCTTTATGGAATGATTTTTGTTTCATCACGTTTTTCGCAGCAACCTTATTAAAGATTTCAGGTGTAAATTGTGGTAGTGGTTCGAACTGAACAGGCGTTTTTCCTGAGTAAATCGTATCTCCGATTTGGAAGTTCCCTGTATCGTAAAGTCCGATGATATCCCCTGCAACGGCTGCTTTACGGTTTCACGGCTATCGGCCATGAATTGCGTTGTATGTGATAATTTCATTTTCTTTTGTGAACGATTCACGGTAATATCCATCCCTGGAGTAAATTCTCCTGAACAGATACGTACAAATGCGATACGGTCGCGGTGCGCTGGGTTCATGTTTGCTTGAATCTTGAAGATGAATCCAGTGAATTGTTCTTGAAGCGGATCAATAAGTTCGCCTGATTCAGTTTTCTTAGCAGATGGACTTGGCGCAAAGTCAACGAATGCATCTAAAAATGTTTGAACTCCAAATCCTGTTAAGGCTGACCCGAAGAATACTGGTGTTAATTTACCAGCCGCAATCTTCTCTTCATCAAAGCATTTCCTGCTTCTAATAAGAGTTGAGCGTCTTCGATGGCTTGGCTATAAAGGGTTGATTGTTTGAACGCATAATCGCCGTCCACTTCGCCATCTTCGTTCAATGGTAAGAAGTCATTATCTTCGTTTTCTTCTGGATGCATCAATTCTACACGTTTGTTGTAAATGTCATATAATCCAAGGAATGTTTTCCCCATCCCCATTGGCCAGTTCATTGGATATGCGTCAATGCCTAATACTTCTTCTAATTCCGCAATTAATTCAAGCGGTTCGCGTCCATCACGGTCTAATTTATTGATGAATGTGAAGATTGGAATTCCACGCATACTACAAACTTCGAATAATTTCTTCGTTTGCGGCTCAATCCCTTTAGCACTGTCAATAACCATCACGGCACTATCCACGGCCATTAATGTACGGTACGTATCTTCTGAGAAGTCCTCGTGCCCTGGTGTGTCCACGATATTAATATGATTGCCATCGTATTCCACTTGCATCACTGAACTCGTAACAGAAATCCCACGTTGTTTTTCGATTTCCATCCAGTCAGATTTTGCAAACTTCCCTGTTTTCTTCCCTTTTACGGTACCGGCCTGACGAATCGCACCCCCGTATAAGAGTAATTGTTCTGTAATCGTTGTTTTCCCAGCATCCGGGTGGGAAATAATCGCAAAGGTCTTGCGAGATTGTACTTCTTCTTTTAAGTGTGACATGAGTATCTCCTTCGTGTTTATTCTCAAGTATTATAGCCGATTTTCACGATTTTTAAAAGTTTAAAAACACCCTCTAGAAGGATTTGAGAAAGTGCGGTATACTTATAGACAGTAAAATGTCTTTCAGGAGGTCGCTCAATGTCGAAAGAATTACCCATTATTTATATTAGTTTAACTGGAAATACACATAACTTTGTTACTCGTTTAAAAGACCATTTACGCTTTTTGGAACCCTCTTTAAACGTGACACTAACGAATGTGAAAGACCTTGTCAAAGGCCAAGAAGACTACTTTAAAGTAGGAAAACCATTCGTTGCCTTTCTTCCAACCTACTTAGAAGGTGGAAATGGCGTAGACAATGGAGACGTCGAAGTCTTAACGAATCCTCTAGGAGATTTCTTAGCCTATGAACATAATTACGCCCATTGCTTTGGTGTGATTGGCAGCGGAAATCGTAACTTCAATAAGCAATTCTGCCTCACTGCTCGTCAATATTCTGAACGCTTTGGATTCCCAGTGCTCGATGAATTTGAACTACGTGGAAGTAACCGCGATGTGGAGCGCATTGCCGCAATGCTTCTTGAAAAAATCTAAACATAAAAATAGGCCCGTAGATCCATTCTACGAGCCTTTCTTTTTATTTAAAATAGATTTTGCATTTTTCACTAAAGCCAACTAACGCTTCAATGGTTGCTGGTTCCATCGCGGTATGTCCAGCAGCTTGCGCAAAGATAAGTTCTGCGCCATCGACAGCTTGAGCGAGTTCAAACGCCGCGCTCGGTAAGCAATCCACATCATAACGTCCGTGAACGATATGCATTGGAATTCCCTTGAAGGCCTCTGCACGGTTCAAGATGTAATTATCGTCTTCCACAAAGCAATGATGGTAGAAGAAATGACATTCCATTCGCGCAATCGTGAGTGCTCCGCGAATCCCTGCTTCATCCCAAACAATCGGGTCATAAGGAATTAACTTCACAAGCCCATGTTCCCACTCTGCCCATGCACGCGCTGCCTCTAGACAAATCGATTCATCCTCTGACGTCAAACGCTTGTAGTACGCATTCACGAGTTCTCCTTGTTCCTCAACTGGAATCGGCGCTTTAAACTTTTCGAAGTTCTCTGGATAAAAATGAGATGCTCCATCTTGGTATAACCAATCCACATCGCTTTGACGACCAAGGAAAATCCCACGAAGCATTAATCCTACGACGCGTTCACGGTGTGCAATCGTGTAATGTAAAGCTAGCGTTGTCCCCCAGCTACCCCCAAATACAAGCCATTTTTCAATCCCTAGTGCTGTACGGATTTTCTCCATATCTTCCACTAAATCATGCGTCGTATTTTCTTCTAGTGACGCAAACGGCGTACTCTTTCCACATCCACGTTGGTCGAATTGGATGATGCGATAGAACTCTGGATCAAAAAACTGACGATTCGCAGGAGAAGATGCCCCTCCTGGTCCACCGTGTAACACAACGACTGGATGACCTAATGGGTTTCCTGACTCTTCAACATAAATGGTATGCAAATCACTTACTGGAATCATGTGTTCCTTGTATATTTCGATTTCTGGATATAATTCAGTTCTCATTTCTTGGCTCCTTTAATCACTTCTTGTACTCTCTTTTGAAACTCAGGTAAGACTTCTTTTTCAAACCATGGATTTTTAGCCATCCATCTACGGTTGAGAGGTGACGGATGTACGAGCGGAAACATCTTTGGTAAGTACTCTTTATACGCCTTCACCGTTTCCGTTAAATTTTTCTTCTTTGTGTCTTTTAAATAATAATCTTGCGCATATTTTCCAACTAAAACAATGAGTTCAATATCTGGCATTAAGGCTAGCGTTTCTTCATGCCATTTCTCGGCAAAACCTTTGCGAGGTGGAAGGTCTCCAGATTTGCCTTTTCCTGGATAATAATAATCCATCGGAACCACTGCAAATAAATCAGATTGATAGAAGAAATCTCGAGTTACGCCCATCCAACTTCTTAAGTTATCGCCACTTTGGTCATTCCAAAACAAGCGACTCTCTTGCGCTTTAATACCAGGCGCTTGCCCTACAATCAGAATCTTTGCTTTGCGTGGCGCAGAAAATAAAGGGGCAATCCCTTCTTTTGTATACTCTGCATTTGGAGGATCGACCTCAATTTTTTTGATTAATTCATCTAATTTCGTCATATAAATTCCACCCTTCTCACTTAGCATACTCCGATAGTGCTTCTTGTGCAAATGCTTCACGACTTCATGCAAAAAACACCTAACCTCACGTGTGAGATTAGGTGCTTCCACTATTTTATTTTAAGCGCGGTGTTTTCAAAGTACGAGGAAGTGTTTTGCTTGAAAGCACTCGTGGTAATGTATGTGATTTTTCTTTTGATGCTGGACGATATGAAACCGGTCTTGTAGCACGTGTATCAACATACATTTCTCTTGAAGTATTTGAACGACTTGAAGCCGATTGTAGCGCTTTTTTTGTTGCTTGTTTTTTCGCTTGTGAGCGAAGTTTTGGATCTGAAACTTTATTTCGCGGACGATATACACGTTGCGGTACAGCTTCTGTAGCGACTACTGGAGTGCTTGTGCCTTGTGCTCTAGTTGCAGGAGCATTCGCCCCATTTCTTTGAGCAGAACGCGTATTTCCAGTTCGAGCTCTACGATTATTCTTGCGCGCCTTATTTTGTTTTCCTTTAATTCCGAAGAAAACAGCGATGATAAGGACGATATAAAATATTCCCTTACCGAGTCCTTCACCAATTTTGTCCGTATCTAGTTGATCAAAGAAGTTATCAATCTGATCAAAGATATCTTTGCTTTCAGAGCCTTTTGAGTTCCCTTTCGAGTCACTCGCGTTTGAATTATTGGAATTTGAACTATTGGCGTTTGAACTCTTTTCGTTTGAGTTCGAAGCTTTCGCAGCCGTAGTAGTTTCCACTTTGTCCTTGGCATTTGCTAAGTCTTCTAAAAATTTTGTTCGTTCTTTGTCAGTTGCCGTGAATTGAAACGCTTTTGTGACTTTCCCATCTTCGACATGAAGCAGATCATAATAGATAACACTGTGGTCTTCAATGGTCTCAACAAATGATTGAACTATGAGGCTATTATCTGTATCTTGATATACGTAAAGTCGAATACCGCCCTTCCCTGTTGGAAGGTTTTTAATTTGAACAGGAACTTTAATCTCTTTATATTGAGGATTATTATAAGTTAACTTAATCGTCACTGTCGCATTATAATCTTCCCCATCCACAAAGTTGATTTTTTGTTCAAAGGCGCCTTGTATCTTCATCTTTGTGGTGTCTACCGGTTGTGGAGTTTCAGCATTGACTGTTGAAACACGTGCAAAGGTTCCTACTAACAATAAAGTGGCAATCAGTACCGCAAGCCATTTCAACCCAAGAAAGATTTGTTAGCTTGTTGTTTCATGATTATTTACCTGCTTCGTCCCAAACTTTACGTCCTGATGCTAATGAAGCAATGTTTTCAGCTACTTTTGCGTTACTTTGTCCATCCATTAATACAACTGTATTGTTTGGACCTTCAGCAAGAGCTTTTTTAGCGTCGATTGCTAAGTATTCTAACGCAGCAGCATTTAAGTTAGATTCGTTTAATGCATTGTTGATAGCTGTTAATTGAGCAACAGTTGCTTGAGTGTCAATAGCGATTTTTTCAGCATGTGCACGAGCATCTGCTAATAATTTGTTGTTTTGAGTTCTTGTATCCATTTCAACTGTTTTTTGACGAGCGTCAGCAGCGATTAACGCAGCATCACGTTCACGGTCAGCAGTGATTTGTTTGTTCATCGCTTCAACGATGCTTTGTGGAGGAATTACTTCACCGATGTTTACACGGTCGATTGTAACCCCGTAAGAGTCTGTTTTACCGAATACACGTTGGTTTAAATCAGTGTTGATTTTGTTAGTACCACCAAGGATTTCAGCCATTGTCATTGTACCGATAATGTCACGTAATTCGTTTTGGATATCTAAAAGTAATAATCCTTCTGGGTTTGTGTTTCCATATAAGTATTCTTCAAGATTATCTACGTGGTATTTAGCTGAAGCGTCAATTGTTAAATTAACGTTGTCTTTTGTGATGATTTCTTGTGGATCTAAGTCTAATGAACGTTGACGCATATCCACAACGTAAGCAATGTTACGAATGATTGGTGTTACAAAGTGTAACCCTGGTCCTAATTCTCCAACATAACGTCCGAATGATTGAACAGCAGCTTTGTGTCCTTGTTGAACGATACGAATTGATTTGAAAGCAATAATTAATAAGATTAATACTACGGCGATAATTAAGATTGTTACTGGCATTTTAAATTTCCTTCTTTCTAAATAGTTACATATACTAATTTTTCTGGATTGATTTCCTCAATCACTTTTACATATACCAACCCATCCTCGTAGTCAATGACTTCAAGTGGTTGTCCTTCTTCGACTGACATAACATCCAAAATTTTATATGGATAGTTCCGTCCTCGGTAATTAAACGTTCCGAAGACTTGCTCGGAGAACGCCTTAAACTGTCCATGCAATAATGTTTTAATTGCGTCGGGCCAGTTTTCAACTTTTTTCTGATGACTCTCGACTTCATTTTCAATGACCGTCCGGAAATAAGTTGATACGTCCGTTGAGATAATCTTCAAAAAAGCTTCTTTAAAGAGGGCTCAATCGTAAAGTTAATCCGTTCAGTCTTATTTTCGTTCGACCATGGTTGCTTTCTCATACCCATTCTCCTTTCTGTATATCTCTTGATGAACATATTATAACACGTTCTGAATATAATACAAGTGTAATATCTTGTAAAATGTAAAATTTTCACCTTAAGTGCATTTTTGTTCAAAACATTGATATAACAAGGATTGCTTTACATGAAAAATATCCAAATTTCTGGGCAAATAATATTAAGAAACTATAAAAATAAAAAAATATAATATTTTTTTTGGTTTTCGGTTATAAAAAAATCATTAATTTATATTCAACTTTCTCCTATTTATAAAACGTACTCTCGTCCCTTTTTTTAACTCCTTATATAAGTAGTACTTTTTTTAACTAAAAAGATAATCATTAAGGTTCCAAAAATTAGTTTGGGAGAAATACTATTTTTTTATCCTATCTACAAAAAAATCCAGAAACAATGAAAAAAACAAAGTTTCTGGAACTGATATAAAAAAAGGTTCTTTAATTTTATTAAAAAAATTAATTTACAAAAACAATTAAGTAATTAATTACTACATAGTAAGTTTTTTTACGGAATTTATATTTTTATCCATTTCATTTATAGGATATAACCCACCATAATCACTCATTCTAAACTTAAATTAGGATTTAATCTATTAATTAAAAAGAATAAATTCGATGCCCTTCTAAACCCATCGGAGTTGTTCGCTATTATTTCCCATGATTTTTTTATAATCTTTATCTAATAGTATGTCTGGACTAGAGATAAAGCGAATAAATCCATCTAAATCTTTACTAGTTATAAAAATCATCGACACATTTTTTTCCTTTTCAGACTGATCAAAAAAATTATACTATTCGAAAGTACATGTTCGAGATTAATCGAGTTATACATTATAATATAGTCAATCTTTTTTTTATCTTCTCAGTTGAATAAAGAACTTTTTTTGCTTCTCTCTTAGTTTTTCCACACTCTAATAAGTTCCTTCATTTTTTTCCTTCATTTTTTTAACAATTAATTGATTATTAGTAATATTATAGCACTTATCTTCAATTCGTGAATCAATTACAAATGCACTTTCAGAAATATATGAGCCGTCTAAATCTAGAATATGAGCCACAAATAAAAATATCATTAATTTTTATATTTTCTTTTATTACAAATATCATTTAGTTTATTTCCAATAATATTCTTTGCATTAGTATTCTTAAACTCATCTTTAGTTAATAAATCCCCATTCGTGATTTCAAATTTTATTTTAGATTCATCAACTAACTCTTTAAGATATGGTTTTAAAAAAATTCTACATCATTAATTCCTTCAGTTAAAAATAATTACTACTTTTTTAGTATTCATATCTATTTTCTCTCTATTTTTCTTTTTTATAGGCTTTTCTAAACGCTCGCTTAATCTCATACGAATCCGTTTCTGAATATAATTCTTCTTCCATACCACCCAACTGTATAGCTCTTAAATATATATCTCTTAAATTATTCGTCCGCTTAACATTATTAATTCTAATGTATCTATTATTTGGATTAGCAGTTGTGAATATAATTTTTTTATATGGCAAAAACTTCTAAGGCTCTTAAATTATGTGAAGTAAAAATCAATTGACCTTTTGCATCATCTGATAAGATTTCAACTATTTCTCCCAATAAAAATTCAAAAATCCCAGCATCTAATTCGTCTATAACAGCTATAACTTCTGGTGAATTATAAACATTTATCAATGTACTTAAAAATAGAAACTATTTTCTTAATACCGTCTGATTCTTTTCTAAATGGTATCTTAACTCCATCACGATAGGAATCAACAGATACTTTGTATTCGAACTCACTCTCATTAATTCTACTTTTATCCTCAACATTTAACTTCACCATCATGCCAGGAATTAATCTTTTCAGCACTTCATTTATTTGTTCAAATATTAAAAAAAGCTGTTTCATATATATCTTTTGGTATATTTTTCTGATGATTCCATTGGTAAAGGAACCAAACCTGATGCATTTTTAACTTGAAAACTCATTGGTAAAAAAATCTCTGCGTAAATCATCCCAGATAATTTATTTGAATAAATAAATAGATTTCTCTCAAAATCTTCTACTAATAATTGAATAGTATTTAACAAGTCGCTATAACTCAATTCTTGATTATTTTTTTATAAATTTCTTAAATTTATCACTAAATATAAATGAGGTTTCATTTTCTTGAGCCAGCGCTGCTGCTGTCCGTAATTCAACTTGTTCTTCCATACTAAAATTCATTCGCAAAGAGCCAAAAATCAAAATCGTCTGCTTCAGAAGATGTTTTATATTTAAAAATTTTCTTATTTCTTTGATATTTTTTTCTAACCTTTTTTGATAGAGCTCTTCCGAAATAACTTTCGCCTTCTCATTTTCTTTTTTTAATATAACAGTATAAGTTACTTCCTTAATATTCTTGAAATTCAAAGTGATTTTTATCAAGGTTTCTTTATCTTCATTCAGTAAATCCAGTTCGCTATTTTTTTAATTTATTGCCAAGTAATAAAAATTTTGATAATTGTTAAAGCGTCTACTAATGCTGTTTTTCCCAGATCCATTTTGACCATAAACACCTAATATATTTAAAAAAATTTATTTTCATCTAAAAAAATTAATTTTTTTCCTTTAGACACATTTTTTTAAATTTTCAACGTAGATATCTTTAATTTTTACAGAGTTATTATTCATACACAATCTGTCCTTTATTTAATATAGGTTAATTTAATAATACTTCATCCATCAAACAATTTCAACTCATTTAGAATAAAAATATTCCTTTTTTTACATTTTTTTATTCATGCTTCAACTTCATTTATTTTTAGTTTGAAATAATTATTTTTTTAAAACAGATTATGTTTATTTATAATAATATTGATATATAAGATTTTTCTTTTTTTAGATTATGTCCAAATTATAAATACTATTGAATCGAAAAACTTATTAATAATAACTAAAATAATAAATTTTTTTCAAGCTTTTTATAGTTAACTTCAAAAAATTACTATTAAAAAGAGGGGCAAAATATTATTACTCTAATATTTTGCCCCTCTTAAAGTTCTTTAACCCACGCTGTCTTCCATCTCGTACGCGATTAAACGGTTTAGTTCAACAGCGTATTCCATTGGAAGTTCTTTTGTAAATGGTTCAACGAATCCCATAACAATCATTTCTGTTGCTTCTGACTCGCTAATTCCGCGACTCATCAAGTAGAACAACTGCTCTTCTGAGATTTTTGAGACTTTGGCTTCGTGCTCAAGTGCTACTTTATCATTATGAATTTCGTTAAATGGAATCGTATCTGATTTCGACTTGTCGTCCATAATAATCGTGTCACATTCGATATGAGAAATAGAATAATCTGATTTCTTGCCAAATGTTACTTGACCACGGTAGTTCACAGCTCCACCATCTTTCGCAATCGATTTTGAAACAATTGAACTTGAAGTATGTGGCGCATTATGAATCATCTTCGCACCTGTATCTTGGTGTTGGCCTTCTCCGGCAAAAGCGATGGATAACATTGTCCCCTTCGCGTAAGGCCCTTCTAAAAAGACGGATGGATATTTCATCGTTGTCTTCGCTCCAAGGTTTCCATCGATCCACTCTACAGTTGCGTGTGCAGCGGCTTTTGCACGTTTCGTTACTAAGTTATACACGTTATCCGACCAGTTTTGAATCGTTGTATAACGGCAGTAGCCACCCTCTTCAACGAAAATTTCTACAATCGCCGCATGCAAGCTGTTTGAAGAGTACGTTGGCGCTGTACATCCTTCAACGTAATGCACGCTTGCTCCTTCGTCTACGATGATGAGCGTACGTTCGAATTGTCCCATGTTTTGGTCGTTGATACGGAAGTACGTTTGAAGCGGCACATCACATTTCACGCCTTTTGGTACATAGATAAACGTTCCACCTGACCATACAGCTGAGTTTAACGCCGCTAATTTGTTATCGGTTGGTGGTACTAGTTTTGCAAAATACTTTTTGAATAGTTCAGGATACTCTTTTAAGGCTGAGTCTGTATCCGTAAAGATGATTCCGAGTTTATCGAACTCTTCTTTCATATTATGGTATACCACTTCAGACTCGAATTGCGCAGATGCTCCGGCTAAATACGCACGCTCTGCTTCTGGAATTCCGATTTTCTCGAAAGTATCTTTAATTTTCTCAGGAACATCATCCCAAGAACGCGCTGGCTTATCGCTGGCACGTTTGAAATACGTAATCGCATCAAAATCAATATCTGAAAGGTCCGCACCCCATGTTTGCATTGGCATATTTTCGAATGCCTTCAATGATTTTAATCGGAAATCAAGCATCCACTGTGGCTCGTTTTTCACTTGTGAAATCGTACGAACGACTTCCTCGCTTAATCCCATTCCTGTTTCATAAACAGGTGTTACATCCTCGTGAAAGCCATATTTGTAATCGGCTAATTCAGGAACTCCACTCATTTTGTCACCACTTTCTTATGCTTTCTCATTTTCTACTGCACGTTCTAATGCTTTCCACGCAAGCGTGGCACATTTAATACGCGCTGGGAATTTGAACACCGGCAAGTAACGCCGCATCCCCTAAAGGTTCTTCGTCCACGGTTTCACCCTGCACTAGACTTGAGAAATCTTCTGCTAGAGCGACCGCTTCGTCAACTGTCTTTCCGATAATCGCATCACTCATCATGCTGGCACTTGCCATACTAATCGTACAGCCATGTCCGTCAAAGTGAACATCTTCGATCACGCCGCTGTCATTTACAACGAGCTGCAACTGCAACACATCTCCACACGTTGGATTATTAAATTCAATCGTTGGAATGCTCGCATCATCTACCAATCCTTTATGGTGAGGATGAGACGAATGATCCAGAATCACCTGACGATAAAGCTGATCTAATTTAGATAAGGCCATATTGGAAAAACTCCTTTACTTTTTCTAATGCTTCTAAAAACTGTTCTGCTTCTTGAAGCGTGTTATATATATAAAAACTTGCACGGCATGTTGCTGGTACATCGAGCCATCTCATCAAAGGCTGCGCACAATGATGTCCTGCACGAACCGCAAATCCTTCCATATCGAGCGCTGTTGCGATGTCGTGTGGATGGATGCCGTCGATGGTAAAACTAATGACTCCAGAATGCTGTGCTGGGTCACTTGGCCCGTAGACCGTCACACCTTCCATCTCTTGCATTTTTGGTAAGAGAAATGCAACAATTTCTTGTTCATGCTGTTGGATTTTCTCCATGCCGATTTCTTCTAAATAATCAATGGCAGCGGCCAGTCCAATCGCTCCTGCGATATTTGGCGTGCCTGCTTCGAATTTCCACGGCAATTCATTCCATGTACTCTCCTGGTTATACACAAAAATCAATCATTTCTCCACCGAATTCGACAGGATTCATCTCTTGAAGTAGTGCTTCTTTTCCATATAATATACCAATTCCTGTTGGAGCTAGCATCTTATGTCCGCTAAAGGCATAGAAGTCACAGTCTAACGCTTGGACATCCACTTTTTGATGCGGCGCTGCTTGAGCGCCATCCACAACGAGGATGCCTCCTACTGCATGAACCATTTCGGCAATGCGTTTCACATCTGTTACAGTTCCAAGAACGTTTGAGGCATGGTTAATCGATACGATTTTTGCCTTCTCGGTTAAGGCTTGTTCTGCTGCTTCGAGGTCTAATTCGCCTTCTTTGGTTAACGAAAAATAACGTAAGAGGGCTCCTGTTTGTTTGGCTACTTGTTGCCAAGGCACCACGTTCGAATGGTGTTCGGCAGGGCTAATCCAAATTTCGTCCCCTTTTTGCAAGCGACCTGGCGCAAAGCCTTGTGCCACCCAGTTTAAACTGGTTGTTGTTCCACGCGTAAAGAGCACTTCTTTTGTACTGGCTGCATGAATGAATTTTGCCACTTTATCTCGAGCCGCTTCATATAAGTCAGTGGATTCCTGTGCTAATGTATGCACCCCACGATGAATATTGGCATTGTGAGCCGCGTAGAATTTCTCAACGGCTTCTACAACTGGACGTGGCTTTTGAGTTGTCGCTGCATTGTCTAAATAGACAAGCACTTCATCGTTGACTTCACGCTTTAAAATCGGAAAGTCTTCTCGAATTGTTTTACTAATCATAACTAGCAACCAACTTTTGTTCAATCATGTCCACAAGTTCTTTGAAGAGCACTTGAAGGAATTGAACGAATTACGGCTCCTAAGAATCCACGAATCACAAGACGTTTTGCCTCTGCTTCTGAGATTCCACGGCTTGTTAAGTAGAATAATTGTTCATCATCCACTTGTCCCACGCTTGCTGCGTGTCCTGCCGTCACTTCATTTTCATCAATTAATAGAATTGGATTCGCGTCTCCACGTCCGCCTTCTGAAAGCATCAATACACGACTTTCTTGTTGGGCATCTGCGAATTTCGCACCTTTAATAATATGTCCAATTCCGTTAAACGTTAAGGTTGATTTATCTAAAATAACACCGTGTTGCAAGATATGTCCTACTGAATGTGGCGCATAGTTTGTCACACGTGTATCGATTCCTTGTACTTGGCGTCCTGTTGAAATACCGATGACGTTCACTTGTGAATGAGAACCATCTCCGCGTAATTCAGAGTCGAAGTCTGCAATCACATTTCCATCATTCATAATGCCAAGTGCCCAGTTAATCGTCGCGTCTTTTTCAAGGTAGCCACGACGGTTCACATATGCATCTGTTGATTGACCTAACGTATCCACAGCCGCAAACTGAACTTTCGCACCTTGTTTTGCGATAACTTCTACAACAATATTGGCCGTATTCTTTTTGGCACCGACACTTTCAAAACGTTCCACATAAGAAACAGAGCTGTTTTCGTCTGCCACGATTAACACGTGTTTCACGAACGCTTCGTCGACTAAGTTGTTTTGAACAAAATGAGATTCAATAATATCTTTTACGTCTACATTTTTTGGAATATAAATAAATACCCCTGAGTTGACCATCGCAGCGTGATAAGCCGTTAAACTATCTTCATCGACTGGTACTGCTTTGTCATATAGTACGGTTTTACGAGCTCTGGATATTGTTCCAGTGCATCGAATAAATCCATCACGAGAACGTCCTTCAATGCTGTTTCAACATTCATTTCTTCCCAGTAAGAGACTGCACCGAGTTGTACAATTTTTGCACTTCCAGCTGCTGTTGGAATCACTTTTGGAAGTTCCTCAATCATTGAAGTGCCTTCACCGATTGCTGATTGGAATAAGTTCCAACGGTGGAATTTCACACGTTCGATAAAAGGTAATTCTAGCGTTTTAGCCAGTTCTAACCCTTTTAAACGTGTTTGTAGAAACCACTCTGGTTCATTCTTTGTAAGAGAGAATGCGGTGATTTCTTCTGGTGTTATGGTTAATTTTGTCTCTGCCACAATCTCACTCCTACTCTTGATGTTCAATCTTGATTCCTAATTCTTCACTGATTCCTTTGTATCCTTCAGCTTCTAGACGACGAGCAAGAGAAGCATCCCCTGTCATCACAACACGACCGTCCATCATAATATGCACCACATCTGGTTCAATGTAGTTTAACAGACGTTGGTAGTGCGTAATAATTAATGAGCCAAAGTTATCTCCACGCATTGCGTTTACTCCACGAGAAACAACTTTTAGTGCGTCGATATCTAACCCTGAGTCGATTTCGTCCAGAATCGCGAATGTAGGTTCAATCATTAATAATTGAAGAATCTCGTTACGTTTTTTCTCCCCGCCTGAGAAGCCTTCGTTTAAGTAACGTTCTGCCATTTCTTCTGGCATATCTAATAGAGCCATTTTTTCATCTAACTTCTTGATGAACTCACGGACACCCATTTTATCGCCTTCCTCACGACGAGCGTTGATAGCTGAACGCATAAATTCTGCGTTTGTTACCCCAACGATTTCACTTGGATATTGCATCGCTAAAAATAGACCTGCACGAGCGCGTTCGTCTACTTCCATTTCTAAGACGTTTTCGCCGTCTAATAGGATTTCTCCTTCTGTTACTTCATAGCTTGGGTGACCCATAATCGCTGCAGAAAGTGTTGATTTCCCAGTTCCGTTTGGTCCCATCACTGCATGAATTTCTCCAGTGTTAATCGTCAAATTAACGCCCTTCAAAATTTCTTTGTCTTCGATCGATACATGTAGATTTTTAATCTCTAAAGTTGCCACGATTCATTCTCCTTTATAATCATTCTATTCTGTTATATTTTATCCTAATTGAGAACGATTCGCAAATAGCCGCGCTTTGAAATCGTGTAATAATGCTTTTCATTTTCATGAAAATGAGGTATGATGGAACATATTTTGAAAGAAAGGCTGATGCACATGCAAACTTATCCACTTATTGGTATTGCAGGAAATCATCGCCAAGATAACACGGAAGAAGATCGCTACATTTTATCGTATGCACCAAATGGTTTTGTCCGTGGTCTTGAAAAGGCAAAAGCGATTCCTGTCATTATTCCCATCAGTAACCCAGAATTTGCAAAAGAATTCATCTCTCGGGTTGATGGACTTCTACTAGCGGGTGGACAAGACGTTTCTCCATTATTATATGGTGAAGAACCACATCTTAATTTGGCACGTACTTATCCTGCTCGTGATGCGTTTGAAATTGAGCTCATTAAAGAAGCTTATAGACAACACAAACCAATCTTTGCAGTGTGTCGCGGCTTACAAATTCTAAACGTCGCTCTTGGCGGAACACTCTACCAAGACATCGAATCACAATATGAAAATATTTCTGTGAAACATACACAAAAAACAATGCCGAGCCAACCAACGCATACGATTCAAATCGCAAGTGGTAGCGAACTTTCTCGTGTTCTTGGAACAACGACTCCTGTGAACTCTTATCACCATCAAGCGGTTAAACAATTAGCCGAGGATTTTGTTCCTGTTGCTTGGAGTACGGATGGCATCATCGAAGCGTTCGAATCTAAATCTAAAGACCAAAGCGTGGTTGCCGTACAATGGCATCCTGAACTTTTAATTGAAGATAGCAATATCATGCAAGGGTTATTTGATAACTTTGTAGAACGCGTCAATCGCTCAATAAAAAATGCATAATAAAAAAACTACGAATTCTCAAACGTTTGAGAACTCGTAGTTTTCTTTTTTTATCTTTATTTTACTTCACATTGGTCACATGGAAGGTCTTCGTCTAGTAAGGCGTCAAATTCTGCTTTATCTACTCCTGTTAAACGAACAATCCAGTTTTTCTCTTCTTCTAATTCGTTTAAGAATTCTGGATTCTCTTCTAATTCGTCATGGAAAGCCACGACTGTTCCGCTCAGTGGAGCAAGTAATTCAGTCACTGCTTTTGCAGCTTCGACACTAATAATCGAATCTTCAGGAGTTACGGCTTCACTCTTTAATAATTCCACAAAGCTCACATCTCCTAAGTCATCTTGACCCTTTGGTGAAAGACCCACCACGTATTCAGAGCCTTCTTGTTTAATCCATAATCCATTTTCGCTATATTTCTTCATCTTATCTCTTCCATTTCTCTTCGTAAACTTCTTCTTTGAACCCGAATGTCGCTTCCCCATTATCCAACACAAGTGGACGTTTAATGAGCATGCCATTCCCAGCAAGAAGTTCTGAAGCTTCTTTATCGCTCATCTCAGGAAGTTTATCTTTTAGTCCAAGTGAGCGGTAAAGTTCTCCACTCGTATTTGCCATTTTCTTCCATTCTAAGTTTTGAGCTTTTTTAATCTTCAATAGTTCTTTTGCAGTTGGTGGAGTTTCGCGAATATCCTTCTGTTCAAATGTCACATCATTTAACTCGAACCATTTTACCGCCTTTTTACAAGTCGTACATTTTGGGTGAATATATACAATCATTTTCCATCCTCCTGACGTAAACGTAACATTGTCGCATCTTGGTGGTTGGCACCAAATGCTGAATCTTCATCTTCAAAAATCGTACTCTTGAAGTGATAACGCATTGACATAATGAGCCCAATCCCCATCATATTTCCAAGCAAGCTTGAACCCCCTTGCGAAATAAACGGCAACGGAATCCCCGTCAATGGTAATAGTCCAATCGTCATCCCGATATTTTCAACCACGTGGAATAAAATCATCATGATAACGCCGGTTGCGATATACGTATAAAACTCATTTTTCGTATCGAAGCAGACACGAATCATTTGATAAATCAAGATAAAGTAAATCGCGATTAAGAATGTACCACCTAAGAATCCGAAGTTTTCCCCGATTGTCGCAAAGATCAAGTCAGACTCACGAACGGGTACATATACATCAGATACACCAAAACCTTTACCAAGCATTTTCCCTGAACCAATCGCCTTCAAACTTTGGAATAATTGGTATCCATTTCCACCTTGATCGCCGTATGGATCTAACCATGAATCGATACGCGCGAATTGGTAGTTCTTAAAGCCGATGTTTAATAGGATTTGACGGTTATACACTACTAAGTAAATAAGGAGTGCGCCGATTAATCCTGCTACAATAATAATTGGAAGTAAGATTTTCCAGCTAATCCCTGACATAATCAGAACGCCACCCAAAATCATTAAGAATACAAGTGTTGTCCCTAAGTCATTTTGCAAAATAACGAGTACTAACGCTGGCGCTGCCCATAAAATTAATTTTACGAATAATTGCCAGTCCGTATGTGTACTCTTATACTTCGTCTTCATATTATGCGAAGTCGCGACTTTGGCTAAAAATCAAAATATAGAAGATTTTCACCACTTCGGAAGGCTGGAAGGAGAAGGTCCCAAATCTGAACCAACTCTTCGCCCCTGTGTCGGCAAATGTTGCTCGGTCATAGAAGAACAGAACGGCCAGTAACATAAGGAGTCCTAAAAATATAACCCCAAGTGGTTAGTTTCCATAACTGCTCCGAGTCAAATTGCATAATCACAATGATTGCGACAACCCCTACCACGTACCAAACGACTTGCATCAGTACCATTCTTAAAGAGGTGTTTCCACTAATCAAATAAGTTGTTGAGAATAAAGTTGCAATACTAATAAATGCTAATAATAATACAGGAAGGATGACGCCATAATCGATTCGTGAATCTTTATCGTCATACATTAAGTTCTTCTTTTTTTCATCCGTTACTCCTTCAGTGTCTTGTTTTTGGGTGTCTAAAGCGGTAAACAATCACGTTCAACACGCCCCCTAAAAATCATTACATTGGCAATAAAATACAGCCAAATCATAAATACAATCAATGTTCCAAACGCTCCATTGGCCGTAAAATTGCGACCCGCGTAATGAATATAAATCGAGAATAATTGCGAAATCAATACAAATCCAATTGTCGTGAATAAGCCTCCTGGAAAAGCATACAGGAATGACCATTTCACATTAGGAATTGAATAGTACATGAAACTCATGAGTAAAAAGACGGTCCCAAATAAGAGCCCCCATTTTACAAATGAAAGATCTAAAATAATTGATGCTAAATTTAGCGAGAAGAATTCTGCAACTAATCGTAACACTTGCTCACCAAAGATGAAGACAATCGATACAGCAAATACGATTAAAATAGCTGCCATCGCAATGACAATGGCAAAGAATCGTTCAAAAATAAAGTTTCTTCTCACCGGTGCGCCATATAAAACGTTTAACGAGCGCTGAATACTACTAAACATCTGAGACGCTGGCCAGAATAAAATCACCAAACCGATAGAAAGCGCGCCCCCGTTGAAGTTTCCTAAGTAATTCCGAAGAATTGGGAATAGGACTTCAGTAATATTGTCCGGTAAAATCGTTTCTAGTGTCTTAAAAATCACATCAATAGGAATAGGTAATAATGGAAGAATATTGGCAACTAGCATGACCATTGGAATGACAGACAATAACATATAGTACGCCATCGCTGCGGATTCAACACCAATATTCACATGCATTAAATCTTCTTGAAAAATTTGCCAAAGCTTTGTTCCAAATTTTTTCAGTCGTTGCACGACCTTCCTCCCCTTTCCTTTAAACCCTAGACACAATACTCTTATTATATCTTATTTATTGTATCATAATTGCCTACTTTTTTCTTGTTGAAAGAAGTGATTTTTACCCTTTCTAAAAAATTAACGACTCCTCTTCGTTGAAAAAATCTCAAGATTCACTAATAAGTAAATCTTGAGATTCAGACGTCAAAAAAAGAGGATGCAAGCATCCCCTTTTCTAAAAGTTATTATTTACCTTCTGCTAATACGCGTTCTTGTTCAACAGCAGCTTGTCCTAAGATGTTTAAGTAGTTCCATGGACGGTCAAATACTGGTTGGAAGAAGAAGTCTACATAAGCTAAGTCTTCGATTGTCATTTTGTTTTGGATTGCTAATGACAATGTGTTTGCAGAAGCTGTACAGTCGTATTTAGACATTACTTGTCCACCTACGATACGGTTTGTACCTACTTCGTAAACTAATTTCATGTAGATTTTTTCGTATGTTGGCATGAATTCTGGACGGTGGTTATCTACCACGTATACAGAACGTACATCTAATCCAAAGTGAGGTGCGCTACCTACGTTAACCCCAGTTGAACCAATGTTCCATCCGAATAAGTGTAATCCTGATGTTGATTGGGTTCCACGGTATTTCACTTTGTGACCGTTGATGTTTTTACCTACTAATGAACCCATACGTACAGCGTTAGTTGCTAATGGAATGTATGCATGTCCTTCGTTAGGGTTGTAGTTAACAGCACAGCTGTCTCCTGCAGCATATACATCTTTAACAGATGTTTCCATGTAGTCATTAACGATGATAGCACCGTTAGGCATAGTTTCTAATTGGTCTTTCACTAAGTCGTTGTTTGGACGGAAACCAACACATAAGATAACCATGTCAGCTTCGTATTCGCCACCTGAAGTTACAACTTTGTTTACAACGCCGTTTTCGCCTTCGAATGATTTAACCATTTCGTTTAAGCGAACTTGTACGCCACGTGCACGTAAGTCTTCTTCTAAGATATCAGTGAATTCTGGGTCTAAGTATTTGTTTAAGATACGGTCTAAACCGTCTACTAATGTTACTTCTTTACCTTCTAATGCAAAAGCTTCAACTAATTCGATACCGATGTATCCACCACCGACAACAACGATTTTCTTCTTGTCGTTTTTCTTAGCAAAGATTTCTTTTGCTTGGTTGTAGTTTTTACATAATTGAACGTTTTCTAATTCACGTCCTGGAATTGGAGGAAGAATTGGCCATGATCCAGTTGTAAGTACTAATTTGTCAAATGAATCAGTCTTTTCTTCGCCTGTTTTTAAGTCTTTTACTGTTAATGTTTTACCAACAGTATCGATGCTTGTTACATCGTGTTCCATACGAACAGTAGCTCCTAATGAAGCTAATTCTTCTGGACTAGAATAGAATAGTCCTTGAGGGTCTTTAACAACTCCTCCTACGTATAAGGCAATCCCACAAGATAAGAATGAAATATTATCATTTCTTTCGTATACAACAACTTCTGTTCCTGGATTGTCATTTAAAATTGTTTTAACTGCAGCAGTACCCGCATGAGTACATCCAACTACTACAACTTTCATGTATTTTCCTCCTATAAACCTGTTTGTTTATTTGTGCTAGATAAGAATTATTATTATCTATACCCCTATATCGTACACATTACCAGATAAAAAAGCAAACGATATCATTTGGTGAAAATGTTATTTTTTTCTTGATTTTTCAATCATTTCCAACTGTTCGTAATCGGTGGCCATTTTCACGTTTTTTTATTCTAAATGAGAACAGTTATCGTTATTTCATCATTAAAAAAACTCTACTCCGCATTACTACGGAATAGAGCTTTGTATTTATGATTCGTCCGAGTTTAGCTCTTCAAAGCGTTGTTTCATCGTCGGATTGTTCTTCACGAGTTTCTTCACGGTTAAGTCTTCTGCTTTATTATTCGCTAGGCGTAAATTATTTTCAGAAGAAAGCAATGCAGCTTTTGTCTTCTCCAGACTCTTAATCGTCTTGTCGATTTCATCAATGGCCGATTGGAATTTCTTACTTGCAAGTTCATAATTACGTGCAAATCCTTTTTGAAGGTCTCAAGGTCTTCTTCAAAGTGCGTAATATCAATATGTTGGTCACGCATCAAGGCTAACTCTTGTTTATATTGTAATGAATTCAACGCTGCATTACGAAGCAAGGTGATAATTGGAATAAAGAATTGCGGACGCACTACATACATTTTCGGATATTGGTAGGACACATCCACAATGCCCGTGTTATAGAGTTCATTATCCGCTTCAAGTAAGCTCACTAGAATCGCATATTCACATTGTTTCTCATGACGGTCTTTATCCAACTCTTTGAAGAAGTGTTCGTTTTTCTTCTTCGTTGCTGTCTCGTCATTTTCGTTCTTCATTTCAAACATGATGGATAGAATTTCAATGCCATTCTCATCATATTCACGGTAGATATAGTCACCCTTGCTTCCCGTTTTGGCATCATTGTCCTTGCCAAATTCTGCGCGCGGGAATGCGGTCATGCGAAGACGATTAAATTCGATTTCGCAATGTTGTTCAAGGCTTTCTCCCACCATCTTCGTTGATTGTTTCGCCTTGAAATCTTTATAGAACGCAATGGCTTCGTCTTTTGCCTTCAACTCTAACTCGAATTGGTCTTTCTTCGAACGTAATTCCAATTCGTATTTTTCTTTTAGTGCCGTTTGTTGCACTTCTTGTTCTTTTTGTTGTAACTCCTTTTCTTGTTTCAATTCAAGAATCGTACGTTCTTTCGCGTGTAAATCTTCTTGGAATTTTTGAGACAATTCTACTTCTTTGAATTGGAGTTGTTGTTTTAATTGATCCAATTCTGCTTGGAGTGCACTAAATTCTTTCTCTTTTTGATGGAGTGCTTCTTGCACATTCTTTTCTTCTTTAACATCCGCATTCTTCAATGCTAATTCAAGCGAAAGAATCTTCTGTTCAAAGTTGGCACGTTCCTCATCATATAGACGCTTTTCTTGCTCTTTTGCGAGTGCCTTTTCCGTCTCAAATTGTTTCTTCGCAAATTCCAACTGCTTATGAACATCCTCTGCAAATTCCTTATTGCGTACTTGACTCACAATATCTGCATACGAGTTCTCATCAATCGTAAAGACCGTTTGGCAATGTGGACATTTAATTTCGTTCATCGAACCCCTCCTTTTTATTTCTATTTCATTCTATCACAATATCGAATTTGAGCACAGACCCAAAACAGTTCATTACCATATATGGTAATGAACTATTTTTTGCATGCAAAAACTCTCCGCGAATCACTTTCACGGAGAGTCTCACTTTACATTGATTATCCAATAAAGGCTTTGATTTGTTCCACACTTTGTGATGAGTCACAAACCACACGCACTTCGCCGCCACGAGCAACTAATAAACCAGGTACTGTTGGCATATTGTATTTCGCACGGAAAGCTGCTAACGCTTCGTTAGCTCTGTCTTCTGAATTGATGAAGTACATTTCTTTTCCTAATGCTTCACGCACTTCGTTAATTTTTGGAGCAAAGCGACGGCAGTATGGGCAAGTTGGACGTCCTACGAAAAGAACGACTTCCTTTCCTTCACCGATTAACGCTTCTACTTTCTCAGCTGTTGTTTCCACAAATTGGCTTACATCTTTTGCAAATTGTTCCATGATATTCCTCCGTTCATTTTCCTTCATTATGACAACGAAAAAAGAGTAGCGCAACAAATGTGCCTACTCTTTCTTATCCTTAGGATTGATTTCTTTATATTTTTACGAATGTATAACAAGCGGCAAATAAACGCTCCTAACATCCCGATGGCAATACCGCCAATGACATTGTCAATAAGCATCCCAATTCCAAATCCGATGGCAATCCCAATCACCATGATGAGATTCAATACGGACATCTCTCTAATTCTATCTTTTGGATCTTGTTCTCTCATCGCTACCTCCTACTCAACGACGTTAATATGACACATCTTCATGGCGCTTAACGCGTTATCGTGTGACGCTGGCGTTACCCCTGCACAGGCACTTGCAACGACATTCACTGGCACATTCACAAAATGCGCTTTAGCAAGCAGTGCATTACTAATCACACAAATATCTGTACAGATTCCAATGAGTGTAATACTTTCTAAATCTGGCACTTCTTTTTGAATGAGTTCCATTAATTTTTCTGAACCAAATGTTGGTTTTTCAACGCCTTTTGCATGACGACTCTCTAAGGCTTTTTGGATTTGTGGATTTAACTCCCATCCTTTAGACCCTCTCACGCAGTGCACGACTGGTAAGTGACGTCCTTCCTCCGTTTGAAGATAGTCTTCACTATGAGTATCAAGTGTATAAAATACCTTTCCATCGAAATTTTCGATGACCTCAACGGCATGGTCGATAATGGCTACGGCTTCTTTTGAGCCAAGCACTCCATCGACAAAATCATTTTGCATATCCACAACTACTAAAGCTTTCATGTTTTTCCTCCTATTTATGTAAAAATGCTTTACGGAAACTAAAATAATACAATCCAACGAGAATATATCCAATTCCTACAGCGATGATTGTTGCTGCCCCAAAGGATTGAAATAGCTGGTATGAAACCGTGACACCAATTCCAAAGAATAGCATGCTCGTAAAATAAAGAGCACTTTCCAACGGTCCTTAATTTGCCCACGCATCAATCGCCCAAGAACCACGCCAATATCCGTTAAATAACCCGTAAAGTGAGATGTTCGTACGATAATTCCATGGTAGTAAATAAACATCCCATTTTGTGTTCCGACGACAAACGAGAAGAAGTATAACCATTTCTCATCGCGGACTCCAAACAGAAATAATAGAAGCATCATACTTCCGAACATCATTAATAATACTCCATACCGTTTTGTCGGTTCAAATTTTTTCTTCGAAAACAGAAATCCCGACAAGACGCCGCCACCAGAAAAACAGAGAATCATTCCTAGTAAATGGAGCATTGTCCCCCATTCTTCTTCATTGAAGGACAAAACAAATTGCGTAATATTTCCAGTAAAGTGCGTTGTTGGCGTGAAAAATAGTAATAGTGTGACAACATTGACCATTCCCGCTAACGTACTAAGAAGTGCAATCCAAACATCAAAATAAAAACGTTCTTGTCTCTCCATGAGCCCTACTTTCTAAGCCATAAACTATAATAAAGGATTCCCCAAATTGCAATATTCAAGAGGAATGTCCACATAAAATAGTGTTTTCGCTTTTTATGGTTAAAAATCACTAACCCAAGTAGTCCACCAAAACCTCCACCAAATAAACCAATCCCAAGCAATGTTTTTTCTGGAACGCGCCACTTTTTCATGACAGCACATAATTTATCAAAGCCCATCAATACAAATAGCAGCCCATTTATTCCAAAAAAGTACAGTGGAATGACGTTATTCTTTAAGTCTTCCACTACTTGGCAAACCTTTCTTCGAGGTCGCTCACTTCAAAAATATAGTCTCCACCATCTACAAGACACGGAACTCCCACCATTCCCTGTTCTTTACGCGGAGTAAATACTTCTTCATTATCTCTTAATCTCAAGAATTCTTTTAAGTTTCTCATGCTGGCTGTAATATCCACTTCACGTGCGGTTACCCCCAGTCTTTCCATTGCCGCTTTAAACGGTGCTGTATCTGGACATAAGCTACTAAAATAGAGTGTTTTTTCGTTCATTTCATTGCTCCTTTACTACTTTCCAATCGTTTGTTGGAGGGCTTGTCTTGCTAACTGGTCCGCACCTCTATTTTCATTTTCAGGAATCCACTTTACAAATAATTGCGAGAAGTCTTTCAGTTTATTCTGGATTTCCTTCAAAACGATTCGATTTGCTTCTTTTTTCGTATATCTTTTCGAAATGGCATCAGCAGTCACCTTGGAATCAGTATGCATGAAGATTAATTCTTCCTGAAGCCCTTCCTCTAACAACCAACCTAATGCCCAATTGATGGCTGTGAATTCCGCTAAATGATTATCCATTTTTTCTTCCACAGAAATCTTAAACGGCTTCTGTTCTCCATCTTTTAGTACGAGGACTCCCAATCCTACGTCTCCTGGATTTCCATTCACGGCCGCGTCTGTATAGACTTTAATCATTTTCTACAACAACCACATGCGTCGCCTGAACGCCATGTGCTCCTCTTGTAATTTCAAAAGTCACCTGTTGGCCTTCTTTCAACGACTTGAATCCTTCTTGTGCAATTCCTGTGAAATGCACAAAAATATCTTCATCTGTTTTTGTATTTTTGATAAATCCATACCCTTTTTCGTTGTTAAACCATTTTACAATTCCACTTTCCATGTGAACTCCCCCTTTAATGTACCTTTATTATACTGTGTTTTCTCTTATTACACCGAAACTATGCCTTCAATGTACGAATAAATGTCTCATCATTCTCGTACAAGCTTAATAATAAATTCTCTCGTTGCAGTTGCGCCTCTACCCATTCCGCACCATCACTGAAATAACGGTCTATAAATGGACTAACGCGAAGAAAATCTGATTGCGCCTTTTGCAATAACAGCTCTTTCATCTCTTCTTCCAAAGCGTTTTGCGTATCAATCAGTCGTTCAATTTCTACAAATACTGGATGATCATAGACCGAAACCACTTCTGATTGATCGACTTCGACCACCTTTTCGCTAAACGCATCATAGTAGCGAATCTTTGAAGTTTTCCCATCCGTTAACCAACATTCTATTAAGAATCCTTTCCAAAACAGTTGTGTCAAAGGGCTCATAAGAAACGCTTCGATAACAGTCCATTTCAATGGTGTTTGCATCAACATCAAGGTTGTTGCCATATAGTCATTCTGCTCTTCTGTCAATGGCTCATCTTTTTTCAAACGATCACTTAATTGTTGTAGCTTCTCAACTTCTGCTTGCGTAAAACGATTCTTTTCCTTCTCGCATAGCAGTGTACACTCTAGAACCTTATCCATTCCAAGTGCCGCAACCACATTTTCGTTAACAAGCCAAGCCTCTACTTGCTTAAATTGCTCATTTTGAATCGCCACTTTGATTTTCCACATCCAGTAGCTAGATTCACTCGGTAGTTTTAATTGATCTTCTTCGATATAATACGTCAGGTCATCCCACCGATTCGCCTTTTCAAGCAATTGGAAAAACTCTTCAATCTCATCGATATACTCATTCTTCTGTACTTTCTCTTCGAAGGCATCGATGGCATTCTCCACAAACGTTTCGAATTCTTCTTCTGAAAGTCCTTCTAGTTGTTTCTTTTCCTCGCTCATACTCGTCTCCCCTGTCTTATACCTTTCCATTATACTTTAAAGGCGGGCAATTAGAAAGCACACAAATAAAAAAAGGCTCATGACAATTCGTCATGAACCTAACCTTTATTCTTTCTCTAGTGGTAAAAATTCTATAATATCTTTGAAATTAACAACCGTACGCGATTCGCAAATATCTTTCATGCAAGTATTGGATGCATTCCAGTCAATCACAACGATGGCACTATTCGCCAATAATTTATAGATAATCCCAATCATTTCTTGTTCTCTAAAAGTAAATCGAATGCGATTGCCGACTTCCGGACGAATCGATTCTTTTACCTGCAGAATAATACGAACTCCTTCATCATAGGAGACCCCTAACAAATGCGCAATTCTCGATTTGCTCGTCCCTTTTCGAAGTTCCGTTTCAACAGTACTCTTGACATCTTTCGTGACACGTTTCGCCATTGCTTTCGCCTCTTTTCACGCCTGGCCAAAATCCTACACTACACACTCATCAAATTTATTATATCACAATTTGTACCTCTGTGGGCTAAAATAACTCATTTTCTGATTTTAATGCTTTTCTTTTATGAAAAAATGACGGCTTTAACATTTTATTTTTGCTTTTCGGCGACTTTATCTGGAACTTTTGCTCATCCGTGAACATATATTTGTAAAACGCATTCATTTCAACTATACTTTAGATGTAATGAATGGAGGGATTTTGATGTTAGACCAATCAATCACAATTTTAAAAATATGAGTATCATATTGCACCGGGAAGTTATTTCCACGTGGAGACACCTTGGGTAAAAGATGTTAGTGAGATTAAAACGGTCATCATTGATCAAGATAATGTTTTTACGAAGATGTTGAGTATTTACCCTAATAACTTTGTAATGTTTTTAGAGCAATTCCCTGAATATAGTATTTACCGGACAAATATTCCGCTAGAACTTATTCCAACCGGCGATTCATACCGCGTTTGTTTTGATCAAGCGTGATTACAAGTGCAAAAAAGCAGAACTCGGACAATCTTATTTCTCTGCGTCCGAGTTCTGCTTTTTCATTTATTCTTCTATAGGTGCGAGTAAGCGTAGTCCGTTTAAGAGTACTAAAATCGTACTTCCTTCATGTAACACAACTCCCCAACCGATGTTCGTTAATCCAAAGAAGTTAAGGACTAAGAGCATCACAACAACTGACATCGCAAAAATCATATTTTCTAAAATGACACGATGCAATTTCTTACTAATCTTATGAGCGGAAACGAGCTTTTGTAAGTCGTTTCGCATAATCACGATATCACTTGTTTCAATCGCAATATCTGTACCATTTCCCATCGCAATACCGATGTCTGCTGTTGCAAGAGCTGGCGCATCATTCACGCCGTCCCCTACCATCGCTGTTAAGCCATAGCGTTCTTTTTGAGACTGAATCTTTTCTAATTTTTCTTCTGGCAATACATTCGCGACAACTTCTTGTACTCCAAGCTTCATTCCAATCATTTCAGCAGTTTCTCTTGAATCCCCCTGTAATCATTGTTGTATGCACGAGTTCGCTCTTGAAGTAATCGAGCACCGCTTTTGAAGCTTCATTTGGAAGGTCCATAAAGGCCATCAAACCAACAATTCTATTGTCTTTCACAACCGTTACAACTGTCTTTCCTTCGCTTGCCCATTCTTGCATGCGAGTATCGACTTCCGTAGAACGGTCAACTGTATCCATCGGTTTAATAATATGAATTTCTTCGCCTCGAACGACACTTCGAACACCTTGTCCGACAAGTACTTCCACTTCAATTTCTTCTTCAAGCACTGTCCAGTCGCTAAATCTTTGAACAACTGCTTGCGCAAGTGGATGTGTCGATTGTTTTTCCATTGCTACAACAGCAGGAATAATCGCTTCATCTTCAAACCAGTAATCTGTTAAATCTGGAGTTCCTTTCGTTAAAGTACCTGTTTTATCAAATGAAATCACGCGTAAGTCTTGCAATTGAGAGATGGCTGCTCCACCTTTTGCTAGAATTCCCATTTTAGATAAACGAGACATCGCTGCTAAAGTTGCTGGAACGGCACTTGCTGCTAAGGCACATGGAGATACCCCGATAAGGTATACCATTCCACGGTAAAGCGTTGTATTTAAATCCCATCCCATAAGGAAGTATCCAAATAATAGGAAGATTGGCCAAACGATTAAACGATGTTGACATAAATTGGTTCAATCTTCTGAATAAAGGTTGCTTGCTTGTTCATTGAGTGTTGTGCATTTTCAACAACTTTCATGATTTTCGCAAAGACTGTATCCGTACTTGCTGCAGTTACTCGCATCTCTATACGGCTTGATATGTTCACTGTACTCGCGAATACTTCATCTCCCTCGCCTTTTGAACGAGGCATGCTTTCACCTGTAATGGTCGCTTCGTCAATCGATGTTAAGCCTTTTGTGATGACTCCATCGATTGGCACTTGGTCACCATGCAATACTTCTAATGTGTCACCAATTTTTAAGTCTGCTACCTCAACGACAACCACTTCTCCATTTTCTTGGATGAGACGCGCTTGCGTTGGATTCATTTGTAATAACGCTGTTAGCGACTTACGGCTTTTTTCTTCAACGTATTCTTCAAGGAAATGAGCTCCCGCAAAAATCAAAATCAGTAGAGCTCCTTCTTCCGCATTTCCAATGAGCACCGCGCCAACTGCCGCAAGTGTCATTAAGATATGCACATTTGGTTGGAACTTCCCTTTCTTTTTGCTACGTTCAATCGTATCTTCAATACCTTCCATTGTTACATGGTACCCAGATAAGAATAACGTTAGAATGAATAAAATATTCGCTATCCCGTTCCCCATAAAATGAAGAACCATCCCAATAATGTAAAGCACTAGTCCTGCAATATAAAAGATGACGGCTTTACTATCATCGTGGTTGTGACCGTGATGATGACCGTGTTCATGATGATGTTCATGCTCATGCTCGTGGTCGTGGTCGTGGTCTTCATGATGTAAGTAATGATCTTGGCATGTTTCTCCTTCATGAGTTTCTTCTTTATTCAATAGGTGTTCAAATTTATGTTTTAGGTTATGTGTTAGTTCTTTGAAATCCATGATATCTCCCCTCACAATTTCTTGTTAAATCCATCTTACATGAACAGATATTCATATGTCAAGTGATATCTTAGAATTATTCTAAATTATTTTTACGTAAAAAAAGAGACTGGCAAAGCCAATCTCTTTTGGTGTTTCTATTAACGACGACGTTCTTGGATACGTGCTGCTTTACCACGTAAGTTACGTAGGTAGTATAATTTAGCACGACGAACTTTACCGTAACGAACTACTTCGATTTGTGCTACACGTGGAGTGTGTAATGGGAATGTACGTTCCACACCAACACCGTTAGAAACTTTACGTACTGTGTAAGTTTCGCTGATGCCAGCACCACGACGTTTGATAACAACGCCTTCGAAGATTTGGATACGTTCGCGAGTTCCTTCAACAACCTTAGCGTGAACACGTACAGTGTCACCAGGACGGAATGAAGGGATATCTGAACGTAATTGTTCTTGAGTTAATTCTTCGATTAATTTGCTCATGTTTTTTTCTCCTTCCAACAAACATTCATGACTTGGCCGCTTGTCCAATCAGCGGAATATCGTTATCTCTGAGTGAAGTCTCACTCACTCGAAATATACTATCATACTTGCCTATCAAATGCAAGCAAGTTTATCAATTTTTTTGACGATTTTTCTCCATAGAAAAACTACGAAGAATGCTCTTCACAACAGTGCTCGCTTGCTAAGTTATAGAGCTCTAACACATGGTGATCTTCAAGCGAATACCACACGTGTTTTCCAACTTTTTCGGCCTTCACGATATGATGTGCACGAAGCTTTCAACTGATGAGAAATCGCAGACTGCTCCATCCCTGTACAGTTCATTAAGTCTTCTACACATAGTGGCTCGCGCTGTGTCAATAGCGTAATAATATTCAGTCTTGTTGCATCCCCAAGCAACTTGAAGAGCTGCACCATTTCACTACGCCCTTCGTCCTTAGACAACAGTGCTTGAAATGCTTTAATTTCTTCTGCATTTAGATGTTCCGTCATCTAGCATCCCTCTTCCTCTTTCACTTCTTGTAGTAACTTTGCTTCCTCTTTTGAAAGTTCATACTTTTCTAGTAAATCTGGTCTTCTTAAATACGTCTTACGAAGCGACTCTTTCATTTGCCACTGTGCAATCTTCGCGTGATTGCCGCTAAAGAGAACTTCTGGAACTTCCATTCCTTTATATTCTCTAGGACGTGTATATTGTGGGTGTTCGAGTAATCCTGTCGAATGCGAATCTCCAACAGCAGACGCATCATTTCCTAATACATCTGGCAAGAGTCGTACCGTTGCATCAATCATCACAGTTGCGGCTAATTCCCCACCGGTTAAGACGAAATCTCCAATCGAGTATTCATCCGTCACAAGCGTACGAATGCGTTCGTCATAACCTTCATAGTGGCCACAAATAAATACCAAATGTTCTTCCTTCGACAACTCTTCGGCATCCTTTTGCGTAAAAGTCTTTCCAGCCGGATCCATTAAAATCACACGTGGTGTTGTTTCAGGAGAACGCTCACGAATCGACGCAAGCGCCAAGTCAATCGGCTCCACCTTAAGAAGCATCCCAGCTCCCCCACCGAATGGATAGTCGTCGACATGATTATGTTTATTGTTTGAAAACTGACGGAAATCCGTTGTCTCAAATTCAATTTTTCCTGCTTCGATGGCCTTCCCGATAATCGATTGCGTCATCGGTCCTTGCACCATTTCAGGGAATAATGTTAATACATCAATTTTCATCCTAATCGATCAACCCTTCCAATAAATGGATATAAGCTTTCTTTTCTTCTTTATCAACTTTATAAACGACTGGTTCAATAAATGGAATTAAGAGTTCTTTCTTTCCTTTTTGTTTTACAACCCAGACGTCATTTGACCCTGGCGAAAGAATTTCAGTGACTTTTCCAAGTACTTCGCCTTCATCTGTTACGATTTCGAGTCCGATAATTTCATGGTAGTAGAACTCATCATCTTCAAGTTCAGTCAACTGCTCTTCGGCTACCTTAAGGAGACATTCTTTGTATTTTTCAACATCTTCAATACGGTTCATTCCTTCAAACGTTAACAAATCAAAGTTTTTATGACGACGATGACTGGCTACCGTCACAAACGTTAGGAACTCTCCATCTTTAAAAATCGCAAGTTCCGTCCCTTTTTTATAACGTTCTTCAGCAAAATCTGTCGTTGAAATCACACGTACTTCCCCACGAAGTCCCTGTGTATTTACGATTTTTCCTACTTTATAAAAAGTTGTCATTCCATCTCCTCCTTAAAAGAGTCGTTCTACAATAATCTTAAGCGTCTCATCTGTCACTTCAATATCGTAATCATCAATACATTGACCAAGGATGCAATAGTTTTTATCACGATTATGCGATCCCATCAACGAACTGTACATTGAATCTAATTCTAAGTGTTTTTCTACAGACAAGCCTGCTTCTAATAAATCTAAGTCTTCCGGTAATTTTGTATAAGGCGCTGTACACGTAATGGTTGCTTTTTCATGCGGTACATACACGACATGCGCTGTTACATCATACAATTCGTGATATAAATAGTAGTCCACCATTTCCTTCACGATACGTTTCACAAAATCCTTTTCTGTTGCCATTATCCCTCAGCCTTCCTTTCTTTTATATCTTGACGAATCCCTTCAAAAATTTCAAAAATTGGTACGAGAACTGCAGCAACGAATCCTCCCGCGAATCCATTGTTATAAAGGTTTAAACCACCATGCATTACAACCACATGGCTCACAAGCGTAATGTGTACAAACCCTGCAACCACCCCAGCAAGCGGTCCATAATATCCGCTCACCGGCGCTAGTGTTGTCCCAAAAATCGCAGCCACAAGCGCGCTCGTACTTGCCGCATCAACTCCTGTTAAGTAGCAGCCAATCATAATCCCTACTAGCACAGGAACCGTATTTTTCACTTGATTCCCGAAGGCTCCAAAACTCATCGCTCCGATAATACTGCCGACAATCGGGCCATTGAGTTGCCCACCATTGATCATCACATAACCTAATAGGATGAGCCCCATAATACTCATATTGAATGTCACTGTAGCCAAGTTTGTCATCTCTACGAAGTCACTTGGCAGACGTCCTGATAGTTTCAAGAGTAATTTAAAGTGATATTTTTCTTTCTTTTTAAAATGAAGATAGAAACTTGTCGCAAGTAAAACCACACAAAGTCCAATTAAGATTCCATATAAAATCAGCGGACTTTCTGTATTCGCAAGCGTCTTTGTTTCTACTTCGATTTCAAATGCATTTAGAAATCCTAGGACGACCATCCCAACGATTCCAGCTGTAAACCCAACGTTATACAAGCTGAACCCTTGATGGAACCCTAAATATTGCGTTGATAATTGTGGCAAGATAAATCCAATAAAGATTCCAAGCGCATACGCCACAAGAATGCTCCAACCACTCGGCAAAGCTCCTCCAAATGCAAGGAAAGAAACAAGTGGTCCTAATGCCGACCCAAACAATCCGACAATCACATAATTTCGATAGTTTTGCTTTGTGACTTTCGCATAAATCCATACGCCTAGCATAAACGGAATACTGTTAAAGAGGTTTTTCCCGAAGAAGGAGAATCCTGCAAGCATCCCCAAACTCCCAATAACCGTTCCGTTAACAGGAATTTCTAATTTCTTATAGCTATAAATATTAATCAGAAGCATAATAGCCACATTCAATAGCGTACTTCCGACAGACGCAATCTGCATATAATCCGTAAACAACTGACTTGGCGAAATTAATATCGTAATCATCCCATCAAGTAGTCTCTGTGGTGATTCAAGACAAAATGCAAGTAGCATCAAAATAGCGGATAGGCCAAATAAATAATAATATTGTCGATTCATTTGTTTTTTTAATATCGGCTTTTTCTTCATAAGGTCTTCCCTTCAACTATAATTTTACTCACTTATCATACCAAACTCACGAAAAACAATCAAAAAACCGAGTACTAACAACAATAAAAGAACACTCATTATACCGTATACAGTATAACGAGTGATACCTTATACGGTATCACCCACCTTTTCTTCCCCTCTACCTCAACGCAGAAATCCATATACTGTAGCACTAACAATTTTAAGCACCTCACTCAAAGCACACACCTTTTTCTGCCCCTCCCCCGGTGAAGCCTTGCAGAAATCCAACTTTTTTTATAGTGCCAACGATTACAAGGCGCTCCATTCCCAGCACACACCCTCTTCTGTCTCTTCCCCCGGTGAAGCCTTGTAGAAATCCAAACTTTCTTATAACTACAAAACGATGACGGAGAATCTTACGGATTTTATACTCACTGTAATGGGGAATCGCATTAAATGCGAATTAGAAGGAGTTAGGAAGAATTCCTTACTCCTTCTTTGAGGCTTTAAAGGCGAGAGACGCTAGACTCGAGCCGGTGCCCTTTTACAGTGAGTATAAATTAATCCGTAAGGATTCGAAGTAATCGTTTTATAATTTTTTTATAGCACAAAAAAAGCCTTGGATTTCTCCAAGGCTTCGTCCTATTAATCTAGGTTCTCAATACTAAGACGCACACGTTTTGGTCCGCGAGTACGAACACTATAAGTAATCGTACGGATTGCGCGAGCCACACGACCTTGTTTACCGATCACACGACCGATATCTTGAGGATTCACGCGTAAAGTATATTCCATGAATTCATCTGATTCAGAGATGTCAATACGAACATCATCAGGGAATTCAACTAATGGTTTAACCATTGACAATACTAATTCACTAATCTCAGGCATTCTTTTCACCTCTCCATCGAATTGTCGACTTTATAGAAATTACTTAGAAACTTAGATTCGTGGAATTTCTTCATGATACCTTGTTGTGATAACAAGTTACGAACTGTATCAGAAGGTTGCGCACCGTTTGCTAACCATTGTAATGCTAATTCTTCATTGATTGAAACTTCAGCTGGGTTTAATAGTGGGTTGTATGTTCCGATTGTTTCGATGAAACGACCATCACGTGGTGAACGTGAATCAGCTACAACTACACGGTAGAAAGGACTTTTCTTAGAACCCATACGTTTTAAACGAATTTTAACTGCCATTATTTACACCTCCATGTATTAATCTCACAGTTACATAGTTTAGCAGATAGACGGATGCTTGTAAAGTATTTTCTCTTTACACCTCTAACTTTTTTATAAAAAATTGCTCCAAACCCTACTCCTACAAGTAAAAAATAGTAATTTTCATCGTTTTTTGATATAATGGACAAAAATATGTATAAATGAAAAGAGTTGAACTTATGTCAGAACAGAACCAAACTCCAGATTGGCGCGAGGCTCTACTTTCTATTTGGAACAAACCGATTCTTAAAAATATGCGTTTTATTTTTAATATTGCTTATTCAGTCCTTAAAAACATTTTTGTAATCGCAATTCTAGCACTGATGCTCATTGGTGTATTCGGAGGCGGGATTGGACTTGGATACTTTGCAAGTTTGACATCCAATGAAGAACCTCTCACTCAAGAACAAATGAGTGATGCCATCGGAAATCTCAACTTAATCTCTAGTTTCTACTATCAAGATGGAACGAAGATTTCAGATGTAAATACTGATGAATTACGTATCGTAAAACCTTTATCAGAAATTTCGCAATATGTAAAAGATGGAATCATCGCTACAGAAGATAGTTCATTCTATGATCATAACGGGATTGTTCCTAAGGCTCTTATCCGTGCCCTCTTACAAGAAGTTGCTTCTTCTGATTCAGGCGCAACGGGTGGATCTACGTTAACACAACAATTAATTAAGCAACAGATTTTAACAAGCGAAGTTACTTTCAAACGTAAGGCAAACGAAATCCTTTACGCATTGCGTCTTGAAAAACACTTTACGAAAGATCAAATCTTAGAAGCTTACTTAAACGTTTCTCCGTTTGGACGTAATAATAACGGATTAAACATTGCTGGTATCGAAGAAGCCGCTCAAGGTGTCTTCGGGGTTTCCGCAAAAGACTTATCACTGCCACAAGCAGCGTATCTTGTAGGGATGCCTCAAAACCCAATTGTTTACACACCTTATACAAACGTCGCAACAATGAAAGAAGACGTATCTGCTGGTGTAGAACGTATGAAAACTGTTCTCTTCAGTATGTATCGTGAAAACAAAATTACTAAAGAACAATACGAAGAAGCTCTAGCGTATGACATTACGAAGGACTTCCTTCCTCCAAAAGAGCTTACTTCAAACCGTCAATCATACTTATATCAAGCTGTTCATCGTGAAGCGGTGAAAGTCTTAATGACAAAAGCAGCTGAGAAAAACAAATTGACGTATAACGATGTGAAAAACGACTCAGAATTATATAGTAAATACTATGATGAAGCTGAGCGCGAATTAAGCTCTTCAGGTTACCGTGTAACATCAACTGTTGACCAAAAAGTATACGATGCGATGCAAAAAGCCATTGCTGAAGGCGGGGACTTAATCGGACCAACGTATAACACTCAATATGTTGATCAAAGTACTGGTGAAACGAAAACTCAAAAAGAGCCAGCTCAAAACGGTGCTGTGTTAATTGAAAACAAAACCGGTCGTATTCTTGGTTTCGTCGCAGGTCGTGACTTTGAAGCCAACCAAGTGGACCACGCATTCTCAACACACCGCTCTCCTGGTTCAACCATCAAACCAATCTTGGTGTACGCGCCAGCGATTGAAACAACTTGATTTACCCAGCAAGCGTCGTTCCGGATACGAAGATTAGTATCGCACAAGGAAACGGAACTTACTGGCAACCAACCAACTATGGTAACTCAATTACGAACCAATTCTTAACGGTTCGTTACGCACTGTTCAAATCATTAAATAACCCAGTAATTAAGATTTACCAAGCAATGCTTCAAAAAGGCATTAACGCTGGTGAATACTTGAAGAAAATGGGTATCACTGAGGGTATCGGTGAAGATGAATATCAAAATATCGCCCTTTCAATCGGTGGTACGAGAACAGGTCCTTCTGTAAGAGAACAAACAAGTGCCTTCTCTACACTGGCAAATGGCGGTGAACACCACGAATCATACTTAATCGAAAAGATTGAAGACTCTCGTGGAAATGTGATTTACCAACACGAAGATAAATCAGAGCGTGTCTTCTCAGATGCAACAGCGTTCTTAACAACAAACATGTTACAAGATATCGCTAGCTCTACAATCTTCTACAACATTAAAGGAAATATGGGATTCAGTTCTGATTTAGCTGGTAAAACAGGTACTTCAGAAAACGAGATTGATAACTGGTTTGTAGCTTATACACCAACTGTTACTCTTGGTTCATGGATCGGATATGATAACTTCTATAACGCTCGATACGCGATTACTGGTGGCGACGGATACGGCGAACCAACGATGCGTAGTCAACGTCAATGGACGAACTTAATGAGAGCCGCATACGAAGCGAACCCTGAATTGATTGGTAAAGAAACAAGCTTTACGCAACCAGACTCTGTATATCGTGATTCTGTTGTATCAACAACTGGTACAAAAGCAGGTTCATTTAAAGCAGAAAATGGTGGTACTTACTCAATCGGTGGTTCAATGACAACAGATTGGTTCAAGAAGGACTTCCCTCCTATGGATCCAAGATATGACTTTATGGTGGGTGCAACCCCAGAAGAATTAAGTCGATTCTGGAATAAATCTTCATCTTCTAGCGACAAGAAAAAAGAAGAGAAGAAGAAGGAAGAAAAGAAACCTGATACGACTCAGTCTCCTACAACTCAAGCACCTTCAAGTCAGGCTCCTACAACTCAAGCACCTGCAACCCAGGCTCCTGCAACAACGCAGGCACATTAACTCTAAACAACGAAAGGCTGGACATCTGTCCAGCCTTTTTAATTGCTTCTATTATATAGGAAGAAAGTAAAACAGCCTATCGTTCATTTGATAGGCTGTTTGTATGTCCTTATTTAGTTGTGTTTCGTAACTCAATCTTGTAAGGTAATGTGATTTCAGATTCTACAATCTCTTCTTTATTCATAATCTTTGTCAACAGACGCATTGCTACGGCACCAATGTCATATAAAGGTGGTGCAATTGTTGAAAGAATTGGACGTGTCATCTTCGTTAATTTAGAGTTATTGCTTGAGATGATTTCGAATTTCTCAGGAACTTTAATTCCTAAGTCGATTAATCCATTTAATAATCCTACTGAAGTTTCATCGTCTGTTACGATTGCAGCTGTTACGCCAGCTTTATGAATACGTTCTGCGACTGATTCACCTGCATGATATGTCAATGGCACTTCGTATACTAATTTAGAATCGAATTTAATACCTGCTTTATCTAAAGCTGCTTTATATCCTTCTAAACGTGAGTCTACAGAAGCTATATTTTTCAATGCAGCAGTTACGAAAGCCACTTTCTTATGTCCGTTTTCAATTAATGTTTCAACCGCTTCTTGAGTCGCTTCTTTATAATCAATATTGACAGACGCAATTTCATGTTCAGCATCCATTGTTCCTGCTAAAACAATTGGTGTTTTAGAACGAATGATTTCAGTGCGTAATTCAGGTGTTAAATGGTTTCCCATATATAAAATACCATCTACTTGTTTTGATAATAATGTGTTTAACACTTGAATTTCTTTATGATTATTTTGGTCTGAGTTCGCTAGAATAATGTTGTATTTATACATTGTCGCAATGTCATCAATCCCACGCGCTAAGCTCGCAAAGTAAAGGTTTGTGACATCTGGAATGATGACTCCAACAGTCGTAGTTTTTTTACTTGCAAGTCCACGAGCAACGGCATTTGGACGATAATCTAATTCATCGATAACATCTAGCACTCTCTTACGAGTTGCTGGTTTTACGTTAGGGTTCCCATTTACTACACGTGATACAGTAGCCATGGATACATTTGCTTCACGAGCAACGTCATAAATCGTAATTGTTTGCTTTTCCATCTACAAATCTCCTTTGTGCATCTTTTCATCTAATCTTAGGGTAGCACTTTCATAAATCTTTTGCAAGCGTTTAACAACAATTTTCATATAATTTTTGAAACTATTTACATCATTGATGTAATAATATGCTACAATAGATTTAAGGAGATGAAATTATGAAACTAAACGCTACTTTTATGCAATTGGAAAGTGAAATGAAAGAAAAACAAAATCCGATTGTTTTTATCCAAAATCCAGAGACCATTCGTCTTTTGACGAAATTCTCAACAGAACCACATGAACGAATTGTAGCCCTTGTATATACACCCGGAGCTACTCCGCTACTCTTCGTTCCAGCATTAGAACATCAAGTCGCTCAAAAAGCTGAGCCCGGCTTTATCGTGAAGAGTTATCAAGACCATGAAGATGGTTGGAAACTCTTATCAGATGCGATTAAGGAACACTTCCCTACAGAGCTTAATTTCGCCGTGGAAAAAGTGGACTTCTCACTCTTTGCTGCTGAACAATTACAAAGCAATTCCCTGGTATTCAGTTCTCAGTTGACTTAACACCAGTCGTGCAACAACTTCGTCTCGTAAAAGACGCAGAAGCCATCGATAAACTCGTCTACTCAGGAACCTTTGCCGATAAAGCCATTGAAATTGGAAAGAAGGCCTTGAAAGTTGGCATTACAGAACGTGAAGTCGTTGCCATTATCGAATTCGAAATGAAAAAACTAGGTGTCTCTCAAATGAGCTTTGATACAATGGTGCTCTTTGGAGACCACGCTGCGGATCCTCATGGTGAACCTGGCGACCGTCCTCTCAAAGAAAACGAATGGGTCCTCTTTGACCTAGGAACGATGGTCGATGGCTACGCAAGTGACATTACTCGTACGGTCTTCTTTGGAAGCGAAAGCGCGAAAGACCCACGCCATCAAGAAATCTATGACATTGTACAAAAAGCACACGATACAGCTATCCAAGCAGTAAAACCTGGCATGAAAGCTAGCGAAATTGATAAAATTGCTCGTGACATTATCGCAGAAGCTGGATATGGTGAATACTTTATCCACCGCCTTGGCCACGGAATTGGACAAAGCGTTCATGAGTTTCCTTCGATTATGGAAGGAAACGATATGGAACTCGTTGAAGGGATGTGCTTCTCCGTTGAACCTGGTGTGTATATTTCAGGTGACTACGGCGTTCGTATCGAAGACTGCCTAGCCGTTACAAAAGATGGTGCAAAACTCTTCACAGCCGTTAAATATGAATTCTAATCAAAAAATAAAAAGCCTGGGAAAATCCCCAGGCTTTCGTTGTTTATTAATGAAATTAAGCTTCTTCTTTAACGTCTTCTGCTTTTTCTTTAACGTCTTCAGCTTTTTCTTTAACGTTTTCTGCTAATTCAGCAACCACTTCAGCTGATTTTTCTTTGTGTTTAGCAAAGTTTCCTTTTACTTTATCAACTGTTTCGCTAAATTGGCCTTTTAAGTTTTCAGTGTGTACTGCAACTTGATCTTTTAAGTTAGCTGCTTGTTTAGAAACTTGTTCTTTGAATTGGCCAGCTTGTTCTTGTAAGTTAATGCGGATATCTTGTGTTGAAGTTTTAGCTACTTCTGCGAATTCAACACCTTTTGCACGTGCGATTTCACCATATTCTGATAATTGTTCTTTATAGCGATCTGCTTCTTTCGCTAAATCTTCACGTAATTCTTTACCTGATTTTGGTGCAAATAATAAAGCTGTTACTGCTGCTGCAGAGGCTCCGATAAATGCTCCTAATAAAAATCCACCTGATTTACTCATGTTCAACACTCCGTTTCGTTATTTTACTTTTTTCTTCTTTGAAAGAATCGATCTTCCAAAATTAAATGCCGCAACTGCACGGCTTGTTTTTGAAAGCTTCACTGCTTTTGTTGCTAGATTACGAGATGATGTATTTACATCAGAAATCGTCACACCTAAATCGCCTGCCGCTATAAACAACGGATTTGTCACTCTAAGTTTGCCGTTCACGTCATCTACGAGTACATTTGCTTTATTTAATAATCCTTCAACTTCAATTGAAAGACTATCAACATCTTTTGTAATGACTTCTAATGAATGATTCACGTTATCAACGGTTTTATTTAATCTTGATAAAATCGGTGATACTTTGACAATTACAAAAACCACTAATGCTAATAAAGCACATGCAGCAATTAATGCAGCAATCTCAATACCTGTCATTGAGCCATTCCTCCAATCTTGTAGTATAAATTAATGATAACACTTTCTCATGAAAAATACCATAAAATTATTACTGGAAACTACACTACTTTCAATCATTTTTTTCATATGGTACACTTATCTTATTACTAATAAAGGGTGACAAATATGCACAACGTCTTATGGATAGATTCCATTTCAAATTTCTTTACGAATTACTGGAATTCCTTTGATTGGGAATCCATTTTATCTAATGTTTTTACGAAATTATTATCACTAATCTTATTATTCCTAGTTTTCTACTTTGGAAAGAAGTTTCTACATTTTCTATTTAAGAAAACCATTCTTTCCTCTGTAAAAGTCGTTCGTCAAAGCGAAAACAGACAAAAGACGATCGTGAAGCTCTTAGAAAATATGCTCGATTATTTCCTATACTTCATCTTAATCTACTGGATTCTTTCCATTATCGGTGTTCCAATCTCTAGCTTACTTGCTGGTGCTGGAATCGCTGGGGTTGCACTTGGTCTTGGCGCACAAGGTTTCCTATCAGATGTGATCAACGGTCTCTTCATCCTACTCGAACGCCAATTCGAAGTTGGAGACGCGGTTCTTATTAACAACATCGCTGGAACTATTGCGAGCGTCGGTGTCCGTACTACACAAGTTCGTGGATACGACGGAACACTTCACTACATTCCAAACCGCAATATCACAGTCGTGAGTAACCAATCTCGTGGAAACATGCGTGCTTTAATCGAATTACCTTTAAATAGCAATGTGGATTTAAAATCTGTATACTCAGTCATTGAAGCAATTAATAACCAATACACAAGAACCGACGAAGCTCTAACGGCTCCGCCAAAAATCGTTGGACCACAAACCAAGCCAAATGGTCAATTTGTATTCACCATCGCTCTAATGACAAAAAACGGTTTGCAACACGCTACTTACCAACGCTATTTAACACTTTATCAAGAAGCACTGCTAAAACAAGGCATCGACCTCTCATCACCTGTCATCCCATATACAACTAACTAAAAAAGAAGGCCTCGCGCCTTCTTTTTGTTTTCCGTAGGATGCAGATACTATCTTCCCTTTCCTCTGTTATATGCGGAATGGTATATAAACTCCCTTAAATTTGAATAAACCAATTACAAAGAGTCCTTTGGATAATGCAGTCATTCTGCACTCTTTACTTTTAAGCTAGGATGCAGATTCCATCTTCTCTTTCCTGTGTTATATACGGAATGGTACATCACTCACCTGCATTATAAAAATAAGCTACAGCGATCCCGAGGAATTCTATAATAGCAATAATGGGAATTGGCATAAAATGCGAATTAAAGGGCGTAAGGAATTTATTTCATACATAAAAAACTTTATAAATAGACGCAGTAGCTGATTGAATTAAGCTTCATCACTCGTGATTCGCTTACTCCTAATCAGCCTTGCGGGGTAAGACTACAAAGAAAAACGGGCTCACACTGTGATCCCGTTTTTGTCTTTGGTCTTACTCCCTTTTTGAGGCTTTTAAAGCGAGAGGCGAAAGGCTCGAGCTGGTGCCCCATTATAGCTATTATCTAGAATTCCTAAAAAGAAATCGCTTTGTGCTCTAAGAAACTCAACATGAACCTTCCAATTGGGATGCAGTTTCTTGCCTCACATTTCTTCTGCTTTCTACGGAACGGCACATAAACTCACCTAAATTTGAATAAACCAATTACAAAAGAGTCCTTTGGATAATGTAGTAATCATCGTAGCGAGTGTAATCGATGCGAATTACTGGTGCTTGAAAATTTATTTTCTAGCGCCAGTTTGAGGCTCGATAGAAACTGAGACGTAAGGCTCAGTCCGGTACAGCTACAATGATTACTATATGTAAATCCAAAGGACTCTAGTAATTGGTTTATTTACTATCTTTTTTTTCCACAAAATCATATTCGCGGGTGAGTTCATGTACCATGAAGTTGATGCGCTTTAAAAGCTCCTTCCTCGTCACAATCCCTACAAACTCATCCTCCTCATTCCCAATACAAATAAAACTCTCATCCACAAGTTCATTTAACACATCTTCCACTTGCGTATCCTGATGAATGATTGGAAACTCCGTACGCATAACTTCACGCACTTTGTATTTTCCTAACTGATTCATATGAATTTGCTCCACACCCGTGATTTTATGTAAAATCATCGCTAGTGAAATCAGACCTACAATTTTATTTTCCTTGTTTAGTACAGGAATGAGTGAATAACGCACATTCGTCAACACAAGCATTGCGTGTTCCAAAGTATGGTCTTCTTGAAGGATAGCTACTTTTTCTGCATCGATAAAGAGCTTATCACGGTCTTCAAGTAGTAACTCTTGGATTTTCTTATGAATCAAGCGTATACCCTCCCTCATCAGACCACGTATAGTCTAAAACGAGTCCATCTAATACTTCATGTTTCGTTGTGTAATAGGTTAAGCGTAATTTGTCTTTTGAAAGAATATCCAGTACTGCATACGACGGTGTCCCCATATAGCTACCACGAGGATAATTCGTTGAACCTGAGTTGATGCAAAGCACCCCGTTAACATTCTCCGCATTTAGTTTATGCGTATGTCCGTAAAATGCGACACGCGCCCCCATTTCTTTAGCCGCATTTGCTAAATACTCACGACCGGTGTTCACATATTCAAAATGACCATGCGCTACAAAGAAATTGATGCCTTCTAGCGTAAACACTTCAGAACGTGGATATTCTGGATCATAATCGCAGTTTCCTGTTACGCGAATACAATGCGATAGACGTTCATCTTTATAAGGAAATTCTGAGTCTCCTGTATGCACGAATGTCACATCACTTCCTGCATAATGGTCGAAGATTCTCTTTAATGTTAATTCTTGTCCATGGTTATCACTAACAATTACAATTTTCATAATTATTCCTCCGTTTGATTTAACTCATGAGTCCATTTTTCCCATTTTTCAACAAGCAATTCAATGGCTTTTGCACGGTGGCTAATTTTATTTTTAATATCCATTCCTAGTTGCGCAAATGTCTTACCGTACTCAGGAACAATGAATAATGGATCATATCCAAATCCGCTATCCCCAGCTGGTAGAGTCGCGATTTGACCCGGGCATTCTGCTTGAACCACAAGTGATTCACTATTTGGTGCAGCTAACACTAAGCAGCAAGTGAAATGAGCCGAGCGCTCCTCTCCAACGAGTCCGCCAAGTTCTGATAAAAGCTTCGCGTTATTCGCAGCATCACTCTTCGGTTCGCCAGCAAATCGCGCTGAATACACACCGGGTTGCCCGTCCAAAGCATCCACGCACAAACCAGAGTCATCCGCTAAGACGATTGTTTGTAAGGCATTGGCAATTGTCTCAGACTTTAATCGTGCATTTTCTTCGAAGGTTTTTCCTGTCTCTTCGACTTCTTCTAATTCTGGAAAATCTCGCAGTGTCTTTACAGAGTATCCTTTTGGTTCGAAAATCTCCGCAAACTCTTTGGCTTTCCCAACATTATTGGTCGCAATCACGATTTCTTTTTTCAATTCAACTGGTTTTACTTTTTCTTTAAGTGTCACTTTCTTCACCTTCAGACCTGTTCGATTCAACCAGTTTTCAGCAATCTCTTCAAAAAGACTTGCTTCTCCAGTTGTATAAATTTCAAGAGTTGGTTTGGGATTCGATTCAGGCGTTTCACTTAATTTGCAATAATCTAATAACGCGCTCACGCTTGAAACTGTTTCTGCCCCTGAGTCAATCAATGTCACGTTTGCTCCGACCACTTTTTGAATCGTTTGACGAAGCAATGGATAATGCGTGCAGCCTAGAATGACTGTATCAACCTTGGTTCCTTCTAATGGGCGTAAGGTTTCACGAACGACTTCTTCTGCTTCCTTCGTATCTGATTGATTACTTTCAACAATCGGTACAAATTTCGGACAAGCGATATCGAACACTTCAATATCTTTATTCTTATCATGCATGGTCTTTGGATAGACTTTACTTGCAATGGTCGCGTTTGTTCCAAGAACACCGATGCGGTCGTTCTTCGTTTGCTTGATGGCTGCAAGGCTTCCTGGTTGAATCACTCCAACAACTGGAATGGTTAATGTGTTTTGTAATTCTTCTAGAACCACTGCAGTCGCAGTATTACATGCAATCACAAGTATTTTAATGTTTTTTTCTAGTAAAAATTGCACCATTTCTAATGTATATTGGCGGATTTCTTCAACTGGTCGTGTGCCGTACGGGCAACGTGCTGAATCGCCAAGGAAGATCATGGATTCGTTTGGTAATTGTTTGAGGGCTTCTTTGAGGACGGTAAGACCACCAACGCCCGAATCGATAAACCCGATTGGTCTTTTCATGGTTTCTCAACCTTTCTTTCTTTAGTCTTCTATAGTATACCATAGTTCGCGTGACGCTGATTCAAATGTGGTTTGGTTTATGAAAAAGTTAACCAACTAAAAGGCACCTTCTAAACACCTTCGGTGTTTGAATGAAAAGGCTTTGGAGGGTCTAAACTGCATGCCTTTATCGGATATCTTCATAGTGTTTGTAATAGCTGTAGCGGTTCGAGCCGTGGTCTCTCACCTACTGAGCCTCAAAGCAGTAGTAAGGAATAAATTCCTAACTACTGCTAATTCGCATCAGTTACACTCGCTATTACTCACACTATAGAATCCGATAGGCACTCTGTTTGACTCCTCCAGCCTTTTCATTCAAACAAGGATGCTCATAACTTTTTTAAATACGACCTGTGTGACTAAAAAGAAAGGAGAGAAACCTCCGCCCTAAACAAAAAGAACTCCTGAGTGCAGGAGTTCTAGGATATATTTTAGTCTGGAGTGATGCTTTGGTGTTTTCTTGTAACGAGGATTTGAAGCACCACTAGAATCACTAATGCGATAGAAATAGATTCAACTTTATGTGTTGTAATGAGGTTGATGAATTCTAGAAGAGCTTTTACAAATTCTGGCATTTGGCCATCACTAACTCGTCTAAAAGCACTTCCACCGATTAATGCAGAAAGCAAGAACACTCCTGATAATGCGAAAATGCCTGCCTTTTGATTAATTTTATTAAGAACAATCCCAATAACATTTGCAATTAGGTGAATTAGAACAACCTTCACGAAAAAGACTGCGATGCTGATAACGATATTTTCTGGGTCAAATAGGTCCCCTAAGATCGATTGAATCGTTACTGATCCTAATGAAACTCCATTTCTTAGTGGAATTAATAAGGCGTAAATCAAAGTGATGATTCCAGAATCGACAAGAGTTTGGATGAATAAGCTTTCGATTTGTTCTTTTCTTGTTAATCCTAATTGGCTTTCTAGACGGAATTGTTCAACGATATATCCAATTCCGATGAGTAATAGGATAATTGCAATTTCATTATCGAAGTAAATTGGAAAATAAGTACCGAATGTGCTAAGGTCCCCATTTGCAAAAATCTTCATTAAGAAACTTGTAATAATCCACCAAGCTCCTAAGAACATTAAAATTGTTTTCCATCTTCTTGCTAATCCCATGCTGACAACTGATAATAAACGGTTCATCTTATTCATTCTCCTTTCGAGTGATTGAGATAAAGTAATCTTGTAATGTTAATGGAGAAAACTCTAATCCAGGTTGTGCTTCTCCAATAGCACCAATCACCACGCTTCTTGTAAAGTTTCCGATTTGTTCTGTTTCAAGTACTTTCTTATCGGCAACATATTCTTGTACTAATGGGGATGCCCCACTAACGACGTATCCTTTACGAAGAACATCTTCGACCAACACTTCTTCTGTGACCAATCCGTCTTTAATAACAATCACTTTTTCTAAAATTGAAGCCACTTCTTCGATTAAATGCGTTGCGATGACAAATGTACGAGGACGACGGGCATACGCTTCAAGCAATTTCTTATTGAAAATATGGCGGTGGTTCGCATCAAGCCCAAGCACTGGTTCATCTAAGAAGATGTATTCGCTAGGGTTTGCCAGCGCCAAGATAATCTTCATGATACTTTTATACCCTGTTGAGGCTTTTGAGTATTTTTGCTTCACATTCACATCGAACACTTTGATAAGGTCTTGGGCAAATTCCATATCAAAGTCTGGATAAGTCACTTTATAGATAGCAAGGAGATCTTTAAATTTATATTCTTGCGGGAACCAGTTATCCGAACTTGATAAGTACACTTCATGCATCGCGTTTGCTGTCTTATGAAGTTCCACCCCGTCAAGAGTGATGTCCCCACTCGTCTTTTCAATGCGGCGGGCAATCATATTGAGCACTGTACTCTTTCCGGCACCATTTCGTCCAAGCAACCCGATAATACTTTCAGGTTCAATCGTGAATGTTGCTCCTTTTACCGCTTCTTTTTTTAAAAACTTCTTCTTTAAATCTTTGACTTCGATACTCATTATTGGAAGCCTCCTTCGATGATTTTTACTAATTCGTCTTTTGTAATACCGAGCGCTTGTGCTTCTTTTAAGAAGTTTGGCACCATTTGATTGGCAAATTCATTTTGCTTCTTGCTTAAGATAATTTTTCTGGCCCCTTCTGCTACAAACGTTCCAAGACCTCTTCGTTTCAAGTATTTGTTCGCTCACGAGTAAGTTCATTCCTTTCAATACCGTTGCTGGATTGATTTGATATCCTGTGGAAATCTCAGTTGTCGACGGTACTTGATCTCCTTCTTTGTAGACTTCATGGAAGATTTCTTCTTCCAGTTGATTCGCTACTTGTTGAAATAACGGGATATCACTTTGAAAATCAAATTTCATAACGCACCTCCTTGTTCATGATCACTTTGTGTTAATTGGTTAGTTACTTGTGTAATTAACTATAAGACTAAAAAGAAATTTTGTCAACACCTTTTCGAAAAAATTTTTAAACAAAATAAAAAAACGCCTGACATACCAAGGAAAAACCTTGATATATCAAGCGTTTGGAGACTTTAGATTTTATAAATATTTTTCTAAAATTTCTTCTAAGTGTTCTTTAGCATGGTAGCCAACGACTTTATCAACGACTTCGCCATCTTTTTTGATAAGCAATGTTGGGATACTCATAATGCCAAATGCACGAGCTGTTTCTGGGTTTTCGTCAACGTCAACTTTTGTAAAAGTCACTTTATCTCCCATTTCTTCGTCTAATTGGTCGATTACTGGACCTTGCATACGACATGGACCGCACCAAGTTGCCCAGAAGTCTACTAAGACTACTCCATTTTTAGTTTCTTCTACAAAGTTTTTATCTGTTAATGATTTTACCATTCGAATCATCCTTTCCTTTTTCTACAAACCTAGTATAGCAAGCCCCCTACTTGCGACCAACTATTCTGCTCACGGTTTACTTAAAGGTTACGATGGTCGCTCCATTTCCACCCGTATTCATCGGTGCAAATTCAAAACTTGCGACAGAACGGTGGCTACGTAGCACCTTGTGAACTCCTTGCTGGATGGCCCCTGTTCCACGTCCATGAATAATCGTCACGCGTGGATAGTTCGCTAGAATCGCAGCATCGAGATATAACTCTAGATCCTTCATCGCTTCTTCGTATCGTTTTCCGCGAAGGTCTAATTCAGAAGAGACGTGACTAGCACGCGCACTCTTCACGATGACTTGTTGCTTGGCTTCTTGCGCTTCAGCGATTGGAGAAAGATCCTCAACGGCAATCTTCATCTTGATGATTCCCATTTGAACCACCCATTCCTTGTCATTCACCTTCTCAACAAGCGTACCTCGTTGGCCAAATGACAGAACTTCGACACTTTGTCCGACTTGCAGCGCCTTCTTCGCTTTTTCCTTACGAAGTACCTTGTTCTTCTTCAAGGCTTGCTCATGCTTCAAGTCTTTTAACGCCGTTTTCTTCTCGATCATTTCATGCTCTTTAACGGTACTTTGCTTACTTCTTAATTGAAGTTCACGAATTTCAGATAAAATCTTATCCGCATCATCTTGACTCTGCTCAATTAAGGTATTTGCACGTTCTTTCGCCTCTTCTAAGAGACGTGCTTTATTCGCTTGGAATTGTTCTGTTTCGCGTTGTAAGTCCTCAAGTAACTGCGTACTCAATTCTAACTGATGACGCATCATATCGGCATCACGCTGCGCACGGCGACGTTTTTGCTCGAGGTCACTAATCATCGCATTCAAGTCTTGGTCTTCTTCAGATAGAAGTCCGCGCGCTTGGTCGATAATGATACTTGGTAAGCCCAGACGTTTTGAAATATCAAAGGCATTACTACGCCCTGGTACGCCAAGTAAGAGTTGGTACGTTGGTTGAAGGGTATCCCCATCAAACTCCATACTCGCATTAATCGTTTTTGGACGGTCATAGCCGTATGCTTTCAACTCTGGATAGTGGGTTGAAGCAATCACATAACTTTGCTTACTTGCAATATAATCAAGAATCGCAATCGCAAGTGACGACCCTTCTTGTGGATCTGTCCCTGAACCAATTTCGTCAATTAAAATCAAGCTCTTATCATTGATTTGCTTCAAAATAGACACGATATTCGACATATGAGACGAGAACGTCGATAGGTTTTGCTCAATCGATTGTTCATCTCCAATATCTGCGAAAATCTCCGTAAAGACTCCCACACGGCTATTTTCACCCGCAGGAATATACAGCCCCATCTGTGCCATCAATTGAATGACCCCGACCGTCTTCAAGAGGATCGTTTTCCCACCCGTATTCGGCCCTGTAATGACAATGGCTTGATATTCTTCACCAAGAATAATATCGTTTGCCACAGCCTTCTCACGCTCTAAAAGTGGATGCCATGCTTGCCAGAGGGCTACGTAATTATTAGCATCGATAATCGGTTCTGTCGCCTTTAATTCATGAGCGTACAGCGCTTTTGCATTCACCACATCTAGACGTGCCAATACATAATGGTTTTGATGCAATGAATTCGTGTATGGCATCAGCTTTTGAGACAATTCCCAAAGGATACGTTCTACTTCACGCTTCTCTTGGATTTGATACTCACGAAGCTTGTTGTTTAAATTTACGACCGCTTGCGGCTCCATAAAGAGCGTTTGACCCGTTGAACTTTGGTCATGGACCGTTCCGCCAAAGACAGACTTATACTCTGCTTTTACAGGAAGTACATAACGGTCATTACGAATCGTGATAATCGTATCGCTTAAATATTGCGCATTCTTTCCTGTGAGGTATTGATCCATTTGACGACGAATATCCTGTTCCGTCTTTTGAATCCCCACACGAACCCCGTGTAAAGTTGGAGACGCGCTATCTAAACATATCCATCTTCACGAATAGAGGCTTCAAGTTCGCTTGTCACATCTGGAATACTTTCGAGTTTTTCGACAAGACGAGGCACACGTTTTAGTGCGATTTCCTCTTCTTCGACTTTTTCAAAGAAACGCTCTACTTCATGCGTTGTCGTTAACACACGCAGGATATCACTTAATTCGCGTCCATTCAGCCCTGCTTCTAGCTCTAAACGTTTCAAGGCAAAACTAATATCTTTCAATCGTGGAATTGGAATCCCTTGTTTTAAACGTAAGAGTTCTACCCCATCTGTTGTTTCTTCAATCTTATTTTGAATGGCCTTTGCTTCGACTTCGATTGGAAGTTCCTTAATCATTTGCTTCCCTTTTTCGGAAGTCGCATATTCGGCCAGTTGTGTTCTAATTTTTGAAAATTCTAAAACCTTTTCTATTTTCGAATTCATAACAGTCCTTCTTTCTTAAAAAACGTGGAACAAGTTTGTTCCACGCCTCGAGGTTTTATTTAGGTAATAACCAACTTGAAACGATTTGCGTCACAATTGGTGTTTTTGTGATGATAAAGTTTGGCAATCCGCCTTCAACAATTTTTGTGCCGGTGCCATTGGAATCATCGCTACTGCGTAAAGTACAAAGTAAATAAATAAGTAGTTCATAAAGAATCCAAGTGCTGCTCCACCGATTGTATTGAATTGTTTCAATAACGGTAAGAAGGTTAATTCGCTAGCAACATATCCTAAGAAACGAACCACTAACCATCCAAGAATCATAATCACTAGGAATGCAACCAATTTATAGAATGATTGGTCGAGTGCCATCGCTTGTGCTTCTGTGAAGATCGCTAAGTGATTTCCTGGAATGTAAGATGGATATGGAATATATACTGATAAGAATTTTGCGAGTCCTTCGTATGTTAACATCGCAACTAAGAACGTAATGAAGTATCCTGCGATATACACGAGCTCTAAAGTTAATCCTCGGCGCATTCCGGTATACACACCAACTAATAAATAAAATAAAATAATTAACGTTACCATTGAAACCTACCTTCTCAACAAATCTTGTTGTAATTCAAATTGTTTTTCTAATTGTTGTTTTCTAGTTGCATCAATCGAAGGGCGTTTATGTTGAATGGTGCGCAATTCTTTTTCTAATTGCTCCACACGTTTCTTTAACGCGACTACTTCTTCTTGCTTTTCAAATTGATTCGAGATGGCATTGATGGCTGCAAGGAGCGCCACTTCTTCCGTCGACAATTTGTCAGATACTCGAGTGATTTGATCTAATTGTTCTTGTAAGACACGCACAATACTTTGCATTTCTTGTTGCGACTTACGACCAATAATCGTATAAGATTTCCCTGAAATCGTTGCTTTTACTCTTGTTTTTGGTTGATTCACAAAAGACCCTCTCACTTTCTCCATAATATCACCTTATTTTACCATTTTTCATTAAAAAAATACACTAATAATCCACTTTTTTAGAGAGTGGACGGATGAAATTTGTCATGGTATGCTAAAAAGAAAAGGGGGAACGACATGAATTCATTAACTTTAATTTTATCACCAGAGCAAATTGCGACACTTGGAGCAACCTACGCTTCATACACGCAATCTCCTCCACCACACGCAACATTGCGTCTAAAGGTCGACGGTTTATCGATTACGGCCTATAAATCTGGCAAGGTTCTCTTCCAAGGCAAAGGCATTGAAGACTTTATCCAAAAGAACCACCTCGAACAATCGATGGATGCCACTGCAAAAAAAGCCCCAGGAGACTCCACTCTTCCAGAAGGTTTTGCGACTTGGAGTGTCATCGGAAGCGATGAAGTCGGAAACGGCGCTTACTTTGGTCCATTGACGGTTGCGGCAGCTTATGTTTCAAAAGAAAACATCGCAACGTTAAAAGCGATGGGCGTTCGCGATTCTAAAGATATGACGGACGACCAAATTAAGGCTCTCGTTCCAAAAATCAAAGAAGCTGTGCCTTATAAGTTACTCACACTTTGGCCTGAAAAATATAACGAAGTCCAACAAGTTAAAAATCTAAACGAGATGAAGGCACTGCTTCATAACCAAGCCCTCCGTCTCTTAAGCGAAAAACTCGCTCCTGAGGCTCCAGAAGCGTACTTAATCGACCAATTCTGTAAACCAGACTTGTATTACCGTTATCTCAAAGGTCAAGACCTTGTGGATAAAGATAGAACATACTTTATTACAAAAGGCGAAAGTCACCATATCGCAGTTGCGGCCGCTTCTATGATTGCTAGATGTGCCTTCCTCGATGGCCTCGATTCACTTAGCGCCGAATATGGATATGAACTTCCAAGCGGTGCCGGCGCGAACGTCGATAAGGTAGCGGCCACTATTTTAAAACACGGCGGCATGGAACTCCTTGGTAAAGTGGCCAAACTCCACTTCGCCAACACCGAAAAAGCTAAGAAACTAATCTAACCTCCCATCACCAAACGAGGTTAGATAAGTCTCCTATTCTTAGATTTCCAAAAACACTCCTACTGGATAGGAAGTAGTTTTTTTACGTGCTTACTCAGCAAATGATTACGGAGAATCTTGTGGATTTTATTGTGGCAGTAACGTGAATAGCAAAAAAATGCGAATTAAAGGGAGTTAGGAATTTATTCCTTACTCCCTTTTTGAGGCTTTTTTTAGGCGCAAGACCAAGGCTTGCGCCGGTGCAACGTTACAGCTACAATAAATAAATCCGCAAGGATTCGAAGTAATCATTTTTGCAATATGGAGCACATAAAGCAGAACATAAGAAACACTTTTACGAGCACACAAACAAACACCTTCCTATCAAGTAGGAAGGTGTTTTTGGTTAATCTTTCATAATGCGCTTGATAATCTGCGACACGCCTATCCAACCGAATGCGATAATCAAAAGAATGATCGCCCAGCCGTGTCTAAACTCCGTAAATGGAATTTGCACATTCATCCCAAAGAATCCCGTCACAATATCCGGAATCGTCATTAAAATCGAGATGACCGTTAAGAATTTCATCGTGTCGTTCAAGTTATTATTCAATACATTGTTATACGTGTTTGCGATTTGATGCAAGATTTGAAGATGCAACTCCGTCATCTCTACTAATTGATTCGCTTCGATGATGTTATCTTCCAACTGCTCTCTTTCATAATCGTCGAATTCTTTGAAGGCTTGTTGCGTCTTCAGTTGCTCGAGTACAACCGCATTTTGCTTCGTTGCTGAAACTAAATACATTCCCTCAATCTCCATGTCGGACAAACGGAATAAATTATCCTTTGTCGTTTTCTTTCGAAGCAATTTACTAATTTTTTGTTGTTCTTTATTTAATGTCTCAAGAATTGGAAAATAGTTTTCCGAAATTGTAAATAAACTATGCAATAAGAAATTAAATACGCTCCAATGCATATTTTCTTCCAGCTCTTCACGAATTTGATCAATAATATATTCATTTTGCGCATTGGAAATCGTAACGATTTGATTTTGCCGTACGATAAACGTCAACGGAATCGTATCGTAATAATTTTCTTCACGCGTTAAATTGAGGACATTATAAATGAACACCAATGTCTTCGTTCGGCGATTATACTCCATATGCGCGCGTTCGTTTTTATCAAGCGCGTATTCAATCATTTCGTCATCGATATCATACGTATCGTAAATGGATGAATATTCACTGATTAAATCTGAATCAATGTTAATCCAAGTATTGTTTTCGCCAAATTGCATGACTGCCATTTAAATCCCTCCTTCAACTAGAATGCTGTACTAGTATACCATAAATACCGCTAAACCACCTATTCATAGGAAACAAAAACACGCAACTCTTCTTTATTAAAGAGTTACGTGTTTAAAAGTTCTATTGTTCAACCGTTGTCGCTTCTTCAGTAGTAGCAGTTTCTGTTGTTGCAGTTGTTTCTTCCGCTGTTTCTACAGAAGCGGTCGTACTTTCTGTCGTTTCAGTCGTTTCTTTCTCTGTTTCTACAGAAGCAGTCGTACTTTCTGTCGTTTCAGTCGTTTCTTTCTCTGTTTCTACAGAAGCAGTCGTACTTTCTGTCGTTTCAGTCGTTTCGCTTTGTGTCGTTGTTGTCTCTTCGGATGGTTTTTCCTCTGAAGGTTTCACATCTAGGATAGAGCTCTTCGGAGTGCTGTTATCTTTATCCGATTCATCCAGCGCCATTTCAGCGAAGTCTTTTGCCTCTTGGAAAATACTTTGTTCTTCTTCAGAAGCCGGTGTTAAAATTTCTTTCAGATTCTTTCCGATTGTCGCATCGACTTTTCCATCGAATTTCGCATGAGATTCTTTAACCGCTAATTTTGTACGATAAGATTCGATAATGAGGGATTCAACAGGTGTCGTCGCAAAGTTCAATCGTGAACCCATATAACGCTTAATTAAGCTTGCCACTTCTTCACGAAGCGTAGCAGGTAATTCTTGGTCTAAAACGTGTTGTGTTAAGAAGTATAAGTAACGCATTCCTTCAATACTAATACGGTCGTTGGCATCACGCAAAGCTTGTACTAATGAACGAATCGCGTTCACTTGCTCTTCTGTATTGGATGCACGCGCTTTTGAAGCTAAGTCTTTTAACTCGTCAGCCGTTACGCCGTAGTCTTGTAAGTTCAACTCCCCGACCATACGAACCGTTTCTTCGTGAGTCGCGTTCATCTTTTGTTCTTCAGGACTTACTTCTTCTGCAGCGACTGTCTCGTGATTAATCGTTTGCGCCTCGAAGCGTTCCAATCCTTTGACGAATCCTTCTGTTGAGTTCCCTTTTAATTGCACTTGTTCTTTATATTCGTTCAAGGCTACTAAAATACGGTTGAATGTCACTGGATCATCTTTGTATTTTTCACTGGCACGCGCTTTGACTTCATCGATTTTCGCAAAAACGTCATCCACGTTTACATCTCCTGCCACAAATGGCGAAACGATGACTGGAAGTTTATTTTTCTCATAGGCTTCGATACCGTCTTTATTAACGATATTCATTGAGTGACTATGGTCTCCATGCGGAATATCGAAGCGTCCATTCACAATACGAATCGCTGTACGAGAAATCCCCATACGTCTTGCGATTAAATCAATTTCCTGAGAAAGTCGCACTTCTGCAGGAATCGATGCATCAGAATTTGGCACCTCGAATCGTTTCAATGGAATGACCCAAGGATGGATATGATTCTTATCTTGTCCTTGCTCCATGTTTTGGAACGCGAATACCTTACCAACATACTCGCCCTTGTCGTTTGTTACAGATTCGAACTTAATCGTATCTCGTTCTACGCCGTAAGCATAGACGATATAGTCTAAATATTTTTGAATCTCTGGCGATTGCAATGTCCACTCTTCAGCTTGTGGTGTCGCAATATCTGTTGCAGGCGGCGTTACAGGTTGTGTGCTTGCGGTATTTGGTCTGGATGGTGTCACAGCACCGATTGTACTAGCGACTCCTGTGTTGCTTCCACCAGTCGATGGTCTTGAAATTGGTTCATCGTCAAAGGCGAAAGAAGCACTGCCGTCTCCACAGTCTAACACATCGTGGAAATGGTCGCCGTGTGGAATACGTAATAATTTACAGCTTCTCTTCTTGCCGTGTTCATCTTCTCTAGTCACTGTCTGTGCGTTTGCTAATTGTGAACGGTAGATAAAGTGAAAGTGGTCGCCGTGTCGAACGACAAATCCTAATTCATTTTCACTCACGATATCATTTGGATTGAAGACGTAATTGTCTTCTACTGTACTTGTTGTCGCACCTGGTTTTTTCTGTTCATAAATCGCATCTGCTGGTGGCGCACCATATACAAAGTGATAATGGTCTCCATGTTTTTTCAAATAACCATTCTCAAATACTTCTCCGACAATTGTCTTTGGTTTATTATCTTTAATTTCTTGTGCTGCCTGTTCGTATTTCGCCATACGCTCAGCATCAATCGTTGTCTCCTCAGTTGTTGTCTCCGTTGTTTGGGCTTGTTGCTGAGATAATACGGCACCTGATGCAAATAGCAAACCTAGCGCAACTGCCCCTCCTAAAATAACCTTTTCTTTCTTGTTCATAATTCTCTCACTTTCTAAATCGTAAGTTTTACGTTTTAGAGTATACTCTTTGATAGAACCCTTGTCAACAAAATTCTTCAAAATTTTTTCAAACCCAAAAAAAGCCTTCCCAAACACTGTTGGAAAGGCTCGATATTAAGCTTCTACTAATGAACTTAAAAGATAAGCATCGACTAACTGTTGCGTTGCTTCAACCGAATCAAGATGCGTTCTTTCATAAGAGTGGCTTGATTCAATTCCCGCACCGAGTAAGGCGTGTTTCACTTCTGCTCCAGCTCGCATTGCTGCTGAGGCATCACTACCATAATAAGGATAAATATCTAATTTAAATGGAATATTCTTCTCCTTACATAGAGACACAAGATGTTGACGGAAATCAAAATTATAAGGCCCAGAACCATCTTTCACACAGACAGAAACGGTGTATTCGTCTGTTTGTTGGTCATCCCCCATCGCACCCATATCCACGGCTAAAAATTCAACCGCTTTTTCTGGAATGCTACTGTTGGCTCCCGTTCCAGTTTCTTCAATACAACTGAACATGAAATGAGTTGTTACTGGCAATGTGATTCCTTCTGATTTGTATTTCTTTAATAAGGTTAATAAATCGCTGCACTCACTTTATCATCTAAGAAACGGCTCTTGATGAATCCTGTTGGTGTAAGGATAAAACGTGGATCAAAGGATACAAAGTCCCCTACTTCAATTCCTAATGCACGCGTTTCGGCTTCGTTTGTCACTTTCGCATCCAAACGAACTTCCATATTATCTTGACTGCGCTCCACCGTTCCCGCTTCACGGTATACGTGTACGCTTGTTTGATGTAAAAGAATCGTTCCAGAAACAGTCGTTCCATTGCTAGCAACGTGAACCGTACAGTTTTCTCCTTCTATCATATTCCAAGCAAACCCACCAATACGGTCGAGTTTTAAGCGTCCATCTGGTTTTACTGCGCGAACAATCGCACCAAGTGTATCGATATGTGCCGTTACCACACGCTGTTTCTCATCCATTGCTCCAGGTACTGTTACAACCACTAATCCTTTTGCTGTACGTGTTGGCTCATATCCCATATCTGTTAAGACATCGATTAAATAATCCTGCACATCTTTGGTATAGCCAGTTGGTGACGGAATTGCTACAAGTTCTTTCAAGAAGTTTACAGTTTGATTCATACTTTCTCCTCCATTTCACTGTAAGATTAGTATAGCACATTGCTGTTAAAATCAAACTGTTAGCAATTGTCAACCTTCATTAGAATCCATTTTTGTAAAAAGGCTTGCATATTAGAATTATTAGATTTATAATATATATATATTACAACTTGAAAGGATGTATTTCATGAAAAAAGCAATGAAATTATTCGCTGTGTTATTTACAGCATTATTCGTACTATTAGGATGTGCGAAAGAAGAAACTGCTACATTCGAACTTAAGGAAGGTCCAGTTACTACAACATTAACTTATTACTATAAAGGGGACGTCGTAACAAAGCAAACCACTGAAACAAAAATCGCTATTTCTGATTTACCAGTCTCTGAAGAAAAAGCAATGGCAGATCTTAAAGAAGAGAATGAAGAATACTCTGCAATCAAAGGGATTACTGCTTCTCTAGAATCAAAAGACGGAGTGATTACTCAAGTTTTAACGATTGACTATTCAGTAGCTAAAGTGGAAGATCTGAAAAAAGCTTTCCCAGAATCTTTCTCAGGAGACGGTAATGTAGTAAGTTTCAAAGCCTCTAAAGAATTGGTTGAAAAAGCAGGATTTAAAGAAAAGAAATAATTAAATAAGTAAGACCGGTAAAGAGCTCTCTCTTTCTGGTTTTACGATACATAACTAACAGTTATGAGTATATTACAAACCGAAAGGATAACCTTCATGAAAAAAGCAATGAAATTATTCGCTGTATTATTTACAGCATTATTCGTACTATTAGGATGTGCGAAAGAAGAAACTGCTACATTCGAACTAAAGCAAGAAGGTCTTGTTTCTACTTTAGTTTATTACTATAAGGGAGACGTTGTTACTAAACAAACAGCAAAATCTGAAATTGATTTAAAAAAACTTCCAATTTCAGAAGAAGAAGCACTTAAAAAATTCCAAGAAAACACTGATATGTATAACTCAGTTAAAGGTGTAACTGCTACTCAAGAAGTTAAAGATGGCATTGTTACTCAATTTGTGACTGTAGACTACACTGTTGCTAAACTTTCTGATTTAAAGAAAGCCATCCCAAGTGATTTTTCTGGTCCAGGTGAGAAAGTAAGTTTCAAAGCTTCTAAAGAAGCACTGATTAAAGCTGGCTATACTGAAAAGAACTAATTAAATAAAGAAGACCGGTAAAGAGCTCTCTCTTTCCGGTTTTACGATATATAACAAAAAGTGAGGTAAAAATCATGAACAAAACAACAAAAGCATTCGCACTTCTATTTACAGCTGGTCTAGTATTAGCAGGTTGTGGCCAAAAACAAGACACAACTGCTACTACACAAGCAGAAACAAAAGCAGAAACAACAGCTGCGCAAACAACGGCTACTCCAACGACAGCGACTCCAACAACTGTTGCTCAAGCAAAAACTGAAATACCGGCCGGTGCTCAAAAAACAGTTTTTGAAGCTAGTGCTAAGGGTGGTACAGAAACAATGACAGTGTATTATAAAGATGATGTCATATTGAAACAAGAAACAGTAGAAGTTTATACTCTTTCACAACTAGAGGTGGAAAACGCTCTTGAAAATCTTAAAAATAATGCTACCAGAACAAAAGAAGCACTTAAAGACCTTATCGGAAAAGGGTTTGAATATAATACTGAACACAAAGGCGATATTTTCACGATTACATATTCATTCGATTACACTAAAATCGATTTGGATAAATTAAAAGAAAAGATTCCTGGATTAAATCTACGTGATGATAAAACTCTAAGCTACTCTGAATTTAAAGAAGCGCTCCTTAAGGGTGGCTATAAAGAAAAACAATAGTAAAATTCTAAATTAAAAAGGGAGAAGAGAGACCTCTTCTCCCTTTTTTCAAAAATGAAGGAGACTATGCATGAAGAACACAGTGAAAGTATCTGCACTCCTCTTTACCAGTGCATTCCTCTTAGGTGCGTGTGGACAAGAGAAAAAAGAAGAAACAACGATTGCTACGACTCAAGCCCCCACAACTCAGGTAACCACGCAAGAGACAACGACTACACCAGCAACAACGACTGCTCTATCGCAAACTACTCAGGGTACACAATCGGATGCTAAAGTTGACCAAGTCGCATTTGAAAAAATTAATGGAAACAACATCACGAAAGTCAAGATTACCTTTAAAGATGGCTTGATTCAAAAAATAACTACCGATTCCATTATCGATTTTGACATATCAGGCTTGCCAGAAACCTCTAAAGAAGCTTTCAAACAAGCGTTGCAAACACAAAAGCAAAATATGGAACAAAGCTATAATCAACTCAAAGATCAAATTCAAGAAGTCACTGGCCTAAAAATTGATTTTCGTATGGAAGGAACTAAATACATCCAATCATATGAAGTAGACTATTCAAATGTAGACTTTGACAAGCTGCAAGAAATTGATCCAGATTTTACATCTAAGGAAGAGGCAACGAATTACGAGCAAATCATACAATCTCTACTCGATGCCGGATTTACAAGAGTTAACTAATCATAAACTTGTAGGAAGGAATTCTATAAAATGAATACAAAAATCAAACAGCTAACACTTTTAGCAACTGCAGGTTTCTTACTAGCCGCTTGTGGACAAGGTAAAAAAGAAGAAACAACGGTTGCGACAACAACTCAAGAAACGACAGCTGCTCCAACAACTGTTTATAGCTTAGAAGATGCTCAAAAAGCAGTTTTTGAAACTGTTAGTGTCAGTGGTAAAGACACCGTGACATTGTATTATAAAGATGATGTCTTATTGAAACAAGAAGCAGTAACCAAATTTATTGTTTCAAAAATGGAAGAGAAAAATCCTCTTGAAGTACTTAAAAAAACTGCTCAAAAGACCCAAGAAAAACTAAAAGATTTTATTGGTAAAGGATTTGAAATAAAAACAGATTACAAAGATGATATTTTCACATTTGCTTATTCATTCGATTACACAAAATTGGATTTGCAAAAATTAAAAGATTTTATACCAAAATTGAATCTTCGTGATGATAATACTATTAGCTACTCTGACTATAAAGCCTCCCTCGCTCAGGAAGGCTATAAAGAAAAACAAACAACTGCTGCCAAGGAGAATGCTGTACAACCTGTACAAGCTCCAGAAGGTCAAGAGGTCGCAGTTTTTAGAGCTACATTGGGTCCAGAGGTTACAGAATACATCGTTTATCATAAAGGCGATACTATCACAAAAGTAGTCTTAAAAACACACAGAAACTTCGAAAAGTTTGGCAACGCTAAGGACACACTCCTAAAACAAGAAAAACTTTATACTGAAGAAGATGTTAAGGAGCGTAAAGAAAAATATCGTTCTATAGACGGCGTTTCTATTTCATATGAAGTTAATGGATACACTGTTACAACGATTGAAGAATTTGATTATACAAAAATTGATTTCGCAAAACTAAAAGAGATTGATCCTAAAAGCCAACTTTTTACTAGTTTCAGTGAAATGAAATCCGATTTCGAAAGTCAAGCCATTTTTGAACAAGTTCAATAAAATTTTTAAAAACTTAAAGGATGTAGCACTATGAATACAAAAATCAAACAACTAACGCTTTTAGCCTCTGCAGGTTTCTTACTTGCGGCTTGCGGACAAAATAACTCAGCAGAGACAACACAAGCAGCTCAAGAAACAACACAAGCGAATAATAAACAATCAAAACTGAACCCGGCTAACAATCAACAGAGCCAGGAAAAAGCGGCAGACAATCAACAAACTAAAGAAAAAGCGACTGACAATCAACAAAACAAGAAAAAGTCGAACGCACAAAATAGTACAAATTCTAACCAACAAAGCAGTAGCAACCTTCCAAAAGACGGTGAAGCTGTCTATAAACTAGAAAAAAATGGAGTCACAACCTCTATAAAATATTATTTCAAGGATGACATCGTATATCAACAAGATGCTGTATTTGCTTTTAATCCTAAAGAAATGGGGAAAACCGAAGAGGAAGTGCAAAAAATCGTCAAAAAGAGACACTCCATTTACAACGGCGTTAAAGGATTCGAATCTAATATTGCGCGTAAAGACGGTATTTACTACCACACACTCAAAATTGATTACAATAGTATCGACTGGAAAGAACTTCATAAACGTGATCCTGAAACCCATACGTCTGAGAATCCACCAGCTTTAAAATATAGTGACGCTGTAAAATCAAGACTTGAAGAAGGTTACGTTAAACAATAAATAGTAAGGGATTTTGAGGAAGGGTTATCCTAAAATGAATAAACACTTGAAAACATCGATTGCATTACTCTCTTTAATTTGCACTTTCGGCTTGCGGACAAAACAATTCAGCAGGCAGTGCTACAGAGACTTCGCAAGCAGCTCAAGCAACTACCACTGCTCCAACAACACAAGTAGCATCCAATAAACAAGAAGCAACAGCAGCTCTGACTAAAGATGGTGAGGCTACATATAAACTTGAAGAGATAGGCAAAACAACAATACTCCAATACTTCTTCAAGGATGACATCATCTATAAGCTAATTGGAATCTACACTTATGACCCTAAAGGATTAGGTAAGTCTGACGAAGAGGTTGTTCAATTTCTGAACAAAGATCAAGCTTTTTTTGAAGGTGTGACTGGAATAAAGACTACTGTTGAGCAGAAAGATGGACAGTACATTCAAACAGTAACAATTGATTACCAAACGATTGACTGGAGAGAGTTATATAAACGCGCTCCAGATCGCTATCCCGCAAAAAAGCCGAAACCATTGAAATTTAGTGACGCTGCAGATAAATTACTAAAAAACGGCTTCGTTAAACAATAAATTCAAACACAAAAACAGCACCAAAGACAATCCTTGACTGTCCTTGGTGCTGTTTTCTTGTCTAAAATTTGCGATGTAACAAAATTGTTACGTAACATTTTTGTTACATCTTCTTTTGTATCATTTATGATACGTATCATAAATGATACAAAATTACCATATTTGGTAATTGCATCCTCTTCCCTTATCAGCGAGCGCAGTAGAAGTATTAGCACTTAAAATAATTAGAATATTAAGTTCAAGGATTACAAAAAAGAATCAGTTTATTGAAAGAATAGCGGGAATAGTATTGAAACGAATAAGAGGGAGTAAGGAATTTATTCCCTACTCCCTCTTTGAGGATTCAAAGGCGAGAGACACCGGCTCGAGCCGGTGCCCCACTATTACTCTTTCAATATAAAACTGATTCTTTAAAGTAATCCTTGATTTCTTTACTCGAATGATAATTGGGCGGATAGTTCTACCGCGCGCTTTTCAAAGGTCACCATTCCCTCTTTCAACGCACTTTGCAGCCCTTCTAGCGAACCATTCACTAGCTTCTTATTATCCACAACTCTTTCCCCATTAATCCATACATCTTGAACATTAGATGCGTTGGCTGAATACACCAAGGCCGCATACGCATCATGCACAGGGAACATATTCACTGAGGATGTTTCGACAAGCACCACATCCGCTTTTTTGCCTGCTTCAAGCGTTCCAACTTCTTTGTCGAGTCCAAGCGCTTTTGCCCCGCCTCTTGTCGCCAAAGCCACGATTTCTTTTGCAGGGAACGCGCTACGGTCCTTCAGATGCGTTTTATGGAAATTAGCGACCATTCGCATTTGTGTAAATAAATCCAGCGTATTGCCACTACTTGGGCCGTCCGTTCCTAATCCAACCGTCACTCCATGGTCTAGTAAACTACGAATCGGTGCGACACCTTTTGCAGACTTGGTATTGGCACCGATGCAATGAACGACGCTGACCTTTGGATACTTAGCCAGAATTTCGACATCAGATTCCGTCATTAGTATTCCGTGCGCCAGGATAACCGGCACTTCAAAAAATCCAAGTGACTCTAAAAATTCGATTGGTGTTTGGTTATAGGTTTTACGGAAATAATCCATCTCGTACGTCATCTCAGAAACATGGAGCGTAATAGGAACTTGGTTTTCTTTCGCAAACGCTAGAATCGCTCTCATCACTTCTTCGGTATTTGTATTCGGAGCATGGGGGGCAATTAATGGGTGTACGAGTTCGTCACCTTTCCACTCGTCAACAAACGCTTGAGTATACGCTAAAGCTTCATCTGTATTCTTACTATCGGGTGTCTTCATATCGATAATCGTTTCGCCGACTAAAGAGCGCATCTTCATTTCTTTTGCGACTTTGGCAACGGCGTCTTCAAAATAATACATATCACACATCGCCGTCACCCCTGCCAGCTGCATCTCTGCAATCGCATAGGCCGTGCTCTTGGCGATTAACGGTTCATCGACCACTTCTTGTTCTAGGGGAAATAGGAAGCGTCTGAGGCGATCTGGGCAATCGTCTCCTAATGAACGGAAAGGAATCATCCCGCAATGCGTATGAGCGTTCACGAATCCAGGAAGCAGGATTCCACCATGCGCGTCTATCCACTGGTCTGCCTTACTCTCCTCAAATTGATACATCGCACCAACTTCTACAATCGAGTGCTCCTCAATCACTAAGTACCCATTTAAGTACTCTGTAAAGGCATCATCCATCGTTAAAATCCATGCGTTCTTATAACCGATTCTCATTACTGCCACTCCCTTTCCTGTCTTCTTCATTCTAATTGAATTCCATTATAAGAACAATCAAAACTCGTATTAGAAGAACAAAGCCGCCAGTCTAACAACTCTCTAGCGGCTTCGTCTACTCTTTATTCTGACCTGTCCTTAAATAGAATTCAAAATCCTATTATTGGTTTAAGATTTTATTCCATTGGTCAATCCAAGATTTAAGGTTTTCGTTTACAAGTTTGAAATCAACTGTCTTCGCACGTTTTGCAACGTCACCATAAGTCATTGTTTTCACTTCGTTGTCTGCTAATTTTACATCTTTGTTAACAGGAGCTTCACTCAATGATTTTGCTTTTACAGCTTGGTTTTCAGCGCCGATACGGAAGTTGACATATTTGTACGCATTTTCTTTGTTTTTCGCATCTTTAACAATGTTCACTGTGTTGTAGTTTGCATAAGTTCCAGATTCAGGAACAACAGAAACGACATTACTGTTGGCTTTTTGTACGGTTGGAATCGCAAAGTCTACAACGACTGCTACTTGCACTTCTCCAGCTTGGAACATATTTGCTAAGTCACTTGATTTAGAATATGTTTTAACGATATTTGGTTTTAATTCTTCAAGTGCTTTGAAGGCTGCTGCCCCTTTATCGTCTTTAAGAGCTTTGCCGCCTTTATCAGCCGCTACAGATAAGAATAATGGACCACCTGTTGTTGTGATATCAGGAATCGCCACTTTACCTTTCAAATCTTCTGACCATAAATCGCTCCAGTCTTTAATTTCACGACCTAATTTTTCTTTATCGTAAACAATCGCAATACTGTTAATAGAGAAAGGAATTCCTCCGCCGTTTTGGAACACTTCTTTAGCGCCATCTGTTAATAACGCAAGGTTTGGAATTTCTTTTTCAGTTACGGTTTCAAATAATCCTTCAGTTGTTCCTTTTGTAGAACCTGATTGTGATAATTCGATAACGTCGATGTTGCTTCCGCCACTTTGAACTTTTGTTAAACGTTCTGAAGCATTCCCAACTTCTAATGTCACTTTAACGCCATTCGCTTCAGCAAAAGGATTGATAATGTCGCGCTCAACGATATCTTGGCTTAATCCAAATGTGGATACGACTAATTCAGAAGAAGCGCCTTTTGAAGCATCTCCTCCTGCTGTTGTGGCATCATTCTTTGGTAAATTTGCTTGGCTATTTCCGCAACCTGCTAAGACTAATAACGACGCTACTGCAAGACCTGCAATTGATTTTTTCATGTGTGTACACTCCTTAAATTTTTTATTTTATAACACAATGACATGATCTTTAGGGAACGCTAGAGAGACTTTCGTTCCAACTTCTAAAACGGCTGGGTTGTTCACAAGAAGCACTCCCACTTCCGTTTTCACTTCATACTGATACGCTTTTCCGATGAAGGTTCTTACTAAAATTTCGCCTGGAAGAACACCATCGCCCTCGTTCAAGAGTTCGATATGGTCTGGACGAATTGTTACTGTCGCATCGCCTTCTTTAGCATGTTCCAGCGTTTCAAGAACAAGTCCATTCGACAATTGAACAGCGTTTTGGTCTTGCACCGTTCCTTTGATGAAGTTTTCAAATCCAATAAAACGAGCGACAAACTCAGTGGTTGGATGTTGATAAATTTCTTCAGGAGTACCGTATTGTTCGATAATCCCATTATTCATAACGGCTACCTTATCCGAAATTGAGAAACATTCCTCTTGGTCGTGCGTCACGAATAAAGTCGTAATCTTGAATTGTTGCTGGATGCGTTTGATTTCTAGACGCATTTGCAGTCTCAGTTTGGCATCCAAGTTACTTAACGGTTCGTCGAGTAATAAGAGTTTTGGTTCAATGACAAGCGCTCTAGCAAGGGCCACACGTTGTCTTTGCCCCCCCTGACAGTTGCTTTGGATAGCGGTCGCCAAGTTCTGCTAAGCCACACACCTCAAGCATTCTAGCGACTTTCTCGTCAATCACTGCTTTACTTTCTTTTCTCACTTTCAATCCAAACGCTACATTTTCAGCCACTGTTAAATGCGGGAATAATGCGTAGCTTTGGAATACCATCCCGAATTGTCTGTGATGGACAGGCACTTTTGTCATGTCCTCACCGTCTAATTCGAAAGTTCCGCTATTTTGATTAAGGAGTCCCGCTACAATTCGAAGCGTTGTCGTTTTCCCACAACCACTCGGACCAAGCAAGGAAACTAATTCCCCTTTTTCAATCGATAAATTCAAATCTTTTAAAATATGATGCTTATTATCATAGATCATATTTACATCTGTTAATTTTACAAATGACATATCTTTCTCCTTATGAAATGGAAGCTAAGCCCAACGTTTTTTCAATCGCAATCATAATCCCCATCGTTACAACATTAGAATCACAGATAATGCTGAAACAGATGGATCGTAGTTGAATTCCATGTAACTTAATAAAGTCGTTGGAAGCATGGTCACTCCTGGACCCGATAAGAACATCGAAACAGGAACATTATTGAATGAGTTCACGAACGCTAGCATGAACGCCGCGAAAATTCCTGAAGTGATATTTGGTAAGAGCACCGTCGCAAAGGCTCTCTTCTTCGTACATCCGAGCGTCCAAGCAGCCTCTTCCATCGAAACATCAACTTGTTCCATACTCGATCCAACGACACGAATCACATATGGGATACTAATGAGGAAGTGCCCAATCAGTAATCCCGGTAGAATTGGGAATTTAAAACTCACAACAATCATTTGATAGAGGGAATACCCTACGACAATCCCCGGAATCATCGTTGGCGATAAGAAGAAATCCTTCATTAACTTCTTCCCTTTAAATTTGTCTCTTGATAATACATACGCTGCTGGCACTCCAATGACTAATGCAAGGAGTGTTGCCACAACGCCCACAAGTAAGCTGAGTTGTAAGCTCGACATAAAGGCTTTTGACGTAAGCGCCATAATATACCAGTCGATGGTAAATCCTTTAATCGGGAAGGTAATAATCGCTTCTGTCCCAAAGGAAGTAATCACGATAATCACGAGTGGTAAGAATAGGAATAAGAAGACAACAGTCGCAATCATTGTTAGTAATTTATTTTTACGCAATGTCTCCACCTCGCTTATCCATCGATTTCGCTAAGAGATTCAATGCCTTCATCACGGCAAATGTAATCACAATCATGACAAGCGCAATCACACTCGCACTTGTCCAATCACCAAGCGTTGTCGCGCGTTGGTAAAGTAATGTCGCTAACATCATCTTTTTATTTCCACCTAATAATTGTGGAGTTGTATATGCGGTAAGTGTCCCTGTAAATACGAGAATACTTCCGACAATCATCCCCGGAAGCGATAGTGGCAAAATAATCTTGAAGAAGCCTTTTAAAGGACTTAGCCCAAGCGTTGCCGCAGCTTCAAGTAGATCATCATCAATATTTTCCAGAATCCCTACAAGCGTCATAATCATCGTTGGTAAATAAATAAACCGAACCGATAATAATCGAGAAGTCTGTATATAAGAGTGACATTGGCTCATGAATCAGGCCAAACATCATGAGTAAATTATTAATAACTCCGTTTTTACCAAGAATCGTAATCCATGCAAAGCTTCGAATAACAGAGTTTGTTAAAAGTGGGAATAGCGTTAACGCAATTAGAATCCCTCTCCATTTCTTCGATACTCCAGAAATGACGTATGCTGCCGGCAAGCCCAAAACAGCACAAAAAATCGTAACGATCAAGGAAATACTAAGCGTACGTCCTAACACCGCCATAAAATAGGAATCTTTGAAAAAATCAATATACAGTTGCAAAGAAAAACTACTTTCTGGGAATACCGTTGGAATCAAGCTACTTAGTAACGGAAGTACTAAGAAAAAGCATAATAAAACAATCCCAGGAAAGAGCAACGTATATCGAACGTTCTTTTTCATAATACATCTCCTTGTTCGTTTTTAGACTTATATTATACGGCTAATTATAAGAATTTTCAATATCATTTCCAAAAAAATCCAAACAAAATTTTATATACGCTCTATTAAATTCGTGTTCAAATCCCTTTCCAACCCGACATCCCAACGAGTGTAGAACAACATTAGTGCCTTTTAATAAGCTGACTAATCAAAGTTCAAGGATTACAAAAAAAAATCAGTTTATTGAAAGAATAGCGGGAATAGTATTGAAACGAATAAGCAGGAGTAAGGAATTTATTCCTACCGAAAATACTCTATGGAGTTAGACGCAGTAGCTGATTGCATTAAGCTTCATCACTCGTGATTCGCTTAATCCTAATCAGCCTTGCGGGGGTAAGACTACAAAGCAAAAAGGATTCACACTGTGAATCCTTTTTTGTCTTTGGTCTTACTCCCTGAGGCTTCAAAGGCGAGAGACACCGGCTAGAGCCAATGCCCCTTGCCCTTCCTTTTAGCGAGCGTAGAAGAAGCATTCCTGCTTTACTAACTCGCACAATAAAAAGTACGAAGATTATCTATCTTATGTATAAAAACAAAGATTACCTCGGTTTCTATAATAACAACAATAGCGACTAGTAACCGATGCGAATTAGCAGGAGGTAGGAATTCATTCCTTACCTAAAAAACTCTATAGAGTTAGACGCAGTAGCTGATTGCATTAAGCTTCATCACTCGTGATTCGCTTAATCCTAATCAGCCTTGCGGGGGTAAGACTACAAAGCAAAAAGGATTCACACTGTGAATCCTTTTTTGTCTTTGGTCTTACTCCCGGTAGGATTGAGACCTTGGCTCTTCGCTTTCCATTTTAACGAGCGGAGAACAACATTACTGCCTTTTTATAAGCTAACTGACCAAAGTTCAAGGATTACAAAAAAGAATCAGTTTATTGAAAGAATAGCGGGAATAGTATTGAAACGAATAAGAGGGAGTAAGGAATTTATTCAATACTCCCTCTTTAAGGCTTCAAAGGCGAGAGACAACGGCTCGAGCCGGTACCCCGCTATTACTCTTTCAATATAAAACTGATTCTTTAAAGTAATCCTTGACTAATATTATCGAATAGATACATTTTCTAAAGCAACTAATGCTTCTTCTACGCGAGTCATGGCGGACTTAATAACATCCTCCTCCAACGTCGCATTGCGGTTCACAAACAATAATGAATACGCTAATGATTGGAATCCTTCTGGCACGTGTTCCCCTTTATAAACGTCGAATAATGTTACTTTCGATAAGAACTCACCAGCATTTGCACGAATCACATCCACTAACTCAGCATGTGTTAATGAAGTTGGTGCTAAGATTGCGATATCGCGCGTCATGCTTGGATATTTCGCAACCGATTGAATCACTGCTTCTTGTAAGTTTGCTTCAAGTAAGGGTTCCACATCTAACTCGAAGACGAAAGTGTCTTGTAAGTCTAATGCTTTTTGAACCGTTGGATGAACTTTACCAATTAAACCAATCGCTTCGCCGTCTATAAGAATACGCGCTGTTTGTCCGGGGTGTAATTCTTCGATGTCTGTTAAAGGCTCGAAACGTACACGGTCTAAGCAGTCTAGTTGTGCGAAGTACGCTTCTAGAATTCCTTTTACCACATAGAAATCCACTTTCTCTGCTTTATGGTTCCAGTTCGCACTTGTCACGTCTCCTGTTAAAATACCCGCAATGACTTCGTTCTCGATGAAATCTTCATTGCCAGCAGTACCTAACTTGAACACACGGCCTGCTTCGAATAATTTCACGTTGTTTTGAGAACGAGCCACATTGTATTGAACGGCTTCTAATAAACTTGGTAATAGTGATTGACGTAATTCGCTACGATCTTCACTCATTGGCCAGCTTAAACGCACGCTTGTTGCGTCTTTCTTCGTAAACCATTTTGATTTCTCTGGAGTTGTTAAGGCATAAGTATACGCTTGTGAAAGTCCAGCTCCTTGCATGAATTGACGAGTGTAACGGATGAAGCGTTGTTTATCTGTTAATCCACCCACTGAACTTTCAGTTGTTGGTAATGTTGCAGGAATTTTATCGTATCCGTAAATACGTCCCACTTCTTCCACTAAGTCTGCTTCGATAGAAATATCAAATCTCCATGCAGGGATTGTCACGTCGAAACGAGTTCCTTCTACAGCTGTTGGATATTCTAATTGTGCAAACACTTGTTTCACTTCATCAAGTGTTAAGCTTGTTCCTAAAACGTGGTTTAAGCGCTCTAGAGTGATGCTTACAACTGGTAATTCTAAATCGTAGCTTTGTACAGAAGCAAATTCTTCTTTCACTGTTCCGCCACCAAGCTCAGCAATCAATGCTGCAGCGCGTTTTCCAGCTTGAACGATTGTTGCTTTGTTAATGCCTTTTTCAAAACGAGCACTTGATTCACTACGTAAGTTATGTTTTTGAGAAGCAAGACGAACCGCTTTAGAATCGAACAATGCCGCTTCTAATAACACTGTTGTTGTGTCTTCTGAGATTTCAGTGTCTAATCCACCCATTACCCCAGCTAATGCGACAGGTTTGCCGCCTGAAGTAATCACGATTTCGTTTTCTAATGTACGTTCTTCCCCATCTAAAGTCACTAATGTTTCGCCTTTAGTTGCACGACGAACATGGATGGCTTTTTCAGGTAATTTATCATAGTCAAATGCATGAAGCGGTTGACCGTATTCCATTAAGATGTAGTTTGTTACGTCCACTAAATTATTGATTGGACGAACGCCAGCTGCGATTAAACGGTTTTGCATCCATTGTGGACTTGGAGCCACTTTAACGCCTTCGATTAAGAATGCGTGGTATGCAGGAGCGTCTTCTTCGTTTTCTACAGAAACTGTAACAACTCCTGGAATTTCAGAAGAAGTGCCTTTTTCGAATGAATCTGGTTCTAAAGTGTTCTTCAAGTTGTAAATCGCACTGATTTCGTGAACAGAACCGCGCATGCTTAACGCGTCAGAACGGTTAGCAGTGATGTCGAGTTCCACAATCGCTGAATCAAGCGCTAATGCATGAACTGCGTCGCTTCCCACTTCAATGCTGTCATCTGTGAACACATAAATTCCATCTTCGTATTCTTTTGGTACTAAGTTACTTGGCACGCCGATTTCTTGCAATGAACAAATCATTCCTTGAGATTCTACGCCACGTAATTTCCCACGTTTAATTTTATGACCGCCAGCAATGCGTGCACCGTGAGTCGCTACGATCACCTTCTGGCCTGCTGCGATATTTGGAGCTCCACACACGATTTGAAGAGGCTCGTCTTGTCCTACTTCTACTGTGACAATGTGTAAGTGGTCTGAATCTGGATGGTCAACGACTTCTGTTGCTAAACCAACCACTAGTCCTTTTAAGCCTTCGCCTGGAATCGTTACGCTATCGACTTCAATCCCTGTACGAGACATTTTTTCTCCTAATTCTTGAGGAGTGATTTGTGATAAATCAATATATTCATTTAACCATTCGTATGATAATTTCATGTTCTTCCTCCTCTTATGATTCTTTCGTAAATTGGCTTAAGAAACGCACATCGTTTGTATATAATGAACGAATATCTTCAATTCCATATTTCAACATGGCAATACGGTCTTGACCTAACCCGAAGGCAAATCCACCGTAAACACTTGAATCCACACCAGCAGCTTCAAGGACGTTTGGATGCACCATACCACTACCTAACACTTCAATCCAACCTGTTCCTTTACATACAGAACATCCTTCACCACCACATTTGAAGCAGCTAATATCCACTTCTAGAGATGGCTCAGTGAATGGGAAATAACTTGGACGAAGACGCACTTCACGGTCTTCCCCGAACATTTCTTTGGCAAATGCGGCAAGAGTTCCTTTTAAGTCTGACATCGTAATGTGTTTATCGATCACAAGACCTTCGATTTGATAGAACTGATGTGAGTGAGTCGCATCATCGTTATCACGACGGAATACACGACCCGGACTTAACATCTTCAATGGGCCTTTCGTAAAGTCATGTTTTTCCATTGTACGTGCTTGTACTGGAGAAGTTTGTGTACGAAGTAAGTACTCTGGAGTGATGTAGAATGTATCTTGCATGTCACGCGCTGGGTGATCTTTTGGCAAGTTCATCATCTCGAAGTTATAGTGGTCTGATTCCACTTCTGGGCCTTCTACGACTTGGTATCCAAGGCCGATGAAGAAATCTTCCACTTGGTCTTGAACGTGCGCTAATACGTGCGCAGTTCCACGTTCCATTGAACGTCCTGGCATTGTGACGTCAATCGTTTCAGATTGTAACGCTTCTTCTAGCGCTTTTGCCTCAAGCACTTCTTTAACAGAAGCGATTTTTTCTTCTAAGACAGAACGTAATTCATTGGCAAGAGCCCCCACTTTTGGTTTCTCTTCGTTGGCTAAGTTTTTAATGTTTTTAAGAACTTCCGTGATTGGTCCTTTTTTCCCTAATTGTTGTACACGAATTTGATCGAGCTCTTTTAAGTTTGTTACTTCTTCTAATGAAGCAAGCACATCTTTACGAATCGCATCAAACTGTACTTTCATTTCTTCTAAATTCATTGTATTCCTCCTTATAAAAATAAAAATCCCTTATAGCCAATAGACTATAAGGGACGAAATTTCGCGGTACCACCCTTGTTCCTTGAGACCTGCTCAAAACACTTGGACGCTGTTAACGGGGGCGACCCGAACCATTATTCATCCGTGAATCCCAATGGCCACTCCGGAAGTGAAAAGTTTGAAACGTTACTTGGAAGACTTGCAGTCAGGATCTTCCTCCCTGAAAAGCTTTGTTAAAAACCCTTTTCCATCAATGTGTTTTCTATATATGCTTTATCCTATCATAACGACGTAAAAATGAAAAGGAAAATTATTCTAAAAGAACATTTGAATCGCAAGTATAATGATTAAAAGAACCACCACTGAAACTAGCCACACATTTAAGAAATGATTGTATTTTCGAAGGCCTGATTTTGGAGTACGGTGTACTTGTACACTTTCTTCCTCATGTTCAGAATGAAAACCTTCTTCTCCTTCAAAAGACGACAAACGACTGTCCCTTCGCTCTCTCTGCTCGTCTAGTTCTTCTAACTCTCGATTCTGTTTTTCTAATTGTTCTTTATACGATTTTCTCGTTAATAAAGGTTCATTTGGCATTGATTATTCTCCTTTATGCATCCAAGCATATTGTGCTGCAATAATCGTCTTCGCATCCGCAATTTCGCCTGCTTGGATTTTTTGCATCACTTCTTCTAGTGGCATCCATAAGATTTCAACAAATTCATCTTCGTCTGCAGGTTTTGCATCTTCTTTGACCGTCACATTTTTTGCTTGGAATAATGTGATTTTCTCGTCGCAGAATCCAGGTGTTGAGACCATTTCCATCATCTTCACCCATTCCTTTGCAACAAGATTTGTTTCTTCTTCTAATTCACGTTTGCGGCTTCTAGAGGCACTTCTTCCTTCGAGTCTAATTTACCCGCTGGAATTTCTAAGAAATGCATTTCTAATGGCTTTCTATATTGACGAACGAGTAACATCTTTCCGTCACGAATGACAAGCACTGCTACTGCTCCTGTATGGAACACAAGGTCTCGCGTAGAAGTTTTTCCATTAGGTAGTTCCACGATATCTTGTGTCACTGTAAAAATGCTTCCTGAATATTTCACTTCGCGTTGAATTGTTTTTTCTGTAAAGTCCATAATTTCGCCTCCATTTTGCTTTATTATAATTGGTTTTAAGCATTTCAACAATTGATTTTACTAAACTTTAATGACAAAAAAACTGAGTGGCACAACGACCACCCAGTTTGTTTTTAACGTCGGTTATTTTGTTGTTGTCGAAGTTGTGAGTTTACAGTTGCTTCATTCGTAGTAGAAGAACTATTTGTTTTTGCAAAGTACGCATCATAAACTTGTTTAGCTACTTTAGCCGCATAGTCTGATGGTGAACCATCTTTGAAGTATGGTGCAACAACAGCCACTACGATTTCTGGATTATCATAAGGCGCATAGGAGATGAATGTTGAGTTTTCAACGGCTTCATTAGTATATGCTGGATTTGGTCCCGAATAGAACGCTTCGGCAGTCCCTGTTTTACCAGCGACTTGTGGAGAATACGTTCTGAATGTCGTAGCAGACGTTCCGTTTTCACCATGCGTTACACGGTATAGACCTTCTTTAATATGATCCAAGATTTCTTTACTCACTTGAATAGAGTTCATAATCTTCGTTGGAACAACATCCTCAAGATTTCCAATACCACCACTTGGACTTGTTTCATGAATTTCTTTTACTAAACGTGGAGCAATACGTGTACCACCATTTGCAATCGTAGACATATATTGTGCTAACTGCAACGGTGTGTATAAGTCAAACTGCCCGAACGCAAAGTCAAGTGCAGAGAAGGCATCTGCTGTTCCACCATTGTATCCTTTCCCTTCATTCGGAAGGTCAATACCAGTACGAACACCAAGTCCAAACTGTGCATAATACTCACGGAGTTTATCAAATAGGCTTAGATTAATATTTAAACGTCCGCCTTTTTCATACGTTGTTTGTCCACCCATCTTCATCGCCAGTTTAATCATATAAACGTTTGATGAACGTTCTAAGGCATCTAAGTCTGTTAACTCCATTTTACCGTTACGGTTAAACCATGAACTCTTTGGTTTAGACGCCTCGAATTCAATCGGTTCATCGACAATTGTATTATCGTCAAGCGTGATGGCTCCATCCATATACCCTGAAAGAACAGTCGCTGGTTTTACAACAGACCCCATTCCAAACGAGTTATTGATGGCACCAAGCGCATCGTCTTCGACACCCGTTGAATGAAAGTTTTCATCGAATTTCTTTTTCTTCCCTGTAATCCCAAGAACGTCACCATTCTTTGGATTCATCACAACGATATACACACGATCAGCGGCAGGATCCGTCATCGCTTCGACAGACTTCGTTGCAATCTCTTCAATTTTCTTTTGGAATTCAGTATCAATTGTTAAGACAAGGTTTGAGCCACCTTTACCTGGATACGTTTCAGTCGTATTCACCACTTCACCCTTTGTATTGGTTTGTGATTTTACAACTGTCTTCGTTCCGCTAAGCACTGTTTCATATTGTTCTTCTAAATAGCTTGTTCCCACACGGTCGTTTAACGAATATCCTTGTGCAAGTAGCGATTTTACTTTATCTGAAGGTAGCCCTGTTTTTTCAGAGGATACCGTTCCAAGAATCGTCTTTAGCATATCTCCCATTGGATACTCACGGTCCCAGTCAGAATCAACATCGACTCCGCGAAGCTCTCCAAGACGTTCACTGATTTTAGCAACTTCTTGTTCTGTGACCCCTTCATTTTTCAACGTTACTGTTGATAAGGCATACGCACTATTCATCTTCGTGAAAATAGCAATCACTTGTTTCGGCATCGCTATAATTTAGTTCATCTGCAGGAATATGTTCCAATTGCATTTCATACGTTTGACTCGTTGAGAGATTTTCTTTCGCAATTCTCTTCTTCTCGTCTGCTGTTAGAAGACTATCGACTTTATCAGGGTTTGTCGCTACCCAGTAATCTTTCAAGTCACGTTCTTTTAACTCAGAAGCATCTACAGAAATCAATGTCGTTAATTTTTTAGCAATTTCTAACATCGTTGAGGCTTTAACATCTGCAGGTCTTGTATAGTTAATCGCGAGCTTTGGTTTATTTCCCACTAAAATACGTCCTTGGCTATCGTAAATCGATCCACGCGGAACAGATTTTTTAGCAGTTGTTGTCTCTGTACGTTGTACAAGCGCAACAAACTCGTCTCCTTTGACTAATTGGATATACGCCAAACGGCTAATTAAGGCAATAAATGAAAAGAATACAATTAAAAATAATAAATTCAAACGAAATGGAATATGTGATTTTTTCTTTTTCTTTTTTAATTTTCTTTTAGTAAGCATAATACACTCCATATAACATCTAGTAACTCATAACAGTATACCATAAATCTCGCCCTAATCTGTATAAAAAGGGTAAATAAGTGTTTAAGATTTTTTTATGTGAAAGACTAATTTTTCGTGCAGGCTACTCGTTTCCATGCTATGCTAACAGTAGCACTATGAAAGGAGGTTCCCCATGCAAAAGGTAATGACTAAAAAGACTTATTATACGCTTAGCTTTTTGATTCCATCGATGATGATTTTAACGATTTTCCTACTCTTTACGATCATCCCATTTGGAAATCGAACATGGCTAACGATCGACCTTGGGCAGCAGTACGTCGACTTCTTTAGTTACTATAAGGATACACTTTTACATCATCCTGAGCAGTTTTTCTATAGCTTCTCGAAGTCTATTGGCGGAGAAATGGTGAGTCTATTGGCATACTATTTAATGAGTCCCTTTAATCTCCTATTTCTACTCATTCCCACTTCCAAAATTGCAATGGGTGTTTCACTCCTTATTTTCTTAAAACTCGTTTTAAGTACGGTCAGTTTTGCAGTGTTGCTGGATGTGAAATTCAAACAAAGAAATTGGACGACACTTCTCTTTGCACTCTCATACGGATTTATGAGTTATCTTTCAGCCAATCAATTGAATGTCATGTGGTTGGATGCGCTTATCGGACTTCCACTTATTATTCTTGGAGTAGATGCTCTACTGAAACATCGAAATCCTTTGTATTATGTAATTCCATTATCCATCACCATTTTAAGCAATTACTATACCGGATATATGATTTGCCTCTTTTTAGGCCTCTATTTCCCATATGCCTATTTAATGGCGAGTGACACTTTCTCTTGGAAAAACTTTGCAAAGCAATTTGCCCAATTTGTATTTTATAGTCTGATTTCTGTTGGATTAATTATGGTCATTCTTCTTCCAACGTTTTATAGCCTTCTAGGAAGTAAAGGGACGGCGACTACGATTGCCTGGAGTTTAAAGTCTGAATACAATCCACTGCTCATAGCTTCCAAGCTCTTTATCGGTAGTTTTGACTTCCATGAAATGCAAAAAGGATATCCGAATATTTTTGTAGGGAGTCTCGACCTATTCAGTTTCCTTTGTTATTTCAAAGAGAAAAAAATCGCTTTATCACAACGTCTCTACGCGCTACTCATTACGATTGTCCTTCTCGTCAGTTTCAATATTGAGATGTTTGATAAATTATGGCATGCTGGCCAACTACCAAATTGGTATTCATACCGATTCTCATTCCTCTTCAGCTTCTGGATGGTCTTTCTTGGCTATCAATGGACACTGAAGAAAACAGCTGTTGGAATTCGTGAGACATTTGTGTATTTCTTCCTTGTATTAGCTTTTGGCATTGGTTTTATCCTCTTCCCTCAAGACTACTTACAAGGCTGGCAGATAGCGCTTGGCTTCGGGCTCTCAATGGGAATCTTGTATAGTCTCATTTTAATAGGACGAGGAAAAAGAACGCATCAAAAATTTCTCATTTCATTTGTGGTGATTGAACTGTTATTAAACAGCATCATCACCTTATCCAGACTTGGGTATGTCATGAATTCTGAATTCAGTGCGTATCAATCGTCATTAGCAAACTGGTCTACCGTATTGCGCCCTGCAGAAAATGAATTCTATCGCAGCGAGAAGACGATTCTTCGTTCGAAAAATGATAGCCTTCAAGTTCCAACGTATGGGGTATCCCATTTTTCATCCACCTTTGAAAAGGAAACGGAACGATTCTTTGAAGCGATGGGTGTTCGTCAAGGAACCGCCTATGTGAACTACAGTAATGGCACGCTATTAACGGATGCCTTACTGGGGATCAAACATACCTTTATCGAAACCACAGGGGCCACTTATAATGAGAGGTGGGAACGAAAAGACTTGGAAGATTTACCAACAATCGCAACCTTTGACGAAGGACACGTCGTCACAAATTCAAACGCACTCTCGATTGCTTATCCGATGAAAGCTATCTTGAAATCGATGAAAGTACCAACAAACCATCCTATTACGATGCAAAATCAATTAGCAAATGCCCTCAGTGGAACCACGAGCCCCAAAAATATTTTCACAAGAGTTTCTTATGAGACAAGCTACGAAAATATTGAGGGTGAACCCATCGTTTATCAACGAGCTCAATTCGAGGACAACACACAATACGGTACAATTACCCTTACTTTTACTCCTGAAACCGATGATCCGATTTACTTAGAGATGGCGGGAACGATGGGAGAAGAAGATTTGGAGATGACGCTAAACGGTGAACTGTATGCCTTTTATCCGGTGCAATCAAAACCCGTTCTTCTCAGCGTCGCCAAGAACCAAAAAGGTCAACCGCAGACACTTCAAATTATCGTGAAGTCAGATGGCTTTGAATTTTCTAAACTCAGTCTTTATTCATTAAACACTTCTCTCTTAAACGAGCGATTAGAGAAGACAAAAGCACAAGAACTAAAACTAGAAAACTTCTCGGCTACAGAGTTTTCAGGAACAATGGAGGTTTCAGAAGACTCGACCGTTCTTACAACAATCCCTTATTCTACAGGATGGAAAATATGGGTCGACGGTCAAGAAGTAGAAACGTACAAGATTTTGGATAGCCTTCTTGGATTTACTATCTCCAAAGGAACTCACCGAATCGAGTATCGTTATACTACTCCACTTTACCGGAAGGAATCCTTGTTAGTGTCGCTTCTCTTCTGTTACTCAGCCTCATTCTATATAAACGCAAAAAGACCGATGCTTCTTAGGAAACATCGGTCTTCGTTATTTACTGATTATTTAGCAGATTCAAAACGACGAGCTACTTCATCCCAGTTTACAACATTCCAGAAAGCTGAAATGTAGTCTGGACGACGGTTTTGGTAGTTTAAGTAGTATGCATGTTCCCATACATCTAATCCTAATAATGGAGTTTTACCTTCTGATAGAGGGCTGTCTTGGTTTGGTGTAGAAACCACTTCTAATTTCCCGTTAGAAAGAACTAACCAAGCCCAACCTGAACCAAAGCGAGTTGCTGCTGCTTGCGCGAATGCTGCTTTGAATTCGTCGAAGCTTCCGAATGCTTCGTTGATAGCTGCTAATAAAGCACCTTCTGGAGCTTTTGCACCATCAAGAGATAATTGAGTCCAGAATAAGCTGTGGTTTGCATGTCCACCACCGTTGTTACGAACGGCTACACGGATATCTTCAGGAACAGCGTTTAAATCGCTAATTAATTCTTCAACTGTTTTTTCGAATAATTCAGGGTGTTTTTCTACCGCTGCGTTTAAATTTGTAACATATGCATTGTGATGTTTATCATGGTGGATTTCCATTGTACGAGCATCAAATTGTGGTTCTAATGCGTCAAACGCGTATTCTAATTTTGGTAATTCATAAGTCATTACTAAATTCCTCCTAAAATTAAATACAGTTATGAAAACTGTTTCTTTCTTCATTCATCATACCACCCACCAAACACGATACGCAAAAATTATGCCCACTCTTCCAAATCCCCCAAGCGTGTTAATTTATGGTATAATAATCCCGCTACATAGAGAAAGAAAAGAGATGAAAACATGAAATTTACTGATTACGCATTACAGCCTTATTTGCAAAAAGCTTTGGCTGACTTAAAATTTACACAACCAACACCTATTCAAGAACGCATTATTCCTCTTTTATTAAAAGGAGAATCTGTGATTGGTCAATCGCAAACTGGGAGCGGAAAAAGCCATAGTTTCCTATTACCACTCATCAATAAAATTGACCCTAACCGTCAAGAGTTGCAATTAGTGATTACTGTTCCAAGCCGAGAACTCGCAGAACAATTAACCGCGGTTGCTTCACAACTTATTTCATTTAGTGATACAGAAATCTTATTAGAAAAATGTATCGGTGGTACGGATAAAAAACGTCAAGTGGCTAAACTAACGCAAACACAACCACATATCGTCATTGGGACACCTGGTCGTATTTTCGACTTAATGCAAGAAAATGCCCTCTTCGTTCAAACCGTTCAAATGATGGTCGTCGACGAAGCCGATATGACGTTTGACTTAGGGTTCTTAGAAACTGTCGATGAAATCGCGTCTCGTATGCCAGAAAACTTACAATTGTCTGTTTTCTCTGCAACGATTCCAGATAAGATCAAACCATTCTTGAAGAAATACTTGGGCAATCCAAAAGTGATTCAAATCGAGAATACGCAACTCGTTTCACCAACGATTAAAAATCAATTACTAGTCACAAAGGCACAAAATCCAATGGACGTTCTTCGTCAACTTTTAGTGATGGGACACCCTTACCTAGTTCTTATTTTTGTAAACACAAAACAAAAAGCGGACGAAGTGACAAAAGACCTCCGCAATCATAACTTCAAAGTGGCGACGATTCACGGAGATATTCCTTCAAGAGAACGTCGTCGTGTGATGAAACAAATTCAACAAATGGATTATCAATTCGTTGTTGCAACAGACCTTGCTGCACGTGGGATAGATATCGAAGGCGTTTCTCATGTCATCAACTTAGAAATTCCTGGCGAATTAGAATTCTTCATTCACCGTGTCGGTCGTACTGGACGTAATGGTCTTGAAGGAACTGCCATCACTTTCTACACACCAGACCAAGAACAAGCCATTCAAACATTAGAAGGAAAAGGCATTTCTTTTGAAACGGTTGAATTGAAAAATGGCGAGCTTGTCGAAAGTTATGACCGCTCTCGTCGTGAAAAACGTAAAAACACGCAATCTAAAGACTTAGATCCTCGCCTTAAAGGGATGATTAAGAAAGCGCGAAAAAAAGTAAAACCTGGGTACAAGAAAAAACTTGGGCAGGAGATCCGTCAAAAACAACGCAGACAAAATCGTACAAAAAATAAATAATACTGACATCTTCATTATTTCAGATTACTTCGAATCCTTACGGATATCTTCATAGTAATAGTGACGAGGCACCAGCTCGAGACTAAGGTCTCTCGCCTTTAAAGCCTCAAAGGGGACGTATGGAATTATATTCCTACGTCCCCTAATTCGTTTTAATACAACTTCCCGTCACTATTACTATAGAATCCGTATGATTCTTCGTAATCTCGGTATAGTAAATTATTCTCTGCTATTTAATTTTTTGTGGATTTTCTCAAAAATAAAACTCTTAGAAACTTTTTTTCCGTTTCTAAGAGTTATTTTTTTATTGATTCTTATTTTGCTGAGCGATGAATTCTCGCATTCCAAGGAGCCAGTTGAAGGTCGATGTTACTAGTAGGTACATAAACATCCCTACTCCTCCACCAATGCCTAACACGCCAATCACCATATAGATGGTCGCTGGCAAGAACATTGCAGCAATCGTTAACTGTTTCGATACAGTTGGATGCATTTGAATATAGGCTCTCATAAATAAGGCTGTTAATAATCGTACGATAAACTAATTAGAATCATCAATACATACATCATTAAAGTATTATAAATGAAGCCAAATACTAGTACCCCGATAAATACTAGCCACAGTTTCGACTGGAATTCTTTAATAAATTGTTGCACATTTTCTTTACTGAATCCATTTAAGCCCTCATAAGAAAATTTTGAGGTATTAATGATGGTGTCTACAACAATATGGTCTTGTAAAATCCCGATGGATGGAATCCCTTGACTAGATTCAGACGTCACATCATTATCCGTTGACTTCCCACTTGGGTCAAATACAATATTGAAAACATCAGAACGGTAAACAAATCCCGTATTGTCTCCCGCCGACAACTTACCATCTTGAATCGAGAGGTCTGGGAACTGTTTTGCAACGATGCCTAAGTTCGTATTCATGCTTGCGATATCTTTTCCAGCACGAATAAAGCCAGGAATCGAAACGAGTAATACGAGTAGGAAAAAGATTCCTTTTATTTTTTTCAGTGGATTTTGTAAAATCGTCCAAATTTTATTTGGTTTTAAAATACTTAATTGAATAAACTCTCTAATCGTCATGTGCGCCTCCTATATAGAAAACAGTTTACAGAAAAAGAGCGACCTTTTCAAGAAAACGGGGTTGCGCGAAGGAAATGATTAATAGAATGAGTAAAATAATGATTCCTAAAAATCCTTACGGATTTCTTTTATAGTAGCGGTAACGTTACATCGGTTCGAGCCGTTCCGTCTCTCTCCTTCGACGATTCAAATGCGGAGTACGGAACTTGTTCCTACTCCGCATAATTCTCTTTCGATGTTGTTCACGTTACTGCTACTATAAGAAATCCTAGCTTTTTAGGAATCCCTTTGGAATCTTTTCTTCGCTTTGAAAAAAAGAGGGGATAATTGTGCTGTCTACAACGACTTAGAGAATTCTTTTATAGTGGCGTTAGCGTTACACCGGTTCGAGCCATTCTGTCTCTCCTTCGAAGAATTAAATGCGGAGTACAGGATAAATCCCTACTCCCCATATTTCACTTTCGATGTTTTTCACGTTACTGCTACTATAAGAAATCCTCGGCTTTTTAGGAATTCCTTTGAAATATTTTCTTCGCTTTTTTAAAGAGGGAAAAGTATGCTTTCTTCACTTTTCTTAGAACACAAAAAAGACTAGGTTTTCACCTAGTCTTTGCAATGTTTCTTTAGTCGCGGTCAACCCACTTGCGGCCATCACGTTCGATTAAATCATAACCTGATTGTGGTCCTTTGCTTCCTGCAGCATAGTTTGGAAACTCCGCTGCAATTTCACTATCCCATGTTTGGCGAATACTATCTACGTATTTCCATGAAGCGGCTACTTCTTCCCAATGCGTGAAGTTCGTCATATCACCTTCGATACAGTCGAGAATTAAACGTTCATACGCTTCTGGACTGCTCATCGCGAAGTTCTCATCAAAGATTTTTTCCAAGTGACTTGTTTGGAGCGCGATGGTATTTCCAACGGCTTTCGAATTAATCACGAAGCAGAATCCTTCACGAGGTGTAATATGAATAGAAATACGGTTTGATGGGCAACCATCAATTCCACAGAATAATGGAGAGTTTGCTTCTTTAAAGACGACATCAATGATCGTTTCTTTTGAATGCAGACTCTTACCTGTTCGAACATAGAAAGGCACGCCTTCCCAACGCTCATTATCGATAAATACTTTACCAGCAACATATGTTTCCATATTGGAATCATCTGCTACATTGGCATCTTCACGGTAACCAGGTTTTAACCCGTCTACAGAAGGTCCATATTGCCCACGCACGAAGTTTTCATTCACTTCTTCGGCAGTTGTATAACGGCGAAGTTGTTCTAACACTTTAATCTTGTTTTTACGAACATCTCCAAATGAAATTGGTGGTTCCATCGCTACTAGAGCTAGGATTTGTAAAATATGGTTTTGAACCATATCACGTAAAGCACCACTTGTATCGTAGTATCCACCACGTTCTTCAACGCTTACTTGTTCTAAGAGTGAGATTTGAATATGGTCGATATTCTCTTTGTTCCATAACGCTTCAAATACGCGGTTAGCAAAACGGACTGCAGAAATGTTTTGAATCATTTCTTTCCCTAAGTAGTGATCGATACGATAGATTTGTTTCTCTTCGAATGATTGACGAAGTTGATTGTTTAACTCTTTAGCAGAAGCGTAATCTTTCCCGAATGGTTTCTCGATGATAAGTCGGTTATAGCCTTTTTCAGTAATTAAGCCTTCTGCTTTTAAATGCTCTGTAATCGTTCCAAAGAAAGTTGGTGCCATCGCTAAATAGAAGACGCGGTTGCCTTCGATTTGATACTTGGCATCTAACTCTTCTGAAAGTTCTTTTAATACGACATAATGATGTGTGTCAGTAACGTTATGAGGTTGATAATAGAAATGAGAAAGGAATTGGTTCAATTCATCTTCTGATTTCACTAATGACTGAACAGATTGTTTGATAACATCTCTGAAATACTCATCAGTCCACTCTCTACGTGCTGTCCCAATCACCGCGAAATGATTTTTGATAAATCCTTTTTGGAATAAACGGAATAACGCTGGATAAAGCTTACGGTGAGCTAAATCGCCTGTCGCTCCAAACAGTGTAATGAGTACATGTTGTTCGCGCATGAGTTGTCCTCCTTGAATAAAATAGGCAAGTCGATAGCCTGCCTTAACAATAGATAACTACCTTTCTAGTGTAAGTTATAAGCGTAGAAATGTAAACTATAAAACGCTCCTCTTCAAAAGAAAAGGAGCGTTGTTTTTTAGCCAATCTCATTTGCATCTGTAATTTAAGATGTCTTATCTGAATTGATTGGAATCGTCTTTTGTTCAGTTGTAGGTTCAACCGTTGTTGATTCCACAGTTGTTTCCTGTGTTGTCTGTTCTTGAGTAGTTTCCTCAACAGTTGTTGTTTCCGTTGTAGTCGTAGTAGTCGTTGTTGTTGTCGTTACCCCATTAGGTAGCCATCTACCTTCACCATCGACTTTGTAACCATCAGGAGTTGTTCCATTGCGAAGCATTGCACCACTTGCTTTGAAGTAATACCATTCGCCTTTTTCTTGAATCCAACCTGTTTTCATTTCACCAGCGTTGTTAAAGTAATAGTTATCTCCAGAAACTTCATGGATTCCTGTAACCATTTTTCCAGTTTCATGGTCTAAGAAGAACCATTTACCAGTATACTTAAACCAACCCTTTTCCATAGCACCAGAAGCTCTATGATAGTACCAATCTTTTCCGTCAAATACCCAACCAGTTTCCATAGCCCCACTATCCTTGAAGCTATATTTTTGACCATCGATTTCTTTGACGCCTGTGACCATCACTCCGTCTTTTTGATCTAGGTAATACCATTTACCGGCATCTTTAATCCAGCCTTTTTTCATTTCACCGCTGGCAGCGTAATAGTACCATTTGCCATCTGTTTGCTTCCAGCCTGTCGCCATGGCCCCACTATCTTTAAAGCTATATTTTTGGCCATCGATTTCTTTAACGCCTGTCACCATTACGCCATCTTTTGGTTCGAAATAGTACCATTCATTATTATATTTTAACCAGCCTTTTTTGAGATCTCCACTCGTTGTGTAATAATACCATTTACCGTCTGAAGTTTCCCAACCAGTCGCCATAACACCACCGTCGTTGAAGCGATATTCGATGCCATCGATTCTCTTCACACCAATAGCCATTTCTCCAGTTTTTTGATCGAGATAGTACCATTTACCTGCATCTTTAAGCCAACCACGTTTCATTTCTCCTGAAGCAGCAAAGTAATACCATTTTTTATGCACGTATTGCCAGTATGTTCCCATTTCTCCAATTTCATTGAAATAGTACATTTTTCCATCGATTTCTTTGAAGCCAATGGTCATATTTTTATTTTCATCAAGGTAATACCATTTATTTCCGATTTTGTTCCAAGTTAATGCTTTGCCTTCAATAGAAAGGGCACCAGTACTATCAAAGTATAGATTTACTCCGTTCACGACTCTCGAACCAGTTTGCATGATTCCGTTATCGTCAAAGTAATATGTCTTTCCATTAATGATGGCTAACTCAGATTGCATGCGATATCCTCTAGCATCCACGTAGTACCAATGGTTATCCATTTGGAGCCATTCGGACATTTTTAATTTACCATCTTTATCAACAAATAAAAATCTTGGATTCCAATCACTATCAAAATCTTTTAGCCATTTATTTTGTTGCAAGTAACCTTTTCCATTGAAGAAATATTTATTTCCATCAATCAAATGCCAGCCTGTTGCCATTTGACCGTCTCCAAAATAATATTTCTTAAATCCATCTTCTGTAGTCCAACGTGCATTTGTACTTTGAATATCAGGAAACTGTTGAGAAATATTATTTATTCCATCTTTTGTGATATCAAATACTGTCGCATCTTTTCGATCACTTGACGCATGAATGAGTTGAACGTTCATTTGTTTCAATTTATCTCTTGTTGCTGGAACATTGATATCTAAACCTGTTGTTTGCACAACAATAGATGGTTTAAGATTATTGAGGAAGTTAATACTGTTTGAAACTTTTCCATCTAGGTGATGGTTCCATTTCATCAAATCGACTTTCCCAATTTGTGGTCCTAAGTGATCTTCAGCGCCGTATACATTATCTAAGTCTCCACCTAAATAGATTTTCTTTCCATTGACTGTAACAACCGCAACAATCGAATTTGGATTATCATCATACACTTTCTTCAGTTTTCCATCCGGGCCATATTCATTCTTGTAGTTATACAGTTGGATATCCATATCGCCCAATTTAAAATGACTATCTTTATCAGAAATATCTTGGACAACATTCACTCCATATTTTTAGCTGCATTTAGTGCATTATTGTAATTGAAAAGATTATCCCATAATCCACCTTGAGAGGTGATACGATCATCCGAATATCTTTTTAAATAGAACTTATCAACTTTATATCTTTGTAAAACTTCGTCTGCCCCACCGATATGATCACTATGGACATGCGTTCCTAGCATAAAATCTAACTTTGGAACACCTACATGATCTAGATGACGGAAAAGTCGATCTTCAATAGCATAGAAATTCAATGTTGTTGTTCCCGCTCGTAAGGGATATAGTGGATTACTCCCATCTGGAAAATCATAGTCCTCTCCCATATCAATCAACGCAAAGTGACCATTACTTTCAAGTAAGATGGCGTCCGTACCAGGACTCCCCTTTGTATTAATAAAGTGAATTCTATTCACACCAGTTTGTGGAACAGTTTCTGCTTCTACTTTTGCACCTAGACCGAGCGCGATAAATGCTCCCAAGGCTACGGCCGTTTTCGCTTTTTTCATTGTAAAACCCCCATATAACTTATTAAATATCACACTTATTAATTATACAGAAAAAAATAAAAAAAGATACAAAATTTTCGAAATTTCGTATCTTTTTTTCTTATTTTTCTTTTTCGATCGGTAATTTCACTTTGAATAATGATCCATGATTGAGTCGTGAAGTCAGGCTAATTTTACCATCATAGCCTTCGATTAATTCTTTAGCAATTGATAAGCCTAAGCCATTTCCTCCACGTTCTCTCGAGCGTGCTTTATCGACGCGATAGAAACGTGAAAATACTTTTTTCTTATCTTCTTCAGTTAACCCCATCCCGAAATCCTGAATACCGATTTCGACTGCTTCCGTGGTTGGAGAAAGGCTAACGATAATCTCTTTTCGATCTGTTGAATATTTCACCGCATTATCGAGTAAGATAATAATGACTTGCTCGAAATGATTTCGATAGATTGGAGAAACAATTTCCTTCTTCGTATCAATATCTGCAATAAACGTAAAGTCTGGATAGAGTATTTTGAAGTTTGTTACAATCTGCTCTACTGTCGCCACGACTTCAGTTTTGGCGTCCTTATATTGCTCCCTCACCTGAGGAGCACGCGATAAATCTAGCATCTCTTGAACGAGTGTCTTCATGCGCTTAATTTCCGCTAGAGAGGCCGTTAGAGACTCTTCCAGCACTTCTGGATCATCTTTTCCCCAACGGTTTAAAAGCTTCAGATGCCCTTCTACAATGGCTACAGGTGTTCTCAATTCATGCGATACATCTTCAACGAAGTGTTTCTGCTGCGAAATATAAAAACTGATTTTATCTAGCAACTCATTAAATTGTTGCGATACAATCGCAAACTCGTCATTTTTCTTTGGAACAATTAAACGTTTTGTTTCAATGTTTTCCTCATTAATAGACGCGATAATATCATGAATTTCTTCAATTGGCTTGGAAATGAGTCGCGAAATGAAATACGCAAGCCCTATTGAAACAATTCCTTCCATCACAATTAACTGGAAGAACAGAAATCTCAATTGTTTTTTAATTCCGCAAGCTTCATCATTCGATTGGTTACTTGCAAATGTCCAATCAAGACACGAGTATTTCTGGAAAGGATCGGCATCATCACTTGCACACTTTCTTCCCCGGTCGATAGCGTCACATATTGAACCTCCAGCTTACTCGATACTTGCGGGCGGTCTTGCCATTGTTGTGTTTGGAATAATAGCTCTTTACTCGTATCAAAGACACGAATATTCACTTCTTCATTCATCGGATAAAAACTACTATTCTTTTTATAAACCTGGTTCTTGTCTAATTCATATTGTTCCGCTTTGTTTAGAACAGCAAGAATGTCTTCACTTGTTAATTTCTCCGTTTTTACCGATAACAAATCCGCGATAACTTGTGTGTAAACCACTGTCTGATTTTTCTCATTGTCACGTAGACCGATAATTTGTCCCTCAATCAAAATCGCAGTCAATACAGCTAATAACGCAAAAATGGTGGCTGACATCACCCACCACCATTTTTTTGCTACCGATTTATGTTGGTTTTGGTCCTTCATATGTAGCTCCTCAGCTTCTCATTACATATCCAGTTCCACGAACGGTTTGAATATAACTTTCTCGTCCTGGTACATCAATTTATTACGGATATAACGAACGTACACGTCAATCACATTCGTTTCGACTTCGTTCTTGTAGCCCCATACTTCTTTTAATAACACTTCACGTGAAAGAACTATATCAATGTTTTCCATCAGTAATAAGAGTAATTCATATTCTTTCTTCGTTAAATCAATGACTTCTCCCGCACGACGAACGACGCGGTTTTCCACTTCCACCACAAGGTCGCGATATTCCACTCTTGTTTGTTTCACAACACGAGATTGTTCTTCCATTTGCAGACGTCTAAAGAGTGCGCGAAGTCTTGCAAGAATTTCTTCGATTTCAAACGGCTTCACGACATAGTCATCTGCCCCTTGATCAAGCCCTGCAACACGATCCATCACTGAATCGCGCGCTGTCATAATGATGACTGGTGTTTGTTTTACTTGGCGAAGGCGACGAACGACTTCTAATCCATTCATTTCTGGTAACATTAAATCTAATAAAATAGCATCCCAATGCTCATCAATGGCTGCTTGTAATCCGCTACGGCCATCTGCACACACTTTTGTTTCATAGCCTTCATGTTTTAATTCTAATTCAACAAAGCGACTTAAATTCTTTTCATCTTCAATAATTAAAATACGTTGATTCGCTGGCATTTGGAAACTCCCTTCTCTATTCTTCCCTAACAGTTTTATCATACCATATTCATAAGATTCTTAACAGAATTTAATGAAATTTTCTGTCAATTTCATGCAAATAAAGAATCAGAATTAACTTATAAGTTAATTTTGGATAATAAAAAGAACTAATCTACAGAGTAGATTAGTTCTTTAATTTATATAATATTCGTTCCATTTATTGAACTTGTTCTTCAGTAGTCGTTTGTACTGTTGTTTCAGGTACTGCTTCAACTTTTCTAATAGGAATTTCTTCTGTTGTAGTCGATACTTTAGGGGTGTCTCTCCAAACACCCTCTTGATCAACATAGTAACCGCCTGGAGTTACTGCATTTCTAAGCATCACACCTGACTTGTCAAAGTAATGCCAGTTATTACCTAATTTTATCCAACCTGTCTGCATTACACCGCTGCCGTCAAAATAATATGTTGAGTGAGAAACTTGGTACAAACCTGTTACCATTTTTCCATTTTCTGCTAAATAGTACCACTTATTATTTTCTTGATACCATCCAGTCTGCATTGCACCACTACTCTTGAAATAGTAATAACCTCCAGCTATCCACTTCCAACCAGTTTGCATTGCTCCACTATCAGTAAAGAAATACTTAGTTCCAGCTATTTCTTTCAAACCAGTTTCCATTGCTCCTGATCCATTTAAGAAATACCAAACACCACTAATTTGTTTCCATCCTGTTTGTAAATATCCATTTGAATCAAAGTAATACCAGACACCACCAGATTGTTGCCAACCTGTTTGAAGGGTTCCTGATGAACTAAAGAGGTAGCGATTGTTTCCAATTGTTTGCCAGCCTGTAACCATTCCACCTGAACTATTTAAATAGTACCAAGAACCACTCAAATATTTCCATCCTGTCTGCATATATCCATTGTTATCAAAGTAATACCAGACATTACTAAGCCGTTGCCATCCTGTTTGCATTGCTCCTGCTGAATTAAAATAGTACCAAGTACCACTTAATTGTTGCCAGCCTGTTTGCATTACACCTGAGCTATTAAAATAATACCAAATACCACTGATTTTCTTCCACCCAGTCACCATGATATAGTTTTCGTAATAATACCATTTGCTTTCGACTTGTTCCCAACCAGTAGCTTTTACTTTATTTAATGGTTTTCCATCCTCTCTACGCGAGCGATATTGGCCACCTGATTTATATATCTCACAGGCTGTTCCATCTTTATCACGATCTAGATGCCCAGCATATCCCGCTTCTCCAACTAAAATATCCCCATAACCAGCAGCCCATGCCTCTGAACAATTTCTAAAATGAACTGTATCTGCATTAGCAGTATTTTCTATCGGTAATATAAAAGATACTAAAACTGCAAAAAAACAAATAATTACTTTTTTTAATTTCATACCTAAACTCCTTTTCAAAGTGATAACTTCATTATAATTGAAACCGTTATCTTATTCAATCGAATGTTGTAAGTTCATCAAAAAAGCCCTAGCCAATTTGGCTAGGACTTCATCATTTGTAATTATTGTTCAATCTCTTTTTCTTGAGCCCATTCGAAGTGGAATGTTCCTGGTTTGTCTACACGGTTGTAAGTATGTGCTCCGAAGTAGTCACGTTGAGCTTGAATTAAGTTTGCAGGTAATGTTTCTGAACGGTATGAATCATAGTATGCTAATGCACTTGAGAATGTTGGTACTGGGATACCAGCACGAACAGCCGTTACAACAACATCACGAACTGCATCTTGGTAAGATTCAGTAACATATAAGAAGTACTTATCTAATAATAAGTTCTTCAATTGAGGATCACGTTCGAACGCATCTGTAATCTTTTGTAAGAATTGCGCACGGATGATACATCCAGCACGGAAAATTTTAGCGATTTCGCCGTAGTTTAAGTCCCAATTGAACTCTTCACTTGCTACGCGCATTTGAGCAAATCCTTGCGCGTAACTCATAATTTTAGAGAAGTATAATCCTTTACGAACTTGTTCGATTAAGGCTTGACGTTCTGAATTTGTTAATTCAGGAATTTTTGTTGCTGCTAATTCTTTACTTGCTGCAACACGTTCCTCTTTCAATGTTGACACGAAACGAGCAAATACAGATTCAGTAATTAATGGAAGTGGCACACCTAAGTCTAATGCGCTTTGTGAAGCCCATTTACCCGTACCTTTGTTTCCTGCAGTATCCATGATTACGTCTACCATTGGACGACCTGTTTCAGGATCTTTCTTCGTTAAGATATCTGCTGTGATTTCGATTAAGTAGCTATCTAATTCGCCTTGGTTCCATTCTTTGAACACTTCAGCGCATTCTTCTACAGATAATCCACCAACACGACGTAGGATATCGTAACTTTCAGCGATTAATTGCATGTCTCCATATTCGATTCCGTTATGAACCATTTTTACGTAGTGACCTGCTCCGTTTGGTCCAATGTAAGTCACACATGGAGCTCCATCGTCTGCTTTAGCAGAGATTTCTTCTAAAATAGGTGCGACTAAGTCATATGCATCTTTTTGTCCACCAGGCATAATTGAAGGTCCTTTTAAGGCGCCTTCTTCCCCACCAGATACACCAGTACCGATGAAGTTGATTCCTGAGTTTGCAAGTTCTTCATTACGACGCATTGTATCACGGAAGAATGTATTTCCTCCATCGATTAAAATATCGCCTTTATCTAAGTGTGGAAGTAAACTTTGAATTGTCTTATCTGTTGCTTCCCCAGCTTTAACCATCAATAAGATTCTTCTTGGCTTTTCTAGAGACTCTACAAATTCTTCAACAGAATGTGTTGGAACTAATTTTTTATCTGGATGTAGAGCAATCACTTCGTCTGTTTTTGAAGTTGTACGGTTGTAAATTGAAACGCTATAGCCACGGCTTTCAATGTTTAAAGCTAAGTTACGTCCCATAACAGCCATACCCACGACACCAATTTGTTGTTTTGACATGAAACTTCCTCCAATTTGTTTTATTTAACACATCTATGTTATCAAAAATCACGCTTTTTTGAAAGGCATTTGAATGCTTTTCTTTTACTAAAGCTCTTTTTCATTTCACTCATTTTCACTCTTAGAAAACCTTTTAACATTTAACTCTAGTAATTCACATCGATTTACGGTAAACTATTACCGAGCAAAGAAAAAAGGAGCGATTTTGTTGGCAAAGAAAAAACGTAATCTTTCAACAGTTGAAAAAATTACACGTGTTGTAGCCGTACTAATGTTAATCGGTACACTAGGCGCTATCATCTTACAAGTAGCCTTAACTGCAATGAATTATAAATAAAAAGAATCCGGCAGGAATTTCCTGCCGGATTTTATTTTTTAAATCGTAATTTCTTCTCTATCACGAATCATATAAGCTTTTAATGGAGTAAGACTAGCAAGCCAGTATAATCCCCCACCTAGTAAGGCTGTAAATCCACTACCTGTTGTAATATTGAAATTGATATCTACTTAACACATAAGCCCTCCTCTGTTCAAAATTTTACATTTTTTAAGACTAAATGAACATAATCAACATAAAAAAACTTATCAAAAAATGATAAGTTTTTCTAATTAGAATTATTTTGTTTAAAGAATTGATATAAATCTCTAGAAGCTTCAATCCACGCCTTCCAACCTGGATGGATTGTATCATACATGTAATACGGTTCGTATTCCTTGTCTCCTAAGTCGAAGATAGAATATCCATAGGATTGAACGATATTCGTTAATTTTTCACGATATATTTTTCGTTGTTCTGCATCAATTCCAATATAGTCATTCCACTTTCCATTAATTGGAAAGTTAATAACTCGAACCTCGAGTCCAAGTTCTTTTGCAATTTCAAGCAATAATTCCAAATCACCATATTCTGGAGAATCAGAGTATTTATAAAAATAATCTTTTCCTTTTCTCTTCTCCATTCTCTTCTTAATATCATTATTGAACGTTTCATTTTCAATACCAAATTCATTATTATTCGTACGTTCTTTGGCATCCGCTTCAGCATTTTTTAAAAGCTCATCCCAATTGTAATTCGGTGTAACATCACCTGCATACGGAATTAATTTTACCTTACTATGGATGCTGAACTTTGTTTCTGTAATTAAATCAGATTTTTCAACATCCATTTTTACGAGAAATTCATCCCAGAAGTTTCCTTCTCCATCGATAAGCACGCGCTTAAATCGTTCAAACCGTTCTTTCATGACTGTATTATCTTTAGCAAGTTCAATAGCTCGTTCAATCAATTTTGTCCGTGTTTCTATCTTCAGATTCTCGTTTTTTAATGCGTAATACATATGTTCTGTTGAAATTCGACTGACAAATGCTTTGGGATCAATACCATATTGATCGAACCATCCAAACGACTCACTGATAACTAACTTCTTATTAACAATACTATCTCCGATAGATCCAAGCGTAAATGCCTGAATAATATTTTGGAAGTTTCCCCCACCAATCGGCATAATATGAAAATCACGATAGTTAAATAAGCTTGTATAATGATACGGTTCATTGAATCCTACAGATAATTCAGAAGAACCTAAAACTACTAATGTGTTTTTATCAATATTCTTTTCTAAAAGTTCTCTATTTTTAAATTTTGCAAAATTGAAATTATATCGAACTGTATTATTTTCATCAGTTGTAAATTGCTGGTTATGAATTTTTACACTCATCACTACAGCTACAACAGTCACAACTGACAGCAAAAATGCTAAGAGAAATGCCTTAATTTTTCTCATCTATAACCCCATCCAATATCATCTAATGTATCTGTTTCGTTTTTCTTTCATTTGCCAACATTACAAAGCGATATAATCGTACATTCACTTTTAAGAATAATGCAGCAAGGCGTCTTCCTTTTTGGAAGAATTGATTTCTAGCAATTTTCAATGCATTTTGTTTTAAATAATCGCGGACAATTTTGTATTCCTCTAATTTTTGATACCCCTCTACATGAAGCAATTTATCGAAAATAAAGAAGTAAGCATACGATAATCTAAAGAACATTTCTTCCTGTAATTCTGGATAATGTTCTTCTACGTATCGACTAAATTTAGTGTAAATCTCAATATAATTAAAATCTTTCTTACTAAACGTAGACGTTGTAATACTATTTCCACGATGGTAATAATAATAATATGGTTTCGTATTTACCACATATTTATGAGCCACTTGAATTAAATCAAAATGATAGAACGCATCTTCGTAAATCTTTCCTACTGGGAATTGCAGTTGAGCCACAATTTCTTTTCGAATCAATTTATTACAAATACTTCCTGGTACTAATTTCCCAACAAGATATTCTTTCAAGAATTCGTCTGTGTTCATCACAAAATATAAGTCAGGATTTTCACACTGCGGAGCCTCTCCCGTTTCATAGACATTCATAATATTGCATACCGAAACGTCTGCATCCTCTTTTATCATCTGATCATATAAGCTTTCAATCATTTGAGGATGAATGTAATCATCTGAATCTAGAAAAAGAACAAATGACCCACTGGCTTGTTGCAGTCCGTAATTCCGAGCGTCAGAAAGCCCCCCATTTTCTTTATGAAAGACCTGAATTCTCGAATCTGACTCTGCAAGAGTATCGCATAGCCTCCCGCTATTATCCGTTGCGCCATCATCAATCAATAAAATCTCAAGATGTGGGTACCTTTGCTTTATAATCGAGTCAACACATTTTTCTAAATACTGTTCAACATTGTATACAGGAACAATGACACTAATTAAATCTGACATACTTACCCTTTCTTCTTGAACACCTTATTTTTAATAGCTAGCAAACTACTAATAAAGATTTCGTCTTTAACAAGCGCTAATACAATAATATAGTAAATGACACAAGACACAATCGTCGCCAAAATATTCACGAGTAGTGCTCCGTTAACAATCCATTCAATAGGATGGATAACAGAAATCAAATATGCAATGACAAAAAATCCACTTGCATACAGCATATATTTTCCTGTATGAATTAATAATTTACGCATTCTAAAGAGATTATTTTGTCGAATAAGCAGCATATCTAATGCGATTACTACTAATTCCGCAAAAATCGTCGTTACTATATAATATGCTGGATTTGCAATATGATTAAATGCCAATAATGAATTCAAGGCTAAGTTGATCCCACCACCGATAAAGTAAATAACCGTTAGGCGGTTTTCATACCCTTGAACAAAGATAATTTGGTTTTCTAAAATTAAGGCTAACGCCCATGGTACAGAACGGAGTGCAAATAAAATTACACTTGTACCCGCATCTAAATAACGCTCTCCAGCATAAAGAATCGTCGCATGAGGTCCCAATACAGCTAGACCAAAAGATAACGGAATAATACAGAACATAAAAATACGTCCACCTTTATTCACGAGGTCATCATACGCTTTATAATCATTAATTCCTAGATAATAACCCAAACGCGGTACACTTACACTAACTGCTCCACTGATAACCCCCGAAATAGAGAATACGAGAGTTTGAGCAATCGTGTAGTACGAAACGTCTTCTGGCAATGCCACCGCAGAAAGGAACATACGGTCTAAGTACGTATAGAGCATTCCGGCATTGGCAAGAAGTAAAATCGCAATTAACGGTTGAATAACGCGTTTCACTTCAAGCATAGATACCTTTACAAATTTAACTTCGCGTTTAATCCATAAGAAACTTGCAAGGTAATTAAGCATTGTGACCAGTGACATTACTAGCGCATAAGCGACAATATCATGTTCACTACGTACAAATGCAAAAATAGAAACAAGCATTAAAATACGAATTGCTAATGTTTTGTACAAAATAAATGTATAGTTTTCAAAAGCCTCGTTCATCCACTCAATATTTAAAAATTGAGCAAATACTTGGATAGCCATTACATAGTATAATGTCTTTAATAGTGGCGATCCTTCCATCGAAAACGTGATTAAGAAGTACGCCAAAGTTGTTACTAATGTACAAACTAACGAAATGTAAAATAACAGTGAAAATGTACGATTAATTGCGTCTTTATCCGACTTCACCTTACTAATCGCACGAATTCCATAGTTATAGATTCCTAATGTCGCAAACGGAATAAATAAACCGATAAACGTATTGGTAATATTGAAATACCCGTAATCGGTTTTACTTAAAATACGTGCGATATAAGGACCCGTAATTAATGGGAACACAATATTTAATACACGGAGCATTAAATTCGCTATTGCATTCACTTTAATATTCTTCATAAGTCACACCTTTTTATCATTTTTACCCTATCCTACACTATTTAAATATGTGTCGGTAGCAGTTTTAAAAAATCAAAAGAAAAACTTAGTAATTCCTATTTTTCTTTCCAATAAGCTTTAATTCCATGGCTCTTATAGTCGATTTCCTCTTGAGAAGGAATTTGCATATAATCTCCATAAAATTGTGTTAAAAATTCATCATAATTTTTAGGGATTGGAACCATCATATCTTCAAACGGAACTTCAATCAGTTCCTTATACATTCCTGCAGGAAAAACTTCTTTTCTTCCATCTTTTCCACATCCAATTAACCCTTCATATTGTCCAGACGGATTACGATATTTATTAATTAATTTCTCAATGCGTTTTCCAAAGAAGCGTGGGTTTACTAGACGTAATAAATACCACATAATTTTACGGCAAAAATCTTTCAGTTTGCTATCTCCATATTGTACATATTGCAATTGAATATAAGAAATCATTCGTAATGTAGCATACAAATGAGCTTTATCAATAACCTTGATATCATCGAAACGTTCCACTGGAAATACATCAACAAAGACGCTTGTATCATGACGTTTCACTTTAATATGATCTTCAATAACTGTATCGGTATCTAACATAACCGCAAAGTTTTGGAAATACCAATCTGAAGAGTCATAATCCAATACTTGATAACGTTCATCTTTCATCTCTTTTACAACATTTAAAAAACGATCATAGTCTTTTCTATAAATACAAATATCAATATCATCGTCCCATGGGATGAATCCTTTATGACGTATTGCTCCTAGCAAAGTCCCGTAACTTACAAAATAAGGAATGTCATTTTCCTTACACACACGATCAATAAATTTTAAAATATTCATTTGACAGTCTTTTAATTCATCTTTTGATAGATACTGCTTCACTATACTTCCTCCTTGTATTGAACAACTAAACCATGTGGATTTACTTGTTTTTCAGCAGGGGGCAATTGCATATAATCCCCATATAATTGTGTTAAAATCGCATCATATTCTTTCGGAACAGGATACATTTTTCCTTCAAATTCAGCTTCAGTCAATTCCTCATATAATTCAGGTGACATTACTTCTTTCTCCTTGAATTTCGAAGCTAAAAGTCCCGCAAATTTTCCATTTGGAACAGTATTATTTTTAACTAATGCGTCAATTTTGTACGCAAAATATCGAGGCGATACAAATGTAAGGCCAGCCCAGCAAACAGTACGAATTATGTCTTTTAACACACTATCTTTATATACAATATTCTCGTGCTTACTAAACGATAATAGTTTAAAGCTTTCTAAATCATAGGTTTTCTTCACTAACGAGAAATCATCGAATCGGTCATATGGGAAAATATCAATAAAAATTCCCGTTTCATATGTTTTACGATTTCTTGTATCTTCAACGACTGTTTTCGTATCTACAACTTTAATAAAGTTATTGTAATATTTCTCATCTGTCTCAAAAGACAATACTTTAAAACGTGGATGTGTAAACTCCTTAACAAAACGATCATAATTGTCTCTTGACATCATCAAGTCAATATCATCATCCCAAGGAATAAAAACCTTTATGACGAATGGCCCCAATTAAGGTTCCGTAGTTTAAAAAAAGTATTCAATGTTATGCTCTTTACAAAACTCGTCGACCGCATCTAGTAGTTCGAGTTCAATTTGTTTAATTTCTAATTCGGTTAAAGTTGTCAATACACTCTCTCCTTCCACAATCACCCCATTATACCATGAAATCGCCCTCTCATCTATTTAAATCAAAAAACAGAAGGCCCGAAAGCCTTCTGTTTAAAGATATTCTCTATTATTTAACTGCAACTACACCGACAAGTTCTTTATCGAAGTTTTTGAGCTACTTGTAATTCTTTTTCAAATTTCTTATAACGAGAAATTCCTAATTCTTCTACGAATACCACTTTTTGATCATTAGCATCGATTAACTCGTTGTTCTCAACTACCACGACACCTTCAAGATTTACTTCTTTTCTTAACTTTTCAAGTAGTCCTTTATCTGATGAAGTAACTGCTACATTTCCGTTTTTATTTTGAATAAATAAAAGAACTTTTGCAACTTCTGCAACAGCTGCTACTTCGAATACTTTTTCAACACCGTATTGATTGAAGTCACCTACACGGTTTAATGTTGGATTGAAGAAGTATAATGCAAAGTTGATAAATAAGACAATCGCAATTGATAGAATGAATAATGCTACTAATTGAGTCACTAAACGTTTTGCGCTGAAGTTTGAAACTGTTTTTGATTCACCGACAAACTCTTGTGAGTGCACTGTATCTAGTTTCGTAATTGTTACATTTGAAAATGTATTTTTGTACGAATTGACTAATTCATCAATTTTCTTTTCAATTAATTGATTTAATTCTAAGCTTTTTGTCAAAACTTTAACAGAAACCCCTGTTGAATCCCCTAGTGAGTTATACGTGATTTTTTGTTCCCAGAAGTTTGCGTCTGAATTACGTAATTGTGTCTCACTACTTGAGATTTCGCTCGCAATTTTAGCTACTGTCTTACTGTCCACATCGTTAAATAAATACGGACCAGTCATATTTGAGCTAATTAGTTTCATGTAAAATTGACTGTATTGATTTTCGCTCGCAAAGTTTTCTGAACGAACCGTTCTTTCTGGAGCATCAATTTTATAAACAATATAAGAAGAATAACTTCCCTCTCCGCTCACAACTGCAGTAGAGTTGATTGTTTTAAGTGATAATGGCACTGCCATTGCTAAGAAAAGAACGATGAATCCAATCAAGTTCCATTTCTTATTTTTTACTGTATTTGCAATCAGATCAGCAAATGAATATTTTTCAAACATTAATATAACCATCCTTTGTATGTGAATAATAACCGACTTTCTTTACAAGCAATCCTGAAACGATAAACAGAACTGCTATAAAGAACCAAAACTGCATTGTAAATAGACTGTAGAAACTTTCTGTAAAGCTACTTCTTGGCATAAAGAAAAGATTTCCTAAAATCACAAGAGAAAGAATCACTCTTAGTGTTTTACCAGTATACATCGAATTTACTAGAGAAACAAATAACATTCCTAGTAAAAGATTCGCAATAATTAAACCGATAAAGCCATAATCTGTAAAGACTTCAATGATGTAACTACTTCCGATTCCGTGCCCGCCAAGGTAATCTTTGTTCATCGCAATATAAGAAATATTATGCGCAAAACTATTACTTTCTAGCGCTAACTCTAGACTGTTTGATGTATTAGCAAACGGAGTAGTCCCCAGCAACACATTCCCAAGAGAGCCTCGTGTAAAGTACTCAATAATTGGCCCGAAGGTAAAGTTTCTAAACTCCCTCATTGGCAGCGCTGAGTGATAAAGGTATCCCTTTGATAAAGCGCCAAAACTCGTAGACTGCTTATACAAGAAGTCTACTAACAGAGCAGAAATACTGGTTCCTTTTACTGACGCACCATCACGAATATAGTTTAGTGCTCCCATCGCTAGCATTAATATAGGTGTCCCTGCTCCAAGTAAGAATTTCTCGAAACGTCCAATCCATTTCTCATTCTTATCTGTATAATGTCTCATAAAGAAATAAACAAATGAGAATACAATGGCAAGAATGAACGGATTCCGTGTTCCAATCAGTAAATGAATAGCATTCGCACCAATATACAATAGTAATACGAATAATGATTTTTTCTTGCTTGGTTTTGTCGCTAAGTACGTACAAAGCGCGAAAAACATAAACGCTGATAATAAATACGTAAAGTATGGTAATTTACTTTGGAAATTCGCGTAATAACCATAATACGTTGTTTGACGTCTAAACATATATCGTTCTACTAAACGCAACACATAGAATGGATACGTAAAGAGAAATGCGATAAATGAGACTCGTTGTAATTTATCGATGAAACGTTGACTTACTGGTTTGGCTACTGTTTTTGATTTCTCGTAGCTATCCATCTTCCAATCATTCCACCGATAATAATTGCCACAATACTAATAGCAATCGCTGTGAAAGAAAACTGATACGTATCTTTCGAGTATTCTTGAAGAATTCCATTCTTCATATAATAAATGATTGGTCGGTTAAACAAGAATATACCAATCATTAATAGAAACATAAAATGGATAATGTAGTATTTCAAATCTAGCAAACAATAGATAATCGCGGTTACATATAAGAGCGTCACAGCGCCTAATTGAAGTGCTAGATTTGACTGAACACTCGCTACGATAAAAATAATCCCGGAGATAAGGGCGCTCAGTACGACAGCGAAAAATAATAAACCTTTTAAACTAATTGTCGATTTTTTCATTTTCTTCCCTTTCTAACATCTCCAATATCTGTTTCATCTGTTCTTCAACTGTGAACCGTTCAATATAAGCATCTATCGCCTCTGTATCAACAGATGCATTCATTCGTTCATTTAAAGCTGCCACAGCTTCCTCGTTCGTTTGGATAATGGTTCCAAATTGTCCATTCCCGCTTAACTCCTCTGCTCCACCAACATCAGTAGAGACAAATGATTTCCCAAGCGTCAACGCTTCAACAAATGCTCCTGAAAATCCTTCTTGTTGGGACATTGAAAGGAGTACTTTTGCTCGTTTCAACACGGGATATGGATTTTTTTGATAGCCTAGGAAATGAACTCTGTCTTCCAATCCTAATTCGGCTGTTCTTTCTTTTAAATGTGCCTCCTGATCGCCACTCCCAATAAAATAAATATGGGCAGTTGGTCTTACATCGAGTAATTGATGAAATACTTCTAGGGCTCTATCCGTTCCTTTTTTAGCCTCTAAGCGACCGATGACTGCAATACTATCTTCCTCAACGATAGCTTCATAGGGCTCATTAGACTTTTGAATGATTTCATCAAAGTTATATCCATTATAAATCGTCACAATCTTCTCTTTAAACTCTGGATAGACGGTTTCAATCGACTCTCTTGTTTTCTTAGAGATTGCAACGATATTATTGGCAGTTTTTAAATGTTGACGATGATTTTCTCGGTATGCTGCATTCTCTGGCTTTAAGAATTCCTCGATGCTTCCGTGAATCCACGCAACCTTCTTCACCTCTGGTCGTTTTGAGAACGGAAACGCAGGATTCATAATTGTAAAAGAAATTTCAATATCATATTCATCTTTAATCAGATGATTGCGCACAAGGTCTGGGAAACCAAATTCTTAGTCTCCACAGCAACGCTTCAATGATGCGCGAATGCTTCTTTGACTTATACGGTTTTAGAATTCGAACACCTTCTGGAACAGGTTCGTACCCTTTGTCAAAATGTTCTATTTCTAGAATATCGACATCATATTTTTCTAAATCAAGATGATTAACAATGGTTGAGAGGATTTTTTCGGCTCCTCCGCCAAGAGAAAAGGACCATAAATAAACAAGAATTTTTTTCTTATTTCCCATAATACTCCCCTTTATACTTCTCGTATCCATTTTCAAGATCGACAAATAATGCATCATGATGTGCAACTTGTTTATCTGCTGGAGGTGGTGTCATATAATCACCAAATGCTGTTTTTAAGTAAGCATCGTATCCAACTGGAATTGGCATTTCTGTTTTTCAAATGGTACAAATAGCGCTGATTCAAAACTTTCGATTGGATATTTATTCTTCATATATCCAGGCCCTGCACAAAGTTCTGTGATTCCATCACTTTCTTCACGCGTGTACTTTGTCATCTCGCGCTGCGCTTTGCTCCAAATTTTATAGCGTAATGAACGCGTTGGGACTAATCCTAATAAGAATAAGCTTCCCCATTTCATCAATCCACCATGTTTTTCAGGAATTGTTTGCGCACGGAACAATGAGTAAATCAATGCCCAACGGACTTGTTTCTTACGTGCTGATTCTGATTTTGGATAATAATCTAGCGGCAGGATATCAATTGCTAAACCATGCGGTACGTCTAAGTCCGCTTGATAAGGTTTCACGCAAGTCGTTTCTTTATCACGAATCGTCACAAACAAATTACGGTCTAAGTAATGTTCGTCACTGTTTGACATCACGTAACGCTCATCTGCTTCTTTTGGCCACAATTCAATCAGTTTTTCATAATCTTTTCGTGGCATAAAGAAATCTAAATCATCATCCCAAGGGATAAAGCCTTTATGGCGAAGTGCTCCAATGGCCCCACCACCGCATAAATAACATAATAATTCATGTTGCTTACAAAATGACACAAAGTATTCCGACATCTCTAAGCATTTCTCTTGTAATGGTTCCATGTTTTCCTCACTTTCTAAATATCCCATTTAGCCACTGTTTTAAATGGCGTTAATTTATCTTCCTCGAAGAAATGATAAATATCTTTCATCTCTTGGATTGGATTTGATTCAAAAATAATTAAATTCAAACGTGCATGTACTTTGGATCTGCCATAAATTGAACAGCCTCTTCGAAGTCCTTACGACCTGAACGAGAGCTTCCGACCCATGTTAATCCTTTTTCAAGAATGTCACGTGTGTTTAATGGTACTTCGAACTCGCTAACCCCCATCATGACAACCGTTCCTTGAGGTTGAATATGACGGATAATTTCACGGTATGCATCTTGAGTTCCGCTGCCACCCACACATTCAATGGCGTGGTCGAATGTAAAGTCTTCTGGAAGATTGCTCACATCATACACTTCATCTACAAATGAAAATAGACGTAACTTCTCCGGATCTTTACCCACAATGATAATCGTAGAGTCTGGGAATTTTGCTTTTGCAATCGTTGCAACAACGTATGCTAAACTTCCTGAGCCCCATACGACGATACGGTTACGACGGCTATGTGCTACTTTGTCAAAACGGCGAAGTCCATGAACGCCGACTGACACAAATTCAGAAATGGCAGCGACTTTATCTGGCACATCTTCGTATTTCACTACACGGTCGATTGGAATCGTCACAAATTCGCGCATGAATCCATCATGACCACTTGAACGGAAGTATGTTCCATTCACGTAGTTTTCGTAAAATTCAGTGTTATGGTCAAAGTCACGTGGTGGTTGGTTCGGAATCATCACCACATGATCTCCTGGTTTATACGTTCCTGTTGGGTCCGCAACAACGATTCCACAACATTCATGAATCAATGCCATTGGTAATTTCTTCTGCAAAATTTTAGCAGGACGTGTTCCTTGGAAGTAACGTTGGTCGGCGTGACACAAAGCTAAGTAGTTTGGTCGAACCACCACAGTATCTTCTTCATAGAATGACACATCTTCATATTTAATTGAGAAAAACGATGGACGAATGAGTTGATACACTCGATTAATCATTTTAAATCTCTCCTAACATCGCTTGCGCAATTTTCAAATCTGTTACTGTCGTAATTTTAATGTTTGAGTATTCACCTTCGACAAGAGCTACTTTCACATCGTTAACCACGAATACTTTACAAGCATCGGTCAAGATTTCTTTGACATCATCTGTAAGACTATCATACAACTCAGTAAAGGCTTGAATCTTAAACGTTTGAGGTGTTTGTCCTTGATACATATGCGTTCTGTTTGGAATAGAAGAAATCACTTTCCATCTACAGATTCAACAATTGTATCATTGGCCATCACTACAGTATCCGCTACATCATAGTGTTTCATCGCTTCAATATTATCAACAATCATGCGATATGAAACAAACGGACGAACAGCATCATGTGTAATCAATACATCTTGAGGTGAAAATGATCCACTATTTTTGATGTCCTCAATAATACTTAAGATGCTATCATTACGATTTCCACCACCGCTAACGACACGGATTTTGTCTTTATTCGTCAAAATATGTTTATCTAATAAATCATTGAAGTAGCTTACCCAGTTTGGATGAACCGCTACATAGACAACATCTATATCTGGAACAAACAAGAATTTTTCGACTGTGTGAATAATAATTGGTTTGTTTCCTAATGGTAGAAATTGTTTTGGCATTTCTTGGATTCCCATACGAGTTCCGGTTCCACCGGCTAAAATCCCAGCATAAATCATTTTATACACCTCTTATTTCCCCTATTAAGGAGTTGTTAAATAATATAAATCTTCTCTTTCTTGTAGAAATGGATATGTTTGAACAGTTGGTTGTCCCATTAATTTACGGATTGAATTACTTACTCCTAATAACACCTCATCCGTTGCATATGAGTAATAAATTTGCTCTCCTGCATTGTTTGTTAATAACAACTGTCTTTCTTCGATAAATGTTTGTGTTAAATTATTTCCTGTGATAGCAGGACCATAAGTGTTTTTAAGGGCCATCACTTGTCCAATTGGCAAGTCCGTTTTCACGTTCTTACTTACCGCATTCATTAATTGCTCGAAGTTTGTAATAGAATTGAAAGTCATCAATTTTTTTACAAGTTCCTCGATAACGATACGTTGACGTTTTTGACGTCCTGTATCCCCTTCTGGATCATCGTAACGCATACGTGCAAAACGTAATGCACTTTCACCATCAAGAAGTTCCGTTTTTCCTTCAACGAAAGAACGTCCTTCATATGTGAAAGTAAGTGGACTTGTCACTTCAATTCCACCGACAGCATCGACGAATTCCATTAACCCTTCCATGTTAATTTGCACATAGAAGTCAATTGTCGTATCAAGCATTTTCTCAACAGAATTAATAACCATTGGGGCCTTCCCATAAGCAAAGGCGTGGTTCAATTTATCATATCCACCCGTTCCAACAATTTCAGTGTAAGTGTCGCGTGGTAGACTGAGTAGTTGAGATTTTTTTGTTGATGGATTAACTGTCAATAAGAGCATTGTATCTGAACGTCCATCTTCTTCCGTACGTCCATAGGCACCATTATCAATCCCTAAAAGCAATATATTAATTGGTTTTGCGTTTTTAATAATATCGTTAGCTTCTTGTTCTGTACGATTTCCAACATCTTGAGTAATCGTGTTAATCGTATGGTTAATTCGACTTGCGTAGTAAGTTCCCGCTACCGCTATAATGGCGAGTAACAGAATTAAAATGAAACCAATACGTCCACGTTTCTTTTTCTTTTCTTGACGTCTCCCTTTTCGGGTCCATTCATTTGATTCGTTCATATTTACACTCCAATACTATTAAGGGTTTTGTTTTTGTGTAGGTTGAGTTGGCGCAACAGGCGCTTGCGTTGTAGGAGCTGATCGTGTTGGTTGTACAGGCTGTGGTTGCTCTGGAGCAGCCGTCACTTGTGGCGTCTGTGTTGCTGGTGCAGTTGGTGTCACCGCACTACTTCCGCCACCATTATTAGATGGATTTGTCGGTGCAACATAGTCGTCATCGTCATTACTGTTGTTATTGTAATTGTTATTATTGTAACTATTGTTATAATTTGGCGTTACATTTGGTTCTACGTAAGTATCCCCTTGTTCTTGTACATCTGAATTGTTTTGAGGAGAATTTTGCTCGATATTGACTGATGACTGCGTTTCTTTTGTCTCGATATGTTTCAATTCAGTAATTTCTTCTAAATCAAGAGATTTTCTGAGGACATTTGAAACGCGAATCTTCTCAGCTTCTGGAATGACAAAGTAATAAATTCCATTAATCATCGCTCCATCCCCATTAATCGTATCCGATTCAAAATGTTGGAGAGCTTCTTTATGCGTTTGAGCAATTTGGAATAATTTTTCTACTGTAAAGTTTGTTTTTACAGAATTTTCTAATGTTTTGAGAATTTCTTCGTATTTCGTTACAGAACCTAGAGTCAATAGTTTCTCAACAATTTTTTGAATCACATATTGTTGACGTTTTTGACGACCTGTATCTCCTTCTGGATCATCATAACGCATACGAGCGTAACGAAGTGCGGCTTCCCCGTCTACATGACGTGTAACCCCCTCAGTAAAGGACTCATCTTCATACGTAAATGTTAACGCTGGCGTAATTTCTAGTCCGCCCACTGCATCAACAAGCCCCATCAAACCTTGCATATCTACGGTTACATAGTAGTCAATTGGAACATTCAACATATTTTGTACACTATTAATTGAAAATTGTTCTTTTCCAAACGCATACGCATGGTTAATTTTATCAAATGTCCCATAACCAATAATTTCCGTATAAGAATCACGAGGAATACTAATCATTGTTGTTTTCTTTTGTTTTGGATTTACAGTAACAAGAAGCATCGTATCTGAACGTCCTACTTCCGTATCACGGCCATATGCTCCATTATCAATCCCTAATAGAAGAACCGAAAAACTGCTATCATCTGTTAATTCTTTCTCACGTAATTGCACGGTTTCCACCTTTTGATGAATCGCATCTTCTGCTTTAGAAATTCGACTCCATGCATAAGCAGCACCCGCAATAATGACTGCAACAATTGCCAGCAATACTGTATAAACAATTTTTCTTCTTTTCTGATTTTTTTTTTGTTTTCTTCTATTCGAAATTTTTTCTTCATTTACTCTCATTCATTCCACTCCAATAACTATACAATCAGTTCATTATACCATAGATTTTCTTGAATTCATGAGTATTTATAGTAATTTTAAGATTTATCTTCTGAGTCAAAATACTCTTTTTTAAATTCAAAACCAAAGATCCATCCTTTAATCGTTCCAATACCATAAGCAAAGTGAATGGCAATCATAATGAATGGGATTAGTAGTAATGTTGGATTGAATTTTTGCTTAGAAATTTCAAAAATAGATAATCCTAATACTGCTAATATATAGAGCCCAAGCACTGTTAGCAATGGTGCAAAGCTGATTGGCGTCAGCATCATTAACACAAGTAAAGTCGCAACAAATACACCAGGACCAAAATGAAATAAGGATAAGCATTCACGACAAACGTGTGAAGTTAATCCAATCCAATACCCATTTGCAAATTTTTGTTGAATCATCTTTGTGAAAGTTGGACGAATATATTGGAAGGACTCAATTGATGTATCGTACCAAATTTTAAATCCGTTTTTACGAATACGATAGTGATACTCGTTATCTTCTGTACGCGTTAATTTTTCGTCAAAATAACCTACAGTATCGACTACATCTTTGTGATACATTCCTTGAAATACAGAATCTACATAGCGGCTTGTGTCTCCTTTTCTGTAGTTCGCGATACTACTTCCAAGAGCAGACTCTTCTACAATATGTAATGTTTTTGAAAAATCATCTTCTGCTTGGACAATAGTTGGTCTTTTACCTCCACAAACTTTTTGTCCTGATTCAATCACTTTAACATTGGCTTCGATAAAGTTTGTAGGAATTTGTGAGTGTGCATCTACTTTTAAATAGCAATCACCATCTGAGTTTTTAAACCCTAAGTTCAACCCTGTATTTAATGTTTTTCTTGGATTATCAAGAATCTTCACATCATAAAATAAATGCTCATTTTCTGCTTTAAATTGATCCATTAACGCACGAGTATTGTCTGTAGACATTGCATTCACTAGTACTACTTCAATATTTTTTAATGGATACGTTTGATTTTTTAAACTTTCAAAAATTTCAGGCAAGTAATCTTGCTCATTATAGGCACTAATATTTACGGAAACTAACATTTTTCCACCTCTTTTTATATGATAAAAGGATTGAGATAACTATCTCAATCCTTTATATTTTATTTCTTTTTATTCGCAATATCAATCAATTCATCATGTAATTGTTGGTCTGTGTAACTCTCAAAATTTTCAATGAAATTATACACACGATTAATCTTAGAATTGTCCGCAATTCCAATATGAATCTTAGGAAAGACTTGTTTTGGATTTACTTCCCCTTCGTTCAGTAACTCTTCATACATCTTCTCACCTGGACGTAATCCTGTAAATTTAATCTCAATATCGCCTTCATCATATCCTGAAAGACGAATTAAGTTCTTCGCCAAGTCCACAATCTTCACTGGTTGTCCCATATCGAGTACGAAGATTTCCCCGCCTCGTGCAAGTGCTCCAGCTTGAATAACTAATTGAGCAGCTTCCGGAATTGTCATAAAGTAACGTACGATATCCGGATGAGTTACTGTAATCGGACCCCCTTCAGCAATTTGCTTCTTGAAGAGCGGAATTACTGAACCACGTGACCCCAATACATTCCCGAAACGAACCGCAACGAATTTTGTATATTCGCTACGTGTTGCCATATCTTGCACAATCATTTCGCACAGACGTTTTGTAGCTCCCATAATATTTGGTGGGTTAACAGCTTTGTCTGTTGATACCATTACGAATGCTTTAACACGCGCATGGCTTGCTGCTTCAGCAACATTTCTTGTACCAAGAATATTGTTTTTTACCGCTTCACGAGGGTTTAATTCCATCAATGGTACGTGTTTATGCGCTGCAGCATGGTAAACCACATCTGGTTTGTATTTGTCCATCACTTCAAAGATACGTTTGCGGTCCTGCACATCGGCAATCACCGGTGTAATCGTGAAGTGTTGAGAATATTTACCAACTAATTCCATATTCAGTTGATAAATACTATTTTCACCATGCCCTAAAATAATGATTTCTTTTGGTTTGAATTTAGCCACTTGACGACAAATTTCTGAACCAATTGAACCACCTGCACCCGTTACAAGGATCTTCTTGCCACGAAGTTGTTTTTCAATCATCGTTTGATCCAAATGAACTGGATCACGACCTAATAAGTCTTCAATTTCGACATTTCGTAGTTGTTGTACGTGTAAGTTTCCACTCATGACATCATCAATATTTGGTAAGATTACACATTCCGCACCTGTTTTGCGAGCGACATCGTACACTTCATTTAATTTTTTGATTGGAAGTGATGGCATCGCAATAACGACTTTAGTAATTCCCATCGTATCTACAATGCGTTCGATATCTTTGATAGCTCCTAAAATACGAACTCCATAAATATCTTTTCGTAGTTTATCTGGATCATCATCGACAAAGGCAATTGGATCCATACGCATTGCTGGGTGCATCAGCATTTGACGAACTAATAATGTTCCAGCAGCTCCCGCACCAACAATTAGTGTTGGTTTTGCATTTTCCATAACGCTACTATCCGCAAAGAACTCACGGAAGACACGCATTGATAAACGTACTCCACCAATCGAAATTACAAGTAATAACCAGCAGACAATTAGGAATTGCCATGTTATTTTTGTATCGAAGAAAGCAAGCCCTGAAATCGTTGAAACGATGACGGTTGCTGACACACATTTTACGACAGTAATTACTTCGTACACACTAGCGTATTCCCAATCTCTCCAATAAAGATTGAAGAAATATGAGAACACATAATAGGCTACTAACGATAAAATCGCTGTAATCGTTAATCCGTGAATATTACGAATTAATCCTTCTGTTACTAATCGAAATCCTAAAAACACTGATCCAACAACAAGTAGCGAGTCAACGATGAATAATAATAAAATTTTTAATCGATTATTCATTTAAACATCCTCTCCTGACTATCCAAGTACTTCTTGAATCACTTCTAAATAATTTTGAACAATGTAATCCACATCTTCATCGCTAAGTAATCCATGCAATGGTAGGGTCACTTCATTTTCAAAGAAGCGATACGCATTTGGATAATCTTCCATACGGAATCCCATATTTTGGTAAGCCGTTAATAACGGAAGTGGTTTGTAGTGAACGTTACATGAAACGCCACGTTCCGCCATTTTTGTAATGATTTCTCCACGTTGGTCATAGCTGGCGCCTTGAACACGAGTGATATATAAGTGACGTGAAGATTCATAATCTTTGCCTTCGTGAGGTAATACTTGTATACGTTTATCCACAGATAATCCTTTATCAAGGCGACGTACAATTTCTTTTCTACGTTCCAATAATTGTGGGTAACGTTCTAATTGCGCTAAACCAATCGCAGCCATAATATCAGGCATATTGCATTTGAACCCAGGAATGACAATATCGTATTCCCAAGAACCTGGTTTAATTTTTTTGCTAAAGCGTCTTTTGTTTGTCCGTGTAATGAATATACTTGGAACTCTTTATACATTGCTTCAGAATCCAATTCGTTTGCTGGATTCCATGTAATACATCCACCTTCTGCAGTCGTTAAATTCTTCACCGCATGGAATGAATATGACGCAAAGTCTGCGATTTTTGCAACGGAAACTCCGTCACGAGTTGTTCCAATCGCATGTGCACAGTCAGAAACAACAATAATACGGTTAAAGTAACGTTGTAAGTTTGTAGATGGTTGGAATAAACCACGTTTTGATTCCACTACTTCGAAAATACGACGGTAGTCACATGGTACTCCTGCTAATTCAACAGGAATCACCACTTTTGTTTTTTCAGTGATGACTTCAGCTAAAGCATCATAGTTCATTTCAAAATGGTCTTCTTGAATATCCACCATAACAGGAGTTGCTCCAACGTGTTCAATCACACTACAAGAAGCTGTATATGTGTATGCAGGAACAATGACTTCGTCTCCAGGTCCAACACCTAACACACGTAATGCTAATTCTAAAGCAGCTGTCGCAGAGTTTAAGCACACCACTTTTTCAGTGCCTAAATACTCTGCTAATTGACGTTCAAATTCTTTTGTTTTTGGTCCTGTTGTAATCCAACCAGATTGTAGCACTTCGACTACATTGTTGATTTCCTTTTCTGTAATATCTGGTGGTGAGAATGGAATATTTCTAACTTTCATGTTGGTTCCTCCAAGTTATTTTAAGACTGCAATCACAGTTTTTACCATGATCGCAATATCATTTTTTAAACTACATTTTTTTAAATAATCAATATTGTATTGCATTTTTTCTGGCAAGATATGTTCGATATACGCATCATCTACTGTTAAGCCTTGCTTTGTCCACTCTGCAATCTTTTCTGCTTCATGTCTAAATTCAATCGCTGCAATCGATGTTACTCCAGCAGGAAGTAATAAGGTTGTCTGCATTTCTGGTGTGTATGCATCTACATATTTTTGCACTTCTGGTCTTGCCCCTACAAAAGACATATCTCCAATCAATACATTGAGTAGCTGAGCTACTTCATCTAACCGATATTTACGTACACGACGTCCGACCTTTGTAATTCGTGGGTCGTGATTTTGTGTCACAAGCGGTCCTACTTTATCCGCATTTAATACCATCGTTCTAAATTTAAATATTTTAAATTTGCGTCCATTTGTCGTCACGCGTTCCTGTCTATAAAATACAGGTCCACCATCTTCTAATTTAATTGCAATGGCAATCACTAAAAAGACGATTGATAACGGAACTAGCAGTAATAACGAAACTACAATATCAAAGATCCGCTTTGAAATCAGATACCCTTTTCGCTGTCGAAGTTCCTTCTGTGTTTTAATTACGAGTTCGTTTCTCATAAATTCTGGCAATGAAATATTCTCGTTCATAAAATCTCCTTTCATGCCTAGATAACCTTCCCTATTATACCACATTTTCTTGAATTGCGGTAAATTTCTATGTAAATCATGCAATTATTTTAGTGCTAGAAAGGACAATAAAATAAACCAATCTACACTACTGGAAGATTGGTTTATCTCTCTTTTTGAAGATTTACTATTGAATAATATTACTGTCCAATAAGGACTGCCAAATTTCAAGTGCCAACTCTTCTTTCGAACGCTCTGGAAGCGGGAGTTGTTTTCCATCTTTAGTAAGAATTGTAACTTGATGGTTATCCGCATTAAATCCTATCTTCGAATTTGAAACGTCGTTAGCGATAATCGCATCGGCTTTTTTCTTTTCTAATTTTGCTGTAGCATATTCTAATACTCTTTCAGTCTCTGCCGCAAACCCAATGACAACTTGTCCTTCTTTTTTAGAATGTCCAAGTCCTTTTAAGATATCTGGATTCTCCACCAACTCTAGTTTCAACCCTGATTCATTTTGTTGCTTTTTAATCTTTTGTTCTGATTGATTGGCTACATAGTAGTCAGACACTGCAGCTACCATCACCGCTACATCCGTTGTTGGGAAGTAAGATGTGACTACCTCTTCCATCTCACGCGCTGACTCTACATAAGTGACCTCTACTCCAAATGGAACTGTCAATTGTTTTGTCGTTGAAACTAATTGCACCTTAGCTCCTAAAATGGATGCAGCCTTCGCAAGTGCGTATCCCATTTTCCCAGAAGAATCATTGGAGATATAACGAACTGGATCGATGCGCTCCTTTGTTCCTCCAGCAGTGATTAAAATCGTTTTTCCTTCTAAAGGAGACTTGTATTCTCTTCTGCTCTCGAAAAATGTCACTTGTTCGAAGATTTCTTCTGGTTCAGGAAGGCGTCCTTTTCCGTTATATCCTTCAGCTAAAAATCCTGTCGCTGGTTCAATGACCATTTTTCCATCTGCTTTAAGCTGTGCCACATTACGAACGGTTGCAGGGTTTTCCCACATATGCTCATTCATCGCAGGCGCTACATAAATCGGAGCCGTTATTGCTAATAATGTGCTTGTTACAAAGTTATCGGCGATTCCATTGGCCAATTTCGCAATCGTATTAGCTGTTGCTGGTACAACAACTGCCACATCGGTTTTATCGGCTAAATGAATATGTTGAACGCGATCTGCTTCATCTTCGTCAAACGTATCGGTGTGCACTTTGTTTTTCGTTAACACTTGAAACGTTAGTGGCGTAATGAATTCACACGCACTCTTTGTCATCGCGACTTCCACATTTGCCCCTGCTTTTACAAACAAGCGAACAAGTGTAGCTGCTTTAAACGCGGCGATTCCACCTGAAACAAAGACCGTTACGTTTTTACCTTCCCACATAAACTATCCTCTTTTCTTAGAAATCTTAACTAAAATTGAAGCGATAATTGGAGTCATTACGGTTGCAGCCAACGCTTCCGCAATACCGTTTGTCATAACAACGCCCATTAAGAAGATCGGCAATTCCGCAACTGTTTTCCCTGTTAATTCTGCATATTGATTTCCCATCAGTAAATAAATGGAACTTAATACGAATACCGTATTCATAATACTTCCAAGGAACCCAGCCACTGACATTCTGAGTTGGTCGGACGCAATGAGTTTAGTTGTCTTATGATAAAATAACGCAACAAGTCCCCCCATCACTAAACGTGGAAGTACTGAAATCAATGGATTCGTAAAAATTAACAAGCTAATCGGGCTCCCTGAAGTAAATGCGCGGAAGAACGAACACATCCCCCACGTAAAGCCTAATAGGAAACCAGCTTGTGGCCCTAACACAATCCCACCAACAATAACCGTAATATGAATAATTGTAATATCTAAAACCACTAATGGTAAGTTCCCTAAAAATGGAACAAAACTTTGTAAAATAATTATCGCGATAAACATCGCACTTAATACCATTTGAAAAGTTCTTTGTCTTTTCATATCTTCACCTCGAGTCTTAATGACTGTATTATACTAATCTTTGTCATTTCAATCAATGTAAAAAACTGAGAAAGCTAGGAAAGAGGAACCTTCCTAGCTTATAAACTTGATTTTTAAAATGCGTTATAGATAAACTCTGCAGAATTCGTCATATCATTAAAAATGCAATACAACAAAATCCCTGTAATAAGAATATAAAAGAGGACTGTCCATCCTAAAAGACTGTCACACTTACGCACTATTTTTTGAAACTTTTCTTTCATGATTCATTCCCCTTCTTCTATACTACGAAACGTAGTATAGCATATTCCTTTCTATGTGAACATACTGAAATCCATATAATTCCATGATTTAACACTTTTTTAGAATTTTGGCATCAAAAAAACACCCAAGGTTCCCCTCAGGTGCTCAGGATATCTATTTATTAGATTTTAGATACAGCTTCTTCAACTAATGCTTCAACTTCTTGAACAGTTGCACATTCGTTAATTGCTTTATCTGCTAATGCTTGCATATCGCTTAATGTTAATTTGGCAATTAAGCTACGTGTTTTTAGAACACTTGATGCAGACATTGAGAACTCGTCTAATCCAAGACCTACTAATAGAGGTACAGCTGTTTGATCCCCAGCCATTTCCCCACACATTCCAGCCCATTTGCCTTCTTTGTGTGCTGAATCAATCACGTGTTTGATTAACGTTAAGATTGATGGGTTATATGGTTGGTATAAGTATGAAACGCGTTCGTTCATACGGTCAGCAGCCATTGTGTATTGGATTAAGTCGTTTGTTCCGATACTGAAGAAGTCCACTTCTTTAGCGAATTGGTGAGCTAAAACTGCCGCTGCAGGAATTTCAATCATGATACCTACTTGGATATCGTCGCTGACTGCAACACCTTCTGCGATTAATTTAGCTTTTTCTTCTTCTAATAACGCTTTAGCGCCACGGAAATCATTTAATGTCGCAATCATTGGGAACATGATACGTAATTTACCGTATACAGAAGCACGTAATAACGCACGTAATTGTGTACGGAACATTTCAGGTTCGTTTAATGAAATACGAATTGCACGATATCCTAAGAATGGGTTCATTTCGTGTGGTAATGGTAAGTATGGTAACTCTTTATCCCCACCAATATCCATTGTACGAACGACAACAGGTTTTCCATTCATGCCTTCTAAAACAGCTTTGTAAGCTTCAAATTGATCTTCTTCTGTTGGCATTTCGTGAGAATCCATGTATAAGAATTCTGTACGGTATAAACCAACACCTTCTGCACCATTGTTCACAACACCTTCTAAATCTTTTGGTGTACCAATGTTTGCAGCCAATTCAACTTGATGGCCATCTTTAGTGTAAGTTTTTGAATCTTTTAATTTTTCCCATTCAGCTTGTTGAGCCGCAAATGCTTCAGCTTTAGCACGGTATTCAGCAACCACTTCTTCAGATGGGTTAAGGAATACATCCCCTGATAAACCATCCACGATAATGATATCTCCGTCTTTAGCAATTGAAGTCACTTCTTTAGTACCAACGATAGCTGGAATTTCTAAAGAACGCGCCATAATAGCTGAGTGAGAAGTACGTCCACCAATATCAGTAACGAAAGCTTAACGTATTGGCGATTTAATTGAGCTGTATCACTCGGTGTTAAATCGGCAGCAACGATAATCACTTCATCTTTAATAGTGGCTGGACTGGGAATTTTAACACCTAATAAATGAGCTAAGATACGTTTTGATACGTCACGAATGTCCGCAGCACGTTCTTGCATATAAGGGTTATCTTCCATTCCTGCAAAAATAGAAATAAACATGTCTGTTACTTCTTTTAATGCAGATTCCGCATTCACTTTATTTGATGTAATGCTATCTTTTACTTGTCCAATTAATTCTGGATCGCTTAAAACCATTAAGTGAGCATCGAATACTTGAGCTTCTTCTTCACCTAAGTTTTTTAATGCAGTCTCTTTAATTAATTCGACATCTTTAATTGACGCTGCTAATGCATCATCCAAGCGTGAAACTTCTTTTTCTGAATCTTCAACAGTTACTTTTGTGACTGTTAAATCAGGTTCAGTCAAAGTATATACTTTGGCAATTGCGATGCCATCACTAGCAGCAATCCCTTGTAATGTTGGTTTCATATTATTCAGCTAATCCTTCTTTTTTCATTGTTTCGTCAATTCCTGCTAATGCTTCTGCTTCGTCAGCACCTTCAGCAGTGATCACTACGTCAGCACCTTGGCCAACACCTAATGACATAACGCCCATGATTGATTTTAAGTTAACAGATTTTCCTTTGTATTCTAATTGGATATCTGAACTATATTTGCTTGCTGTTTGAACTAATAAAGTTGCTGGGCGAGCGTGGATCCCTGTTTCTGCGATTACATGATATTCTTTCTTTTCCATATTGAAAGTCTCCTTTGAAAGTAAATTTTTGTTAAGAAATGTACGTTCGAGAGCATGTAAGCCTCAAAAATACAACCCTTTCAATTAATAAGATTACCATTTTTTGAGAGATTTAACAACTATTTAAATACATTTTTTAAAAGCACTTTCATCACAATCCCTATCACACTTACAAAAAAATCTCTTGATTGAAAATTCTTTAAAATTTAATAACTTTTCTTAAATTTGTAGGTGAAAATGAAGCAAAAAAAATGTATAATGATTTCAAGGAATTTTTCAGAAGGAGGCTGTGTCTATGAAACTTATCGATATTACTAATTCTCACTCGCAACTTGTCAATGAACAGTTAGCAAATACAGATGCGTACTTTATCAAGGTATATTCACTTGGTCAAACAACTGTTTTCTATGCTGACGCTGCCACTCACCGTGATATTGTAATCTTAAACAGAAAAAGACGTATTAAAGATGTTGAAATTGAATTCGTCGTTCATCGCCTATTCCATATGGAACCAGAAGGTCTAGATATTATTCATGCTGATAACTTTGTTGAAATCAGTATTCCTGTTGAGAAGAAACGACCTACGTTCAATTAATATAGATAAATTGAAACCGCCAACGAATAAATTTCGTTGGCGGTCTTTTTAATTAAGAAAGTAGAAAATTATCATATATGATAATTTTCTACTTTGAATTAAATTCCTACCATATCTAAATAAAGTCGATGTGAATAACTATCCGTCATCCCTGATATGAAGTCCGTGGCTAATAGAAGGCGTAAGTATAATTTTTCAACTTCGCTCTTTCCTTCTGCAAAATAATGATAAGAACGTTTTTGGCTTTCAGAAATAATACCAATCTTCTTCAACTCTACATAGTCTAACTGACGATTCGTATCATAAGACACGAGAGAAGGCACAAAGCTATCCAACAAATACGTAAGCGTTGTATATCCTGCAATCTCTAACCTTAAAATTCCTTTATTGTCATAAATGCGCTCCTCTGACAATTTACGAAGAATCACATACAGATCTTCGGCCCAAGAATTTTGGAACAAGTCTTGGTTAAATGTTCCTGCCATAATCTCATCATAATGATTCACGAAATTATGACGTGCACCATCGATTAATTTATCACGTAGATCCACAAAGAAACGGTTAACACTGAAGACTTTCTCATCGATGGTTGTTAACACTTCTCGTGTATGAACGGAATGCGGTGCACTATAGGCATCCGTACTCAAATTCTCTAGTAAGAACTCTCGCACATCTCTAAACGAAATCACGCCCTTTCCAATCGCATCTTCCATATCCGCCACTAAATACGCAATATCGTCTGCAGCTTCTAGGATGTAAGTCAATGGATGACGACTCGTTCCAGCTCCTGTAATTTCCGTTACTGTTTTAAAAGCTTTTTCTTCGGCAAAGAAATACCCTACTTTTTTAGAAGTAATCTCTTCTGTTTTCTTATTAGAAGATGGGTACGTATATTTTAGAATCGTATTCAGCGTTGCAGCTGTTAAATCTAGTCCATCGAATTCACCTTTGAAATCATGCAACTTCGATACAATACGAAGCGATTGCGCATTTCCTTCAAAGCGATAAAAATCATAGACATAAGGACTCGCTAGAAATTCTTCTGCCACATCACTTCTCTCTTTCAAGAGGCTTGGCAGATTTTTCTTAAACCATTGTCGAATGATGTCTTCCCCAAAATGGCCATAAGGAGGGTTCCCAAGGTCATGAACGAGACTGGCACATTCAACAATTTTCAATACATCTTCTTGTCGAGCAATCATTTCCTCTTTGCTGATGTCTGGTTTCTTTTCTACTTCCTCTTGCAATAAAATAACAATTTCCTTCGCTAGAGAACGTGCCACCATCGCCACTTCTAACGAGTGCGTTAGTCGCGTATGAATAAAATCAAGACGTTCCAGCGGAAACACTTGTGTCTTATCCTGTAATCTTCGAAACGAAGGACTCGTTACAATTCGTTTGTAATCGTCGTCGAACTCGTTGCGATGTGTTGCTTCTTTACCAGAAAGACGTTTTGTTGAAAGTAATTTAGACCATTCCATAAATCCTACCCCTTCCGTTACTTCAAACTATTATACCAGAAGTTCGTCCGCCTTTGGAATCTTGCGCATTTGATGGATATAAACAGCAATACAAATGATAAAGCAGATAAAGTCGGAAATTGGACCTGCGAAAATCAATCCGTCTACTCCAAAACTGGTTGCAAGAAGAATCATCACTGGCAACAAAACAAACATTTGTCGCGTTAAAGAAAGAATCGCTCCTAATTTTGCTTTTCCGATTGCTGGGAAGAAGGTTGTCACAATAATGGTAGTTCCATTAATAAACGTAAAGAATAAGAATGCTCTTGCATATCTCACTCCAAATTCATAATAAAGAGCATCCCCACTTCCAAACATTTGAATGAGTTGAAGCGGAAAGCCTTCAAATAGAATCCATAAAACCGTCGATAAGATGAGGGTTACTTTCAGTAGTAAATTCATCGTTTCATGCACACGTGAATATTTCTTCGCGCCATAGTTAAACCCTAAAATCGGTTGTGCTCCTTGATTTAAACCAATGACAACCGCAATGAATATAACGAAGATTTTGCTCACGACTCCCCCAACCGCAATCGGGATATCACTACCGTAAATGGATTGTGCTCCGTATGTACGAAGCAAGTTGTTCGATGTAATTTGCACGATAGTAGCAGAAATTTGGAAAATGAACGATGTTAACCCAAGAGATGCAATCACTTTTACATCTTCAAACGACAACTTAAAATCGCTACGTTCAAATCGAACGGATCTAAATCTTGGTATATACGCAAGTAATACGATTGCTGAAACAATTTGACTGATCACCGTTGCCCACGCAGCTCCTGCAATCCCCATATTAAACCCAAAGATGAATAATGGATCCAGGATAGTGTTGAGTAGGGCTCCCACAATAATGGCCATCATCGAATACGTTGCTCTACCATCCGCACGAACGAGTGGATTAAACCCAATCGAAATCATGAAGAACGGAATCCCAAAAGCCGTAATTCCTGCATACTCACTGGCGTATTCTAAAATCTGATCAGTAGCACCAAACAGGTTCAATAATGGTTGTAAAAACAATAGAACCACGCTCATAATCATTAACCCAGCAGTCACCAACAACACCACTGCAGTCCCAGCAACTTCACGAGCATGCTTGTCCTCTTTTCGGCCCAGCGCTAAGTTAAAGTTTGACGCGGCACCAATCCCTACCATTAAACCAATCGCCATACAGATGGTTGTAATTGGAAAGGCAATATTCGTCGCAGCATTTCCTAAGTATCCTACCCCTTGTCCAATAAAAATTTGGTCAACGATATTATAGAGTGCGTTCACCACATTCGCGATAATAGCAGGAATTGCCATTTTCCGAATCAATGTACTAATTTTTTCAATCCCTAACGGATTTTGTTTTTCTTCAACTACCATTAAAACTCTCCTTCTCAATTATTGTATATACGCATAAAAAAAGTCCCTCCACACGCGGAGAGATCTACCAATACACTTATCTTAACTTTGCAATCTGATTTTGTCAAACATCCACTCCCACTATTTCAGCACTCACCACACCATGAACGGCACTCACGGGCACTCCATAAAAAAACACAGCGGGCGCTCCAATTATAGCGATAACTAAATTTTCGAAAGACTCGTCTTTTTTATCCACATTTTGATTTATGGCGGTTTAAGAAGCAGAGTTTACTTTATAAAATATACAAATAAAATTTTTAAACGCGTTCTGGAGAATCATGCGGATTCTATAAAAGCAGTAATGGGGAATCATATCAAAACGAATTAACGGGAGTTAGGAATTCATTCCTTACTCCCGTTTTTGAGGCTTTGAAGGTGCAAGACCAAGGCTTGCACCGGTATCCCATTACAGCTTTTATGAAGACATCCGCATTGATTCGGAAGAACGAGACCACATCAAAAATACAAATTCCCTATATTTTTAAAGTAGCACTCATCCTCTTCTTAAACCGCCTAGCCATAAATCAAAACCTTCGGTTTTATTATTAAGCACAAAAAAAGACTCGTATTGCTACGAGTCTTTGAAAAATTAGTCTTCAAGCGGACGAGAGAAGTTTGCAATCTCGCGTTGTACGTATTCTAAGTACGCTTCAACAGACATTGATTTAGTTTCTTTAGAACCATAACGACGAACAGTTACAGTACCTTCTTCAACCTCTTTATCCCCAATTACTAATTGATAAGGGATTTTTTGAGTTTGAGATGCACGAATCTTGTAGCCCATTTTTTCATTACGGTCATCAAGTTCGACACGCATTCCTAAGCGAGCCATTTTTCTTTCAACTCACGTGCAGCATCATAATGATGTTCCACACTTACAGGAATGATTGTTGCTTGAACTGGAGCTAACCAAGTTGGGAATGCTCCTTTGTATTCTTCGATTAAGTAAGCTACGAAACGTTCTGCAGTTGATACAACCCCACGGTGGATAACTACTGGACGGTGAGTGTTATCTCCATCTTCACCAACGTATGTTAAGTCAAAGCGTTCTGGTAATAAGAAGTCTAATTGGATTGTAGACATTGTTTCTTCTAATCCCATTGCAGTACGGAATTGAATATCTAATTTAGGACCGTAGAATGCTGCTTCACCGATAGCTTCGAAGTATTCTAATCCCATTTCATCCATTGCTTCTTTTAACATTGATTCTGCTTTGTTCCACATTTCATCGTCATCGAAGTATTTATGTTTATCTTCAGGATCACGATAGCTTAAACGGAAGCGGTAATCTTTTACGTTAAAGTCACTATATACTTCGCGAATTAAGTCTAAAATACGTTTGAATTCGTCTTTAATTTGGTCTGGACGAACGAATGTATGTCCATCGTTAAGAGTCATTTCACGTACACGTTGTAAACCAGATAACGCACCTGATTTTTCATAACGGTGCATCATTCCTAATTCAGCAATACGAATTGGTAATTCACGGTAGCTGTGGATGTGGTTTTTATAAACCATCATATGGTGAGGGCAGTTCATTGGACGTAATACAAGCATTTCGCCATCACCCATGTCCATTGGTGGGAACATATCTTCTTGATAGTGAGCCCAGTGACCTGAAGTTTTGTAAAGACCTACATCAGCCATAACTGGAGTGTACACGTGTTGATATCCAAGGCTGATTTCTTTATCAACGATGTAACGTTCGATTGTACGACGGATTGTAGCCCCTTTTGGTAACCAGAATGGTAATCCTGAACCTACTTCTTGGCTAATCATGAATAAATCTAATTCTTTTCCTAATTTACGGTGGTCACGTTCTTTGGCTTCTTCACGCATTTTCAAGAATTCTTTTAAGTCTGCTTTATCAAAGAATGCAGTTCCGTATACACGTTGCATCATCTTATTATCAGAGTTTCCTCTCCAGTAAGCCCCTGCAAGTGATAATAATTTGAAGACTTGAATACGTCCTGTTGAAGGAACGTGGACACCACGACATAAGTCTACGAAGTCTTCTTGTTGGTAGACAGTAATTGTTTCGTCTTCAGGTAAACCATTAATTAATTCTACTTTATAAGGGTCGTTTTGCGAAGATTTCTAATGCTTCTTTACGGCTTACTTCACGACGAACGATTGGGTAGTTTTTCTTTAACGATTTTCATCATTTCTGCTTCCACTTCTGGAAGAGCATCTTCTGTTAATTGATTTGGCATATCAGTATCGTAGTAGAATCCTGTTTCGATTGCTGGTCCCTACTCCGAAAGTGAATTCCTGGGTATAAACGAGTTAATGCATGTGCTAATAAGTGTGCTGTTGAGTGACGTAAGATTCCTAATGCATCTTCGTGATCTGGTGTAACGATTTCGATAGAAGCATCTTCTTCGATTGGACGATCGAAGTCTACTAATTCTCCGTTCACTTTACCTGCTAATGCTTTTTTCGCTAAACTTTTGCTAATGCTTTCTGCAACTTCTTTTACTGTAATTCCTTTTGGAAACTCCTTAACGGCACCATCTGGAAAAGTAATTTTAATCATTGACATTTTCTTCCTTCTTTCTTTTTGAAATTTCTGAAATAAACAAAAAATCCCATAGTCTGCTACTGCAAACTATGGGACGTCATATTCTACGTGGTTCCACCCAAATTTGTTCATCAAAAAAGATGAACCTCAACGGAATAACGCTCCGATGCGCCTTGCTCTACTGAATTCAAGCAAAGATTCAAAAGTGGTAAAACTATTCCGGATGAAGTGTTGCACCAACCCACTTCTCGCTGAAATGTAACCAAGAGATAGTTTCTTGTCTTTTTCATCATTTTCAAAATATTTAGTTCATTAGTATTTAACCACTAATCTTTCATATTTTCAAGCATTTTCATCTATGATGGATTTCTGTGATTTTGTCCATCGACAAAATACTCTTTTGCTAAGAAACGAATACGTTCAATCAGACGTTTTGCTTTAAGAAGCTCTTGGTCTCCTTTGTTTGAATGAGCAAAGTGCGCTTCTAACTGATCAATCGTGAAGTTCGATGTGAAGAACGTTGGTAATTCTTGCAACATACGGTGTTGTAAAATGACCATCAACACTTCATCTCTAAACCATGCGCTATTCATTTCCGCACCGATATCATCCAACACTAAGATTGGTGTATTTTTAATCGATACTAATTTCGCTTCAACGGTATTTGTCGCAATGGCTTGTTTAATTTCTGCACTGTACGTTGGAACATTGACAAGCGTCGTTTCAATGCCGTTCTCAGAAAGCTCATTTGCTAAAGCGCCCATCATATATGTTTTACCAACGCCAAATGGCCCTGCTAAATACAATCCTTTTTGGTATTCAGTACTATTTGGTTTGTAACTATTGATGAATTTCAACAATTCTCCAATGACATCTTGTCGCTCAGGCGTTAGGGCCGTATCTGAGAAACGAGCCTCCGCGATATTTTTTGGCATATTGATGGAATGAATCAGGCGTTTACGCTTGCGTTCTCTTTCCTCGCGAATTGCTTCTTCGGTACGTTTGTAATTCACTAAAATAAATCCATTATGCACTTCTAAACATGGTTCGAGACCCGGAGCTTTCACTTCCTTGTTGTTCTTTCTAGCATCTCTTTCCATTCGAAACTCCAATAACGCAGACATCCCTTTACGAATAGCTTCCGGAGTCAATTCTTCTTTATGTTGTTCAAGAAAAGCTTTTACATCTTCATCTTCAAAGATTTCTTTTTCGATGTTTTGCATGTTCGGCATGCCTTGAGCAGCTCCTCTTTGCTCTAAAAATCCTTTTAATCCTTCCAATTCGTTCACCTCCGTTATTGTTGTTCTCTTTGATTACTTGTTTTTAGTTTTGCGATTTGTTCTGCTAAATCACTTGAAACTTGTGCTGATTGGCTTTCAGTAGGCGCAGGCGTTTGTTTCTCCTTCGCATTTGAATCTTTTGCCCAATCTGGCAATTGTTCTTGATAGCCACTCGGTCTTCTGTAGTTATTCTTACCTGCGTTATGCAGTTGTTGTTTTCGTTTCACTTCTCGTTGCAAGTCGCGATTACGTACAGCTTCCATCGCCTCTTGAGCGGTCTTGATTTCTTTTGTAGCCCAGTCGTTGGCAATGGCATCGATAAAGTTTCGAGCAAGTGTCGCGTTATCGAGTTGTACCAAAGCATAGTGGAATAAAATATTTAACACTTCGTTTGGCAGGCCGCTGACCGATACTAAATCAAAAATCAATTGTCGCTCTGCTTTTGAAACATAGCCTTTCTTTTGCGCCTTGATGCTTGAAACAAAGTCGATTGGCGCCATTCCTTTAGCCGCTTGAATCAATTGCTGGATGGCTAACTCTTCTTCAGAGGCCCCTTCCACCACTTGAGCTTCAGTAGGCTCTACAACAACAGGCTCAACCACTTCTTCGCTTCGAAGTTGTGTCACTTTATCTTGAGCAGCCTCTTGCCCTAATTTCAACAAGAACTCTTCATCAATGACTTTCGTTGTTAAATCCGATGCAATCACTAAGAATTGTGCAATTTCTTGCTCAGTAAACCCATACGCGCGGTATAAGGCGTCGACGATTTTGCGAACTCCCTTAGTGATGGAATTCAAATCGACGAATTCTGTTTTTAACAGCCCTTCGATTAAATCCCAATCCACATCCGACGTAAACTCGAATTCAGCTTGTTGCTTACTATCTAATACCATACGATTTTCTTGTGCGTGGTTTCTTGTATAAGATTCCATGTTATAAGGAAGTCGGTACGCTTCTTCAAACTGCGCACTGTCGTTTTCTCCTAAGTCGCCTGGTTTTGACACTAAGAATCGTTGTTTTAATTTCTCAAAACGATGATTCCCAATTTGGTTTAACAGTAATGTCGAAAGCAAGGCATCTTTGAAAAAGAGACGCGGAGACGTTGGCGCTTGTAATTCCATCGTGTACGTTTGAGGGCGTGAAGCGGTTGGCTCCTTACGATACGTTTTGAGTAACCCAATCCCTTCCAAACGAGTTTTGGCTAAGTAAAAGTCGGGCATCCCTAAATTTGTCATCGACAATAATTCAGAAATGGAGAAGACTTCACTCTCATACTCTGATGGAGATAACTCACCGTACAAAGTCGCATACAAAAGAGTCGCTTCTTTCCCAATGAACGGAGCGTATAATTGCATTAAAAATTGGATTTCTCTTTCGGTAATCCACACGGGTTGTACCACGAGGATACCGTCTTTAGGCTTATACTGTGCCCACGGAAACTCTTTTGAGTGCATTCTTGTAATTCCTTCCTATTTTTCTTGGCTGTCCATAATCATAGACATTCTTTCTAATTCTTTTAAGAACATTTTGCGGTCTGTAAATTGACGATACACACTCGCAAAACGGATATACGCGATATCATCAATTTTTGCTAAGTGATCCATCACCATTTCCCCAATAAGAGTGCTTGATACTTCGTTTTCGCCCTCTTGGTTGATGGAACGTTCGATTTCATTCACGATATTTTCTAGTTGTCCAAGCGATACTGGACGTTTTTCTGCTGAACGAACTAGTCCGTTTAGTAATTTTTCACGGCTAAATTCTTCACGATTCCCATTACGCTTAATCACAAGCAATGGCGCCTTTTCTAAGCGCTCGAATGTTGTAAAACGGTAGCCACATTCTTCGCATTCTCTTCTTCTACGAATAGAACGACCATCATCGGCTGGACGACTATCAACTACGCGAGAACCATTGTTTTTACATTTTGGACATTGCATTGCAAACACCTCTCCTTTTTTGTGCTTATTCGATTTATTATATCATTTTTTAAGGAAATTTTCGAGTAGCCACTGATGGACTTTTTGCTCTAAGTCTTGAAGGGTTCCTTCATTTGACCACACGATCGTTGCTCTCTTTACTTTTTCTTCTAAAGGCATCTGTGACTGAATTCGCTCTAACGCTTCTTGCCTGGTATATCCATTCCGCTTTTCCATACGTGCAATTTGCGTCTCGACAGAAACTGCCACCACGATAATATCATCACATAGGCTCTCATAGTTCATTTCAAATAAGAGCGGAAGGTCTAAGACAATTAGAGACTTTCCTTGCTCTTGGTAGTCTTTCATCTTTCCTGTAATCTCTTGACGGATGAGCGGTTGTAGAATGTCATTTACTTCCTTGCGAACTCCTTCATCGCTGAACATTTTTCGCCCAAGTTCTGTTCGGTTTAGTGTTCCATCAGCGTTTAAAATAGACTCACCAAAACGGTTCACGAGCGCAGTTAATCCGGCAGTTCCTTTTTCGACGACTTGTCTAGCAACGACATCCGCATCAATCACGGGCACTCCAGAGATTTTAAATAAATTTGAAACGGTTGATTTCCCGCTGGCGATACCGCCTGTTAATCCAACAACTCTCATCTTTTTCCTCCAACACTTCTTGTAAGACCTATGTTAGTTCAAAATGCCCATTGTCGCAAGTTCTTTTCCTGAGTAGAGCCAATATTGACACAAAAATACCGCACCCTCGTATTGAGAATGCGGCATGTCCATTATAGACGTTCGTTTAATTCTTTTGCTAAGTCTTCGAATCCAGGTTTTCCAAGTAAAGCAAACATGTTTTTCTTGTATGCTTCTACTCCTGGTTGGTCAAATGGGTTAACGCCATTTAAGTAACCTGAAAGCCCTACTGCGATTTCGAAGAAGTAGATTAAGTGTCCTAATGTGTAAGCTGACATATCAGGAATGTTCACTACAAAGTTTGGAACTTGACCATCTGTATGAGCAAGTAATGTTCCTTGGAAAGCTTTTGTATTTACAAAGTCCATTGTTTTACCTTGTAAGTATCCTAATCCATCTAAATCTTCTTCTGTTTCAGGAATTGTTACTTCTTCATTTGGTTTACCCACTTTGATAACTGTTTCGAAGATGTTACGGCGACCTTCTTGGATGTATTGTCCTAGTGAGTGTAAGTCAGTTGAGAAGTTTGCACTTGAAGGATAAATTCCTTTGAAGTCTTTCCCTTCTGATTCACCAAATAATTGTTTCCACCATTCAGAGAAGTATTGTAATGTTGGTTCGTAGTTAATTAATAACTCTGTCACTTTTCCTTTACGGTATAACACATTACGCGCTACAGCATATTGGTAAGCTTCGTTTTCTTTTAAGTTTGATGAACTGTATGCTACACGTGCATCTTCAGCCCCTTGCATTAATGCATCTACATCTGCACCAGTAACTGCGATTGGAAGTAATCCTACAGCTGTTAATACTGTGAAACGTCCACCGACATCATCTGGAATCACAAATGTTTGGTACCCTTCAACATTTGCCTCTGATTTTAATGCTCCACGAGCGCGGTCAGTTGTAGCGTAAATACGATTTACAGCTTCTTCTTTACCATATTTCTTAATTAATAAATCTTTGAATACACGGAAAGCAATCGCTGGTTCTGTTGTTGTACCAGATTTAGAAATTACGTTTACAGAGAAATCACGGTCACCGATTAAGTCGATTAACCCTTGTAAGTAAGTTGAGCTAATGCTGTTTCCTGCAAATAATACTTGCGGAGTTTTACGTTTGTCGCTTGGTAAGTAGTTATAGAAAGCGTGGTTTAAGAAATCAATTGCTGCACGAGCTCCTAAATAAGAACCACCGATACCGATAACCACTAATACTTCAGATTCTTCTTGAATCTTTTTAGCTGCTGCTTTAATACGAGCGAATTCTTCTTTGTCATAGTCGCGTGGTAAGTTAATCCAACCTGTGAAGTCGTTCCCTGCTCCTAATCCTTCGCGTAAGTCTTTATCTAACGCTGTTACTGTTGATTGTAAATTGTCAATTTCTTCTTGGCTGAAGAAACTTAATGCTTTTGAATAATCAAATGAAATATGTCCCATTTGAATGCCTCCTTCGTATTCAATAACGATGTATTATTAATTTTTGTTTTTATCTTTAACAAATTTTTCTTGTGCTTCTTCGATCCATTCTGGTAATTTCTTCGCTAAGCTTGAAAAACCAATGGAAGGAACATAGCGCTTGCGATTTTTCTTAATGCGTTGCGGAACATCTGGCACATCGAGTTTTTCCAGTGCTCGAATCGATAAACTAATCTTATTTGAAAATTCATCGACGTCAATCACTTTGGCCGTCACTTCCTGCCCCACTTTTACAAAATCATGCACATTATCCATATATCCATGTTTACACTCGGAAATATGAATCAAACCTTGTGTATCTTCATCTAGCTCCAAGAAAACTCCGTAATTTTGTACACCTGTTACTTTAGCCGTAACGATGTCACCAATTCTAAAAGTTTTGCTCATAGAACCCCCTACGCTTTTACGTCCATCGATTCAATGACAACATCTTCTAGCGGACGGTCTTGCGCATTACGTTCTACGCCTTCAATCTTAAGAACAACGTCCATACCTTCTACGACGCGTCCGAATACTGTATGACGGTGGTCTAACCAAGGTGTTCCACCAACTTTAGCGTATTCTTCAACGATTTCTTCAGGCCAGCCGCCATCTTTTAATTGTTTCAACATTTGTGCTGGTACCTGTTTTGCTGTAACGATGAAGAATTGCGATCCGTTTGTGTTTGGACCTGCATTCGCCATTGATAATGTACCGTACAAGTTGAATGCTTCTCTTGAAAACTCATCTTCGAAAGTGCATCCGTAAATAGACTCGCCACCCATACCAGTTCCAGTTGGGTCGCCACCTTGAATCATGAAGTCTTCAATCACACGGTGGAAGATAACTCCATTGTAGTATCCATTTTTCGCATGTGTTACGAAATTCTCCACTGTTTTAGGTGCTACTTCAGGGAATAATTCCAATGTGAAATCGCCCAAGTTCGTATGCACAGTCACGAGTGGATTCTTTTCATTCACTTCATTCAATTGTGGAAATTGACTCATTTTTCCATCTCCTTTTAATTCATACTGATGATTGCTCATCTACCATCCTCTATTAAACCACAAAAGGCAAACGGGTGCAATTTAGCGTTCTTATCATTCTTAATAAAAAAATAAAAAAGTTCTACAAATTTTCTTTAGTGATTTTCTTTGTTTCGTGGTATAGTATTTGAGTATAGACAAAAGAAAGAGTGAGAGTTTAATGACAATATTACGAAATTATCCATTAATCGCTTCTATTTGCTCGATTCTATTTGCACAATTTGTCAAATTCCCGATTGCGCTCTTCTCAAAAAAAGCAGGCGCAAACGTTTCATTAGTAACTAGCACGGGGGGAATGCCAAGTTCTCACTCAGCGGCTGTTAGCTCGCTGATTACAGCGTTAATTATTGACCACGGATTTGCTTCGCCATTTGTTGCTATCGCGACTACTTTTGGCCTAATCGTTATGTTCGATGCTATGGCCGTTCGTCGTCAAAGTGGTGAGCAAGGAATTCTCCTACAAAAATTATACGAAGAACAAATACGTGAAGAATCAAGCGCATTAAAGCATGTTGAAATCGAATCTGAAGACGATCCAATCGATCTCTTTGACACAGAAGAAAACAAAAAATTAATTATCAAAAAATATCTAGGTCACAAACCCATCGAGGTGTTCGCCGGTGTACTAACTGGTATCGCAATGGCCTTTATTTTAAGAATCTTCTATTAATCGGAGGTACAAAGTGACACAAGAAATTGTTGATATTCTTATTATCGGCGGTGGGCCTGTTGGGCTTTTCACCGCCTTTTACGCGGGCTTACGTCAAGCGTCTGTTAAAATTATTGAAACACTGCCCCAATTAGGTGGGCAACCCGGAATGCTTTATCCCGAAAAAATGGTTTATGATATTCCAGCCTTCCCTGAAATTACAGCAGGTGATTTAGTCGAAAACTTGAAAAAGCAGCTCGAACGTTTCCCAGAAACACAATACTGCTTAGAAGAAGAAGCATTCGAATTAAACAAAACAGATTTCGGGTATGAAGTGGTTACTTCAAAGCAAACTCACTTGGCGAAAACGGTGATTATTGCTTGTGGGAATGGCGCCTTCCGTCCACGTAAACTCGATGTAGAAAATGCAGAAGCTTATGAAAACAGCAACCTGCACTACTTCGTAACGAACTTAGAGCGATTCCGCGACCGTACCGTAGCCATCTGCGGTGGTGGCGACTCTGCAGTAGACTGGGCTCTTGCCTTAGAACCCATCGCAAAGAAAGTAACGATTGTTCACCGTCGCCCACAATTCCGAGCACAAGAACATAGCGTGAAACAACTGGAAGAATCAAGCGTTGAAATTTTAACACCGTATCTTCCTGACCAAATCATTGGTGATGGTAAAAACATTCAATCCTTTGTATTGAAACACGCTAAAGGTGAAGACCAAATTGAACTTCCTGTTGACGATTTTATCGTGAACTATGGCTTCTCTTCTTCTATTGGAGGAATGAAGAACTGGGGATTCGATGTGGTTCGTAACACCATCGTGACAAACAGCCAAATGGAAACGACTCTTCCTGGCGTCTTTGCCGTTGGAGATATCGCAACCTACGATGGAAAAGTAAAAATCATCGCGACTGGTTTTGGTGAAGCACCTGTTGCCATTAATGCTGCAATGACTTACGTGAATCCAAATAGCCGTCCGAGCACGATTCATAGCTCGTCAATGTTCTAACCGTTTACAAAATTTCAAAAAGAACGCTCAATTCATTTGGGCGTTTTTCTATTTTGTGTTAAAATAAAAAGCTACTCTTTTTAAAAGGGTTTCATAATTTGTCAAAAGGAGGATTTTTCGGATGAAAAGCCCAAAAGAATTACACAATCGCTGTTTAGAATTACTATCTGAGCGTGGTGTAGAATTAGAACAAATTGCTGAATTAGTTTATTTCTTACAAGAAAAATATGTACCAGGATTAACGAAAGAAGAATGCTTATTGAACGTTAATAGCGTATTGAAAAAACGTGAAGTTCAAAACGCCGTTATCACAGGTATTGAAATGGATAAATTAGCAGAAGAAAGAAATTACATCCATTATTAAACGATATCCTATCTCAAGACGAGCCTTTATACGGTGTCGATGAAATCTTAGCATTATCGATCGTAAACGTATATGGTTCTATTGGATTTACAAACTATGGTTATATCGATAAAGTAAAACCGGGAATTCTTAAAAACTTAGATGATAAATCAACTGGTAAAGTAAACATCTTCTTAGATGACTTAGTTGGTGCTATTGCTGCCGCTGCAGCAAGCCGTCTAGCTCACAGCATTCCAGCAAAAGAAGAATTAGACTAATCAAGCAAACAGGATGAAGCACCTCGCTTCATCCTTTTCTAAATAGATAGAGTGATACCGTATACGGTATCACTCTATTTTTTACTTTATTCTCCTAAAACGAGTCCCGCAAATTCTTCAGCAGTAACTGCGCCAAAGTAGTTGCTTAAATCGATTTCGCTTAAGACGTCCACTAAGTCTTCTTTCACCATACGAACGCCTTTTAATTTTTTTTCGACTTCTTGAACATTTCCTTTAGCGAAGAAATCTCCGTAAATACGGCAATTTGAAATTCTACCTTGTTCTACTTCTAAGTAGCATTGAATTGTTCCGCATGCAAAACGCCCATCACGGTAATCACTATATTGTGGAGACTGGCCATAATTCCATTCCCAGTTTTTATATTTAGATGCTGTGAGTTCATCGATGGCTTTCCAATCTTCTTCGGTTAATACATAACGTTTTGCTTCATCAATCGAGTTAATTCCCAAAATCTTACAAGTGATTAAGTTTTTAAACTCGTCTACAGTCACGTTTTGATACTCTGGAGCAAGATATGGACGAATACTTCCGACACGTGCACGAACCGATTGGATTCCTTTAGATTGTAATTTCTTCTTATTTGGGTTCAAGACTTTTTCCATCGCATCATAGTCCACATCTAATAAGAGCGAGAAACCACCGTATACACGACCGTTACTAATCGTCATCGCAGCTCCGGATACTTTTTCCCTTCAATGGTTAAGTCGTTACGACCTGTTTGTTCAACGGCTGTTGCGCCTAGTTCATGTAAAGCTTTGATAGCTGGTTCATATGTTCTCTTGAAGTCTCCAAAGATTCCATTATCTTGAATTAAGTAGCATACATTCACGGCACCAGAGTCCACATACACGGCACCACCACCTGTGTCTCGACGAACAACAAGAATATTGTTTTCTTTTAAATACTCCTCGTTCACTTCGGCGATTGTATTTTGGAATTTTCCAATTTCAACTTTTGGGTCGCAGTAATATGGGAACAAGATGTCATCGTCTAGGAAGACATAACTTTGCACATATACTTGCATCGCAAGCGCTACCGCTCCATCTTTTACATATTTTCCATCACGGATTGGTTCGATTAAATACATCGTTTATTCTCCTTTAAGCTCTTGATACGTCCCATGGATTAATGGGGCGATGTTTTCTGACAATTGTACGGTTTGCTCCCTTAGCGCAAGTGGAATGCGATAATGTTTATGATTCATACTTACAAATAGCGCATTTGGATTAGCTTGTACGCATTTTTGGAAAGGGGTCTTGATAAATTGTGGCGTTGTAAAGCCCACTCCAATCTCTAAAAAGAGAACCTTATCATTTTTATGTTCTTCTAAAAACGCATCATAGCGTGCTTTTTGTGCAAAGAAATCAGCTGACTCTACCATTCCTTTTTCAGCGTTACGCTTATTAATTTCAAGCGGTGCTCCGCATTCTGGGCAGAACGGAATCAGTTCATACGGAACCTTCATGTCTTTTTGCTCGACAATCATCTTGCGAACTAAGGCATCATCGCTATACGTTTTTGGATGACAGTGCTGACTACATTGGAAAAGCCCATATTCGCCTTGAATATGATAAACCTTCTCTTTGTCATATCCAGCCACCCAAAACGCATTATCCGCATTCGTAGTGATAATGTGGTATGGCTTTGTTTTAAGCATTTCTAAGAGTTCCACATACGATTGTCCCACAGGTTGATCCAGGTAATTGAGTGCAATAAAACGACTTTGAAATGCCCAATACTCTTCCCAACTTGGAAAATGAAACAAACTCGCTTGTAACATATCTAAAAACTGATACTTCTCAATAAAATCCGGAAAAGCGTCTTCGAATCGACTTCCAATGTAGGTGAATCCATCTGCTGCCGACATCCCAGCCCCGATACCAACCACAATAGCATCTGCTTCCTGGAATAAATCTGCCAGTAGACTAGCTTCAGTTGTTCTTTCTTTTTGTAATGCATTCCATTTAGTCATTCTACTGCTCTCCTGATAATAATTTCTGATAAATTGTTTGATCTTCTCTAGTATATGTTGAAAAGACAACGGTCATTGTTGAAGACGTGTCCTGTAACCACTTGTTTACGGTATCTACAGCAATACGAACAGCAGGTTCTTTTGGAAAACCAAACTCGCCTGTAGAAATCCCACAAAAAGCAATTGAGGTAAGACCAGCTTCTTCGGCTGTCTGTAGACAACTCTTGTAACAACCAGCAAGTAACTGTTCACGAAGTGGCGTTACTTTTTGTCCTGGAGGTAAAAAGGGCCCAACCGTATGAATAATGTACTTCGAAGGCAAGTTGAATGCTGGTGTCATTTTTGCTTTTCCAACAGGCTCCTTCTTCCCTTGCTCCTCCATTAAATGATGGCAAAAGCTTCGAAGTTCAATCCCTGAAAAAGTATGAATCGCATTATCAATACAGCGGTGGTTTGGAATAAAACATCCAAGCATCTCACTATTCGCCGCATTCACAATCGCATCTACTTGTAATTCACACAAGTCCCCGTAATAGAGTTTGATTTTGTCGTTTGCTGTTGACGCACAATCTGCCAAAGTCTGTACTCTTGGTGAATGGTATTCTTTTAAATATTCATTCTCCAAAGCAACATAGTCTGCAGGAGCCTCTTTTGGCTGTCTTACATTCACTAAACCTCTCCAAAGGGTCTTCAACTCTTCTAGCGTTTTCCCTTCAACTGATACGGTTTCTCCTGATTCCTGCGCTAGGATTTCAATCATTTGTTTGAGCAACTGCTCTTCTTTATGATTATTCATCTTCTAATGCCAAGAATGCTGCTTCATCCACATTCGTTAATGTCACTAACCAGTGTTCTTCTGGTTTTTCAGAGTTTAATAATTTAGGATCTTCTGTTGCCGCTAAATTTCTAGCTACGACTTTCCCTGCAAGTGGAGTCACAATCGACATCACTGTTTTACTTGCTTCTAAACTTAAGATTTCGTCTTCAGCTTCTAATTGATCATCCATATTGAATTGAACGAATCCAATTGTACCGACATCATCTTGAAGTTCTGGAGTCATACGAATCGTGTAGTTTTCTCCTTCTTTATCAATCCATAAAAAGTTAGCAAATTTTCTCATTTTATCTTTCTCCTTTATATAATTCAGCAAGTAATTCTACTGAACGTTTTCTTTTTTCAATGGAACCGACGAGAGGAATAAATAATAACTCGTCAGGATTAGAGACTGCTCTTAGCGTCTCCATTTGCTCGTAAACTTCACGTGGGTTTCCCACAATGAGTCGACTGCGGTTGCTTGCAATTTTCTCTTGATCACGCTGCGTTAGTTTATATTCTTCCACATCTTTTTGTGTTGGAAAGGTATGGAACTCTGAAAAATCCTGTTTTCCAAGCATCCATAAATCTAATGGTTTCGCCATCTCTTCGGCTTCTTCACTCGTATCTGCAATAACCACAAATACCGCTAGTACGAAGTTGCTTGGCTTACTATGTGGGCCTGGTTTAAAGGTGCTACGATATTTCTTGGAAAGACTTTTCGCCAACTCCACAGGGTCTTGAGGAATATACGGAAATACACCATATACAAAACTCAAACCAAGAGTTGCCGCTGACTCAATAGACTGACCGCCCATTCCAAGAAGGAACTGTTCAGGAACATTCTCGGTTTCGGGTACAACCATACCTTTACAACGCGCTTCATTCAAATAGTGCTGCAACTTTCTAACCACAGGGCATATTGCTCCTTCGAATAGAGCGACTGTAAATGACGACCTACAAGAGGTGTTCCTGGCGAATTTCCCAGACCAATATCCACACGGCCAGGAAATAACCCTTCTAGCGTTGACATGATTTCAGCCACCTTATATGGCGAATAATGTAGCCCCATGATACCACCAGAACCAATATGGATGTTCTTCGTATGGCTAGCAATATAAGGAATCACCACTTCTGGAGCACTAATCGATAGTGCCGGCACATTATGATGTTCACTCACCCAGAAACGATGGAATCCCAGCTCGTCTGCTAATTGCGCCAACTCCAGCGTTTCACGAACAGCCTCTGCACTCGTTTTCCCTTCATCCACGAGGCCATAATCTAACAGACTAATTTTCATCCGTCTCTCTCCCCTCGTAGTTTGCTTCGAGCCCTCTGAAGAAATCTCGTGCTTCTTTTTCAAGCGACTCTCCAAAATCCATTAAAGGAACGATATCTTTGAAGGCCGCCTTTGGAATCGCTAAGGCTTCGAGCGCTTCTGGTTTAATCGTTAGTTGAATCTCTGATTCGTTGCCTTCTTGAATCTTCACGGCAAATTCTGGATCCGTGATAAATGGTGTTGAAAGACCTACTAAATCTGCATTTTCTAATGCTTCGAGGGCTTTTTCTTTAGAATTAATGCCGCCTGAAGCAATCACTGCCACGCGCCCTTTCAAGCGTTCATAGACCACTTTATTAACGAGTTCGCCTTGATGTGGTCCTTTAGCACGGACTTTATTTCTGAAGACATCATGTCCCCAACTTGCAATGGCTAAGTAGTCAATGTTTACTTTTTTAAGCGCCTCTTCGAAAAACTCGAGGAACTCATCAACAGTGTATCCAATTTGATTTCCACGCGTTTCCTCAGGAGTCGCACGGAAACCTAAAATAAAATCATCAGAGGCATATTCATCAATCACTTCTTGAACCGCCAATAAGACTTCCATCCCGATTCTCGAACGGTCCTCTAATGTCTTACAGCCATACTCATCTGTACGTTCGTTTGAGAACGTTGAGAAGAAGGTTTGGATAAGTAATCGCTGTGCCGATGAAATTTCTAGCCCGTCGAATCCAGACTGGACGGCAATTTGTGCAGCACGACGATAATCTTCGATAATGCCATGAATTTCTTCTATGGTTAATTCTTTCACTTCATGTGGGAAAGGCGATTGCAATGTCATCGCACTTGGACCGTATACATAGCGGTCACGATTTAAAGCATGGCTTGCAAAACGTCCGGCATGGGTTAATTGTAAGATAGCTTTTGCGCCACCTGATTTCATCGCTTTGGCTAGTTTGGTTAAGCCTTCGATATCGTCTAGAGAAGTCGCGCTAAATCCATACTCAAATAGCTGTCCGTGCTTGTTCACGTATGCCGCCCCTGTAATTTGAAGGGCTGCAGCATGCGCACGACGCTCGGCGTATTTTAAATCATCTTCTGTAATATGACCTTCTTTCGTCGAAGAGTTCGTCACCATTGGAGAAAGCACAAATCGATTGTCCAATGTGACTCCTTTTTTTAATTCGAAAGGCTTAAATAAAGCTTCTGTTTTTGACACACTTTCACTTCTTTCTACTGTTTTGTTACTTGTAATAATTGTTCCTGTTCGAACCATTCTGCGATTTGTAGGAGCAAGTCTTCTCTTCCTTTTGCTGCAGCGAGTTGCACGCCAATTGGAAGTCCCTCTTTGGTGCGGTGAACTGGCAAGCTAATGGCTGGTTGCCCCGTAATATTAAATCGCTGTGTAAATGGTGTATCGGCTACGCTCTCCTCGAACATTTCCCAGAGTAATTGTTGTTTCTGGTCTTTTGTAAAATCATCAATGCGCATAAGTTTGGATTGTAAATCCGCGGATAATTCATACGGAACAAGACTCGGAGCGGCCTGTGCAACCGTTGGCAATAATAGCACATCATACTGCTCGTGTAACTGCTCCATCTGCTCGGCATAACGATCCCAACTTGAAGCCACTTTAGAGTACTCCATTCCTGAAATATCCATGCCACTGCGATAAATCGCCCATGTCATTAGTTCCATATCGTCACGAGTTACTGGACGCTGTAGTTGACGTTCAATATTTTGGAACATCAACGCTGTCTCCACTGCACTAATAATATAAAATCCTTTTTGCAGCGCGACACCGTCGACCGGATCCTTTTGTAGAAGCGTTACAGAGTGCCCATGATTTTCAAAAAAATGTGCAATCTTCATCACGTCATCCACCGAATCCTTAGAGACCGCTTCTCCAACAGGTGACTGTAACAACACCGCCACTCTTAATGGTTTTATTTTTTCTGTTTTATAAAGCTGTTCGTAACTCAGTTTCGGTAATGGAAATGGACTTCCCATTTGGCACTCTTGCATATGAAATAATAAGTTTCTTGTATCTTGAACGGTTTTTGTCAGCGCAAATGAACGGTTGCGCCATTCCATCCACGATAGGAACCAGGGCCAACAATAATACGACCTCTAGAAGGTTTCAGGCCAATCAAGCCATTATGACTGGCCGGAATTCGAATTGATCCTCCACCATCGCTAGCAGCTGCAATTGGTGAAATTCCGCTTGCTACAATAGCTGCAGCACCACCACTAGACCCTCCTGCATTTCTCTCAGAATTCACCGCATTTCGAACGGGACCATGGAGAGTGTTATCACTGACGGTCTTGAATCCAAATTCCGGAGTATTTGTACGTCCCATAATGATAAAGCCGAGTTCTTCTAAACGTTTGACAAAGTTATCAGTCTGCGTGCTTTTTACATCCTTGAATAAGCGTGAGCCATATGTACAGACGCTCCCTTTTTGCTCCTGCCCTAAGTCTTTTAGAAAAATAGGAACTCCCGCAAAGGGTTGATTGGTTAGTTTAAAGTGTTTTGCCTTTTCTAGCGCTTCTTCATATTGCTCGTAAACAATTGCATTAAGAGAAGGATTCAGTGACTGCGCGCGTTGAATCGTTTTTGTCACTAATTCTACAGGACTCACTTTTTTCGAGCGAACGGCATTAGCCATACTTGTCGCATCCATCACTTCATCACTTTCCTTTCTCTAATCAATAGGTCATTATACCCACTAAACACCCTCAATTACAAAAGTACGGCCTGTAAAAACACGAAAAAAAATAATCTCTAAAATCATCACGATTTCAGAGACTATTTTAATGATCATCTATTCATTTTTATGCTTTTTCCATAGAAAAATTAGTAAGAGTAGTGACGAAATAGAAATAAGCATTCCAAGATGTAATCCTGGCGGCGTATAACGCCAAAAAATCTCGTGTTCTCCTTCTGTTAGCGAAACGCCCATAAAGAATCCAAGCGCTTTTTTTACTTCTTGTTTCTTGCCATCTACTGTGACGCTCCAACCCGAATGGTAAGGAATCGTAAAAGTCGCAAAGGACTGTTCGCTATTTGTCACTGTGACATGTGCCTTCACCATCGCATTTGTATACGACTCAATTGTAATATCATTTGCTTTCTTATACTGCGTCAATGCATTTGCGAGTGTTGTAATATCAATCGTATAGAACTTGAAGCCACGAAGATCCCATTCTTTGGCTTTCGCGTCCTCAATCGCAAAGGTAATCGTCTGATCTAAGTTTCCATTTCCAATCATCCATAATTGATTTTCATGGAATCGATTCTCGTACGGATAACCGATACCATTTAGCATCACTTTTGATTTAATCACGGAACCTGCTTGGCGTTCTGGAATTTCGACAAAATAAAGTTTGTTTGGTTGTAGATTGAACTTCCATTCAATTTTAGCAGGTTCCGCCTCATTTGTTAGCGTGTATTTCTCCTGACCCTTCGTTAAATTCGTCGTCACAGGTTCGCCAACATTCACTTCAGTCAATGCGTTCGTTCCAGAGAGCCCAATCACTTGCAAGAGCTGGTTGATATTGGCTACTGGTTGATTTTTTTCAAAAGCAATATTGGTTGCGGTATTTTCATTCGTTAAATACCCAAGAGAAAACGCATAGGGGTTCCGATAGATTGCGGTGCTTCATTGCCCCTTCTTTGTCATACATTCCACGAACATCTGCAAAGACGCGCTTTTCATCGCCGTCCATCATAAAACGAGATACTCCAAAGAGCGAATCTAAAATCACATTACGATTTGTATAGTTCACCACCGATTGAGACGTTGGAAGACCTAGATGACTCATCTCTTCAATCAGCTCATGCTCAAGACTCGACGTGAAGTGTGAAGCGCCATTATAGCCAAATGCTATCGGGAAGTTCGCATGCGACAAGCCCTTATGCATTTCCATTCGCGTAAAAGGATTCGGATTGCTATATCCTTCCTTGTCAAAAGCCATCGCAAATTCCATTTGTTCCTTTAGTCCTGCATTACCGATAAAATAAGGTGCTCTTCTAAAACCAACAAACGAACTCACCATTAACTCAACAATCACGACGCCAGCCGTTAATTGAAGCCTACGAACTCTCTCAGCTCTTCTAAAGAAGAAGGCTAATAAAATAATCGTCCAAATAATAAACGCGAGTATTTTCTGCGAGGTCTCAACATATTGCAGAATTCTTAGAGTCGACAATACTAGAATTGACCCAAATCCAAAGATGGCCACTAAGAACTCATTCAAGCGAAACTCATCTTTCCACTGCATTAGACTTTCAGATGCTAGCACTAGCATAAAGCTATTGGCTACCCAAGAATTTCTGAAGTAGAAACCGACTGGGCGTTGTCCCATATGCCAAATTTGGTCGAAGCCTTGAATCGAAAACGAGAGCAGTAAGACAAGCAACACGACTGTCGCTGCTAATTTCTTACGAAGTGTAATCTCTTTTTTAGCAAAGAACGTACATAATCCAAAGATTCCTAAGCCACCAATAAAGAGTTGCGGTAACGCCTTAGAATCGCCCCACTCTTTTTCACCAAAGGATCCTAAGATGAATTTTTGCGACATAGCGACTAAATCATTCACGGAATTCCACGACCATGCAAAGGTACTTCCCGCACTTGCTTTACTTTCTAATAAGGCACTAAAGACTGGCAATAGCCAGAACGCTGCAAGGCCTACCCCTATCAGTGCAAATAATGCCACTTTCGCTAGTTTTAGAGTCGCCTCTTTCAACGAAATACCCTTCGAGAAGACGACATAAAATGTATAGAGCGCCACAAAGAGACACATCATATATCCTGTATAAAAATCCGTTATTAAACTAATGGCAAGAAACAACGGTAATTTCACCGAACGCTTCCCACTTGCCACCTCTTCAATTCCCAAGAGAATAAACGGAATATAGACCAGATTATCTAAAAAATTAGGATTGTACTGTTGCGATACGACAAATCCGCTAAGGGCATATGACGAAGCCAATCCTAATGATAACCAGTAATGTTTCGATACGCCTTGGAATTTCTTTTCTAAGAAATATCCAAAGATAACTCCCATCACCCCAGCACGTAAAAGTGGAATCACATAGCTAAGGACTTGAAAACTTGAAATGGGAAAGATCACATATAAAAACGTGAATGGACTTAAACTATTAAAGCCCCAGACACTTGGCATGGCTCCTCCAAGCGATTTCTCGAAGGACCAAAATAGACCACTAAAATCTCCACTCCAAAATAGCTTATGCAATCCGATATAAAGCGGAAAATATTGAGAAAGAAAGTCTCCACTATGAATCGAATTTTGCGAAAAAGGGGTCAATCCTAAACTTAGGAAGACCCCCAACATCACCACAAATGGAACGAAGAATAGCGAACTATATTTGAATTTCATTTTTGAAATTGTCATTATAGTCTACTCCTATTCAATTAAATCCATTTTTTATAAATGGCTAACACATAAATACAAATTGATAAGATTGAAATCACGAAACCTGCCATAAATCCTTCTGGCATATAAGTCATCTCAATCGTATGTTCACCAGGTGTAATTTGGAAAGCAAGAAGACTATCCCAAACTTTAGCCGTTCCAACGACTTGACCATCCACTTTAACTGTCCAGCCTTTTTCATATGGAATACTTGTCATCATCCATGTGCTATCGTCTGTGATATTCACAGTTCCTTGAATATGACTATCATTCCAATGAGTGACTTTCATCCCTTGAAGTTGACGCTCTTCAATCATGCGATTTACTAAGGCACTATTTGAACGTGCTAGGCGTAAACCTGACAAATTGTATTCGTCATCTGTGTCAATTTCAATCGTTAAATCAACGGCTTTTCCAACTGAATCATGGGCCACTTGAATGAGTTGTGTTTGTTGGAATTTATCTTGGAAGTCATACGTATTTCCATTGAGTAAAATTCTCACTTTGTTTTTATTCGTATGAGAAAGTTTTTGTGGAATCGATACCCAGTAATCTTCAGAAGACTGTGGCACTAAATGAAACGTAATTGTTCCTGGTTTCGATGAATCCACACGTTTATACGTCTCTGGTTTAGAAGAATCTGGAACTTCCATATTGTCCAACTTCACTTCGTTAGCTGCTAGAAGCGTTAAGTAATTTTCACTTGTGGCTCCCATTGCTTGAACAATCTTGTTATGGTTTTGAATTGGTTGATGATTTTCCAGTTTCACATTCACTGTTGCATCATTCACACCATAAGCAATTGGTAAGATCAATCCTGTTTCATATGTCTTCGTTCTTGTTGCTTCGTAAACTGGTTCTTTCGACGTAATATCTTTACGCGTTACCATATTTCCGAATACATACATTTTCGAAGTATCTGGATATTCTTTTGTATACACTGGTTTTGGCGCCACTAAGTATTTTACTGAGAAGAGCGCGTCTTGCAGCGGTGTTCCTTGATAGTATGTTGTTGCGTTAATCCCGTTATTTCCTAAGCGGTCAAATAAATCACGCGTACTATTTTCCAAGTTCGAACTAAATACTGATAAACCTGGATAATCGACCATAAACGGATCGTTTTTACTTAAGTTAAATGTCTTATTGATACGGTAGAAATCTGTATCGTCAGGACGAATTGGATTGATGGCATCTTTCAATTGAAGAACCGCATCGTGGTATTTATACGCATCTGTATATCCGACACGCGACTGAACAATGGCCGCATTAGCTGTCAATTCAACTGCCGTCAATACTGCAATCACTGCCCATGGTTTCTTCGCTTTTGTCCAGAACAAGACAAGAAGCATAATCATGAAAATACCAAGAGTCGCAATACGTTGCCAAATGGTTAAGAATGAATGTTCTTGGAATTGAACGATCCCAAAAATAATCGCCATTCCCACAAATAAGATGCTTGCTTCTTTTGCGGTAAATCGTTCGACTTCGCGTAAGCTTAAGTAAGCTAGGTACACTAAGAAGAAAGCGATAATCCATGAGAAGCGGTAGAAGAATCCAGCCGGGTTTTGTCCCATATGCCATAATTTACTTGTAAATTCATGCGCACAAGAGATTAAGAAAACAACAAGCACGAATCCTGCTGCAACCTTACCCCATTTTGTAATTTTCTTAGAGATAAAGTAGTAAATGGTTCCTAAAATCCCGAAGCTCGCCACATAAATGTTTGGCAAGTTTGGACCTGCTGGCCATGAATCATTATCGAATGATCCAAGGAATAATTTCGATAAAATTTCTAAAGGATTGATTTGCAATGTCCACTCAAATTTCAATGAGTTTTGCAAACCACCCTTAGTAGAAACTAAACTGATGATGATTGGCAATAGAATCGCCGCAACCATCCCTACTGCGATAATCGAAGCGCAGGCTAGTTTTAACATGCGTTCAAAAATCACTTTGATATTTGTAAATTCTTTAGATCGGATAACATAGAATAATGCGTAGATGACTACGAAAATGCATGTCATATAACCCATATAGAAGTGTACAAATAGCGCTAGAGCAAGCATTCCGATATAGCCTCGTGGAGACTCGTTATCGAGAACTTGTTCCACCCCAATCAACACAAGTGGCAACATAATCATGCCATCATAAAAAATTGGGTTCATTTGGTAGCTGACGTTAAATCCGTTTAAGGCATAAATTGTCGCTACGATTGGAAGTAAGTAGGCTTTTTCTTTAGGCCATCATAACGCTTCACAAGGAAATGCGTCATCGTAAGTCCCATTGTCCCGTAACGCAATGCGATAACGATAGGAACAACCCATTGGAAGTTTTCTTCAGAGAAGAAGAGGAATAGGAAGTTAAATGGACTTAATAAGTTAAATCCCCAAATCCCAAGCATTCCGCCCCCAATTGATTTCGAGAAAGAATAGAAGAAGCTACTCCAATCCCAATTTAAGAAAAGATGTTTGAAATAAGCATAGAGCCCGATGTATTGCGCGTTGAAGTCAACCGCCATCAGAGACTTCGCACCAAACGGGAAGAAGCCATCAATCGCCCAAGCGATAAACATGATGACCATCGGCGCAAGGAAGCTTGCTAAATAGACCTTTTTCTTAGTCGTCATGTTGCTCTCCTTTCACCGTCATATTCGTTTCATCTACTAAGTAATGCGGACGTTTCTTCACTTCGTAGTAAATCTTACCGATATACTCTCCTAATACCCCAATCGAAATCAATTGGATTCCACCAAAGAGCACGACAGAGAAAATCGTTGTGAAGTATCCACTTACGAGTGAATCCGGCGCCACGAAGTATTGAACAAATGTCCAAAGAACGTAAGCCAGTGAGATTAATAAACAGAATAAACCAAAGTTAATGCACATACGAAGTGGCTTATCATTGAACGATAAAATCCCTTGAATCGCATAGTTTAATGAGAACTTCAATGAGTATTTCGTTTCACCAACGGTACGAACTTGGTTTTCATATTCGATGACTTTTTCTTTAAATCCAATCCAAGAGAAAATCCCTTTAGAGAATCGGTTGTATTCTTGTAATGAAAGAATGGCACGAACCGCTTTACGGCTGAATAGACGGAATTCAGAAACTCCATCCATCAATTCGATATCCATCATTTTGTTTGCAAGGCGATAGAAATGTTTTGCTAAGAATGTACGGTGTGGTTTTTCACCAGTACGTGTACGACGAGCACTCACAACGTCATATCCTTCTTCATACGCTTCAATCATTTGTGGAAGAAGTGCAGGTGGATGTTGTAAGTCCCCATCCATTAAAATCACAGCTTCCCCTGTTGCGTATTCAAGTCCTGCAATTGTTCCAGCTTCTTCCCAAAGTTTCTGCTGAAACTAATATATTTTACACGAGAATCGCTATCTGCAATTGCAAGCATTTTTTCAAAAGTACGGTCTTTACTACCATCATTAATAAAAATAATTTCAAATTCTGCTTTAGTAATTTTATTCACTTCAGCTACTAAGGCATCATACATTTTCTGAATCATATTTTCCTCGTTATAAAACGGGATGACAATTGATAATTTCATTATTCCACTCCTCAATCCTTTAAATGTTCATCTCTTATATCATACCATTTTTTTGTGTGAAATTCCTCTCATATGCGAATTTTTTTGGTACAAAAAAACGAGAACTCTTCCTTTTCGAAAGAAGCTTCTCGTTTCTTACTGTTTTAAATTTCTTTTAATCGCTTAATCGCAACGTTTGTCCCTAAAAGCCCCACCAATAAAAAGGTGAATACGACGGCAAAGCATAGCATAAAGAATTCCTCTGGCAATGCTAAAATAATCGGGTCGTTTTTCGGATCGAACATCCACGCATCATTGTTAAAGAACACTTGATGGAACTTCACAAAGAGCGTGTCGAAGAATGCCGCAATCGCAAAGCAAACGACAACTGGAACTAAAACAAGCCAGCGAATGGGTCTACGTAATTGCCACGTTTGTCTTCTTTGTCGTAAATACCTCACCCCAAAGAAACTAATAAGCCCTGAAGCGAGTAATACCGCAAAGTTTACGAAGAAGAGGCGTTTCACTTCGAAGAAATGGAACAATCCTTGCTCTGAACTTGGAAAATCGGTCATCTTCAATGCATCCACTAGCGGATTCGTTAAATATCCAATGAGTTCATGATAGTTCATCTTAAGCGTATCTGCACTGTAACCAGTGAGTTTTTCCACTCCAAACCAACCAATCGACCAGTGATACATCGGTTCAAAGAAAATCACAAAGGTAATTCCTAGACTTAAGAAGAATAGGAATAGCGCGATAGAAGTGATCCACTTAGGCACTCGGTAAGTTCTAGTTAAATAGTCCATTCACTCAAGTCCTCTACCAAGTGCGTTGGTTGTTCTTCCACTTTTTCTAGGTCTTCGCGAGTTGAAAATCCTGTTAATACCATCAGCGTATCCATGCCGTATTGAATGCCGGCTTGAATATCCGTTTGGTAATTATCTCCAACCATTGCGATGTCTTCTTTTGTAAAATGACGGTCTGGGAATTTGGCATTTAAGTAGTCTAATGCAGACTCCATAATCACACTACTTGGTTTACCAATGATAATTGGTTCTACTTGTGTTGCCACTTTTAAGAAACCAGTGATAGCACCTGATCCTGGGATTGGGCCTTTTTCGCTTGGCAAGTTTGAATCGATATTCGTTACGATATACGTTGCACCATTACGAATCGCAAGCGTTGCCGTTTCTAAGTCTTTATAAGTCACATTGCGGTCAAGGGACTGCAACACGACTTCTGGGTCTTCAGAAACAAGCGTGTATCCAGCTGCTTCGACTTGATTTTTAATCGCTTCTTCCCCTATGACCATGACACGGTTCACGTTGAAATGAGACTTCAAATAATCCACTGCGGCCACACCGCTTGTATACACTTCGTCTGCTGATACTTCAGTACCATAGTTCACACGTAAGTTTTCAGCTACTTGTGCAGGTGTTTTTGTAGCGTTATTAGTTACAAACAGGAATGGAATCTTGGCTTCTTGCAATCTTTTAATAAAGGCTTCTGCCGTTGGAATACGGTCTTTCCCACGATACATTGTTCCATCTAAATCAATAAAATATGCTTTATACATTTAGTTACCTCTTTGTTGGTTTTCTCGAATATGGAATCCTTTCTTCTGAGTGGATTTCACAGGGCTCTTCTTCACCTTGCTGCTTGTTGGTTTCTCCACTTCTTTCATTGAGAAATGTTGAGAAGATTTCTTCTGTTTTGGTTTGAAGTTATTGCTTTCATATTCTTTTTCTTTCATCGTTTCTTTCGGAATAAATTCTTTCAAGTTAAACGATTGATCTTTTTCGTCTTTTGATTTGTCTCATTATTGCGTTTCTTCTGACGGTTTTGAGACTTCTCTTTAAACTTACGCTTATTATTTGAACGTACTGGACTATCTAAATCCGCCGGACTAAATACATGTTCTCTGCGTTGATTGTTTTGACGTTTACGTTGATTATTGCGTTCACGTCTTGGACGTTGTTGTGTTTTCTCTTCTTCCACAACTGGTTTATGTTGCGCCTCTGGATCTCTTTCTAATACGAAATATTGGCACCCAAAATTGCAATATTCCAATAAATATTCTTGTAAATAATCAATATCGCGGTCTGGAGTCGCCAATTTATGCGAATGTTTAAAGAAACCTTTCAAACGTAATTTCTCATGGCCCCAGTCGCCTACGATATAATCATAGCGCTCAAAAATATCATTATAGCGCTCATTTAATGCTTCAATATTAAATCCGTCGCGGTAGTCTTCGATGATTTCATAATGCACATCGTCAATCATCACGGTTGTATCTCCCACCATTACCGCACGCTTCACTTCTTCTTCAGGTGTTGTCACAATCTCTTCTAAGACTTGACTTAATTCCTGTGAAAGTGTTTCTGCTTTCTGTTCAGTCATGATTCTTCCTTTCTTTGAATACTAATTCTTTTTCAATAATCGTTCTTAATAAATCTGGATAAATAATTTCGTTGTCCCCTTTTTCTTCAATAATCGGGAAAAATGGAACGAATCGCATATGGTCCGGGCAAACAAATGTAATGAACTCATCATCTGCTAATCTTTTGCCGTCTACAACGATTTCGCCCTCAACGAGCTGGAATCCTGTATAAAGGATCTCCCCAAACAGTTTACCACGAAAACCATATCCACGAATAGCTTTTTCTAGTAATTCAGGCTGCTCTTCTTCAAAAATGCGCAATAGTTTTTTGAAATCAGACACTTTAAACCGACTCTTGTTCAAATGAATCGGATGTGGCATACATTCATGCAAATAAAACTTTGTAAGTGGACCTTCTTTAAACGGAACTACGAAAAGTCCAGTATAAGTAAATGCTACCGAAACTCCTGTTTGTCTCGTCATCGCTTCTAGCGAGAGAAGAGCTAGTTCTTTTACGGAATATGCAGGAATATGCGGGAGTACCACTTCTTCTTGCAAGAGCGCAATCCCTTCTTGGCGAAGTGCTTCTCCTTCATCAATAGTCGAATCCTCTTTTAAAACCTCTACTGCAATCATTTTGTCCGAAAGAGGAATCAAGCGACTGCCTTCTGTCTTCAAATGAAGTTCGCCAATATAAGCGCCATACTTAAACCCACCGGTTAGCAGTGTCTGATTTACCCATTTTCCTTCCTCGAAGAAATGATGCGTATGTGCCCCGAGAATCACTTGAATTTCTGGATAAGTTTCGGCAATCAGATGATCCATTTCAATTCCTAAATGAGACAGCAAGATAATCTGATGACCACCTGCTGCAAGCGTCGGTACAAGGCGCTTCAAGGCATCCATCGGCTCTTCAATCAAATAGCCATTTGGGCCATAGCTTTCTGGATACGATGCCGTTAGTCCAATGAAGGCGATACTGCAGTCGTCCACTTTTTCAAAATGAACTTCTTTTGCAAACGGAGGAACATCTCCAGTAGACGCCCATTTGACATTCGAAATAATCACTTCGAACTTGCGACCTTCATAAGCTGCCTCTAACTCAAGCGGTGTGTATGCCGTCCCTTCGTTATTTCCAAGGGTCGCAAAATCGATTTGCTCTTCGTTCAACACTCTTGACGCAATCTTTCCATCTTCAGCTTCGACCAGTGGATGTACACGGTCAATAAGGTCTCCTAAATCAATGCCAAACACCTTCTGCCCCTCCGCCTCAAGAGTGGCTCTACGCTCTTTCATAAAGCGCGTTTGTGTCTTTATGGAGTGAAAGTTCGAGTGCATATCATTGATGTGAAGAATCGTTACTTCACTCATGCTTCCACCTCATCTGGATGATTTTCGAATACTGTTGCTTGTGTTAACTGTTGTAAATCCTGTGGCGCAATCTCCAATTGTAGTCCACGTTTTCCCGCAGAGATACGAATTGTTTTTTGCTCCATCGCATGATGCTCGATGAAGGTTGGAAATTTCTTCTTCATTCCAATCGGTGAACATCCTCCGCGTACATATCCTGTTAATGGTTCCAGTTTATCTAGTGATAATAATTCTACGCGTTTATTTCCTGAAACTTTCGCAATCGTCTTTAAATCTAATTCTCGGTGAGCCGCAATACAAGCGACTAAATGTCCAGTCTTATCGCCTGTTAATACGATGGTTTTGTATACTTCCTCAACGGGAATTCCCATTCCCTGTGCTGCATGAATCGCATCAAGGTGTGCTGTATCCACATCATATTCATGAATGGCATATGGCACTTTCGCTTGTTCGACCATTCGCACTGCATTTGTTTTGATTACTTTTTTCTTTTTCACGTAAAATCACTCCTTTTTCCATTTTACCACAAGGAGCAACCTATTTGAAATCTCCTTTCATCTTCTTTTGTAACCTTTTGAAAAAATAAAAATCCCTAAGAAAACTCTTAGGGATTTAAGTTCTAATCTAATAAACTAAGTCGACGAATGAAATCAGCATTCGATTTCGTTTCTCTTAATTGCTTCACGAGTTGTTCACTCGTTTCAAGTCCGTCTCCTTTAATGGCATGACGCACTTTCCAAATGGATTCTAGCGTTTCTTGTGAAAGGAGCATGTCCTCTTTACGAGTACCTGAACGTTTCACATCAATCGCTGGAAATACTCTTCTTTCAGCAAGTTCTCTCGAGAGATGGATTTCTGAATTACCCGTTCCTTTGAACTCTTCATAAATCACATCATCCATACGGCTTCCTGTTTCCACTAATGCTGTGGCAAGAATCGTTAAGCTTCCGCCCTCTTCAATATTTCTGGCAGAACCAAAGAATTTCTTCGGACGGTATAAGGCAGCGGGGTCAATCCCACCGCTCAACGTTCTTCCTGAAGGTGGAATCGTTAAGTTATAGGCACGAGCAAGACGTGTGAGGCTATCCATCAAGATAATCACGTCACGTCCATCTTCTACAAGACGTAGCGCACGTTCCAATACTAGTTCACTAATCTTAATGTGATTTTCTGGAAGCTGGTCAAATGTAGAATACACCACTTCCGCATCCACTGTTCGTTCGATATCCGTTACCTCTTCAGGTCGTTCATCAATGAGTAAAATAATCAATTCGGCTTCTGGATAATTTGTTGTAATTCCATTAGCGATTTCTTTTAAGAAGCTTGTCTTCCCTGCTTTTGGCGGAGCTACAATAAGTCCACGTTGCCCAAAACCAATCGGACAAATTAAATCCAACATACGAGAAGCGATACGACCACGTGTAGTTTCTAGCACCATTTGCTTTTCAGGATACAAAGGTGTAAGACCTGGGAAATGGTCACGCTCTTTAGCTTCTTCAGGATCCTTGCCGTTCACAAATCCAACTTGCATCAACCCATTGAACTTCTCACCTTGACGTGGAGGACGCGCCGTCCCACTCACAAGGTCTCCATTTCGAAGGTCGAAACGACGAATTTGCGAAGAAGAAATATAAATATCTTCCTGACTGCTTGAATAGTTAATCGGTCTTAGGAATCCAAATCCTTCTGCACGATTAATATCCAAGACACCTTCCACTTGGAAAAATCCAGTGGCTTCTTCTTGAGCACGAAGAATCGCAAGCGCCAATTCCTTTTTATTCATTTGACCGTAATAAGGAATTTTATAATGTTTGGCAAAGCCATACATCTCTTTTAACGTTTTTCTTGTAAGCTTTGAAGCGTTACTGTTTCCACTTGTTCTGGCATAGTGTCCCTTCTTACTCTTCAATCATCGTAATATCGGCACCTAATGCTTGTAGTTTATCAACGATGTTTGAATAACCACGTAGGATATGTCCGATATTTGAAATCTTCGTTGTTCCTTCAGCCATTAATCCAGCTACCACCAGTCCAGCTCCTGCACGTAGATCGCTAGCTGCAACTTCCGCACCAACTAATGGTGTTGGCCCTTCAAATGTAATGATGTCTTCAATCACTTTTCCACGAGCGCCCATACGATTTAATTCTGGTACGTGACCGACTCGTTTTGGATAAATGGTATCCACAATCATCGCAGTCCCTGTTGCTTTACTAAAGAGCGGTGTGATGGTTTGTTGCAAGTCTGTCGCAAAACCTGGATAAGGCATTGTCTTGATGTTCACGGCTTTTAATTCGTCTGTTGGGAAAACATAAATATCGTCTTCGCCAACTTCCATCTTCACGCCCATTTCGTTCATTTTCGCAATAAGACTTTCTAAGTGTTCGAAAATCACATTTTTCACACGGATGCCTTCACCAACTGCTGCCGCAATTGATAAATACGTTCCTGCTTCAATACGGTCTGGAATAATGGTATGTGTACATCCATGTAAGCTTTCCACACCTTCCACACGAATGATGCTTGTTCCGGCACCTTTAATATTGGCACCCATTTTATTTAGTAAGTTTACAACGTCGATAATTTCTGGTTCACGCGCCGCATTTTCGATAATGGTCTTCCCTTTTGCACGAACAGATGCTAGCAATACGTTAATCGTCGCACCTACAGACACAACGTCCATATAAATTTTCGTACCAACAAGGCCTTCTTCGCCAGTAGATAAGTAGATAGCACCATCATGGTCTCTCACATCAGCACCAAGCGCTTTGAAACCTTTTAAATGTTGGTCAATTGGACGAGGGCCTAAGAAGCAGCCACCTGGGAGTCCTACAACCCCTTCCCCAAATTTAGCAAGAGTTGCTCCCATAAAGTAATACGAAGCACGCATGCTTTGGATTTTCCCTTTTGGCATCGGGATTGATTTCATTTCTCTTGGGTCGATGGTTAACGTTCCATCAACGAATTCTGTTTTTACGTTAAAATCATTCAAAATTTCAATTAAGGCATCTACGTCCTGAATCTCAGGGACACCCTCTAATACGACTGGTTCATTCGCGATAATAGCAGCCGGAATTAAAGCTACTGTACTGTTTTTAGCTCCACTAATGGTTACTTCGCCTTTAAGTGGTTTACCGCCGTTAATGACTAATTTTTTCATACTCAAATTCCTTTCACTAAATGTTCTCAATTATTATACCATGTTCACACTAGAATCCGCTATCTTTTAATCGTTTGCATCTATTGTTAACCTCGAAAACAATTACAGTTGACAATCGTTTCGAATCTGTTACACTTAAAAACATGAATACTGATGAAAGGAGGATATTATGAGCACTAAACAGGACGTTTTACGTCTATTATATAGTACCGTGGACAAACCTCTTTCAGGACAAGATATCGCAGAACAACTGAATCTTTCTCGTACTGCTGTGTGGAAAGCCATCCAGCAATTAAAAAAAGATGGCTATGAGATTACCTCAAGCACAAAAGTTGGGTATCAATTATCCAGACAGACGGATTTGTTAACCCTTGAAGGCATTCGCACTCATTTGGTAGAGCAGCTTCAAGACTGGGATATTCAAGTTTTTGAGACAACTACTTCAACCAATGATTTGGCTAAAACATACGGCGCATCAGGCTCGAGAGTCCCTACCTTCTTTATTTCCGAAGAGCAAACGGCAGGTCGTGGGCGACTAGGAAGAACATTCCTGTCCCCTCCAAAATCTGGCTTATATATGAGTATCTGTATTTTCCCAGAAGGAGACTTAGATAGTATTTCGCTGATTACTTGTGCTACGGCAGTCGCTGCAACCCGTGCTGTGGAATCCTTTATCCATGAAAAAATTGGGATTAAATGGGTAAACGACCTCTACTACCATGAAAAAAAAAAATCGCTGGTATTTTAACTGAGGCCGTAACGAATATCGAAGCTCAAAAAGTCGATGCACTGATTGTCGGAATGGGAATTAACTTGCATATCGATGACGCTATTATTCCAGAGGATTTAAAATCGATTATTGGTTCCCTCTTTTCTCCGCAAGAGATTCCCGACAGTTTTAGCCGCAACGAATTCGTCGCCCGTTTCCTAAAAGAATGGAACCACTGCTACGAAGACATCAACGCTGGCAAGCGAGATTTCATGGAAGAATACAAAGACCATTCCATCATTGTCGGCAAGAAAATCAATGTGATTAGCGGCATGAAAACCTATCCCGCTATTGCCAAGAGCGTAGACAACAACGGTCATCTCATCGTTCAAACAGACGATGGAACCATTCATTCATTATCATATGGCGAAGTAAGTATTCGCCCAGAAAACTAAAAGATTAGGAGTTATACACATGAAAAAATTAAACATTAAAACACTTGTACTTGCAGCACTTTTAGGAGCCCTCTGCTATGTATCTAGCTACTTAAAAATCCCGATTGGTCCAGTACCTTTTTCAGCACAAACAGCCACAGTTATTTTGGCATCATTACTCTTGCCGCCAGTTGGCGCTTTTGCTGCTCAATTCATCCACTTCCTTTTACTTTTCCTATTAGGTGGCGGTACAGCACTATTCGTATCACCTTCATTTGGATTTGTCATTGGATTTATGGTTGCGGCTCCTGTGATTTCATTTATCGGAAACCGTATCAACAATATATTCGGTTGGGTGATTGCCGCTCTTGTGGGTGAAGTGATCTTCTACCTCATCGGAATTCCATATATGACTTTCGTACTCTTAAGCGTTAAGATGCAAGAACTCAGCCTTCAACAAATTCTTGGCTACGGTTTATATCCATTCATTCTTCCTGACTTAGGAAAATTAGTGGTTGCAGTATTCCTTGCAGATCGCATCAAAGCCATTACTAAAAAGCACTCTTAAGAACTAACAAAAATAAGCTAGGCATCATGCCTAGCTTATTTTTATTGATTAGGGGTTATCCCCAGAAGTTAACTCCTAGTACGTGTCCTAAGAATGCAAAACCGACTCCGACAACTAATAGAAGAACGATACAAAGTAATGGCGTCCATTTTTTACGCGCTAATAAGTAGTAAAGTCCTAAAGTAATTCCTAATGGAATTAATTTTGGTAATACACCATCTAAGATTGCTTGGATAACGATAGGTTTTTCACCGTTTGCGATTTGAATTCCTAATTTAGTACCACCGTAAAGGCTAGTTAAAGCCCCAACTACGAATACCCCAAGGATTGAAGCTGCACGAGTGAATTCTTTCGCATTTGCAGTAAAGATACCGATTGCATCTATTCCTAAGTTATAAGACCAGTGCATTAACCAGTAACGAATTGCGAATTGTGCAATATTGAATACCGCTAAGAATAGTAATGGTCCAGCAATGCTTCCTTGTAAAGCAAAGTTTGAAGAAATACCTGCTACGATTGGAACTAATGTGAACCAGAATAAAGCATCCCCGATACCACCCAATGGTCCCATTGCAGCAACACGTACTGCACGAATTGTTTGGATATCTGCTTTGTTTTGTTCAAGAGATAATACAATCCCCATTACGAAAGTTACTAAGAATGGGTGAGTATTAAAGAACTCTAAGTTGTGTGACATTGATGCAGCTAAGTCATCTTTGTCTGTATGAATTTTTTCTAACCCTGGTAAAATACCATATAACCAACCAGCTGCTTGCATACGTTCAAAATTGAAAGAAGCTTGTAGGAAAATTGAACGCCATGCCATTTTATTTAAAGTTGCTTTATCTAAGCGTGGAGCAGGCGTTTGGTTTTTATAAGAATCTGGAATATTATATGCCATCTTCTTCACCTCCATCATTATTCACAATGCTAGCACCAGCTGTTTTGAATTTTGTTTGGATTTGGAAATCCCAGTATGCAATTGCAAAACCAACAAACGCTAATAATACTAATGCTGAACCGGCTAAGCTTTCACTTGCAGAAACAATATTTGCTAAAGCGAAACCTAAGAAGTAGAAGCCCCATAGTTCTTTAGAAACCATTACTTTAAGTAAGATTGCAAACCCTACAAAGCGCATCATACCGCCGGCAGCACCTAAACCAGCCATAAACCATTCAGCAATTGATTTAGTTAAAGTGTCCCCGATTGTTTGTCCGCCGATAAAGAATAATACAACTACAAGACCAAAGATAGTTCCCAACGCAGCCATTGCTAAGTAGTTCAAACGAACAATTCCCTTTGGATTTGCATCATGTGCATATCCATCGGCTACAGCCATCATTGGTGACATAAAAGCAAAGATTAAAGTAACGCCATATTGACCTAAAAGTGCAAATGGTACAGCCGCACCTACTGCAGCAGCTGGTTCTAATTTAAGGCTGATAGCTAATACTGTCGCCATAATTCCTCCGATTACGGCATTAGGTGGTTGTGCCCCACCGACTGGCATGTTACCGATTGTCATTAATTGGTAAGTACCCCCAACAACTAACCCTGTTTGTACGTCGCCCAAAATAGCTCCGATCACTGGACCCATTACGATAGGTTGATATAGTGATTCTAAAAAGCTGAATTGGTCAATCGCAGCAACAAAAGTTACAAGGAATACTAATAAGATTTGAATAAAACTTGCTTGCATATTCATTGACCCCTTTTATATATATAAATTATTGAAATAATTTCGAAACGTCTTCTTTTCCTTCAGTTGGTACTTTCTGAATTTCAAGTTCGACACCTAACTCCTGCAGTCTTCTGAATGCAGCAACATCTGCATCATCAACCGCAACAACACCTGCTACTTGGCGTTTTCCTTCCGCCATGTGCATGTTCCCAATGTTAACCTTCTTGATTGGCACTCCTCCCTCTACTAATTTCACTACGTCTTGAGGATTTTCACAGATAATGAAAATCAACTGACGGTCTGCTGCTTTACCGATGACATTAATCGTTTTTTCAATAGTGAAATAACGAGTTTGTGCACCAGTTGGAGCAGCCATATCCATTAACCCTTGACGCATCGGATCCGCAGCTACTTTGTCATTTGCAACAAGCAGTAGGTTGGCCCCTAAGTAAGAGGACCATTGAGTTGCAACTTGACCGTGAATCATACGATTGTCAATTCGTGTTAATAAAATATTTGGCATTACTAGCTCTCCTTTCATAAAAAGCTAAATTCATTATACATAATTCTTCGATTTTTTGGAAGCGTTTTAGTAAAACTTTTTTAATAAATTCTTCATTTTTGAGTTTTTATTACATTTTTGTATTGCTAATTTGTAAAACATTATATATAAATGCTTTTTTCACCACTTTGATGTCAGACAACTCTCACTAATCTCTACAAATATATTTGAAATTCTTCACAATTAACAAAGTTCCCCCCTCTAAATTTTTCCATAAAAAAAGAAGCCTAGAATCTAAGCTTCCATTTCACTTTATTTTGATTTTCCGATAATAGAACTAGTTCCACTGATAGTCACGATGACACCAAACGCAATGATAATCATTCGATTAACCATCTCTCCTGAGACAAAGAAACTTCCAGCGATAATCAGAACTCCTGCTAAACTAACAAATAATGTTTTAGCCAGTGCTCCTTGTTGTTCATTTTGCTTCGCTCGGTTCAAGTCTCCTTCTCGAACTCCCTTTTGCACCACATACTTTGGCAAAATACTTTTCAGATAAGCAACTGTCGCAAGCGCGTAGAATAAAGCTCCTACAAATACGCATAGCAACACATCACCCGGAAAGAAACTATAGAAAATAGCTCCTAGTGCAAATGCAATAACAAAGCGATGTCTAAAGGCATTAAAAGTCACTAAGTCATCTGTCGGAATATGATAAACCGTCTTTAAGAATGGCAGATAGAAATAATCCTTACCGTCAGCTCCTGTATAAAACTCTCCAAAAATCGATTGCATACAGTCACCGCTTATAAGACTTCAGAAATTGCAAAACGAGATACCGTAATCACGATACCTTTTGCAATCTCAACATCCACTTTTTCTTCGTCAACTTTCTTTACAGTACCATATAATCCATTCGCACAGACAACACGTTTTCCAACTTGCAACTCTGCATGTAACTTCTCAAAATACTGTTGTTGACGTTTCATATTTTTTCTTGAGAAGAAATAATAAATCCCTAAAATTACAACGACGAATACGATAAACGTAAGGGAACTTACTAAAATAATATTGGCAGTCATTAAATCCCATCCTCGTCATCAAATTCATCAATGTCATTATTTTGAATCGTTGGTAAGCTTACTTGTTGGATGGCTTCTTTACCAGCTAATAAGCTTTGTGTTACCACGTCTTGCGCACTTGCAGCAAATTCACGTAACATTGCAATTTCAATCAGCATTGGTAAGTTTGTTCCAACAACAACTTCCACATTTTCAAAATCAACAGAAGCTAACATGGCAGCCTTAAATGGACTTCCTCCTAAAAGGTCCGCAAATACAACGATTCCTTCTGTTTCTTCTTGCAATTCAGCCATTGCATTTCTTAAATTATTTTCAAGAGCATCCATTGGATCACTTTCTAAAAATGGAACCACGCGATATGCCGCTTGTTTTCCAGCGATCATCTCTAACGCTTGTCCCACTCCAACAGCAAATTGTCCATGCCCAGTAAGAATTAACCCTATCATTCCAGTTCCTCCTAAATACTTAATATCTTAATACTAGACCAGGTTTCATTAAATAGCAAGCACAAATTAATGCGTTTTCATAAATTTTCTTCAAAATAAAACGTGGAGCATTGACGTTTCACTGGGGGGTGACAATACTCCACGTTTAAAAGCTATACGAATATTTTTGTTTTACCGATTAGAACAATTCTTTGTAGAAAGCAATTGTTTCTTCTAATGTTGGCATGAATGGGTTACCTGGTGCACAAGCATCGATTAACGCATTCTTAGATAGATATTCGAAGTCGAAGTCTTTTTCTTCAATTCCTAATTCAGTTAATTTCTTAGGAATACCTACTGTTTCAGAAAGAGTTTCGATTTCTTTGATTGCGTATGCTGCACATTCTTCATCAGATTTACCTTCAGTTTGTAAACCTAAAGCTTTGCAACATCACGGAATGCAGCTGGAACACGTTTTGCATTTTCGCGTTCAATTACTGGTAATAACATAGCACAGCATACACCGTGTGGAAGTTTGTAAACAGCACCTAATTGGTGAGCCATTGAGTGAACATATCCTAGTCCAGCGTTGTTGAATGACATACCGCCTAAGAAGATTGCGTTCACCATACCTTCACGAGCTTCGATGTCATGACCATCTTTAACCGCACGTGGTAAGTATTCTTTAATTAATTCAATTGCACCAATTGATAATTTCTTAGTAACGCCGTAAGCACCTGGAGTTACTAAAGCTTCAACCGCGTGAGTTAAAGCATCCATACCTGTTGCTGCAGTTAATGCTGCTGGTTTAGATACCATTAATTCAGGGTCGTTTACAGAGATTAAAGCTAGGCTGTTTTTATCAACCATTACCATTTTAACTTTTCTTTCTTCGTCTGTAATTACGTAGTTGATTGTAATTTCAGCTGAAGTACCTGCAGTTGTGTTGATAGCAACTACTGGTAAGCCTTTTTTAGCAGATTTGTGTAATCCTTCGTAGTCTTGAGGTTTACCACCGTTTGTTGCAATTACTGAAATACAGCTTGCACAGTCTTGAGGTGATCCACCACCTAAGCTGATAATGAAGTCACAGTTGTTTTCTTTTACTGCAGCAACCCCATCGTTAACGTTTTTACAAGTTGGGTTTGGTTCTACATCAGAGTAAACAACGAAGTCCACACCTGCTTCTTTTAAAGGTCCTGTTACTTTAGGAAGAATATCACTTGATTCGATAAATTTATCCGTTACTAAAAGAGCTTTATGATATCCTAATTCTTTTACGTAAGGTCCAATTTCTTTAACGACTCCTCTTCCAATTAAGTTAATTGCTGGTACATAAAATGTTGACATAATTTTTCTCTCCTAACTAGTAAGTAAGTTTATAAAACACCTTTTTTCAAGATGATGTTTCCGTACAAGGCACTTTCTCCTGTTTGAATCACTAGATAAGCGTCTTTAGCTTGTTCGTAAACTCAAATCGTTCGAACTCTTTAATCGCTGCTCCTGGGTGACTTTCTTCTAAGAGACGTTTATATTCATCCCAAATCACCGGAACTGTTGGATCTCCCGGAACGACTTGCATTAATCCTGCTTGATATGAACTGTAAGTATCTAATGGCAATACTTGTAGAATTGCTTCTAAAGCCACTGGAACACCATGTCCGTCCATACGAATCACTCGTTGGCCGATACGATGAGCTGGGAAGTTTGCGTCCGCAAGTACCAATTCATCTCCATGTCCCATCTCCATTAAATATTTCACAAGTTCTGGGCTTAAAATTTTAGGAATTTGTTTTAACATTACTGAATTCCTCTCTTCACTTTATTGAATTTCAAGCGAATTTCTTCTAAATTCTCAATCGCACGACTTTCATAACGCGTTACAGGTTCTGAAGCCTTGATAATGTCTTGTGCTTCTTTGCGACTTGAAATCACTCCAAGAGTTAGCATTTGTGACAAGATATTTCCAAGTGCACTCGCTTCTACCGGTCCTGTAATAACTGTACGTCCTGTAAAGTCTGCTGTTAACTGGCAAAGCAATTTGTTTTGAATGCCTCCGCCGACCATTTGAACAGTTGTCATTTCGTGTTTTGTCAATTGTTCTAATTGAGTAATTGTTTCTAGATAAGTTAAAGCTAAACTTTCTAGAACGACACGAACGATTTGACCTTTCGTTTGCGGCACTTTTTGTCCACTCACTTTACACCATTCTTTAATTTTTGTTTCCATTTCTCCAGGAGAAGCGAAAACTGGGTCATTTGGATGAATCCAAGTTTGGTTATCCGTTACTTCTTCGGCTAATGTGACCATTTCGCCAAAGCCAACTTCTTCCCCTTGCAAGCGCCAGTCGCGTTGTAATTCTTGAATAATCCACATTCCTGTTGTGTTTTGTAAGAGACGATATTTACCATCAAAACATCCTTCATTTGTAAGTCCCGAGGCAAATGCTTCATCCGTTACAACAGGCTCATCAGATTCTGTTCCAACAAGCGACCAAGTACCACATGAAATAAAGACAGTGCCTTTCATGTTCATATGGAATCGCAAGTACTGCAGCAGCTGTATCATGTCCAGCCCCTGCAATCACGTCAAACGGATCCACTTTCAACTGTTGAGTGATGCGTGGTGATAATTGTCTTAAAACTTCACCATTCTTCGTTGGCGTTGTGAACCATTTACGCGGAATGTCTAAGCGTTCAAATACTTCTTCTGAGAAGTCTTGTGTGAAGATATCCAATAATCCACTTGTACTTGCAATCGTGTATTCATTTGAGAGTACACCTGAGAGTAAGTAGTTGATTAAATCTGGGATAAACAACACGCGTTGAACGATATTTCTTAATTGTGGTTTTTCTTGCAAATCTGAATAGATTTGTAAGACCGTATTAATGGTTGCAGGCTGCACACCTGTTTTTTGGAATAATTCTTTCTTCGAGATAGCGTTATAAAATGACTCCTCGTATCGACCCATTCGATTATCTCTGTAACAATGTGGTTGATAGAGCAAATCTCCATTTTGATCTAGATAGGCATAGTCTACTCCCCATGTATCAACAGAGATGGAACGAATCGGAATCGAATCTTTGGAAGCCTTCTTGATTCCTTGCTTAATTTCTCCAAACAAGTGCAACAAATTCCAATACAAACCATCATTAAGATTCACCGGTTCGTTTGAACCGATGAACCTCTGATAATTGGAGGGAGTGCCCGTCATAAATCGCCTGCATAACACGTCCTGAACTTGCGCCTAAATCAATGGCTAATAATTTAATCAAGCTCATGTTTTCTCCTCCATTACTAATCCCTATTTTTTATTCGTATAGTAAAGCTTTGATTTCTTCGCTATCGATGTTCTTAGCGTCATACCATTTAGAACCAGTATCCACGTCTTTAACTGTTTCACCTTTAGCTGCAGCGATTGCTAATTTAACAGCTTGGTAACCAATTTGAACTGGGTCTTGAGTTACAGAACCAACGAAGATTCCTTTACGGATAGCATCTTGTTGTAATGCACCTGAGTCGAAACCAACAGCTAAGATTTTGTCTGCGCCAAGTTTAGATTCTTTGAAACCGCCGTTAGCGTTGATGATTGCTTTTGCAGCGAATTCGTTAGAACCATAGATTGCGATAGTGTCTTCTTTTTCAAGAACTGTAGAAGCTTCAGTTTTACCTGCAGCATCGTCTACTTGAGCTGGAACACGAACTTCAATAACAACTTTAGCATCAGCTTCAGCTACATCGTTTTTGAATTTGTCATGTCCAGTTACAGCAGTTTTAATGCCTTTTTTGTTTAACAATTCAACCATTTTATCAATGAAACCTTTTGTTCTTTGAGTGATTGAAAGTGAGTTAACTTCTTGAGAAACAACCCCGATACGAACTTTCTTGTCGCCGACTTTGCTTTCAAGTAATTTGAATAAGTGTTCAGCAGCGTTACCACCAGCAGCATGGTTGTCTGTTGATGCAGTAGCTTTGATAGCTCCTTCTGGTGCTCCTGGAACCCCTGAGTCAAATCCGATAATAGGAATGTTTTTAGATTGTGCTTGTTTAATCGCATCTAATTCTGCTTCAGTATCTAATGCAGCTAAAGCGATTGCTTTTGGATTTTTGTTGATCGCATTGTTTAATTGTTCCAATTGTTCTGCGATTGCTGTTTCATTTTGAGGTCCTACGAAAGTAATTTTAGCACCTAATTCTTGAGCTGCTTTTTCAGCCCCTTTGTTTACAGCTTTCCAGAAGTCATGTTGGAACCCTTTAGCAATCACTTCTACTTTGAAGTCTCCGCTTGCTTGAGCTTTATTATTTCCACCGTCAGCATTTGATTTATTTGAAGTACATCCTGCTAATAAAGCAGAAGCACAAGCTAGAGTTGCAATAGCATATTTGAACGATTTTTTCATGATTTATTCTCCTTTATATGTCCTTTTTGACCCTTTCTTTGAAGGTGTCTTCCCAACTCATTGTGTCAATATCAAACTATTTTTTCTTATTCATGCGGATTAAGATATCAGAGTAAACGGCAACGATTACAACGAACCTGTGATGAATAATTGATAGTGTGGTTGTAAGTCGATGTATGGTAAACCAATCTTCAAGACAGACATGATGAATACCCCGATGATTGTACCAACAACTGAACCAACCCCACCGGCAAGTGAAGTACCACCGACAACTACTCCGGCGATGGCATCAAGTTCCATACCGTTCCCTGTACCAGGAAGGATAGTTGAATAAGTTGCAGCATATGCGATACCAGCTAAACCTGCTAGAAGTCCACTGATGACATAAGCCATACCTTCCCATTTGATAACGTTTACACCTGAAAGTCTAGTAGCTTCTTTATTTGAACCGATGGCAAAGATGTAACGACCAATTTTTGTTTTATTTAAAACAATGGCTGCAATAATCGCTACGACAATCAAGACGATCAACCCGGTTGGAAAATTATCTTGCGTTCTGAATAAGTCTTTGTACCAGCCTTCACCAGTTCCACGTAATGGGAACGTTACACTTTGTACGTTTGATACGATTGAGCTTAAACCACGTGAAATCATCATTGTACCAAGTGTTGCGATGAATGGTGGTAATCCAAATTTCGCAATTAAATTCCGTTGAATAATCCAAATACACCCCCAATCACTAATATTGCCAACAATGCTAGCCATAATGGCCAACCCATTTTTGTATGGAGTACTCCACCAACGATGGCAGAACACATCATTACTGTACCGATTGATAAGTCAATACCACCGGTGATAATAACGAATGTTACCCCAATTGCTAAGAAACCAATGTAATAAGATGCGTCTAAAATGCTGACCGCTGTATCAAACGAACGGAACGATTCACTTGAGACTGCAAAGAATGTGAAAATCACGATCAACGCGATTAATGCAATTAATTTTTGTAATCCAACTGATTGTACCAGTTTCGTCCATAGGGACTTTTTCTCTTCCATATCAATACCTCTCTTCGATTATCGATCCGTTGCTAAAGCGAGGATACGTTCTTGAGTTGCTTGACTGATATCAAGTTCCCCTGTTTTACGTCCTTCACACATGACAACAATACGATCGCTCATACGTAAAATTTCTGTAAGCTCTGAAGAAATCATAATGATTGATTTTCCTTGAGCTACTAGTTCATTCATTAATGAGTAGATTTCACTTTTCGCACCAACGTCAATTCCTCGAGTTGGTTCGTCAAAAATTAGAATATCGCTATTTTGTTCTAGCCATTTCGCAATAACAACTTTTTGTTGGTTACCACCTGATAAGTTACGAACTAGTTGTTTCGATGATGGTGTTTTCGTTCTTAATTGTTTAACGAATTCATCACTGACTTTGATAATTTCACCGTCATCGATGAAACCACCCTTAATGTACTTATCAAGGTTTGTCATTACTGTGTTATTGGCAATGGTCATATCAACGATACATCCATAACGTTTACGGTCTTCTGAAAGATAACCAATACCTTCTCTAATAGCATCTTGAGGATTTTTAATATCAACCTCTTTACCATTAATTTTAATTGTTCCGCTATCTTTCTTATCCGCTCCGAATAGTAAACGAGCTACTTCTGTTCGGCCCGCTCCCATTAATCCAGAGAAACCTAAGATTTCACCTTTATGAAGCACAAAGCTAACATCTTTTACGTGGCTTCCTGAGTTTAAGTGTTCCACTTCTAATACAACAGGTGCTCCTTCTGGTACTGCAGAAACCGCTTTCGGATCTTCGTAAATAGTACGACCAACCATCATTGCGATGATCTCGTCCTTTGTAGTTTCTTTTGTATTTACAGTTCCAACATATTCCCCGTCCCTCATAACCGTTACACGGTCCGTAATACGGGCAATTTCGTCCATACGGTGAGAAATATAGATAATTCCTACACCTTTAGCACGTAAGTCATCAATAATTGCGAATAATTCATTAATTTCTGATTCTGTTAACGCTGCTGTCGGTTCGTCGAAAACAATAATCTTAGCATCCATTGACAATGCTTTGGCAATTTCAACCATTTGTTGTTTACCAACTGTTAAGTTTCCCACTTTTTCTTGTGGATTAATATCCAGTTTCAACAATTTGAATAATTCTTTTGCCTTTTTATTTCCGGCATTATCGTTGATGAAGAGACCTTGATTAATTTCTTCACGACCGATGAAGATGTTTTGAGCCACTGTTAAGTGGTTCATCATATTCAACTCTTGGTGCACGATTACAATCCCATCGTCCATAGCCTCTTTTGGCTTAGAATATTCTACTTGTTTTCCGTTATAGTGAATCGTTCCTTCGTTCGCGCCGTAAATACCTGTCAATACTTTCATTAAAGTGGATTTACCAGCCCCGTTTTCACCCATTAGCGCGTGTACTTCACCTGTTCTTAGGTCAAAGTCTACACCTTTTAAGGCTTTTACAGGTCCAAACGATTTCACAATTCCCTTCATTTCAAGAATAACTGGATTACTCATGCATTTCACCTACCTGTTCCAGTTTTGTAATACGCTCTTTTAGCGTTTCTATTTGTTCTTGTTGATTTACAATGATGTTTACAACTTCTAGCAGCAAGTGGCTGTTCATAAAATGATCTTGCGCATGAACGGAAAGAAGTGTTGGACTAGCACCCTCTCCTCTAATTTCTTGCTGAATCATTTCTGTTTGAACATTATGCGCTTCAACTCCTTTAACTCTCGCTTCATCAAGGAGGCCTCTTGCAGATGAAATATCACCTGCAAGAGCACTCTTAACGGATTGCATTGCTAAAGTTGTTACTTTGCTACTTTTGACAATGAGTTGCATCAATCGTTGCGTATCTGCTTTTTTTGTTTCGCTCATTGGCTTAACCTAATAATTCAATCGCTTGTTTTAGAACTTCTTCTCCGCGCATGTTTTCAAAGTCATCGTCTGAAATTACCGCAACTGGAACATGAAGTGAAGCTTTTGCTTTTTCTTCTAAATAAGCTAGTTGTGGTCCTAATAATAAGACATCAATATTTTTTAGAGTATCAATCCCAGTAATCCCTACTGAGTAGAATGAGTAATCTAATTTATCACGGTAAATTACTTCTTGAATGCGTTCAACAAGCATACTTGTTGTTAATCCACCGACACAGGCTAAAATAATTGTTTTTGTCATTTTAGTCTCTCCTTTCTATTACTTATGGATAGGTCCTAATAATTGGCATGCACGGTAGTCAGCTGATTCTAAATCTTCTGTTCCGAATAATGACCAGTTCTTAGGTCTGAAGATATCTTCTTCAGCAACGTTATGCATATTCACTGGAATACGTAACATTGAAGCTAGAGTGATAAGGTCAGCTCCGATATGTCCATAAGTGATAGCACCGTGGTTTGCACCCCAGTTATTCATTACATCGTATACTGACTTGAATGCGCCTTTACCTGTTAAGCGAGGAGCAAACCAAGTTGTTGGCCAACCTGGATCTGTACGGTTATCCAATGTATGGTGTACATCTTCAGGTAATTCAAGTGTGTATCCTTCAGCAATTTGTAATACAGGTCCAACGCCTTTCAATAAGTTCAAGCGAACCATTGTCACAGGCATATTTCCTTTAGATAAGAAGCGAGTTGAGTAACCGCCGCCACGGAAGTATTCACGGTTAGCTGCTGGGAAGTCAGTATTTGCAAGCATTGCATCTACTTCACTTTGTTCTAATTCCCAGAATGGTTTAATCACTGGTTCACCGTTTCTTGTAGCTTGACCAGTACCGTCTAATGTACAAGAACCAGAGTTAATTAAGTGTAAGAATCCATTTTCAGCATGACCTTCAAGTTTATGTCCTGTAACACGTTCAACAGCTTCTGGACTCCAGTAAGTACGAACATCCGCAAAGATTTGTGGAGTGTTTGTTAATAGTAGTTGAATAGCATTGATACACCGTTTAACGCATCATTTTCAGTTGCGAAGATGTATGGTCTGCGAATTCCGTTCCAGTCAAATTGAGTATTTAGGAATGTTTCCATGAAGTCTCCGTTAGGGAAGTGGTCTGTCCATTGACGTTGACCTTGGAATCCACCAACAAGAGCGTAGTGACCAACTGCTTCTTCTTCGAAGCCTAGTTCAGCAAGTCTTGGGTTACCAATCATTAAGTCACGTCCAATTAAGAACATCTTAATAACGAATTCCCATTGTTTATCTTTTTCTTCACGGCTTAAAACAAGGTCTTCACGGTTACGGTCGAATCCTTCTTTAACGTTTTCTTTCACCCATTTAAGTGCACGTTCGAATTCTTCGTGATCGTAAATACCACGGTCGATACGGCGAGTGAATTCAGTCATATCTACTGATTCATTACGCATTCCTAAGTATTCTTGGAAGAAGTTAGGATCTACGATAGAACCACCGATACCCATTGATACACTACCCATTGATAAGTAAGCTGTATCTCTCATTAAACCTGTAGCAAGAGCTGCTCTTGCGTAACGTAAGATTTTTCTTTAACGTCTTCAGGAATTTCTGTATCTGTTGCTTCTTTAACATCTTTACCATAAATTCCGAATGCTGGAATTCCTTTTTGAGCATGAGAAGCAAGAACTGCTGCTAAATATACAGCCCCTGGTCTTTCAGTTCCGTTGAATCCCCAAATAGCATGTGGAATATCAGGTGACATATCCATTGTTTCACTACCGTAGCACCAGCAAGGTGTTACTGTAATTGTTGCACACACGTTTGATTTTTTGAATAGTTCGTGAGATGCTGCTGCTTCTGGTACACGACCAATTGTTGAAGGTGAGATCACACATTCAACCGGTTGTCCATCAGGATATTTCAATGTTGACTCGATTAAAGCAGCGACACTCTTCGCCATATTCATTGTTTGAACTTCTAACGATTCGCGAACTCCTTGGCGACGACCGTCAATAGTTGGGCGAATCCCAATACGTGGATGTTGAATCATTTTTGTTCCTCCTATTCTTACTAAACTTCACGAACAGTTCCGTCTGGATTGTATTTCTTATATCCAGGGTGACGACCTGTTACTTTGTAGTTTTCGCGCATTTTGAACATTTGCTCTAATTTTTCTCTTGAGATTTCTTTTTCTTCAATGCCTTTTGTTAGTAATAACATTCTTCCGTGGAATGTTGATTTAGCCACGAGTTCTAATGTTTCCATTCTGTAGTATGCTGTAATCACATCACTACCCACTGTTAAGCACCATGGTTTTCAAGTAACATCACGTCATGTTCTTGTAAGTATGGTGTAATCGCATCTGGAACTTCCATTGTTGAAGGAACTCCGAATGGTGTAATTGGAATTGAACCGATAACAATCGCACTTTCAATTAGTGAATAAGTATCTAATGGAATATGTGCTAATGTGAATCCAGTTGCAATTGGTGGATGTGCGTGAACAACAGATCTCACATCATCGCGTTCTTCATAGCAGCGAATATGCATTTTAATTTCGCTTGAAGGACGGTACCCTTCGTTGGCTTCAATCACTTCTCCTTTCATATTTAATTTAACGAGTTTTTCTGGAGTAATAAAACTCTTACTGATACCTGTTGGTGTTGCGATGATGGTATCCTCATCAATGCGAACTGAAACGTTTCCGTCATTAGCAGCAACCCATCCTAGTTGCCACATTTTATGACACACGTCACAAATTTGTTCGCGTACTACTTGTTCATCAAAAGTCATAGTATCATCCCTTTCTGATTACTATCCTATCAATCTTAGAAAGCGGATACAATACGTGGTTGGACTATTGAACATCATTCAGTAAATGTGCTATAATCTGTTCATAAATGTTCAAATTTGTTCAAATTAGGAGGAGTATATATGGTGTCTTTTGAACGAATGTCTAGGATTATGGACATTCTATCTAAACGAAAAATCATCTCTACTTTCCAGTTGGAAGCATTGATGTATTGTTCAACCTCAACTTTGAGAAGAGACCTGATTAAGCTTGAAAAAGAAGGAAAAATCATACGGTCTCATGGCGAAGTTAGACTAGTTACTACAAACAATATTGAATACGCTTACGACAGTCGTACTCACGAAGAGACACATGGGAAGCGTCAAATTGCTGAAACGGCTTCGACTTTTCTGACCGATAATCAATCGATTTTTATCGACGGCTCTTCCACTTGTGCACTACTCGCGCCTCACTTAGGAACACTAAAAAATTTACGCGTCATTACAAACGGTATCGAAATCGCACGTCAGTTGAACAATTTTGAAAATATTACTTTATTCTTCTGTGGTGGCCATATTGGCTACGGTACAAACTCAGCTTTGGGAGATTTTGCCACGAATTTTATTAATAATTTCCATGCGGATATTTGCTTTTTAGTTGCCGTGGACTTGATCGTTTCGCTGCATACGAGGCCAATCATAACCAGGCCATCTTTAAGCAACATATGATTGCAAATTCGGATGTTTCCATATTGCTAGCAGATCACTCGAAATTCAATACGAGTCATTACTTTAAACTATCCAATTACAATGCCATCGATATTATCGTAACCAATCAAGCTCCTATCGATTCGTTCCAAGACACGGTAGGTTCTCAATGCGAAATTCTTTGGTAGAAATAAAGGCAAGGGTAAATAGGTGATTTTATCGAACATTTCACAAGAATGTACATACATATTTTCACCACTTTTTGATTTATAGTCACAACAAAAAAACGCGCTACGATTGTAGCGCGTTTTTGTTTACTATGATTATGCTTTTAATTCTGCTGTTAAGCTTTCTAATTGGTCTACTAAGTGTCCAACGTAAGCAATCGCTTGTTTCAATGGTTCATCTTTTGAAACATCGCAACCTGCATGAATTGCTAAGTCTTTAGCAGACATGCTTCCACCTTTAGATAGAGTATCTAACCACACTTTAGCGTGTTCAGGGTTCTCTTCGATTTGGTTCGCAATTGCAGTACCGATTGTAAGACCAGCTGAATACGTATATGGATATAATCCCATATAGTAGTGAGGTTGACGCATCCATGTTAACTCTGCCCCTTCGTTTACAACAAGGCTGTCTCCGAAGAATTCTTGCATCACTTCTTTTTTCACGTTTGATAATACGTCCGCGTTTAACATTTCGTTATTATCAATCATCTTGTAAATACGATCTTGGTATACAGCTTCCATATAGTGCGTTACCATATTGTGGAAATAAGTACGGCTAATCATATTGCTGATGACCCAACGTTTGAAACGAGCATCTGTGCTTGTTTTTAGTAAGTAGTTTGAAACAATCACTTCATTACATGTTGAAGGAGCTTCAACGAAGTATAATGAACATTCATTGTTTAAATCGATTGATGTTTCCCTGTTGACATGAAGTGGTATGCATGCCCTAATTCGTGCGCTAACACAAATACTTCGTTCATTTTACCTGTCCATGATAATAGGATAAATCCGGCAACATTAGGAACTGTCGCACAGAATCCACCAGTGCTCTTACCGATGTTTTGTGGGAAGTCTGTCCAGCGTTTGTCATAACTTTCATCAATCATTGCTTTATAGTCTTCGCCAAGAATACCTAGAGCTTTCTTCAAGTACTCGCGAGACTCTTCAATCGTCATATCCACTTCGAATTCTGGATCCAAGTTGATTTTTGCATCCATGAATTGCATATCAGAGATGCCGTGTTCTTTCGCTAATAATTTAATGTAGCGTTGCATATGAGGTGCTAAGTCTGTCATTAGCATACGAATTTGACGGTCGTATAATTCACGGTCTCCATCTTGTTCATCTAATAAGTAGTCAATCACGCTATCATAACCACGCATTGTTGCCATCATTTTTTCTTTCTTCAATTGAGAAATGTATTCATTGGCAACTGTATTTTTATAGGCATTCAATGTTTTGTAGAAGCTCTTAGCCGCAGCGCGACGCACTTCTTTATCAGGATCCATCTCGTGTAAGTTTTCGTATAAAACGAAGCTGTTTTCAAGCGTCTTGCCGTTTGCTTCAAATGACTCGAATTGCATATCTTCGTGTTTTGTTACTTCATATAATTGATAGAAACTTGGTAAGCTGCTTAAGTTTGACAGCACTTGTTCTGCATCTTTAGAAAGCGTATGTTTCTTTTGACGAATCACTTTTTCAACAAAGTATGCTAAGTCTGGTCTCTTCTCTGCTACGAATCGGTTTAAGAAGGCTTCGTCTAATGAAATTAACTCTGTCATCACAAAGCTCATGTTTTCAGCGTACGATACGCTGACTGCTTCGAATGCTGTGGCGTTTTCCACTACTTTTGGATTCAAGCGGTCAACCGTCATTGGAAGTTCTGCATAATGAGAAGCGCGGTATACTGCTAATTCAATCGCTTCATACTTGCGAATCGCTTCATCTAATACTTCTAAGTCTCCTAATTTGTTTTCGTATTTTTCTTTGAAAGCTTTCATTTCTTTCTTTAAGTTGTCCAACTCTGCATAAAATGCTTCGTCGCTTGGATAAAGTAAAGTCATATCCCATGTAATAGAAGGATCTACTTCACTTCTTGGTACTAATTTAATTTCAGCCATAAAAGTCACTCCTTTTCGATAGTATCCATTATACACAATCTCCGGTTCGTTTGCTATACTAGGAATATTGAAAAACGAAAGAAGGTGCCACGGTGAAAGTCATTTACGAAAAAACGAATTCTCCTCTTGTGATTTCGATTCCGCATAGTGGAACGGACATCCCACAAGACATTGCTCCACTTTGTAATCTAGGAGCCAAGCGTGAACATACGGACTGGGCACTACAGGAACTTGTGACCCCACTTTCCGAAACGACTCTAGCGGCTACCGTTTCTCGCTATATCGTGGACGTGAATCGTTTTAAACCACGCGCGGGAAAAACAACACAGCCCATTATTCCACGAATTGATGATGTAGGCCATCAGCTATTTAACAACTATCCTTCGAAGCAAAAACAAGCCGATTGGTTGGAGCGGTATTACACGCCCTACTACGTTCATTTAGAAAACCTATTGAACGAAAAATTAGAACAACATGAAAGAGTGTTGTTGGTCGATTTACATAGTTATGATGACAAGCTTTTTGGGACAAGCAACATTATTTTAGGAACGCGCAAGAAACAAACTTTAAATCAAGATACCTTGAAACAACTCCAACTGTTCTTTCATGAAGAAGGATTAACCACTCAAGTAGATACTCCTTTTTCAGGCGGCAATATTATTGCGACCTTTGGAAAACAAACAAGAATTGAAGCCGTTCAAATCGAAGTACCGTATTCGCTTTATTTAGAAGGTCACCTGCTTCATCCAGACCGAGCTACTACTTTACAAACGAAATTCCAAACGATTTTTCAAAAACTAAAAATGTATCATTTTTGATACGTATCAAAAATGATACATTTCATTCTTTACAAAAAATCACCTTGAACGATTTATCCGTCCAAGGTGGTTTTCTTTTTTAGTTATTTGATTTTTCTTGCAATTGTTTAATTTGCTCTTCCAATTGCTGGATGCGCGTTTCTTGCGCATCGATTTGTTCTTGCATTTGTGTAATCTGATCTTTGTAATTTTCTAGTGGTGTCTTCGTCGATTTCGAAAAACTACGATAAACGAATACGGACACAAATAGAATGATACCAGTAAGGATGATAAACACCCACGCTTGATTTCTTCTTAAATATCGATTAAAACTTCTTTGTAATTCATTTCCTTGTTCGCTCATCTGTATCACCTCTTATTTTCACAGTATACCATTTATTGCAAAATAACTCTAGGGAGCTGTCACAAGCTGCGTCATTTCTTCTGTCATCTTGCCGACTATTCCTTCATCACAGACCACAATTAGAATGTCGCCACTACGGATAACCGTATCCCCGCGAGCAATAATTTCTTTTGCGCCACGTCGAATGGTCGCAATGATAATTTCTTGTGGCCACTGAATATCGCGAATCGCTTTTTCAACTAGTGGACTATCCACCATCACAGGCACTTCGAAGGTTGTTCGCTCTCCTTTTGTATCCGTTGAATGTTCTTTATCTAAACGTTCTGCTAACACTTCATAGATTGGATCCATCTTCAAGAAGTCAGCCACGATATATGCCACTAATGTACAAATTCCAAGCGGCATTAATTGGTTCAATCCACCTACCATCTCTGTTACAAGTAGTAAGGCCGTTAACGGTGCTTTCCCAATCGCTGCAAATATCCTGCCATCGCAAAGAATACGAAGCTAACGCGTACGCTTGGGTCCACTCCTAAGAAATCAATTAAGAATTCTGCATAGGCTAAGCCAAGAAGCGCACCCAGAGAAAGAATCGGTAAGAAGATTCCGCCAGGTAGCCCTGTTCCGTATGAAATCATCGAATAAACAAAACGAATCGCAAATAGACCGACTAAGAATTGAACAGTGTGATTTTCTTTAACGAGGGCTAATACTAACTCCCCGCCTCCACCTAACACATGCGGATTCCACATGCCAAGAGGAATAATGAGCATAAAGGCAATGATACAGTAATTATATGGTGCCACTTTTGGGAAAAGCGTCTTGTAAATCTTTGGCAAGGCTAAAGTGAGACGATGATACGCTAACCCGAAAATCGCAAGGACGATACCGAGTAAAACAACGTACCCATAATATTCCATCGGGAAGCGTTGATCATTCCCAAGATTTAACGATGGATGGATTCCAAATACATTTAATGAAATAAAGTTGGAAATAATCGCCGCAGTTAGAGTCGTCACGGCAACAAGTGGGCTGAAGGTATGATGTACTTCTTCCAATACAAACATCAATCCTGCAATCGGCGCATTAAACGCCGCCGCTAGTCCAGCACCTGCACCACTGGAAATAAATACATTTTTCTGAACACGGTTTGCCTTAAAGGTCTCTGCAACTCCTTGACCAACCGATGCTCCTAATTGAATCGAAGGACCTTCTCGTCCAAGCAATAGTCCTGAACCAATGGAAATCGCTCCACCGACGAATTTCTTCCAGCAGACAGACCACCAATTCATATCCATCTTTCCTTGAAGTTGTAATTCTACTTGTGGAATCCCACTTCCTTTAATATCTGGATCGCTCTTGACGATTTGTCCTAAAATAACGCCCATTACAAGGCTAAACAGAATCCAGACCGGAATCCATTGCGGTTGTTCTCTTAAAAACGAATAGACATTTACTACTTGTTCTAAAATAAAACCAATCATATATCGAAATAAACTAACCGCACTTCCTGCCAGGACACCAATCAAAGCGCCGATAGCGATATAACCAGATTTACGGTATCTTCTTGGGTTTAAGTTACTCAGAAACTCCACTTGCACTCATCCTTTACGATTTATTCTCTTCCATTATAACAAAGTCTGTCCATAAAAAAAGGAAGAAATGAAATTTCTTTCACTTCTTCCATTATTTTATTCACCTTGTAAGTCTGCTTCATCGAGGGCATTCATTAATCTGAATAATTCTTCCTCTGTTAATGCTGCTTTTTCCTCTTTTGCAAAATCGCGGAAGATTTCACCACGATGCATCACAATGAGTCGGTTTCCAAAATGAATCGCGTCAGATAGATTATGTGTAATCATAAGCGCGGTTAAGTTCTTTTCTTCGATGGTTTCTTGTGTTTTCTGCATAATTTTGCGCTGTGTTTTCGGGTCAAGCGCTGCAGTATGTTCGTCTAATAGTAATAGTTGTGGAGCGTTCATCGTTGCCATGAGGAGTGAAATGGCTTGACGTTGTCCTCCTGATAAGAGTCCGATTTCTGTATGAAGACGGTCTTCTAACCCAAGTCCTAAAGGAGCTACTAAGGCTTCGAATTGTTGCAACTCTTCTTTAGATGACGTTTTAAATAGGCTACGTTTTTGACCACGGCGATTCGCCAAGGCTAAGTTTTCAGCCACTGTCATACGAGGCGCTGTTCCTTGCATTGGATCTTGGAAAACACGGCTAATATAGGCCGCACGTTCAAAATCAGCCGTATGCTCGATTTGATGTCCTCCGAATGAAATCGTTCCTTCGTCTAAAGCAAAATTACCAGCAATCGCATTTAAGAAAGTGGATTTCCCAGCACCATTCCCACCGACAATCGTAATGAAGTCCCCTTCTTGAATGGATAATCTCACATTTTTTAACGCCTTATGCTCACGTGAAGTCCCAGGGAAAAATGTTTTCGATAAGTGTTGAATCTCAATACTCATTTAGTTTTCCCCCTTTCTATGACGTGTGCTTTTTGCTGAATCCAGCTCTTCATTTGCGGCACTGTTAAACAGAATGCAATCAATGCTGCTGAGATGAGTTTAAAGTCATTTGCTTGGAAGACATTAAGTAACAACACAAGCATTAGTAGTAAACGGTAGATAATTGATCCATAAAGGATGCAGACAAGACGTCCAACGAATGATTCGTCGGCGAAAATGACTTCACCGATGATAATCGCAGCAAGCGCAATAACAATCGTTCCAAGACCTGAGTTTACGTCAGCATATCCATTATTTTGTGCTAAAATCGCACCTGCTAAGGCAATGAGTGCATTGGATAGCATTAATCCAAATACCGTCATCTTACGTGTGTTAATGCCGAGTGCTCGTGCCATCTTCTCATTGTCCCCTGTTGCAATAAGTGCTTGCCCAAATTCTGTTTTGAAGAAGCAATACATCAAGAAGATTAAAATGCCAATCACGACAAGTCCCATGATAATGATGTCAAAGTACTTTGGTAAGCCCAATTTTGAAAGAATACTAAAAATCGTATCTTGTCCAAGAAGTGTGATATTCGCTTTTCCCATCACACGTAAGTTGATGGATAAAAGAGACGTCATTGTTAAAATCCCTGCTAATAAACTTGGGATTTTACAAACCGTCATAAGGAACGCCGTCACACCCCCAGCAAGCGCTCCGGCAATCATCGCTACAAGCGTTGCTAAGAATGGGTTCACCCCTTGTTGAATCAAAATCACACAAGTCGCAGCACCAAGAGGAAAACTCCCCTCAGTCGTCATATCTGCAATATTTAAAATTCGAAACTAATGAATAATCCTAGAGATAATACGCCCCATAATATCCCTTGAGAAATCGAAGAAATTACTAAATCCATTTCGAAAAAAATCCTCCTCTGAAACGATCAATATGACGTAACCGTCATATTGTGTATGAATCACCACCTCATATAGTCGTTATCATATCAACGTTTCTAAACTATCTTATTTATTTGTTGGTGTTACTTTTTGTGCATCTTTTAAGATACTGTCCGGAATTGTAATGCCTAATTTTTTCGCTTTTTCTTCGTTGACATAGACAACACCTTTGTTTGCTAATGTGATTGGTGTATCGGCTGGGTTTGCACCTTTTAAGACTTTTACAACTACTTTAGCTGTTTCTACACCGATTTGGTATTGGTCAACCCCTACACCTAATACTCCTCCGTCAGCAACCATTGTATCTGCTGATGGGAATACTGGAATTTTAACTGCATCTGTTACTTGAACCACTGTAGCCATTGCACTTGCGATTGTGTTATCGATTGGAACGAAGATCGCATCTACTTGGCTTGCTAAACTTTCAGTTACTTGTTGAATATCATTTGTGTTTGCGATTGTTGACACTTTTACTTCTATGCCTAACTCTTTAGCGTATTTTTCAGCTTCTTCGGCTTGTTTTACTGAGTTATCTTCGCTTGAAGTGTAAAGGATGCCGACTTTCTTCATGTTAGGAAGAACTTGTTTCATGATTTCTAATTGTTGTTTGATTGGTGTACGGTCACTAACACCAGTGATGTTGTTTCCTGGTTTTGATTCACTTGCGATTAAACCAGCTTCTACTGGATAAGTAATCCCACCCATGATAATTGGTGTTTCTTTTGTATTGTTCGCTAACGCTAATGCCGCAGGAGTTGTAATCCCTACTAAAATGTTGTTTCCACCTGAAACTAATTTTTCAGACATGCTCGCTAAGTTACTTTGATCGCCTTGCGCGTTTTGAAGGTCGATTTCTAAGTTTTTACCAACTTCATATCCTTCGTTCTTCAATTCGTCTTGCAATCCTTTATAAATCGCATCTAAGGCTGGGTGGCTCAGTAATTGTAATACCCCCACTTTAACGGTTTCGGTTTGTCTTGATGCTGTGTTAGCTGTATTTGTTTCTTTATTTTTATCCCCTGATTGATTGAAGAATAAAGCTCCAATCACTACTAATACTAATAATGCTCCGAATAAATAAATGCTTTTGTTCTTTTTCATGATGAATTCCTCCAAAAATTAAATAGATGTTCGCAAACTCTATTAAAAAAGAGACTACGTATGTTACTACGAGTCTCTCATACAAATAGAAAGACCACGTCAGCTCTAGTCTATAGATCTACGTGGTCGAGTTTGCTTTATAGTTGAAATCCACATAGATACAAGTTCACGTCAATGAAGGTTGTATCTATATGTACAAAAGTACGTTAAGAACAACCTGTATCTAGTGGCTTTGCCAACGCGTATTCAATTCTAATACGATACATAAGTGTGCCATGTTCTTAACTCCTTTTCTAGTGATGTGTTCATTATGAACTCATTTGTCTTCAATGTCAACTAATTTTTTCAAAAAAATTGTTTTTTCAGTGTGTATTTTCATTTTCATAAAAATGCTGTGTTTTCGCGAACAATCTCCTGATATTAATTGTACTAACTATGAAACTATGCTATGATATCAATGGAAATTAATAAAACATTTTTTCACAAAGGAGAACAGAAATGAAAAAAGGTCTTTTAGCTAGTTTAGCTATTTCATCAGTTCTATTATTAGCAGCTTGCGGAAATAATAGTTCTAAAACTTCAACTACAGCCCAAGAAACAACAACTGCTGAAGCTGTAGCAAGTGCATCTGCTCAAAAATATGCAGATCCTTCAACATTAAAAGATAGCTATGATGTTATCATCGTAGGTTCTGGTGGTGCTGGTCTATCGGCTGCCATCCAAGCTAAAGAAGCTGGTTTAAATCCAGTTATCTTAGAAAAAATGCCAACTGCCGGAGGAAACACAACAAAATCTTCTGCTGGTATGAACGCATCTCAAACGAAATTCCAAGAAAAAGAAGGAATTAAAGACTCTAACGATAAATTCTACGAAGAATCACTAAAAGGTGGTAAAGGTACAAATAATCCTGAATTATTACGTTACTTAGTAGACAACTCAGCAAGTGCGATTGACTGGTTAGATTCAATGGGAATTACACTTAGCAACTTAACAACTACTGGTGGTATGAGCGAAAAACGTACTCACCGTCCAGCAGATGGTTCAGCTGTAGGGGAATATTTAGTAAACGGCTTATTACGTAATGTATCTGAACGTGAAATTCCTTTATTCGTAAATGCAGATGTAACTAAAGTCAACGAAAAAGACGGTAAAGTTACTGGTGTTAACGTTACAATCGACGGCAAAGAAAAAACAATTTCTGCTAAAGCTGTTGTTTTAACAACTGGTGGTTTCGGTGCCAACATGGAAATGGTAACTGAATACAACCCTGCTTTAAACGGATTCGTTACAACAAACCAAAAAGGTTCAACTGGTGACGGTATCCAATTAGCAAAAGAATTAGGCGCTGCAACTGTTGACATGAAAGAAATCCAAATTCACCCAACTGTAGAACAATCAACTTCAACATTGATTTCTGAATCAGTTCGTGGTGAAGGTGCTATCCTTGTGAACCAAGAAGGTAAACGTTTCTACAACGAAATGGAAACTCGTGATAAAGTATCACAACAAATCATTGGATTAAAAGAAAAATATGCTTACTTAATCTTCGACTCAGCTTTAACTGAACGTGCAAAAGCTGTTAAATTCTACGAAAAACGTGGATTAGTGAAGAAAGCTGACACAATCGAAGCTCTTGCAAAAGAAATTGATGTTCCAGCAGACACTTTAAAAGCAACACTAGAAACTTGGAACAAAGCTGTTGCGGATAAGAACGATGCTGAATTTGGTCGTAAAACAGCAATGGATCATGACTTATCAAAAGGACCATACTATGCTATTAAAATCGCACCTGGTATCCACCACACAATGGGCGGTTTGAAGATCAACACAAACACACAAGTTCTTAAAGAAGATGGTTCTGTAATCAAAGGCTTATACGCAGCTGGTGAGGTTACAGGTGGAATCCACGGTGCAAACCGTATCGGTGGTAACGCTGTTGCCGACATCATCATCTTTGGACGTCAAGCAGGTGCGCAATCTGCTGCTTACGCAAAAGAAAACTAATTAATTTCCAATTGACAAAAAAAATAACTCTGAAGTCTCGGCTTCAGAGTTTTCTTTTTGTTTTATTTTAACGGGTCCTAGTCCTCATCCTTAATATCAATATCTTCAGGAATTGGTTCATCCAAGTACTTCTGATATTCTTCCAAAAGGCGCTCGCGTTGTTTTAAGAAGAAGTCGAACTGCGCACTGTTTAACAGTAACTCACCATCCACTTCCACCGTCTTCACTTGTTTCGTTTGAATTAAATGCATGAGATATCCTAAGTCGATTTCCAGATTCTCTGCAGTTTGTTGTACGGTATAATACATCCTCTTCCTCCAATAAAAAAGCTACCCTAAACGAATGGTCTAAGGTAGCTAACATTTATCATTATGCTAAAGCGTCAACTAGGCTTTGTGCAAAAGCTTGGATATGTTCGATATCTTCTGCTTCAGCGTTTAAGTCTACTAAGACATTTTCAGCACCTTTTTTGGCACCTGTTTTTGCAAATTGCGCATCAAAATCTAATACTGATTGGCAGAACTTATCGTAGAAAGTATCCCCTGAGCCAAGCGCTCCGTATACTTTCCCTGTTAAATCTTCTTCCTCTAATTCTTCATAGAAGTCGACAATTTCATCAGGTAAGTCGCCATCTGTTCCGTAAGTATAAGTTGCGACAACATTAATATCATAATTATGGAATTCGCTTGCTTGCGCTGAAGTACATTCTTTCATGTCCACTTCCACGCCACGCTCTTCTAATGCTTCTGCTAAATATCTGCAATCTCTTCTGTATTTCCTGTTAAACTAGCATATACGATCAATGCTGTTGCCATAATACCACTCTCTTTCTCATTCAATAAGAAGATTATAACAAATCCACCAAACGCCGTCTATTCTTTCTGACAAAAAATATAGGAGAGTCTACACCAAACTCCCCTGCACTTTCATTCTTAAAAGGCTATGTAAAATCTGTGAGCAGCACTCATTACATCTTGGCACCGCTCCATTTCACGAAGGTGGATACGTAGTAAATCAATTCTTGGGCCTTATGGATTTTATCATCACCAACCGTAAAGATTTAAAAATTTTGTGAGGGCACACATTAACTCCCTGCACCTCTCCATTTCACGAAGGCGGATACGTAGTAAATCAATTCTTGGGCCTTACGGATTTATCATCACCATAATAGGGAATAATATTCAATGCGAACTAGTGGGAGTTGAAGCTTGCTTCCTACTCCCACTCTGAGGCTTGAAAGGCGCAAGACCAAGGCTTGCGCCGGTATCCTATTATGGTAATGATAATAAACATCCGTAAGGATCCTACAGAATTGATTTCAGCACTATCCACCGAGTTTTAGGTATACTTTATCTGTTGCACCCCCTTTTCAAAAGCATTACTATAATAAACGAATTTTATTTTTAGGAGATGACAACTTTGCCATTATCTGCAACGGAGCGCCTTAAACAAGCCGAACGCGGCGCCATCTTAAGTATCGGCACATACATCTTTTTATCCGCAGCAAAACTGATTGTCGGAAAGCTCTTCAACTCAGAAGCGCTCTTCGCGGATGGTTGGAATAACTTCACAGACGTAATTTCATCGGTTCTTGTACTTGTAGGATTACGCGTATCGCAAAAGCCAAGTGATGAAAACCATCCTTACGGACACTGGAAATTCGAAACAATCGCCAGCCTTGCGACTTCATTTATCATGTTCTTCATCGGGATTGAAGTTGTCAGAAATGCCTTCCAAGCATTTCTTAATCCAGTAACGGAGGCTCCTTCACTTATTTCTTCCATCGTTGGATTTTTCTCAGGGGTGATTATGATTGGCGTCTATTTCTACAACAAGAATCTAGCCGCACGTATTCAATCACTTGGGCTTAAGGCAACTGCTAAAGATAACTTAAGTGATGCGATGACCAGTTTCTTGACTGCGGTCGCAGTTTTATTTGCCGCTCTTGGATTACACTGGCTCGATAATATCATGGCCTTTGTAGTTGGTCTTTTAATCATTCGCACAGCAGTCGAAGTGTTTATCGAAAGTGCATTTCAACTGACAGATGGTTTCGACCAAACGGAATTGGATAAATACATCCCTGTTATTTTACGTCATCCCGAGGTAAAAGATATTCGTGAAATTAAAGCGCGTCGATACGGATCAAATGTGTATATCGACTTAACCGTTTGTATGGATAAAGACCTATCCGTCTATAAGAGTCATCAAATCACTGAATTTATTGAAAAGGAACTTTATGATGAATTCGCTATTTCATTTATCGATATTCACATAGAACCTTATCAATTCTAACTAAAAATCCCAATCACTGTATTAGTGATTGGGATTTTCTGTTATTTAATCGTATTAAAGTTTAAGTTGAAGGCTTGCTTCACAGTATCACTCACTTCTCCAACTGGAGTCTTCGAAACAAATTTTCCTTTGATGCAATAACGGTTTGACGCATTATAGTCATCACAAGTAATGAGCGTAATCTCTGTTACACCAGGTTGGTCGTTAATGACTTCTACTCGTGTTGGTTCAATCAATTCGACAGAAGTTGTTTCATATTCATAAACGTACTCTAAATCCGTCGTATAAATTTTCTCTCCGACTTTAAGGTTCACAAGTGGTGAGAATAAAAGCGTCATGTCACCAAAATAGTTATGACTGGCAAGAGCGTAGTTCCCTTCACCCATCTTTTGAGTGGGTTTCATCGTTCCAGCACCAGATAATAACACTTCGTTGGCTAAGCCTTTATAGATTGGTAAGTTTAACTTCACACTTGGAATCGCGATTTGGCCAAGCGTTAAGAATTTTCCTTTGTCGAAATTCGCTTTTAATACTTTATCTAAATCAATCGCTTCTACTTTCGAGAAATCGAACTCTGCTTCCTCCGCCTCGTTGGCTTTCACTTCGGCTAAAGTAATATTTGAAGCAGCTTCAATTTGTTGACTTTGCAAGCGAGAAAGTAAAAACGTACGAATCGGACCAGCCGCAAATAATAGCCCTGCAATAATAAATAAAATTGTTGCTAGGAAGATGCGCCAGTTAAATTTCTTCTTTGGCTTCTTTGGTGTTTTTTGATTTCTTCTTTCTTCAATCTTTTCCATTTTCTATTCCCCTTTTTCCTTTGTGCTTACAAGGATCCAATACCCTTTATCGAGTGCAATGCGTTCGACATTCCCAAAAACTTCTTGCATTTTCTTTTGCGCACTCGGAGCCCCTTGTTTTTTCTGAATCACGATGACGAGTTGCCCTTCTTCTACTAAGTGGTCGTAAGCCTCTGCTAAAATGCGATGCACGACTTCTTTCCCGGCACGAATCGGTGGATTACTAATTATCACTGAATAATCCTTCGCATGGACATTGTCATACGTATTGCTTTCGTGAATCGTCACGTTCTGAATTCCATTGGCCTCAGCATTACGCTTTGCTAAATCCATCGCACGTTCATTCACGTCGACCATTTCCACAGACATCTCAGGATAAGCCTTGGCAAATGACAATCCCATTGGACCATAACCGCACCCGACATCTAGAAGTTTTCCTTGTGCAAGATGGGGTGGAACCTCATAAGATTCAATCAGCAATTGGCTTCCAAAGTCAATCGTGTTTTTCGAGAACACTCCATTATCACTCACAAATTGGAATGTGAATCCCTTTAAAACATAGCTAAAATGTTTCTCTTGGCTCTTACTATTCGGTTGATTTGTATAATAGTGATTTTGATTCATGAGCGTCTCCTTTTCTATTGGTCTTTGTCCATACTATCATAAATACCCCTTTTTCCAAAACAAAAAAACCCGCTGTTTGGAAACAGCGGGAAAAGGTTAGGAGGGTTTACTAATAAAAAAATGTTGGGAGTTCATTTTTTTACTTGGGAGAAGTAAACCTTAGGTGTTTTATTGGGTATGGCTAAATTATAGTGCTCATTTATGAATAAAATATGAATTTAAATATTCATTTATATGAATTAACACTTTTTTTATATTTTTACATCGTCGTATTCAGTACTTTTTTCGAATAAAGAAACGATATAAGGACATGTTGCATGAATCTTTAGGTTTTCATCTCTTGCAAAGTCTGCTAATTTGTCCACTAATTGACGTGCAACTCCTTGTCCGCGTAGGCTTGGATCCACAAATGTATGGTTTGCATCAATCACACCTTCTCCTTCTGGGATATACGTAATTTCTGCATCCATTTCTCCAGCTGCATTATAATGTCTAAAGGCTTTTTCTTCTTTAATAAATTCCATTTGCAAATCCTCCTTTACAATTCTATCTATAGTATACGACTCTCACCATAGGAATTCTAAGAAAGTGACTCAGCAACGAATAGTAACATTTGTTAAACCTATTTTGTAACGACCTCATTTTTTTGGTTGTGATATTCTGTTAACAGCTTTAAAAAATATGAACGGAGAATTTGTTATGCATATACCAGATAATTACTTAAGTCCCGCATCTTGCGCCGTTTTAGCAGTTGCGGCTGCGCCTGTCGTAGGGCTATCAATCACGAAAGTCAAAGCACAATTAAAGGAAAATAAAGAATTAGCACCAATGCTTGGGATTGCGGCTTCTCTTTCTTTCTTATTAATGATGTTTAATGTGCCAATCCCTGGCGGTACTACTGCTCACGCTGTCGGTGGCGTGTTACTTTCAATCTTAATTGGACCATATGCCGCGAGTCTGGCACTGACCGTCGCCCTCCTCTTACAAGCACTTCTATTTGGAGATGGAGGAATTCTTGCACTTGGAGCCAATATCTTCAACATGGCAATCGCAATGCCGTTTGTCGGATACGCCGTTTATAATTTCTTCCGTAAACAAAACCACGAAACAGCCGGAGTTCTCGTTGGCTCTTACGTAGGGATTAATGTGGCTGCTTTCTTAACAGCCATTGAACTTGGAATTCAACCAATCATTGCCACTCAAGGAGGCGAACCACTGTATAACCCTTATGGATTAGCGGTTACGATTCCAGCCATGATGGTGACTCACTTAACGATTGCTGGTGCTGTTGAAGTCTTCTTCACTTATGTCATTTATCGTTTCGTGAAACAAGTGGCCCCACAAGAATTGTACACACCAACTTCTGTGAATACGACTTCTTTCGTAAAGAAAATCCGCTATGTATTACTCGCTTTAGTCGTATTAAGCCCACTAGGATTATTAGCAGAAGGAACAGCCTTTGGAGAATGGTCAGCTGATGAGCTTGCTGAAATGATGAATAACGTTCCAGCAGGAATCGAGAATGGATTTTCATTCGAAGCCCTCTTTAGTGACTACACGATCCCTGGCACAAACATCGCAGTTGGTTATATTTTATCAGCTATCACTGCACTATTGATTTTCTATATTTTAGGAAAAATGATTCGAACAATGAATGGAGCAAAAGCATCTCATGCGTAAACTACCTGACTGGCTACAAAGAGAAGAAGCACTCGCAGCCTCTTCAAAAAGCCATCAATATTTACAAATGAATATCAACTCATTACGCAGTCTACTTGGCAAAATGAAACAAACGACACCCGCATTTAAGGCGAAATCTTCGTCCCCAATGCGGCTCGTTTACTTTGTGTGCTTAGCCATTCTGATCACACTCAGCCACTCTACTATCCAACTTTGGATTTTGGCGATTTTCCTATTAGCCCATATCGCCTTCCTTCCAGGAGAAGCGCTCCTTCGTCTGTGGAAGGTTCTCACTCGCGTACTTATCTTTACAGCGATTGTCCTCTTACCAAGTATTCTTCTAAGAGGCTTCCAAATAGTGGCATCTTTCTTGGTCGTACAGGAATCCTTGTCTTAAACCTGTCGCTTTTCTTAGCAACAACGACAAGTGTTCAACTCGTTGAGGCGCTTCGCCAGTTGCATTTTCCAAAAACGATGATTCAAACGATTGAACTCGCGATGAAATACACGTATATCCTCGGAAAGCACCTGCAGCAACAAATCGAATGTGTTCAACTACGAACCATTGGACAAAAGGTAAATTTTGGGTTATTTGGATCGATTCTTGGACTCTTGTATTTATCATCGAAAAACCACACAAAAGAAGTCTACGAGGCTATGACGCTTCGAGGCTACGGAATGGACGTCAAAACCAAAACCCCTTTCTGCTGGAAGAAAGAGGACATGTTATTATTACTCGAATTAATCGTGCTGGTTGCCGCAACGACCATGCTACGCTAGAAAGGAACGCTTATGATTACAATTCATGATGGAAACTATCACTATAGCGAAGACATTGGAATCCACGACATCAACCTTCATATCGATAAAGGCGAAACAGTGGCCTTGATGGGACCGAATGGATCCGGAAAATCCACGCTCTGTAAAATCTTGGTTGGACTACTTCCGCTCTCTTCTGGACAATATCAATTTAACGATTGGACGGTGGATGCAGACTTCTTAAAAGACCCAAGTAATGCCGGCCACTTATACCAACAAGTCGGTTTGATTTTCCAAAATAGCGACATTCAACTATTCAATACGACGGTTGCTGAAGAGCTTGCGTTCGGTCCACGTCAACTCGGATTATCCAAAGAAGAAGTCGAACAGCGAGTGCAGGATACACTGGCACTCTTAGAAATCGAGCATCTAAGGGACCGCATTCCCTATCACCTTTCTGGCGGGGAAAAGAAACTCGTGGCGATTGCTAGTGTGCTCACGATGAATCCAAGCGTATTGTTGTTTGATGAGCCCTTTAACGGCCTATCACCAAAATACCAACGCCTCATCGCGGAATTACTACAAGAGTTAAAAGCAGCAGGAAAAACGCTGATTATTTCCTCACACCATTACGAACAAATTCAAGAGGTTATCCAACGTGTTCTCGTATTTTCAGAAGAACATACTCTAACTGGTGACTTCACTAAAGAAGAATGGGAAGGTAATCCCGAATTCCGAGAAAATTTCCATTTAGGTTAAATCGTAAATAAACAAAAATAGAACAAGGCAACTCAATAAGAGTTGCCTTGTTCTATTTTTCATTGGACGTTCAGTAACCTCGTCATCTCAGGTACCTCCTAAGAGGTGCGGCAGGAACCTTTCTGCCCTCAATGAACATTCTTTAATATTATTATAGCGTTTATCAGAAAACTGTCAACTTTCCCAAAAATGAACCACTGTTATTTATTTTGGTAGCACCACTTGGAATACACTACCTTTTCCGAGTTCACTCTCTACTGTGATGATTCCGCCGAGGCGTTCTACAATTATTTTAACAATCGCAAGGCTCCCTACGACGATAATAACAAAGCTAAAAATGAGTAACCATGATTGAAAACTCATCTCATTTATATTAGGAGTGCTCGTTGGATACTGCATCACTAGGTTTGTGGTATAGTAGAAATACATTTATCCTAGCTATTGAAAGGAAAAAGAATGCTAAAGTTTTTACTAAAAAAGAAAGAATCTCCAGAGACAGCTCCTGGTTCTGGAAAACAAAAGAAATCAAAAAAACGGAGAGTCAATCAAACGGTCGACCGGTACCATGGTCCGTTAATCACAAATGAAGTGAGTCTAGGGTACATTAAATTCTTCCCTTGGCTTATGCTTCCATTTACTGTGTTTCTATATTTTGTTGCTGGGCAAAATGATCCTATAGGGATTATTAAGGTCCTATTCTTGACTGCGACAGTGATAAATATCGTCAGTGCTCTCTTTGGGCTTTTTACACCTCTCATCAATCGGTTTAAGTCTTTCACTTATATTCTAGTGGCCTTAGTGGTTTGGACCGTCTTACTCACCTTTACCTTTATCTTCCTACTGATGGTTACCGATGATAAAACACCATACAGCGCGTTAAAGCTCTACGAGTCTAAATTGACACTATTTTATGTCATTCCAATAGTACTTCTATTTATAGTAATGACCGTCATTTACGCATGGTATTACCTTCCTCAAAATCAAGGAAAAATTTGGAAGATCAATCGTTGGGAAACGTATGAGGTGAATAGTAAGAAGAAAGAACTTCTTTTCAATATTGCTAAAGTCCTGGGCTTTATTCTATTGGTCATCGCCGTGATTACAGACTACATACAGATGATTTTCGGCTTTTTCGCTGGCGCATTAATGGCCTTCGCTTTCCCAGCCGTTTTAGTAGATGCCATTTACGCAGCAATCTATATCAAAGACCATCCCGATTATGAAGAGTTGTGATTGCATAAATTCACAAAAAAATAGAGCCATCAGCTATTTCTAGTTGCTGGCTCTTTCATTTTATTTTACAGTTGCGAACTTCACCTTAGGAACAAGGAAGTATAGCGGAATGACATTCAAAATAAATACTCCAATAAAGAGTGCCACATCTTTAACATCAATACTTGTTGAAGAACTTAGAGCATTCACGATATTGGTGTAATAGTATCCTGGGAAAATCATTTGAGCTTTTCCAATAAACTCCATGAATCCTCCTTCGGCACCAAGAGAAGCGAATGGAATAATCGTCATAGAAGCTAAAATAATCACTGGGAAGCTGACCGTATCAATAATTTTCTCATCGAGTCTAACTCCAATTACAAAACCAATAATACTAAAATAAATTCCCATAATAGTTAGTAAGAAAAATTGAACGACTAATTGACTGTCTAGTGGGAAACTAAAAAAGAGAACCCCAACAGCTAATACTACGATAAAAATTAAAGTGTTTAACACCAATTGTACGAGAGTTTGGTCGAGCAAATAATTCTTCACTGTATATTTAGAAAACTTCGATTCGAATGAGTAAAAATCGATATTTGACGAAATCCGTTTGCTAAAGGTAGCAAGACTATTCCCGATAATCCCAATAAATACCGCAATCCCTAGCATTATATTGGGCGTGATTCCTTGTTGAATATTGTATAGAAATACATACCATGCCACTGGAATAAGAATTGTAAACAATAAAAATCTTTTATTATCAAGGACTTGTTTTAATTGAATGAATTTCATAATCATTACCCCTCCATTTTCACTTGTTCTCTATAGAACTGTTCGATTGTTTGGCCCTTACGATGAATCTCTTCCACACTTTCCTGTGCAGCAATGCGGCCATCTTTTAAAATCAGTACTTTCGTAAAGAAATGATCGATTTGGTTAAAATCATGAGTAACAACCACCGACGTAAACTTCTGCTCTTCTAAGAGATGCCAGAAATTGTCAACAGACTCTAAATCCATCCCTGTTGTTGGTTCATCAAGAAAGATTAGTCGTGGTTCATTTAAAATCGTTAATAATAATGAGAGACGTCTCTTTTGTCCGCCGGAAAGCCCCAACACATATTGATTCTTAAATCCCTCTAATTCCACCATTTTCAGTAATGCATCGATATCGATATCTTCTAATTGATTCATATAGCACTTAAGCAATACTAAATCTCCCACTTTCAAATCATCAATCAAAATATCTCCTTGTGGCATCATGCCGATTTCTGTTTGAAAATCAAGGGTTGTTTCGATAAGACCTGCATTTGCTTGCAGTTGACCTGCAATAATCTTTAGTAGTGTACTTTCCTGCCCCATTATTCCCAAGTAAGGCAACTTTATCTCCTTCTTCTACTGTGAAGGAAACACCTTTTAAAACCTCTTTATTCTTAAATGACTTTTTGATTTCTATTACTTTAAACATATAAGCCTCCAGGTGTTTGTTTTATTGATGAATTTAGTTTACTGCACCTATTCTAGTAAAAAATCAAATTATCAAAAACGGTCAATCAAATGTCGCGAACGGTATTTTTTATCATGAAAGCACAAAAAAACTAAATAGCAATCGCTATTTAGTTTAATTTGATTTGTTTTATTGGATAAAAGTAATCGTTTGAGAAAACTGATAGTTTGTACTTCTAGTGCTGATTGAGCACTTCGGATAACGATCCAAGATTTGTTGTACGTTATAGAGTCCAAGGCCTCGATCTTCACCTTTTGTGGATACACCGCGTTCAAATAAATGAGTCACATCCACCTTCTCGGCTTCAGTCGTATTTTCAACCACCAAAACCAATGCCATTTCACTCTTAATCAACGCCACAGAGAGTTTTTTCTGTTGGGCTTTTTGACTAGCTTCAATCGCATTATCACAGAGAATGGATAAAATCGTTATGAAATCTAAAATTTCTATTTGGAAATTATCTATCGGTTCTTCTACCTCAACAGTAATGTCAATCCCTTTATTTTGCGCCTCTAACAACTTCGCAGACAATACGCTTTTAACAGCATCATTTTTAATATTGCTAAGTCGTGCGATATCAAATTTCTTGTCGTAAAATGACTTTCCACTCTCTTTCAGAACATCCTCATAAATACGTTGAATTGCATGCAAGTCTTGATTTTCAATCCCTAGTTTCAAGCTCGTTAAAATATTGAGATAGTCATGTCTAAAACTGCGAATTTCACTGTAAAGAGATTCCACATGATGGCTATAATTCGATAATTCTTTTAACTGACGGTCTTTCTGCTCTACAATTTCTTGTTCGAGTTTTTCTTTCGAGGTTGCATTGACATATAAGAGCATAATGAAAAATAAAATAATATATAGATTATTAAGCTGCCCTCTCCACAAATCTGCATCTGACAATTGATTTCTTAAAACAACAAACAAAGAAACCAGTATGATATAGAGTATCATCGATAGATTAATCATCAGTAAAATCGTATTAAAATATTGACGCTTAAATCCTTCTTTTAAATCTTTAAAGTCAATTTTTAACGAATGAATAATGAGTAGATATGCTGGGAAAATGAGCAATTCAATCAGAATATCATATCCGCTAATCGACGCTTCATTAAACACTGTAATTCCTAACATCGGAAACACATTATAACCTAGCATACGTCCAAATAGACTTTCCACAATAACTGGATACAATCCATAAAACAGATTCATCATCCGACTCTGACCTTTATTAATATAAAAGCAATAGGCAATATACATAATAAAAGATCCAAAATAAGCGATCGGTGGCACTACAATAAAGAGGCCAACGAAGGCTGCTGGTATTATCAAGAACCATTTCCGTTTTATCGTCAATTCGCTAATCTGTTTAAAAATCAACATCTGTGCCAGTATTTTTAAATAACCATTCGCTACATTTAAAAATAATTCCATAAAATCATCCTAACAATTTAGTGTCTTTACTTTTTCAAGCAGTCCTTTATATTTCATACGGGAAATCAAGCAACTATCATTATTTTCAAATAAAGCAAGCTTTTCTTCTTTATCGATTTTCACAACATTAGCAGGATTTACCACAAAAGACCGGTGACAACGATATAAGCGTGGATCTGCTTTTTCTATCTCTGCAATACTTGCGTAGAACTCTAGTCGCTCATCCTTGGTATGTAAAATCACCTTATGTATCGTTGGAGAAGTCTCAAAATACAAAATATTATTAAACGGCACTTGAATATGAGCCATCGCAGTTTCAAAAGTAAAGGCATCTTCAGAAACAGTTGTTCCTGCTTTTTCAATCGTATATTCGATAGCAGAACATATACGTTCTACAAACTCTTCTTCAGAAAGTGATTTATCAATAAAATCAAGTGCAGCTACCTTGTACTTAAAGGTAATCGGCATAAACTCTGAATGAGTCGTGACGAACACGATTGTCGCATTCGGGTCTTTCTTCCTGATTTCTTTTGCGATATCCAGACCTTTCTTTTCTTCCCCTTTAATTTCAATGTCCAGGAAGAATAATTGGTGCGAACCTCTTTCAGTGATGGCTTCCACGAGTTGATGAGGTTTGCCAAAAATCTTCGGAGGTTTACATTGTAATGATTTTTGAATAATTAGTTTCTGAATCACATTCTCAATACGAGATTGCTGCAACAACTCATCTTCTAATACGAAAATACTTAACATTAGCTTTCCTCCTTTAGGACAGATGCCGAATATGACAGATTTCTACCCTTTTATGACATTTTCAAAATGAATACTTTCACTCCATGTACAATAAATTCGATTGGAGGAAAGATATGATTCAATGGATACAATATTATTGGTTACTTCTGTTTCTGAAAAAATATATCAGACAACATAAACTACCTGTAACCATTCATTCTACATTCCCAATGATACAACTTCATACCAACAGGAATTGGTTTTATTTTATCACAATTACTGCTCCTTGTAAGTTGTCAACCACGGTAAATCGAATTCGACGACAGCATCTTCATGCAAAAATCATTTTGGTTGCTCACTCTATCAATTACCCAGAAATCTTCAAAGCTCATCTAGAACTTTTTGGAATTGTAGATACGAAGCAATCCATATTTATGGTGATGGATGAATTGAACGAGTATTTGGAGTATTTATTTCAACCTAAAATTGATTAAATTCTTAAAAAAATCCAGGAGTATCTAAACACTTTTCTAAAGGCTTTTCACTTTTTTAGGTATAAAAAAAGTGAGAAACATTGATAAATCAACATTTCTCAACTTTAAAAGCAA